>WNGK01002370.1_pt1 | contig 31247 bp, 34 predicted proteins | sample 5400601 | NCBI WGS metagenome assembly WNGK01 (sample SAMN13153376, study PRJNA577476) | soil metagenome | isolation source: 60 cm soil or saprolite under Garry oak tree replicate 1 | place: USA:California | collected 2016-06-15 | reverse complement strand
TTAAGCTCTCATATTCGTCCATCCGGGACTCTCCTTGAAGTGTGCTTGGCGGCTCACCTCTCGGAGTTTCTTGGATGGACTCCCGCAAATGTCAAACTGCTACTGCCACCCCGGCAGAGCCGGGGGAACTCCCGTTTGAATAGCCTGGAGCCCACCCGGCTCAGTCGAGCCGCGGCGTGGTTCCCCCTTGTCGGATTGCTCGTCGGCGGTTTGGCGTCACTCGGCTACATGCTTCTGATCCCGCATTTGGCTCGTCCTTTATGCGCGCTGATCGTGCTCTTCATCATGGTTCTGGTCACCGGCGGTTTGCATGAGGATGGACTCGCTGATTGTGCAGACGCGTTCGGCGGCGGCTGGACGCGGGAAGACCGGCTGCGCATTCTGAAAGACAGCCGAATCGGAAGCTTTGGGGCCATCGCGTTGATCCTGTCGTTCGGACTTCGCGGAACTCTGCTAACGGCAATCCCTGCGAATCAGGTCCTCAACTATCTCATCTCTGCCCAGGTCCTGAGCCGGTGGACGTCTCTGCCGTTGGGCAGCATTCTTCCGTCCGCCCGCGGCTCTGACGGACAGGGTGGCCGGCTCGCTGGCAAAATGTCCTTGTCTGCTGCTGTGATCGGTACGGTGATTACGGCTGTTGTGCTTTGGTGCTTCCTGCGCGTTTCCGCCTGGCAGCCGGCCCTTGCGGTCGCTTTGGTGACGGCAGTGAGTGGAATGTACTATCGCCAGCGCATTGGAGGAATAACCGGGGACTGCATGGGAGCTACCATTCAAATCTCCGAGATAGCCGTGTATCTGTGTGGAGCGTGGATGCGATGAACCCATGCGTTCTAGTCCGCCACGGAGAAACGGAAATGGCAGGGCGGTTTTGCGGTCATTCCGACCCTCCGCTCAACCGTGCTGGTCAGACGCAGATCGAAGAATCCGCAGCTTTGCTGATGTCCACGCCTCCCGAGGTCATTTACTCAAGTGATCTGAAGCGGGCTCTGCAATCCGCTCAACTGCTGGCGTGCCGCTTCGCAGCCCCGATCCATCTTCGGCCCGGTCTGCGTGAAATCTGCTTCGGTGAATGGGAAGGTCTCTCGTGGCGCGAAATCGGACAGCGTTTTCCTCAAGAGGCACAAGCCTGGATAGAACGCTATCCATACGGCGTGATTCCATCCGGCGAGGCTTACGATCAATTCAGCAGCCGTGTCGATGAGGAGACAAACTTTCTCCTCGAGCAGGCCAGGACGCGATCAGTCGTCGCCGTGACTCAGGCCGGCTTCATCCGAACAGCGCTCACAGATTTTTGTTCAATCAGCCATGCCGAGGCATACCATCGCTCGGCCCCGTACGCCTGCGTGGTTCCCATCCAATCAGCCGAAAGGAGCGGAAGATGAGCATTGCAACCAAGCGAGGTGACTCGGGACAGACGAGCCTTGCCGGAGGCGTTCGCGTGTCGAAATCGGACCTCCGCGTTGAGACGTACGGGACAGTGGATGAACTCAACACCGTCCTTGGATTCGCACGAAGCATCTGCCAGAACTCCGAAATTCGCACCTGGACTGAGGAGATTCAGCGGACGCTGTTCCGGCTAGGATCGAACCTAGCCACTCTGTCTGAATAGGCTCTCGGATCTCGTTTGGCTCTTGGGCCAGCTATTGGAGGTTCAGGCCGGTGTCGATTCCCGGCTTCGCGACGACCAACATCCCGGAGCGCGATGGTCGAGGGCATGGTGATGGAGCGCTACACTGCCGAAGAACTGGCAGGCGTGTACCGCGCCATTCGCGAGCGGCGCGACGTGCGCTCGGGATTCCTGCCCAATTCGCTTCCCGAGGACCTGGTTTTGCGCCTTCTGCGCTCCGCTCATCAGGCCCCATCTGTCGGCTTCATGCAGCCGTGGCGATTTATCGTCATCCGTTCGCGGGAGACGCGCCAGGCGATCTTTGAAATATTCCAGGACGCGCGTGCGCAAGAGCACCAGACGTACTGCGAAGATCGAGCGGAGCTTTACTCAAGGCTCACCTTGCAAGGCATTCTCACCGCCCCTCTTAACATCTGTGTCGTTTGCGACTGCGAAAGCTCGCGTGGACATTCTCTCGGGCGCCACACCATGCCGGAGACTGCGCTCTACTCCGCCGTATGTGCAATCCAGAATCTCTGGATTGCCGCGCGCGCCGAAGGTGTTGGACTCGGCTGGGTCAGCATCATCGATCCCGAGCGCGCAAAGCGCGTGCTGAAGATTCCGCGTTCCGTCACACTGGTTGGCTACTTCTGCATAGGGTATGTCGAAGCATTTGCCCCGGAACCCGATTTGGAACGCGCAGGTTGGGAACGTCGGTTGCCCCTTGAAGAGGTTCTCCGATCGGAAACCTTCGATCAAGCGTGGCGTGGTATCGATCCGCAATGAAAACTCCGGCGCTCATGATTCTCGGCACCAGTTCGCATGTTGGCAAATCATTGCTAACCGCTGCGTTCTGCCGCATTTTTTCTCAGGCAGGCTACCGCGTGTCGCCATTTAAAGCTCAAAACATGTCGCTGAATTCAGCGGCAACACCGGAAGGGCTGGAGATTGGTCGCGCCCAGGCCCTGCAGGCCGAGGCTGCTGGAATTCCCGCGTCCGTTCATATGAATCCTGTTTTGCTCAAGCCGTCGAGCAATACAGCATCGCAAGTTATCGTGCGCGGAAAGATCTTTGCGCAACTCACAGCAGAGGACTACTTCCGCCAACACACTGAAGAGCTTGTCCCCGTTATTCAGGAGAGCTACGAACTCCTTGCCGCGCAAAGCGACCTGATGCTCCTTGAGGGAGCTGGGTCTCCTGCTGAAATCAACCTAAAGGATCGCGACATTGTGAATCTCCGCATGGCACAAATGGCAGGCGCGCGATGTGTACTGGTCGGTGATATCGATCGGGGCGGAGTCTTCGCATCGCTGCTGGGGACGCTGGAGCTTCTTGAGCCCGCGGAGCAGAATCTTATCGAGGGCTTCATCATCAACCGATTTCGAGGAGACTTGAACCTCCTGTTGCCTGGCATCACCACCATCGAGCAGCGAATGGGAAAACCGTGCATGGGCATCGTTCCCTTCATCGAAGACCTGCGCCTGGACGAGGAGGACAGCGTCTCGATCGAGACCATGGGCTCGGCGCCCTGGCAAGCCAGGACTTCCGCCAACGGCCTGCTCCGCATCGCAATCATGCGCTTTCCCTTCATCTCCAACTTCACTGATTTCGATCCGCTCTTCGCAGAGCCATCTGTGAACGCACGGTTCTGTCGTACCGCGGAAGAGATGAACGGCGCGGACGTCGTCATTCTGCCGGGATCCAAACAGACGGTAGCGGATCTCCGCTGGATGCGGGCAACGGGCCTAGCGGAGTTGATCCGGTTACATGCGGAGAATAGACCCGTGGTGGGCATCTGCGGCGGCATGCAGATGCTAGGCAAGCAGATCAACGACCCCTGGTCCGTGGAAGGCGCGTGCGCGGAGTCCGGTCTGGGTCTGCTTTCGCTCCAAACGATGATGGGCCGGGAGAAAACAACCCGGGAAGTCATTGGTGAGGCGATCGCGCACGGAATCTTCGGGCAGACGCTCTCCCACTCCGCCGTGCGTGGATACGAGATCCACATTGGAGAAACTCAGTACCTCGATCAGGCCTCGCCGTTTGCACGCATTTTCCGAGCAGGAGACAGCGCGCCCGTACTGGACGGCTGCGTCAGTCACAACGGACGCGTGCTCGGCACCTGTCTCCACGGTATCTTTCACGACGATGCGTTCCGGCATGTATTTCTGAGTGCTGTTCGGTCCGCCTGCGGACTCCCTCCCGCCACAACTTTTCTGAATTGGAAGCAGCTGCGCGCGAGTGAATTCGATCGCCTTGCCGGCACAGTGGCAAAAGCTGTTGATGTCAGGCGTTTGTTGGAGTGTGTAGGCCTCCCCTGGCCTCTGCCCCACGCAAAGGAGGGCACGTGCGCAGCAAAACATTGACGGCAGCGTATCTCCTCGACTGGGCGATCGGCGATCCGGAGTCCTTGCCCCACCCCGTGCGGATCATCGGCAAAATCATTGAGGCTGGCGAGTCTCTCATGCGCCGTTCTGATTCACGACCCGGCCGACAGTTCCTCGCTGGCTCCGCCCTCGCACTCTGCGTCCCTGTTGGTTCCGGATTCGTAATCTCCATGCTGTTACGCGCTGTCCGGCGCCGTAGCCCTTCAATCGCAATGGGATTCGAGGTTTGGCTGGCCGCCAGTTGTCTTGCTACTCGCAATTTGGTCGATGAGGCTCATTCGGTGCTGAAGGCTTTGGAGACTGCCGATCTTCCGACGGCACGCAAGCGCCTCTCGCGGATCGTGGGACGGGACACAGTTGCACTTGATGAAACCGAAATCGCCCGCGCGGTGATCGAGACGCTCGCAGAAAGCCTGTGTGATGGAATCATCGCGCCTCTTCTGTACCTCACCATCGGCGGTGCCCCGTTGGCTGTTTCGTACAAGGCGATTAATACTCTCGATTCCATGATTGGGCACTGGGACGTACGATATCTCTGGTTCGGCAAGACGGCCGCACGCCTGGATGACGCTGCAAACTTCATTCCCGCTCGCATAGCAGCGCTCCTCGCCTTTCTTGAGCCCGGGAATGTTACAACCTCCTGGGAGTGTTGGTGGCGCGATGGCCTGAAGCACGCGAGCCCGAATGCGGGACAGACCGAGAGCGCAATGGCCGGGGCGCTTCAGGTTCAGCTCGGGGGCGTGAACACCTACGAGGAAGAACGGGTGCAGGGACCGCTGCTCGGCCCAGGATTCGCGCGTCCTACCTCCCGGCATGCACGCGGGCGATAGCCATCACTGCCATCGCATCCTGGCTGGGTTTTGCCGCGGCTTGCGCATTCCTTGTGAGGAGAAGACATGCCTGAAAACCTGCTCACATGCGCGATCCCCAAGCATGGCGGTCAACTCCGGCAAATTTCTGAACGATTCAGGATCCCGGTTCATCAACTTCTGGATTTCAGCGCAAGCATCTATCCCGGGGGCCCGCCCCCGAGCGTGATCCCGACCCTGGTGGAGGCATTACGGCATCCGGCAATTCTTCGCGACTACCCTGATCTCGAATCGGTTGAATTGCGCGATCGTCTTGGTTTGTACGCGGCAGTCCCCCCGGCAAACATCCTGATCGCGAACGGCGTGGCGCCTCTCATATCGGCCACGATACAAGCGCTTGCTGTGCGAAGGTGTCTTCTCCCTGTGCCCGCATTCGGAGAATACCGGCGCATCTTCGAGAACACGGCAGTAGAAGTCCACCCGTTCCTGCTCTTGCCGGAGTTGGACTTTCGTCCGGACCTGGAAGAGATGGTCTCTGAATGCAAGCGCAATGGCTGCGACGCTCTAATCCTCACCAATCCTTCAGGCTTCACTTTCGATGGAGAACAGATCCGAGTCATGGTGGAGGGCGCTGCCCGCAAAGGGATTCGCGTGCTGCTGGACGAAGCGTTTATCGATTTTGTGCCTGGGCAGAGCATCTCGCCAGAAGTCTCGAAGTTTTCGAATCTGTTTGTCTTTCGCTCGCTCACTAAATTCTTTTCGATGGCGGGCCTGCGCGTGGGCTATATGGCGGCTCCGCAGCATCTCGCCCGCTCCATATCAAACTTCTTGGCCCCGTGGAGTATCTCCTCACTCGCTGCGCTTGCGGCCATCTCGTCGCTCAGCGATGCCGAATATGTGTCACGCACTGTCAACCAGAACCGAGTGGAGCGGGAATGGCTGGCTGGCGAGCTGGACAGCATAGGCATGAAGGTTTTCTCCGGCAGTGCCAACTTTCTTCTATTTCGTCTTCCCATAACGATGCACAACGCAGACACATGGGAGCGCCTCATCGTGAATCATAGGACCGTGGTCCGCAACTGCGGAAGCTTTGAAGGACTCGATGCATCTTACTTGCGCGTCGCGGTGCGCACTCGAAGTGAAAACCAACGTCTGGTCCGGGCGGTTGCTGCTGTGTAGCGCGGCGGTCCATCGGAGATACCCGCTCTCTAAACATCGGCGAAACAAATCTAAGGGATCCAAAACCAAGGGAAGCTACAGGAGGCGCAATGTCGGAGCTAAGATTCGCAAAGCAGTCTTCTTCCTTCCCATCGCGAATCGTTTGCCTGTCAGACGAGGGAGTGAACTCCTGTATCTACTCGGAGAGCAAAATCGAATCGCCGGAGTGTCAGGTTTTTCCACGCGCCCTCTTGAGGTGAGAACGAAGCCCAGGGTTTCGACCTTCCGCGACGCCAACTTCGAGGCGATCGAAAGGCTGAAGCCTGATCTCATCATCACGTATTCAGACGTTCAAGCAGAGATAACGCGAGAGGCAATCTCACGCGGCCTCCCTGTCTTGAACTTCAACCAGAGAAGCGTCACCGAGATCTTCAGTTTCGTCTCGATGATCTCCCGCGTCATCAGGAAACAGGAGAGAGGAGATGAGCTTCTCTCCTCGTTTGAGAGCCTTTTGCAAAAGATTTCAGGGGCCGCAGAATCCTTTGGCCGAAGGCCGCGCGTGTTCTTTGAGGAATGGAACGATCCCCTCATCAGCGGCATTCAGTGGGTAGAAGAATTGCTGGAGATCGCGGGAGGCGAAACAATCTTTCCGGAGTTTCACAATTGCAAGAAGGCGAAGGACCGGATCGCAACGCCCGAACAGGTCATCGAACGAAACCCAGACGTGATCATCGTCTCGTGGTGCGGGATGAAAGCCAATAAGCACGACATCGCGTCGCGCCCGGGATGGGACCAGATCGCAGCCGTTCGCCACGGGCACATCTACGAGATTCGATCGGCCTACATTCTTCAACCAGGTCCGGCTTGTCTCACCGAAGGCATCCGACAGTTGCATTGCATTCTTGCCCACTTCAGCGGACAGCCCGTTGCCGGCGAACTGATGCCAAAAGAACATGTCGATCCAGGTCTGCTCCCGAATACGCTGGAAGATGAGGTTCGATCTGGCTCGCAACTTCGCCACGGCTGAAATTCCAAGCAGCGAATTTCTTCACATTGCGGTGCCTGCAGCTTGCCGGTCGCGCTCAACTCGTGATTTAAAATTGCCGATGTGAACCAGGAGTGCTCTACGCACGTAGGGCTGAGAAAAACCCCTTGCACCCCGTCAGGATAATGCCGGCGTGGGAAGGCTTCAGGTATAGGCGACTCTCGGACTCGCATCGACGGGCTCTCAAATCGCCTCACCAAGATCCTCAGCGAGGCACGGAAACTCCGCACAGCATGAAAATGGGCAGAGATTGGCCAGTTAACAGCCCGAGTCACTCATTGAGCGATTCAGGCAGTTCTATGTCTTCGGCAGATGGCCGAATAACCGCCTTCACGGACAGGTGACTGACTTGGCTAATGAGGTTTCATCGGAAGTAGGATCACTCCGTATTGAGTGGCGAATCGATCGAATTCAGCAGAGGGGTATTTTGATTTTCAGGCCGCTTGCATGGGGATGACCTGCCCCAAAAGGCGCATGGCGGGTTTCAGTCGATGCCCATAACACCGGGTACGCAGGGGCCTCATCGGGGAACGTTCCACAAAGATCGGTCAAAAAGATCAGGTTCTGCGGTACGATTCCACGTTTGTTCAACCATGCAAAGCAGGGCGCGAAGTCAGTTCCCCCTCCTCCTGTCGGAGTGAGATTAATGGTTTGCCCCGCCTGATAGGTTTTTGCCTTGTGAACTTCAGTATCGAAGTAAAGCACGTGCACCAGGTTTGGTCGCTGTGCTTCGAGAATCGAGCGGATCTCAGCCTGAAAAAGCCCTAGCTGCCGACGGCTAACGGATCCGGAACAGTCGACAGCGATGACAATCTCGCCGGCACCTTCAGAGATGACACCTGGCAGAAACAACCCTGACCAAACATGGCGCCGGTTGGGCCTCATCCAGCTGTAGTCGGATGGAATTGTGTCGGACCACGCGCGGCGCAACAGTTCGCGCCAATCGACTCCTGCCGCATTTGATTCTTCGAGACTGCGAGGTACACCGGCGGGCAGTTTGCCGGCAAGTCTCGCGACGCTTTCCGCCTGCTCAACGGCAATCTTCCATTCCCTCGCCTGTTCGGCGACGGTAGTGCCTTCATGCCTGTCCGGTTCCGGGGCATCAAGCACCTGGCCAACGCCACCTGGGGTAACCGGTGCGTCCAATTGACTACCGTCATCGTTTGAAGACGCCTGTTGATCGGAAGTCTCCCTTTGGGCCCTGATCAGCTTGCGCTGCTTCTTGAGACGTTTCAGTTCCCTGCTTCTCGATCAGGTTATAGATTTGTTCGGCACTCATGCCTCGAAAGCGATGTTCCATGAGAACGTCCTTCGGCAGCGTGAGGCCGGCATCAATGAGCAGGATTGATCGCATAGTCGCACGCCATGTTCAGACTTACGCCAGACCCTGAGGAGGGTTCGAATCCCTCCGCCCCGACCATTAGAATCAATAACTTAACTATACATACGGAAAGTAGATACGAAATACTCTGATAATCCTTTCCTGTGTATATCAGCGTCAACCTGACCAAAAGAGTGACGACTCCGGAGGGTCGGGAGTCATGCCCGAAAGTGAATCTGGACTCGCTTGAGCGAAAGGACCTGCTGAAGTTTGCGGCATTCCTGAAAGCGACAAAGAAGCAGTCGCCGCGGTCTGTCCACAACAAGTTCGCATGCCTCCTGACATTCCTGTCGGCCAACGGGCTGCCCAAGCTCTTCGGGAAGAATGACGGCCGAACTTCGTCAAGCAGGAAGTTGAAATCTATGAGAACGGCGACCAAGTCCTGATCGCGAAAAAGTGGCCGACCTACAGGCAGCATCGGCGATCACGAAGCCCCTCCTGATATCGTAATTCATCGCCGGCACATCAAACATCAATGAGGTTCGCAGGCGAAACACTACCCTGTCCTGTTACCCCACTTCGGTAGTCCGAAATACATCGGTGGGAACGGTGCCCATCGGAGGGATTTATGGCGTTCAGAGATTTGGGGAAGATCGATCTGGGACCGCCGCTACTGGACTTGCCCATCAACACAGGTGGGACCGGCACGCGCAAAGAAATCGACTCGATGGGAGAAATCGACGTTCCCGCCGATCATTATTGGGGCGCTCAGACACAACGGTCGCTCGCTCACTTCGCGATCGGGGACGAATGCATGCCGAAGAGTGTTTATCACGCCTACGGCTACGTGAAAAAGGCCGCAGCGCTCGTCAATGCGGCTGCGGGGCGGTTGCCGGGCTGGAAGGCTAGCCTGATCGCGAAGGTTGCCGATGAAGTGATCTCGGGAAATCTTGATACCGAGTTCCCGATCTACATTTGGCAGAGCGGCTCGGGAACACAAACAAATATGAATGTGAACGAGGTCATCAGCAATCGGGCCATCCAGCTTGTCGGAGGGGAGCTCGGGAGCAAGCAGCCGGTTCATCCGAACGACCACGTCAATCTGGGCCAATCTTCAAATGACACGTTCCCGACCGCAATGCACATTGCCGCGGTGATCGAATTCGACGACCGCCTCATTCCTGCTCTCTCTGCGCTCAGGGATGCGTTCTGGAAGAAAGCACGCGGGTGGGTCGACGTCGTCAAGATAGGACGCACGCATCTGCAGGACGCGACACCCTTGACGGTGGGCCAGGAGTTCTCGGGCTACGCGGCGCAGTTGGAGGACGCCCTTGCAGGGCTAAAACAGTCGTTGCAGGGTTTGTATCGGCTCGCCATCGGCGGCACGGCTGTCGGAACGGGCCTGAACACATTCCCGGATTTTGGCGAGCGGGTTGCCGCCGAGATTGGAAGGTTCACCGGAAAGCCTTTCATCCCGGCGCCTAACAAATTTGCGGCTCAAGCTTCACTCGATGCAATGGTTGCGGCGAGCGCCGCGATTCGGGGAGTAGCGGTCGCGCTGATGAAGATTGCCAACGATTTGCGCTGGCTCGGTTCAGGACCGCGGGCCGGGCTGCATGAGCTGATACTTCCTGCGAATGAGCCCGGCAGTTCCATCATGCCTGGGAAGGTAAACCCGACCCAGGAAGAAGTGATGGTGATGATTTGTATTCAAGTGATTGGAGAGGACAATGCCGTGGCCTTCGCTGGATCGCAGGGCAATTTCGAGCTGAACGCTATGCGCCCCATCATAGTGCGCAATGTGCTGCACTCCGCCCGAATACTTGGCGACGCCTGTAGTAAATTTCGTGAATTCGGAATAGACGGAATCGAGCTTGATCGGATTCGCATCGAGAAATATGTCGCTGAGTCTCTGATGCTTGTGACTGCCCTCAATCCGGTACTTGGTTATGACAAGGCTTCCGAGATTGCTCACTATGCGCTTAGAGAGAACCTGACACTGCGCGATGCCGCCGTGAAAGGCGGCTTCCTCACCAGTGAAGAGTTCGACCGGATCGCCAATCCCAGGAACATGGTCGGAAATCCTCGCCGCGATGTTGAATTCAATTCCTGAATCCGCGATTGTCAGGTGGACGTGTTCCGAAAATCCTTCACGAAACTTGTCTAGGATGGCCGCAGCTTCCGAAGCTCCGCATCATCGTTAGAGCAGTTCCGGGAGGAATCCGAAACGTTTCTCTCGGGGTTAGGAATAGTTCAGAGCACTTCGGGGAAGGCTCCATTCCCGTTCCGATGAGATTGCGCAGGGATCGCGATCCCCAATGAGCAGCCTGGCTGAACCGATACCGGCGAAGGAGGCAAAGAAATGATCTGGCAATCAAGTCGGGAATAGCCGCGGCAGGGCTCGCATTGATCGTGTACGGGGCTGGATCGATGACAACGACAGAAAGTGCAAGAGAGCCGAATCGCCACAAGCGACCCATATCCGCCTCACACAATCTTTCCGGAACGCAGACATCCCTGCCGTTCAAGTGCAGCGCTCCGGAAGATTGCGATCCTAGTGTTTCATACAGCTACCGCGCGCTTCCGGGAAATCTCCGCCACCGTCTGATACACGTGCTGCGGATCAAGCGCTAACGCAATATCTGCCTGCGCCACGATACCGATGCAGCGCCCTTGCTGGTCAATCACCGGGATGCGGCGCACCTGATGCTTCTGCATGGCGCGTTCGCAGCTTTCGAGATCTTCATCCGGCCGGCAGGCCACTGGATTCTCGCGCATGAACGGCCTGACCGTCGACGCCGGGTCGAGACCCTGGGCAATGATCGTACAGCACAAGTCTCGATCCGTAACGATTCCAGTGAGCTTCCGGGATTCTCGGTCGGTGACGATTGGAACCGATCCCACGTTGGATTCGCACATTGTTCTGGCTACGGTTTGTGCGGTGTCTTCGGGAAGACAACACACAGGGTTGGACGTCATAACTTCTCGCACATTCATCGTATCCTATCCTCCAGATTGTCGGTTGAATTGGTTGCGGTCGGCGCAGCAGAGCCTCAGAGGCTCACCTGCTCGCGTGTGACGGTGTGATGATGAGTTGTGGTCTTGCCCTGTTCGAACAGCGATTTCAGCCGGACCATGTCCTCGTCGAGCGCGCGTTCGGATCGGCGCCGATCAATGAAGCGAGCGAATGGGAAATTACTCTGCCGACAGCGTTATAGGACATGCGCGGGTGAATGCGAGTGCCGCCGTTCTCGGAATCGAACCGCACAACTCCGGCATTGCCAATAGTTGAGCCAGGCTCACGCTCCCATGAAATGACCCGGTTAGGCACATCCTTCTTGACCACCGCTTTCCATTCCGTCTGCCATTGCCTCATCGTTCCGAGCAGCTTACGCAACGCGGTCTCTGACGTCCGCAGATGTGACATGGCGCGCGCAGTCGGCGCAGCAGAAAAAGTGCCCGTTTACCTCGACGCCATGGCCGATTACCTTGCAATCGCAATGCTCGCAAATTGGCGCCATCGCATGGATCGCACATTCGAAGCTGTCAAATGTGTGTCTTGCTCCCGCAGCTTCTACTGTGAAAGCTTTGTCGTATTCGTTCCCGCAAACTTCGCACTGTGCCACACAACCTCCTGCCAGCTCCTCATGCCTGGTTAGGCCGAAAATGCGGACTATTCGGACCAACCTTCGTGGAGCCGGCTCTGCTGATATCAAATAAGATTGACCTTCCCTGTTGGACGTTGTCTCAAGCGATACATGTTTTCTCGCAGATTCATGAATTCTCTGGGACGTATTTGAAACCTCTTCTCCTGATGGAATCGCAAACCGGAATTCTGGATATCTATAACGCGAAATTTACAGGTGAAATTTACCAAACCCCTCGGAATCTTGACCTCTCCCGTACGGGGCCGCGCGCTGCCGTATACCCGAAAAGACTGAAACATCCCGCTCAATACAATGGCTCTTGATTGATCCCCATGATGAGCAAGTTACTTTCTCGACGACATTTTCAGGGAGGGTCGGCGACGATCGATGGTTGCGGTTAGATGAGACGACGCCGGAGGGCGTGCATGACTGCTTCAAGGCGATTGTGCGTCCCCAGCTTTTGGTTGATGTGATGGAGATGATTGCGCAGTGTCTGCGGACTGATGCCCAGTGCTTTTGCAATTCGTGGGGCGTTGCTTCCCGCTGCAAACATCCTGAGGACCTCGAGTTCCTGGGAAGACAAAGGAGCAACGGGCGTTGCTCCTGAAATCGTGTCTTCCATACTGGACACCTCCCTGGAAATGGCAATCATCCGGCGGAATAGTTCCTCTCTCTTCCTCTGGGCATTGATGTCGCGCGCGAGGTGAACAAGCAGCTTCTTTCCTGTCCGCCGGTTCAAGTAGGAGATAGACGAAACATTCACCCAGATCCGCTCCCCGCTGTGAACTGCCACATTCAGATCGAAATTCGGTATGCGGGTCGCTTGGGTGGAGCACTGCAACTTCACGCAGTGTTCAGGGCAAACATTCGTGCCCAAAACCCCTATGCCATGGAGGACCATTGAGCAAGTCCTGCCCAGTACCTCCTCTGCGGGATAGCCAAACAGAATTTCGGCTGCTTGATTCCAAAAACAAATCTCACCAGACTCCCGGGCAGCGAAGACTGCATCGGAAGTATTGTCGAGAAACGCAAACAATTCCGCTTCGAGCAATTTCACATCCTCAAAGAGGGTCTCAGCAGTCCCCTGCGACTTTCCGATGGAGCCACGTGTGCGTCTTCGGCTCAGACCAGAAGAATGTCCCGCTGGCACCTTCCCCTTTGATGCGAACTCCGCTGGGTTGTATGACTAGAACCGGCAGTTTAGACTTTGGTGACCTTAAACAGATTCAGCAAATTAGAGCAATTTCCCCAATTCGCTGTTATTCGATCTGATTTGCAATCAGCAACTTGTAGGAACGTTGGTACCAGCCACCAGAGTCCTTTCGGAAGCCATAAATACGGCGACGTGAATTTGGAGGATCTTGTATCGGAAACTGGTGCGGCTTGTAACCGCCGCTCCCTGGCCAACACCGGTCACTCAATGTGCCATAGTGCGTTCGAGAGCCATCACGATCTTTTCCACGGAGACTACGCAGAACCCTTCCAAATCGGTTGCAGCCGGGAGCAGCGGAACGTCGGGAGCCGTCACCCGAAGGATTGGTGCATCCAGGCAATCAAACGCCTGCTCCGCAATCGTCGCCGATACTTCAGCGCCAATGCCCAGAGTGCGATTGTCTTCGTGAATGATCACGGCACGGCTCGTCTTCGCTACAGACTCGAGGAATGTGTCAGTATCGAGCGGGGAGAGGGTGCGGAGGTCCACCACTTCTACGTCGACGCCGTGCTTCTGTTTCATCTGCTCCGCCGCCTGCATGGTCAGCTGCAATGTATATCCGTAGGAGATCGCAGTCAGGTCCGTTCCCCGACGACGGATTGCCGCTTTTAGGAGCGGAACGGTGTAATCCGTATCCGGAACTTCTTCTTTCACGGAGCGATACAGCTTCTTATGTTCGAAGAACATTACCGGGTTGTCGTCGCGAATCGCGGCTTTGAGCATGCCCTTCGCGTCATAAGGCGTTGAAGGTGCTACCACCACCAGTCCGGGGCAATGGACGAACCAACTCGTGTTGCTCTGCGAATGGTAAAGGCCGCCGCCAACACCGCCGCCGTAGCAAACGCGGATGGTCATCGGACAGGTTTGCGTGCCCGCACTTCGATAGCGCAGTTTCGCGGCCTGCTGTGTCACAGCGTCCATGGCGGGCGTGATGAAATCGACAAACTGGATCTCTGGAACCGGCCGCATCCCCGACATCGCCGCGCCAATCGAGGAACTGATGAGGACGCCCTCCGATAGCGGCGAGTCCATGACTCGCTCGCTCCCAAATTTATCCAACAGACCCTTCGTAGCCCTGAATGCTCCGCCCATCCTGGCTATGTCTTCACCAAGTACAAAGACGCGGGAATCGCGCTCCATCTCTTCGTGAAGCGCCGCGTTGATGGCGTCAATGTAAGTCATGACTGCCATCAGAGCTCCTTTCGAACTGCGGACTCCACGTCTTGCGCTCCAACTCGCGCTCCCGAATGCTGAATGAATAGACATGGTCCAGCGCTTCGTCTCCCCGGGCTGAGGGCGAATTCTCGGCAAAGGCGATGGCTTCGTCAAGCTCGCGATTGAAATCTCCAGTCAACTCTTCCTTCCACTGCTCGGACCAGAGATTATCGGGTTTCAGGTATCGCTCCATCGCGGAGATGGGATCCCGCGCCTTCCAGTACTCGACTTCCGCGGGGTCGCGATATTTGGCGGCATCGATCTCCGAGTGGCCGTACAATCGGTATGTCTTGCACTCCAGCAGCGTGGCGCCTCCACCGGAGCGTGCCCGGTCGATTGCCTCGCGCATCGCGGTATACACAGCTACCACGTCATTCCCGTCAACCGCGACGCCGGGTACTCCGTAGGCCTGAGCTTTAACGCTGAAGTCCTCCACTGCGGTCTGCATAGACGCGGGCAACGATTCCGCGTAGCCGTTGTTCTCGACTACGAAGATGATGGGGAGTTTGAGCACGCCGGCGAAATTGATTGATTCATGCCAGGTCCCCAGACTTGTCGATCCCTCCCCGGAGAGCGCCACTACTACGTTCTGCTTTCGCTGCATCTTCGAAGCGAGCGCGATGCCGGTCCCGATACTTAATTGCGCGGCAATGGTCGACGCGGGAGTGATGATGTTCAATGGTGCATATCCGCAGTGAGAGGGCGACGAGCGGCCCTGATCGGGGCTGGCCTTGCGTCCATACAGATGGGCAAACATCAATGGCAACGGAGTGCCCTTCATGATATTGGAGACGAAGTTCCGATGCGAAGGTGCAACCGTATCTTCCGGCAACAGATCCAGAGTCGCACCCACTTCGGTGGCTTCCTGGCCCACCGCGGCATAATAGTTGCCCTTGAAACGCCCTTGCTTAAAGAGCGTCCGGATGCGCTCCTCCACCACGCGGCATTTCAACATGTAGGCATAGAGGCGGCGAAGTAACGTCGCGTCCAGTTTTCCACCCCGCTGTCCATCGGAGACTTTCTGCGTAACATTACCGACTGTGTCGTTGGCGATCGCCATCCTGCGCTCCCCTGCCCGAGCCCTCGCAGCTTCCTTGCTTATCTAATTCTTTACGTAGTGAATCGATGCGGCAATGAACTGTGCGTACTATAGGGTGCAACATAAATACCACCCCTCACGATGGTCTCGATTGCAACGAGCTTCTGACTGCGCCGCAAATATGCCGGAAGATTCCACTCTGCGTTGATGCTTCCCGGCATCTACGCCCGGCATCTTACACAAAGGCGAGATCGGTTTCGACAACTGTTGTTCACGCAAGCCGGAATGATGTTCTTGTCGTCCACGCGCACGTTTACGTGGTCTTTGATCCGGCTCAGACCGCCGCAACCTAAACGTCTTGCATCGCAGAGAGAATGTCCATGCCGACCGAAGTCATCATGCCCCAGATGGGCGAGTCAATCTTCGAGGGCACGATCACCAAGTGGCTCAAGAGAGCCGGCGATCCCGTGCAGAAGGATGAGCCGCTATTCGAGATCTCCACTGACAAGGTGGACGCTGAGATCCCCTCGCCTGTCGCCGGCATAGTCAGGGAGATCAAGGCGTCCGAAGGCGCTACCGTGCAGGTCAACACTGTTGTCGCAGTGATTGAAGACGCCGGCGGCACTCCCGCGTCCGCGCCAACACCCCAACCGGAAAAGCCGGCCGCCACTGCTGCAACTACGCCTACTACGCCTGCGGCCCCAACCGATCAAACGAGTAGCAAAAACATTCGTTCTTCGCCGGTAGTTCGACGCATCGCCCAGGATAACAAGATCGAGCTCGACCAGGTCTCCGGGACTGGTTTGCAGGGTCGTATCACAAAAGAGGACGTCTTGCGCCACCTGAACCAGCAAGAGACTGGTCGTGCGCCATCCCCGGCTCCACCGGCGGCAGAAACCCCGACGACTGAGCCCGAAGCTGCGGCGGTACCGCAGGCACCTGCGGCTGCGCCAGCGGAAGCGGTAGCCGCCGCACCCGAAGCTCCGCCACCCGAAACGGAAACTGCGAATATCCCGCACTTGCCAGGAACGTTGGTACCGCTCACCAGGATGCGGGCTATCATTGCTCAGCGCATGGCCGAGAGTGCACAGGTCAGCCCGCACGTTCACACGGTATTTAAGATAGACATGACCCGAATCGTGCAGCTTCGCGAGCGCGAGAAGGACAGGTACGAACAGCGCAACGGCGTCAAGCTCACTTACATGCCTTTCATTGGTATCGCCGCCGTTGAGACGCTGCGCAAGTTTCCAATCGTCAACGCTTCGATGGAGAACGGATCGATCCGCTATCACCAGAACATCAATCTTGGCATTGCCGTGGCCCTCGAATGGGGACTCATCGTGCCGGTCGTCAAGCAGGCTGAGGAGCGAAGCTTCCTGGGCATGGCCCGCGCCATCGCCGATCTGGCCGAGCGCGCTCGCGCCAAGCGGCTCAAGCCGGATGAGGTCTCAGGTTCCACCTTCACGCTGACTAACTCCGGCATCTTCGGTGAGGAGTTCGGTACTCCAATCATCAACCAGCCGGAATCCGCCATCCTGGCCATAGGAGGCCTGAAAAAGGAGTCGGTGGTTCTCACCGACACCGAGGGCAACGACACCATCGCCATCCGCTCAGTACAGCACTTCTGCCTCGGTTTCGATCACCGCATCATCGACGGCGCCGATGCCGGTAAATTCATGGGTGAGTTCAAGAAGACGATGGAAAACTGGGATCGGGAGATTGGGTAATCATGCTTTTGAGCCGGTCGCCTCGAGAGCAGACCCGCGTCCAACCCAAGCGCACGCTCACCAGTCAAACGGCACTGCGGGCCCAAATGTTAGTAGCCTGTCTACGTGAGAATCTCCTTCACTGGCGATCCCCCGCCATCGCTTCTGGCCATGCAATGGTGAGCAGGAACGCGCTTTCTTCCAGTGCTTCAACATCGTGTTCAAGGCCGCGCTCAAGAGTCAGGAGGTCCCCGTAGGCAAGGTCCTCCATCTGGTCGTCCGGAAGATGTATCCGAACCTTCCCCAGAATCACATGTACGGAGATCGGACCTTCGGCGCGGTGATGGCTCATGTAACTTCCCGGCTTCATCCGTACCAAAACGATGCGGAACTCCGCATACTTCACGATGGCTTCGGAACTCCGGCCAGCTTCGCGCTCCCACGACGGGGCGTGCTTTAATTTTTCGAGTTCCTCACCGATGTTTCTTCTGATCACCTCGCTCGCTAGCTCAGGGAGGCGAGTCAGACTCTGGCGATGCTCTTCAGATTGTTTCATTGGTACCTCCGCCTAAGCTTTATATCAATATGACTTGCACCTGATATGGCTTACCCTTGTGGCGAGACGCTGCCCTCGCCGTTGAATGGCATTGAGCTTATTACTCTTCAAAGAGAAATGGAATGATCTTCTCGTCATTTCCGCAGGGACAGTTGTACTTCAGCCTGGTGAGTCGCTGCCTTTGTCGACAACTGGCCGAGAAGCCCGCTCGATAATCCTCTGCCATTCACCGCCATTTGGCTTGGCTGGGTGAGATGATCGCCAATCTCACAGTATTCGGTGAAGCAGCTTTTGACCGGTTTGCTCATCCAGACTGGAATCGCGCCTGCACTTGGGAGGATGATGGAAGAAAGACGGAGGTAGAAATGAAGACACTGGAATCGTTCCAGCGACACTCTTCGATGGCGTTCGAATCGAGTCGGTCGGTCTTCGATGATTTTCGCCGTTGGGGGTATCTCCAGGCGCAACTTGATCCGCTGGGACAATATCTGCTTCCCCAGGCAGTGCCCGAACTTGAAGTCACGGGCGAAGTTGCGGACAAAGCGCGCCGCCTGTATTGCGGCACTATCGGAATTGAATTCATGCACCTTGCGGACGCCGCCAGACGCCTGTGGATACTGGAGCGATTCGAACAGGAGGTGCCCGAACAAAATCGTCACCATATCCTCGATCTCTTGATTCGAGCGGATAGTTTCGAACAAGTTCTCCAATCGCGCTATCCCGGCACCAAGCGGTTTTCGCTGGAGGGAAACACGGCGCTCATTCCTCTTCTGGATGCATTGCTCCATCGGGCAGTCGATCAGGGTGTGCTTCATACTGTCATTGCCATGAGCCACCGCGGCCGCCTCAACGTCATGGTGAACATCATTGGCAAGTCGCCCGCGGCGATCTTTTCGAAGTTCGAAGATATTGATCCGCGCAGTGTTCTCGGCAGCGGCGATGTCAAATATCACATCGGTGCAACAGGCCAGTGGAAAGACGAAAACGGAAGAGAGGTCGATCTCCACCTGGTGTCGAATCCCAGCCATCTGGAAGCAGTCGATCCGGTGGCCATGGGCCGCGTCCGCGCCTGGCAGAATCGCGTCGGGGACCGCGGCGAGCAAAGGGTGCTGCCCGTCCTTATTCATGGCGATGCGGGGTTTGCGGGCCAGGGCATTTGTGCAGAGGCACTCAATCTGGCCTTCATCGAAGGATACTCAATCGGAGGCAGTATTCACGTCATTGTGAATAACCTCATCGGATTTACGGCAGGTCCCGAGGAGTCAAATTCCTCACGATTCGCGTCCGATGTTGCGAAGCGTCTGCCAGTTCCTATCTTTCACGTCAATGCGGAAGATCCGGATGCCGTTGTTCGCGTAGCGAGGCTCGCCATCGACTATCGCTATGCCTTTCAGAGCGATGTGGTTGTGGATCTGATCGGTTATCGGCGCTACGGTCACAGTGAAGTAGAAGATCCCACCATTACGCAGCCACTCCGCTATGCCAAAATCAGGGAACATCCTCCGCTGTACAAAATCTATGCGGAACGAATCGGCGTGGATCCGTCGGGACCGGCCAACGAGATTCAGGTCAGGATGATGGAAGAACAAAGCACGGCCGGCAGGATGAAGAAGACTGCCGTGCTGGCCAACCTCCCTGCGTACTGGTCTCCGTATCACGGAGGCTCTTACCAACCAACGGAAGATCCGGAAACGGGCATTCCAGTTGAGCGTATACGCGAGCTAAGCGAACGTTTGACTTCATATCCGGCGGATTTCAATATTCATCCCAAAATGAAGAAGCTGCTGGAGCAACGGGCCGCGATGGGACGAGGCGAACACCCAATGGACTACGCCATGGCCGAAGCATGCGCAATGGGCTCGCTCGTTATAGAGGGAATACCGGTGCGCCTCAGCGGCCAGGACAGTAGGCGCGGTACGTTCAATCAGCGGCATTGTGTTCTGCTTGATGTGCAGACAGAGAGATCCTTCATTCCCCTGGCCAATGTTGCACCGGATCAAGCCCGCTTCGAGGCTTACAACTCGATTCTGTCGGAAGCCGCTGTGCTTGGATTCGAATATGGATACAGCCGCGATTATCCGGAAGCGCTGGTGTTATGGGAGGCTCAGTTCGGCGATTTCTCCAATGGCGCCCAGGTGATCATCGACCAATTCATTGCGTCAGGGGAAGAAAAGTGGGGACTGCTGAGCGGCCTGGTTATGCTCCTGCCTCACGGTTATGAGGGGCAGGGTCCGGAGCATTCCAGCGCCCGCATCGAGCGCTACCTGCAGCTGGCCGCGCGCGACAATATTCAGATTTGCCAGCCCTCCACGGCGGCCCAGTATTTTCATTTGCTGCGGCGCCAGGCGCTCGACTCCTGGCGGAAACCGCTGATCGTCTTTACCCCCAAGAGCATGCTCCGCAGACCGGAAGCAGCATCGCCGCCGCAGGATTTTGCTGCGCCTGCGTTCCGGCGCGTGTTGCCGGAAACAGAAATACAGCACACCAAGCGCTTGCTCCTCTGCACCGGCAAGATCGGACACGAATTGCGCGCCGAACGCGCCCGGCGGCAAGACATGACAACTGGGATCGTGCTTCTGGAACAACTGTACCCATGGCCGGAACAAGAAGTTGCGGCGGCGCTTGAACACCATCCCGATGCGCACGAAATCGTCTGGGTGCAGGAGGAGCCGGCAAATATGGGAGCACTCTCGTTTGTGGCGCCGCGGTTGCGGAGAATTGCACGTGGGCGTCAAGTGCTGACCGTGAAACGGTCTGCCGCCTCGAGCCCAGCCACTGGTTCCTCCAAAGCGCATGCGCTGGAGCAGAAGACACTGCTTGCCGCGAGTTTTGGAATCGAGCAGCGATCCAAGAGCTAACGGAATCCCTCGATGATCCAGCCAGCTTTCCTAACGCTCAGTTGTAGCTAAACGCAGGGTGCTTTCAAAATCCTCTACGAATTTCTCAATGCCCTTCCTTGTAAGGTCATGTGTGAGGTCAAATGCTGTCCACGGCTGGTTCAAGTTGACGTTCCGGTAAGCAATAGGCTTCAGCGCTTTTCCCGCCGAGTCGACACCTCTGTAAACGAAGTTCTGATCCGGCATCGGAAAGCTCTTTGCGGCCCATTCTTCGAGGATCTTTGCGGGCACCGTCACAAGGTCCACGCCTAAGGCGAGACAGGCTAGAAATTGATCGACACTGCGAATGCTGGCGGCCAAAACATGCACGTGTCCATCGCCTGCTTGATACATTCTTTGAATGTTCCTGATTAAATCCATGCCGTTCTCGCCACGATCATCGAGCCGGCCAATAAAAGGCGAGACATAGGCCGGTGCTTGCGTGCCTTTCGTAGCGGCATAAACGCCGGCGGCCTGCTCCTGAGAGAAACAAAGCGTGATATTCACTCGCATCCCCTGAGCCACTGATATCTGGGCAGCACGAAGGCCTTCGTGCGTACACGGATATTTGATGTATGCGTTGGAAATCCAGGAGAACATGTCCTGACCTTGCTTCAGCATCTGGTCAGCTGTCGTCTTGAGATCCGCGAACACCTCAATTGAGACTCCCCCCTGTCCCACGAGAGGAGAAATCTGCTGAACGATTTTCTTGTATTCCTGTTGCTGCTCTTCCAGGCTGAATTTTTGACCCGAAGCCATTCGGCGCTGAACTTCCGGATTTTTGGAAATTAAAGTTGGGTTCGTCGTCTGGCCATCGATAAATCCAATCAAGGATTTTATTTTCTGGGTTTCCTCGGGATCGCCCCCGTCTACCAGAATCTTTGTCTTCGGCCGTTCTTTCATCTCGGTACTCACGACTGAACACCTCCATGGTCTTCAACCACAGTGAAACTTCCCAGCTAGCTGGTAGCGCACCTTCCTGCCTCGCCGCAGTCCTCGTGCATACGACTAGCAAAAACAGTCTACCGAAGCTACTGTCTGTTCTCTACATGACGCCTGTTTCGCTCACGAGTACGAATGGACTATTTCACAGACCCGATCTGGAGTGAGCCAATGGATTCTGCAACGCCAGTGCGCTCGAGTAGCAAATCCAAGGGTATGGTCCTGTTCCTGCATCTTGGATTTGTTGTTCACAACGCCACGGACCAGCCCTTGAGCCGATTGATCGCAAACCGGGCGCTCCTGGGAAGAGATCGCGAAGCCGCAGACGAGAAGACCCGCAGCAATCCACCCTATAATCGTTCGATGAAGAGTTGGAAGACCAAATTGATTCACTCCGACGCGCGAATCCCTGAGGGATTCCGGTCGTTGGCGGATCCTACCTGGCGCGGCTCGACCACACTCTTTCCTGATGCGTGGAATCTGTACGAGGCTGGCTACACTTACGGGCTCTATGGCACCCCCACTACACTCGCGCTGGCAGGCCGCATCTGCGAATTGGAGAACGGTTATCGCACCATCATCACCCCCGGTGGGCAGAGCGCCATTGCGCTCGTAGATTTCGCGTTTCTTCGTGCGGGCGATCACGTTCTCATTCCCGAAAGTGCTTATGGACCAAATCGCAAACTTGCGAATACCGTGCTGGCCCGCTTCGGCGTAGAGCGCAGCTACTATCAGCCAACGATCGGGGAAGATATTGTGGCGCTTCTAAGGCCGAACACGCGTCTCGTCTGGTGCGAGAGCCCAGGCTCCATCACCATGGAGGTTCAGGATGTGCCGGCGATCGTAAAGTGTGCACATGCCCATGGTGCGTTAGTGGTCATCGACAATACCTGGTCAGCGGGCGTGTATTTCGATGCGCTGGCGCATGGAGTCGACATCACGCTGCAGGCGCTCACGAAATATATCGGTGGACACAGCGACTTATTACTGGGCTCGATTACGGTCGGGGAGCAGGCTTCCTGGGAGAAGGTGGGCTCAGCACAGCAGGTGCTCGGCTTGGCGGTCTCACCGGATGATTGCACGTTAGCGCTGCGCGGCATGAAAACGCTGGCCGTGCGGCTGCGCGAAATAGAAACCTCGGCTCTCTATCTGGCACGCTGGCTCGCTGAGCGCCCGGAGATCGAGCGTGTCCTGCACCCAGCGCTCGAATCATGCCCGGGGCATGAGATATGGAAACGCGACTTCACGGGTTCCTCCGGCGTCTTTTCGATTGTGTTCAGGCGCGGAATCGATAAGAAGCGTGTGTTGGCCTTTGTCGATGCTCTGAAGCTTTTCAAAATTGGATATAGTTGGGCCGGGGTAACCAGTCTGGCCGTGGCGTATGATTTCACAGGATGGAAGGGCCGCCCCGCATATGAACACCGCATCGTCCGCCTGAATATTGGGCTGGAAGACCGCGAAGATCTGCTCGCCGATCTGGAGCAGTCCCTGCAATCTGCTGCGCGTGGATGAAACTGGAGCGGAAGCCATCGTAGGCGATATTCACCTTCACTCCGCGATCGCTACCCAACGCTTGTTCGCTTCGCGCCATTTGCAGGACTCCGATACCGGTAACGAGAACTGAGATGGCTGACCGGTGGAGAACGCATTTGCCCGTCCCCGGCCCAAGAAAACATCGCCCGGAAGCTGCCAAATCGCCCATCCTGCAACAAGCGAGACGCCGTTAGCGAAATGCGCATCTTACAGGACGTAAAGAGTGCCATGACCTCTCAAGGCAGGTACGCGAGTGGCAATTAGGAATCGCAAATGTTTCACAGTCATCCCGTTTCGACCGGCCGGTTGGCTCGCGCATTTTTGTCGGATCTGGCACAGAAGCTTCGATGGAGGAAATCAGATGAAACGCATTCTCGTAGCCGTTTGCTTCATTTCAATCGTCTCGATTGCTGCACTGGGTCAAAAGAAGAATGTCACAAACACCACAATGAGCGATCAGCAATTCGTCGATTTCGCCGCACAAACTGACATGGTGGAGGCAAACCTCGGGCAACTGGCAGGGACGGTGGCTTCCGCACAGTCGGTTAAAGATTACGCGCAGATGCTGGTGACCGATCACACGAACGATTTCCAGCAGTTGTCCAATGTCGCGCATCAGGCCAATCTCAACCTGCCAACCGCGATCGATGCCGAACACAATAAGACGATGGTTAATCCCTTCCAGACACTAAAGGGCGCCGCCTTTGATCACCGCTATGTTCAGGAGATGGTGGCTGGACATACCAAGGCTATTGCCATTTACAAGAAGGAGGCGGCCGATGCGCAGAATTCGGCTCTAAAGTCCTACGCCGAGCAGACTTTGCCGATTCTCGAGAAGCATCTTGGAGGCGCAAAGAATCTGCAAGCAGCAAAAACACCGGCAAAGTAGGTCGTCGAGATCAGTTCTCATCCATTCGCCGGTGAGAGTCCGTGAGCGCGTCCATGGCAGCCTTCGTGAGCTATTTGGCAAGCTCGATGATCACCTTCACCGGCCCCGGCACATGGAACGCTTCTGTACCAGCATCGATCTTTGCAACGGGTATAACGCCGGGCGAGGGTATCGAATCACCATCTTGACGGTAGTAAATGGCAACGTCGTGATCCGGAGACCAATAGGCAATATCGCCGACCTCGTAGCTATGCGTCCTAGGCCCGTTTTCCGAAAGCGCTTTTGGCAAATTGCCGAACTTCTCGCGCCCGAATAGATCATTCATTGACAAGCTCAAAGGCAGAAGAGAAATGAAATCCCGTGCAGTTTCGTTGTCGAGCACGGTGGCAGAGATAATCTTCTCGCCAATTCTGATGTTGATTCTCATCTTATGGATCCTTTCGGACGAAGTTAGCTGTGCATTCAAATTCGAAGTATTGTTTCTCTTTTTGGTGCCGACCGTCTCGGCCGTTGTATTTAGGCTTATTGCCAACATGAGTGAGACCAAGAGCATTTCTGCCGCCACGCATCTTGCCAAGGTCGATCGGTTCATTTTGCCCCTCCGTACAAAGATGCTTTCAATGCGTGCGTGAAACTTCATTGCTATTACGGTTGAAGGAGCGTTTTGATCGCACGGCGCTCGTCCATCGCCTGGTAGCCCTCCGCAACTTCATTGAGAGGGAGGACCAAATCGAACACGTTCCCGGGATTGATCCTTCGATCCCAAACGAGCTTGATCAAGTCCGGAAGATACCGGCGCACTGGAGCGGGGCCGCCATGCAGGCGGACGTGGGAAAAGAAGAGTTGCTCTCCGTTTAGCTCGACTCCGTGCGGCACGCCGACATAGCCGATTCGCCCGGACGGGTGGATCGAATCGCTTGCATCATCGATTCATGCGTCCCAACACCCTGATTTTATTGGGATTAGACGACTGCCGAAACGTCCCGTTCTAATCGGTTAAGCCGTTCAACCGCCGACTGTACGGGAGTTCCATCTTCTTTGACTTTCCGCGCCCGGTCGAGTGCCTGTTCTGCAATGCGGCTGATTTCGTGCAGCAGCTTGCGGATCTCGACTTGCGACTGCTCCGCTTTCCGCTCTCACTCGGCTGCTAGGCACATTCCTTTTACTCGTAGTGGTGTGGCGTCATCTCCGACCAAAGCGGGCACGACCGTTTCCAGTTGCAGCGTTCGCTGGGATCGGCGCCGGCGCCAGTTTCCTATCGGCTCTACTCGGCAGTGTTGGGCCGGTGATGGCGCCGTTCTTTCTCGCGTACGGTCTGGTGAAGGGAGCGTACATCGGTACGGAAGCTCTCTCCACCGTAGTTATGCATGTTACGAAACTCGTCGCTTATCGAGAATCATCGATCCTGACGCGATTGGATGTTCTGATCGGCCTTGCTATTGGACCAATCATGATCCTCGGCTCGTTCTTGGGCAAACGGATCGTGGATCGGCTTCCTGAGAGGGTCTTTATTGCGATCATTGAGGCGGTCCTGGTTACTGCCGGTTTGATCTTCCTGATCCGAGGCTAGTTCGAGAGTTCGCCTATCCTTGTTTGAAGACTGAAGAGGCAGCCCTCAGAAGTGATTGACGCGGCCCACAAGATTTGGCGACCGTTTGCCGCAGTTCTCGGTAATGGAACCTTGTCGGGATAAACTCCGGGGTTCCAAAATGAATAGGAATGTACAAGGAAACGGATCAAAACGCCGACAGGGCTAGATTCACGCCATCGACCATCATCCTGCCCGTTCACTCTGAGGTCCACCCATGCGTCTTGTTGTAATCTCCGACACTCACGGACTCCACAGCACAATAAAGCGCCTTCCGGACGGAGATATTTTGGTGCATGCCGGCGATTTCATGAACGCTGGGTACGATCCAGCAGAGATCTTGTCTTTCAATAAATGGTTGGGAGAACAGCGGTTTAAACACCGCGTGGTATGTGCGGGGAATCACGACCGCTATTTCCAGAACTCCCCAGAACAAGCCCGCTCCCTTCTCACCGACGCCATCTACTTGGAGAATTCTGGCATCACGATCGGCAATTTCTCCTTCTGGGCGTCACCTTACACGCCTGAGTTTCTGAATTGGGCTTTCATGTACCCTCGTGGTCCGGCTGCCAAGCAGTATTGGGACCAAATCCCGTACAACCTGGACGTGCTCGTGACCCACGGACCGCCTTTCGGAATACTCGACCAAACCGCGCCTGGCAGTGCGCATCTCGGATGCGAGGAGCTGCTCAAAGCGGTAGAGGAGAAGAAGCCCAAAGTACATCTATTCGGAGCCCAAAGTACATCTATTCGGCCATATTCACGGCGGCGCGGGAACTCTTGAAAATGGAGTCACTCGATTCGTGAATGCTGCATATCTCAACGAGCGCTACAAGCCGTTAGAGCCCGCAGGCAAGATTCGCATCGTGGATCTTTAGCAGCTGGGGAAATCGCGGGCCACACTGGAATGGCCTTCCATTCTTAATTCCTGCAACAGCGCTTACCGCTTACGGAGCGAATCGTATGTCCAATCACGGCTGGCTCTTTGACGGCTGTGGACTGAGCCAACACGGGCGCTGGCAACGTCGCCGCAACCGGCGCCCGCTACAACCACGCCTGAAAGTGCCTGCCCCGAAATCTTGAGGAACTCGCGCCTCGTCTCATTGAGAAGTTGATCCGCCATTTCACACTCCTTTGCATGGTGGAAACGCGGGCACTCCGGCATGAAGAGGAGCGCCGCGATCCTTCAACAGCAGCTCAATCCAGTTTCTTCTCCGAGAGAAACTTCGACATCAGGTCAGCCACTTCCTTCGTATTCAGGTCGGAGAATGGGAAGTGGGTGTTTCCATGGACGCCAACCTCCGGCAGGTGCACAACGGTTACGTCGCCACCGTGACGGTTGACTATGTCCCGCCATTTTCTCGCCATCTCCAGCCGAACCCGCCATCCATCCTGGCCGGAGTTATCGGTGGGCTTCTCAGGGATGAAGTCACCGTAAAAGATGACGATGGGAATCTTGGTGAGCTTCATGAACTCGGCCATGGGCACGCCGATCGCCGTCAGCGGCCCAGCGGAACTCGGCAGCGCCTCGGGAACCTCTCCCTCTGGAAACAGGAATCCACTGCCCGGCTCGTACGACACGATTCCTCGCACATTTCCGGTCTTCAGGACAGTGGCCCATCCAAGTCCGCCCCCTTGCGAGTGGGTCACAAAGATAGCAGGTCCAATCTTGTTGAAAAGCGCGGCGCAGGCATCAGAAATGACCGCTGGATCATACGGTCCAGCGTTCGGTGTCATCTGCCGGAAGTACTGATTAAGAGCCTCGGGATCTTTCGAGAACTGCACACCCGGAAAGTAGTCTGGCCAGATGCCGACCCGAAACGAATCGAACCACATCTGTTCATCCGGTATTGCGGTGATGGTCGCTGATACGGTGCTACGCCCCGCGTTACCCCGCCGCGGCTGGTCGATCAAGTAAACCGGAAACCGGCGACGAAGAAAGATCGTCTGAAAGCCCTCACGGCCATCGGGAGTGGTCTCCCAGGTCTTCGAGAACTGCCCCGTGCCGTGCAGAAACACGAGCGGAAGCTTACGCGGATTCGCTGGAATCTGGTAGAAGACGTAGGCGTGGTCGCCATGCAGTGTCTGGCCGTCAGGCGTTGGCTGCTTTGGATTGAAGGTGCCGGGATTTGTAATGATCTTGCACCAACGGCGAAGCTGCCTTGCTCCTGGATCACGAGCGGCTCAAACTTGCTCTTATTGGTCTCTTGCGCGCTTGCAGAGGTCAAGAGCAAGACTGCCATCAACGAGGCTGCGATGAAAGTGTTCCGATACTTCCTGTTCATCCTGCATTCTCCTGCGATGCTGCGAATTACTTGATCGGATGCGTCAGACCGTGCGCTTCCAGCCACCAGTAGAACTCTTCGATCCAGTGATCGCTCGTTGTGCCTTGCTTGCGCATGCTCCAGCCATGACCACCGTGTTCATAGATGTGAAATTCCGGCTTGTATCCGGCCGCCTTGAGCGCGTCGTAGAAGGCAACGATTTGGGGGCCGGCGAGATTGTCGTCCTGCGCCATCTCCATAAAGATGGGCGGCACTCCTTTGGGATCGGAGGCACGTCGGGAAAAGGCGCGCCATAAATCGGAGCGGCGTAGTTTGGCCTTGCGCACCCGACACGAGCATGCAGAACGAAATCGCAATCGCTACGAAGATCCTCACGGTGTCCCTTCTTGTTCCCACGACAAAGAAGCAGTCAGAGTCCAGACATCTTCAACACAGCTTCAGGAAGGCGGGCTCCTTCGAGTTTCAGCCTGGAAGCAGCTTCGTCGATCTGCTTAAGATCGTCCTCGGTCAACTCGACGTTCACCGCGCCGAGGTTTTCCTCAAGGCGATGTAGTTTGGTGGTTCCTGGAATCGGCACGATCCACGGCTTCTGTGCCAGCAGCCAGGCAAGTGCGACTTGCGCCGGCGTCGCGCCTTTGCGTTCCGCGACGGCCTTGACCAGGTCGACCAGAACCATATTGGCCTTGCGCGCCTCGGGCGAGAAACGCGGCACCATGTTCCGGAAGTCGGTGGGATCGAACTTCGTGTGTTCGTCGATCTTGCCCGTGAGGAACCCTGCGCCGAGTGGGCTAAACGGCACGAAGCCGATTCCAAGCTCCTCCAGGGTCGGCAGGAGTTCGGCTTCCGGACCACGCCAGAACAGCGAGTACTCGCTCTGCACTGCGGTGATCGGTTGGACCGCGTGCGCACGGCGAATCGTCTGAATCCCGGCCTCTGACATGCCGAAGTGTTTGACCTTGCCCTGGGCAATCAACTCCTTGACCGCTCCTGCCACGTCCTCGATCGGCACGTCAGGATCGACGCGGTGCTGATAGAAGAGATCAATGGAATCGGTCCGCAAACGCTTCAGGCAAGCGTCCGCCACAGCCTTGATATGCTCGGGCTTGCTATTGGTTCCGCCAGTGCGTTTGCCCGTCTCAAGATCGATGTCGAAGCCAAACTTTGTGGCGATCACTACTTTGTCGCGGATCGGCTGGAGCGCCTCGCCTAGCAGCTCTTCGTTCGCGAACGGCCCATAGGCTTCGGCCGTATCGAAATGAGTCACCCCACGATCATGGGCGGTACGAATCAACTGGATCATCTCGCCCTTGTCGGCTGGCGGGCCATAGGCCGCGCTCATGCTCATGCAGCCGAGGCCAAGAGGTGAGACTTCGAGAGTTTGTCCGAGAATACGCTTTTCCATTGCTTTTCCTTTGTGCTGTGTGCGCCCTTTCTCTCCTAGCGATTTACAAGGCTCTGAAAGTGAGCAGGGTATCTATCGCCCTGAACGTCGATTGCGGAGATCGCGTGATGTATAGCCTTGAGATCGTCCGCTGTCAGTTCCACTTCTGCGCCGCCAAGATTCTCTTCAAGTCGGTGCAGCTTCGTGGTCCCAGGAATCGGTACGATCCACGGCTTTTGCGCGAGCAGCCACGCCAGCGCAATCTGCGCCTTGGTCGCCTTCTTCTGCTCCGCGATCTGCCCGACCGCATCCACGATTGCTTGATTTGCTTTTCGGGCTTCCTCAGAGAAGCGTGGAACGATGTTGCGGAAGTCAGTCTTGTCGAACTCCGTCTTGTCGGAGATTGCGCCCGTTAGGAAGCCCTTACCCAGAGGGCTGAACGGAACGAATCCGATACCGAGTTCCTCCAGTGTTGGAAGAATTTCCTTCTCCGGCTCCCAAGTGCCGAAGCTCTGCATTTACGGAGGCTCCGGAGAAATCTTTTCGCTGCACTTTGCGAGTAAGATTTGCCCGGATACCGTAACCCGAAGGGCGGCCGTGCCGAAGCAGAAGAGCGAGCTGCCGCAGGGCGCCGGTATTGCCCCGAAGCCGTGACCGAGCAGAAGGCGGGATACAGAACGCGAGACGCCCTCTGGACCAAAGGCTCCCATCTGGTGCCCGGCCAAGGCTGTTCATCGCCATCGCTGCGCATCGAGTTCGCAAAGGCCTCTGTTGAAGCCGAACACCCACGGTCGCCGTTATCCTGGGAGAACGCGGACAAATCAACCGGCGCGTTCCTGACGCCAGAGCCATTCGTTAAGATCCGAGACACGAAAGCGCCAGCACTTGCCGGCATGGCTTCCCTTGATCACGCCTGCGCGAGCTAATTTCTGAAGTGTTTTGGGATGGATGCGAAGAAGAGCGACGGCTTCGTTTGAGTCGAGCAGAGGCTCAAATTCAGCCATATTGAACCGCGCCTGATGGGTCTCTTGAACCGAACGTAGTGGAAAAGGATGCGCCATTACGACCTCCGATGAGGAGATAATGACTGCGTTCTTTTCAGGTGTCCAAGACCTTCTTCGTCAACTTTGATGCCCGGAAAGCATCGACACGGAGCATTTGCGGAGTGTACGGAATCTTCGGGTACCTAAAGGCATCAGAGAAGAGGAAACCCCGCAAGTTTTTCGCACGCGGCATGAACCAGTAGCTGTTGGTCCGTGCAAGGGAAAAGGCTGGATGCGAGCCCGCTCGATGAGCGACTCGCACTGTTCTCGTCAACCCAGGATCATGCCCAGGCAGATCGGCGAACACTGGCCGACTTATCATTACCGATCCTGACTTGCCCTTCAACTCCATAGGAGCTATCCCGTATCCTAAAACCGTGGAGACACAATGAATAACCCGTGGCTGACTATCCCCTTGGAAGACTATGAAGGCCACATGGCAATGCCGGACGTGGGGCAAGCCAAGATGCTCGCGAAGGAGTTCGAAGAGCTACTAAAGACCTACGCTCCAACCTCGGCGGCACTCATCGGCTGTGCAGGGGGCAATGGCTTTGAAGAGGCTGCCAAGACAGGCCTTACGCGCCTTGTCGGTCTCGATATAAACCCCACATACATCGCAGACGCTAAGGCGCGCTATGCTGGTCGAATGATCGGCCTAGAACTGTATTGCGCCGACATTGAGGGTGATATCCCCGCGCTGCGGCCTGTCCACATGGTCTACGCGGCGTTGGTTTTCGAGTATGTGGATCTTGCCAAGGCGTTGAAGAACCTGCGGGGCCTCTGCCTGTCTAATGGGATTCTTGCCGCCCTTTTGCAGTTACCAAAGGAAGGGGCCGCGAGCGTTTCGCCCTCGCCTTTTGTGACATTGAAGCAGTTGAGTTCAATCATGCGGCTGGTGCCACCGAATGATTTCCGCAAGGTCGCTGAAGGGCTGGGGTTTGGCTTTCTCTCCGAAAAGCTAATCACCCTTGAATCTGGAAAACAGTTTTCCTTGCTGATCTTCAAGCTATT
>WNGK01001031.1_pt1 | contig 31281 bp, 28 predicted proteins | sample 5400601 | NCBI WGS metagenome assembly WNGK01 (sample SAMN13153376, study PRJNA577476) | soil metagenome | isolation source: 60 cm soil or saprolite under Garry oak tree replicate 1 | place: USA:California | collected 2016-06-15 | reverse complement strand
CATCGCACTCTGCAAGAACGAAGACCTGGTCATCCCGCGCGAAGTCGAGCGCCTGCGCGCGTATCAGGCCGAACTCGCGCAGCACGCGTCATCTCAGGACGGATCGTCTCAGGACGGATCTTCGCAAAATAGAAGCATGCCGAGCGGCAAGGATCTCTTTGCGCCTCATATTTCGCACGACACCGTGGGAGCGATCGCGCTCGACCGCGAGGGCAACATCGCCGCCGCGACCTCCACCGGAGGCACGCTGAACAAGGCTCCCGGACGCCTCGGCGATTCGTCCCTGATCGGCTGCGGCTGCTACGCGAACAACGAGAGCGCCGCCGTCTCCACCACCGGATGGGGCGAGGCCATCATGAAGCTGGTGCTGGCCAAGTGGACCGCCGACCGCATTCAGGCCGGCAACCTGCCCGAGTGGTCCGCACAGGAAGCGATGAACTATCTGAAGCAAAGATTGAATGGCCACGGCGGCATCATCGTGCTCGATCCCGCCGGCCACATCGGCATCGCCCACAACACCCCGCGCATGGCCTGGGCGTACAAGACTGTCCACAAAGAAGAAGCCGGAGTCGAACGTGATTAGTGGCGTGGTTGAGGTGCAGGCGCGAAACCGGGTTCTACAGCCAGCCTTTGGTACGCGCGATGCGTGCGGCTTCGACGCGGTTGCCGGCGCCCAGTTTGCTGATGGCTTCGGAGAGATAATTCCGCACGGTGCCGTCGGAGAGGCCCAACTCGCTGGCGATATCGCCGCTCGCCATGCCTTCGCCGGCCAGCCTTAGCACCTGACGTTCGCGGTCAGTGAGCGGATCCATTTCGCCCCAGGCTTCGGTCGCGAGTTCGGGATGGATGACGCGCAGGCCCTGATGGACGCGGCGCACCGCATCCGCGAGTTCTTCGGCGCGCATGTCTTTTAATAGGTAACCCGAGGCGCCGGATTCTAGTGCGCGGCGCAGGTATCCCGAGCGCGCAAACGTGGTGACGATCACGACGCGCGTCCCGGTGCGGCGACGCTTCAGTTCCGCAGCGACGTCGAGGCCGCTCATGTGCGGCATTTCGATGTCGGTGATGAAGACGTCGGGCTTGTGGGCGAGTACGGCTTCGAGCGCTTCTTTGCCGTTGCGCGCCTGGCCGACAACGGAAATGTCGCCTTCGATTTCTAGTAGCGCGGCGAGCGCGCCGAGCACCATCCCCTGATCTTCGGCTAGAACCACGCGGATGGTCTTGCGGCCTTCTTTAACGCTTTCTCTTTCTCTCGCGTTCTCTCGTGTGCCTTCTCGGCTTGGGGGGTTCAATTCTGGGAGCCTTCGTTTTTCTGCGCGACTTCTTTCAACGGCAGCGTGATGGTCAGCGTGGTGCCGGCTTCTGTGCTGCGCTGTAGCGTGCCGCCGAGCATTTCGACGCGTTCACGCATGCCGCGCAATCCGTTGCCTTCGCCGTTGGAACTGCCAAGGCCATCGTCCTGAATTTCGAGGCGACAGTTGCCGTTCTTAACCGCCTCGCGCACGGCGAGCGATAGAACGCTTTCCTGCACCGCGGGAAGTTTCACTGTGGTCGCGGTGTCACACTGTACGGTCAGTCCCGCAGTTTCCAGCGTGGACTTTGCCAGCGTCAGCTCGGCGACCAGCCCACGCGAACGATATCCGCGAATGGCGTCACGCACGTCGGACAACGCCTGCCGTGAGATTTCCTCCACTTCGCGCATTTCTTTTCCCGATCGTTGCGGATCACGGTCGATCAGCTTGCCGGCGAGTTCCGACTTCAAAGTAATCACCGATAGAGTGTGTCCGAGGACGTCGTGCAGATCGCGCGCAATGCGCTCGCGCTCAGCCACCTTGGCGAGATTTTCGATCTCTTCGTTAGCTTTGCGCAGTTTCCGGTTCATGCGGTTGCGCTCGGCGAAAAAAATGTTACCCGCGCCGATGAACACGGGAAAAACGGCCGCCCAGAAGAGCGACCAAGGGCTCATGTGCAGAAACAATCCTTCGGTTGCGCCAACGGCCGCAACGGCTCCCAAGCCTGCGATTGCCCGCGCTTGGGTATTGACCATGAACGGAACCATGGCGGCTGCGAAGATAAAGAATGTGCATCCGCCCGCATTGAAAGGAAGGAACAACACTCCCAGCAGCACCATGCCGCCAACGTGGAACAGTGGCCGCGGCCTTTCCAGCAAGAAGACTCCCCAGTAGAGGATGAGGAAGATCGCGGCTCCGAGACTATCGAGGAGCCATTGTTTGGCGCTGACGTGATCGACCACCGGTTGAACGAAGAAGAAACCGAGGTAGAGAACCCAGAGCAGAGGGCCCCATCCGTGATCCTTGTCATGGAAGACGGACCGGAGGGGCCGCAGTTTCAGCGACCAACCACGGTTGTCACAATCCTGATCGATTTCACGCGAACCAAGAAACGGCATCTCTTTATTTTCAACCTTCCGGTCAATTCCGGCCAGTTCTAAGTCTGGGCTTGGCCGCGTACCAAACGAACAGGGCTGCGGGAATAAGTAGCGTCAGCCACTTCGATCCGCCGTAGAGAGCTCCCATTCCGAGCAGGATGAGGACGACCGTCCAGCCCATCGATTTTTTCGAATTTGCACTCATGCTCAACTCCTTGCAATCCCTCAGGAGCTAAAGCCCTTTTGTTTAGCGGCCTTGAGCGGTACGGCTGAAGCCGTACCCTTCCCGAACTGCACTTTGAAACTGCCCTCCTTGAAACTGCCTTCTTGAATTGCCTTTCCGAAGGCGATCTACAAAATACTTCTAGCCGTACATTTTTCCCTGATCGCGCTGGAAACCGATGCGGGCCACGCCCAGGCAGATCATGGTGAAGGCCGCCAGCACTTCCCAGTGCGCTGCGGTGGATTCATGGTTTCCTGCGCCTACAACTCCCAAGGCCAATTGCGACAGGTGATAAGGCGGCAGCGCGAGCGCGATCTGACGCACGATTTTCGGCAGGAACATGAAGGGCACCCACAGTCCACTGCAGAACGACATGGGCAGATAAATAAGGTTGATGGTCGCGGGCGCCGAATTCGGTCCAGTGAAATATCCGAGCGCCAGCCCCATCGCCGAGAAAGGCAGCGAACCGGCCGCCAATGTTCCGAGCAACCGAACAAAATCGGCGGCAGGCATGCGTACTCCGCCAAGGCTGATCCCGAGAGTGAAGAGCGCGAGCACGATGATCGTGCTGAAGACCATGCTGGTGATGACCTTGGCCGCAAAATATGCACACGGCGGCATGGGGCTGGCGCGCTTCACCTGCAGCCATCCCAGGCCGCGGTCCGAGGCCAGGCCCGCAGCGGTTCCAAACAACGATGCGCCCATCACACCGAAGGTGCCGTAGGTGGCGATCATATAGGTAGGAACGCGCGCCCCGGCGATGGTCTCTTTCGAATTCAGCACCAGCCCGAACAGAACATAAAACATGATTGGAAAGCTCAGCACCGACATGGTGTACATGCGGAGACGGAGGTTCTTCAGGAATTCGTACTTCGCTTCTTTGAGATAAATCGTCGCCGCGTGAAGAGGCGTACGCTGAATTCGCGGGTTGCTCAATACGATGGTTGCAGTGCTCATTTGCGTCTCCTCCTGGTCTCATCGGGCCTTAGGTACTCGCTCTGCTCACTTCGTGTGATTTCCGTTTTGGCCGTTGTCCTGGGTCAGCGCGAGAAACGCTTCTTCGAGGCCTGCGCTGCTGACCTCGAGGCCAGAGAGTCTCTTGTCGCGGGCCAGCAGTTCGCGGACGATCGACTCGGCTTCGACGGCGTGAATCTCAACCGCTTCGCGATCCTCTTTTACTTCCGTCACGCCAGGAATCTGGCGCAGGGTGTTCATACTGAGGCTGGTGATGCAGCGAATCCGTTTGCCGGCGGTTTTCGCTTTGATCTCCGACGGAGTTCCCTGCGCGATAATTTCGCCCTGATTGATGACGGCGACGCGGTCGGCGAGAGCATCGGCCTCTTGAAGATAGTGAGTCGTGAGCAGCACCGTCTTGCCGCGCGTGACCATCCTGCGAATTTCATCCCACAACATGCGGCGTGCTTCCACGTCGAGACCGACCGTGGGTTCATCGAGAAAAAGCAAGTCGGGATCACCGCATATGGCGAGCGCAAAGAGCACACGTTGCCGTTGGCCACCAGAGAGGTCTCCAAACTTGCGATCGCTCAGTTTCTCGAGACCTGCGGCGGCAAGAACTTCGGCGAGCGCTATTGGTTTCTGGTAGTACGCGGAAAACAGATCGATATGCTCGCGGACGCGCAGAGTTTCAGGAACCCGTCCCACTTGCAACATGGCGCCTGTCCTCATCCGGTTTTCAGGATTCGTGGGGTCGCCGCCGAAAACGCGCGCTCTTCCCGAATTGGGCTGCATCAATCCCAGGAGCAACTTCACAGCCGTGGTTTTGCCAGCCCCGTTCGGACCGAGCAACGCTACGACTTCGCCGGCACGCACCCGGAAATCAACGCCGTGAAGCGCCCGGATGCTTCCATAATTCTTGTTCACGCCTTCAAGACTGGCGACGATGAGATGCGAGTTCGTCGTGTCCGCGCGCTGCGGTTGCTCCAAGGTTGCAATCATTTTTCAATCCTCTCAGGGGATTTCGCGCCGTCTGTGGGGAATTGGGATTCATTCTTCCCGCCCATTTTTTCTTTCCGGCCAGTAATTGCATCATCACGGAAGGGAGGAGAACGCACCAGTGCCATCCATCACGCGGCGGGCGTGACAAATGTCATCCTTTGCATTTAGGAGCGGAATCTCCGGCTGCAGGAAGCCAAAGGCCGGACGCCGTTCAAGAGCGAGGCTCGGGCAATTCCTGCGTTGAGACAGAGTATGTTACGAATTCCGAACAGGCACAGGAAATTCACAACACGGGAGCGGCGCAGGGTCTGGGTCCTAGGATGTGGGGAAGTCCCGGCTTTGCGCGTCTGATAAGGCAAGGCGGGTGTTCGGATTTCGTAACAAGGGGCGGAGGCTCAAAGTTTTGCACAAATCCATCGTCACGATGCGTCTCGCCTTTGGTATGATTCCCCCACTTTCATTGGAGGCGTGCCCAATGCTACCGGCTGGAAAAAGCCTTCGTACATTGCGGGAGAAACTCGGCCTCACCATGCGTGACGTGGAGAACTGGAGCGCGCGGGTTGCCGACAAGTATCGCAACGAGGAGTTTTCGATTCCTCCGAGCCGTCTGTCGGACATCGAGACCAAAGGCATTCTGCCCAGCATCTTCCGCCTCTACACATTGTCGGTAATTTACCGCCGCGATATTCGCGAGTTGATGTCCTGGTACGGCGTCGACTTGAACCGCATGGCGGCCGACCTCGGCTTGGTTTCTCCGCCGAAGTCGCATGTTTCCGATGCTCTGGCGGGTCTGTCCTCGGTGCAAGTTCCGGTGCGCATGGATCCTGGCTTTGACGATCGACGCACCACCAACCTGGGCCGGATGGTCGAGCAGTGGGGACTGGTTCCCGTCGCCTACCTCGCGCAGTTCGCCAGCAGTGCCTTCACTTATGGCTATGTCGGCACCCAGGATTTCACCATGTATCCGATTTTGCCGCCCGGCAGTTTCATACAAGTCGACGAGACCAGGAATAAAGTGGCGGAAGGCTCTTGGCGCTCGGAATATGAACGTCCGATTTATTTTGTGGAAACTCGCGACGGCCATACCTGCTGCTGGTGCAGCATGCGCCGCGAGGAAATCATTCTGCAACCGCATCCTTTGTCTCCCGTTCCGGTTCGAATCCTGCGGCACCCGCAGGAAGCGGAGGTGCTTGGCCAGGTCGTAGGAGTCGCTATGAAATTGACCGAGTGGCACGCCCTCGATGCTTCTCCAGGCTCGAAAGGGCCAGCAGCACTGAACTGAGATGACTGGCGGCGGGTGAATCCAGGCGATCGCCCGGCAGCAAATCCTCGAAGCGCTCGCGCATTCCCTCAACATAAGCATGTGGAGCAACCCCGCTGTCACGGCTTGACTCCTTCAGATCCTCGACCAGAGACGCCAGCGGCGCCCGTAGAACTCCCGCCACGATCTCAACATGGGCCGCCTTCAGGGCGCGCTCGGAAGACTCCGGCCCGTGGAGAAGTTCCATCCCCCAGTGTTCGTAGCGGCCTTGAGCGCGGCGCAGGGAGGCCAGATAAACCAGCTTCCCCAGCAGCCCGGAGACGGCCGCCAGGGTGGTTTCTTTGATGTCCTGTAGAGCCGATTTTAGGGTCATCTTGTTACGAATTCCGAACGCTAGACGATTTACGAACTCTCGAAGCGTGCGGCGATTGCGCCCATGAAACTATCACGGTCCAATTCGCAGTCACAAGGAGAAAACTACCGTGAAACGTGTATTACTCATCCTCGGCGCAGCTGTCCTGTTCCTCAACACTTTGGTGATTCCAACCGTAGTTCGGGCGGATGGAGGATCCACAGGCACCGGTTGCGGCAACGTTCTGTGCAAGCCCTAACTAGAGACTAATTGTGCACGAAAGTGCGCGAGCAGTGACGGCGGGCCCGCCGATCTTACGAAAACAGAACAAGAATCACGAATGCGTTGCCTCCTGCAGCGGGCCGGGGTATAGTGCCCCGGTATCGTTATGCTGCAGGCGCATTCAATCCTTTGGCACTATCTCTGGGTCGCGCCCAACATCCTCTTCCTCTTTCTTGGGTTTCTGCTCTGGAGGCGGAAGCTAGGCAGGCAGTTCCCGGCCTTCCTCGCCTTTGCTAGCCTGAGTTCGATTGGTCAGCTAGCAGTCTACACGGCCGACGTGGTGCCGACCGTGACCGCTCAGACCTTCTGGCGTGTCGACTGGGCGAGCCTGATAGTCGAGGGGGTGTTGAAGTTTGCGGTAATCGGCGAAATCTTCGCGCATGTTTTCGGTCCCTATGCCGCTCTGGCCCGCCTTGGCAGATTCTTGATCCGGGCGGTCGGCGTCATCTTGGTGCTCGCGGCTGCCTTGGCCGCTGCTTATGGCCCGAAAGACAGCCTCTTCGGAATCGTTTCTGGAGCACACATGCTGGAGCAGACGATCTACCTGATTGAATCCGGACTGCTGGCTTTTATCTTCGGCCTTTCGTTTTATTTCCGCCTGTCGTTTGACCGGCCACTTTTCGGGATCACCCTTGGCTTAAGCGTTTCGGCGTGTGTGCATCTTGCGGCCTGGGCTGTGATCGCCAATGCGGGCCTACCCAACCAAACACGCTATCTTCTCGATTTCCTTGAAATGTCCACTTATCACATCTGCGTGCTGATCTGGTTCTACTACCTCCTCGTTCCCGGGAAGGTGGTTACGAAGTCCGCGGTTCCGCTGCCCGAGAACAATCTCGAGGTCTGGAACCGGGAACTGGAGCGTCTGGTACAACAATGACTCTGGCTATCATTTTCGTCATCGCCGCCGCGCTCGCGCTAGTGTTCATTCTTGGCGTCACGGTTTCACGCAGCCTGCAGATTTCCGAAGGCGCCAGCCTGGCAGGCAAGATTCAGCCGATTGACGTCGACGCCTTTCGCAATCTCATTGACCCGGCGGAAGATGACTATCTGCGCCGCCGCTTGCCTGCCTCGGAGTTTCGCGTGGTCCGGCGGCAACGGCTGCGCGCCATGGCCGCCTACGTTCAGACGGCGGGAAGAAACGCCGCGGTTCTGGTGATCATGGGACAAAACGCCTTAACCTCAGCCGATGCCCAAACCGCGGAAGCCGCTCGGCGGCTTGTGGACAACGCGCTCCTGCTGCGACGCAACGCGGCTTTCGCACTCGTCAGAATCTATATCGCCCTGGCTTGGCCGAACTCCGGCCTCGCGGCCGCGCCCGTCCTTCATGGCTACCTGCAGTTGAATGGTTCCGCTATGCTGCTGGGCAGGCTGCAGAATCCCGCAGTTCCGGTGCGCATCTCGGCTACATTGTGATTTCGATCACACTGGACCGCGGCCACTGACACTTGCTTGCTGTTTTGTCTGCTCACCGGGACGGTCAAGACTGTTCAAGGAACCTTGATCGCATTGATCCGGTGCCGACTGTTCCCGATTCCTCACTTGTTTTCGGGGCCCTTTCTGATATAAAAACCAGCGGGCTGCAAATCGTTCCAAATCATTTCGTGAATGCATCGGCAATCTGCCGTGGGAATCGTTCCCGCCGTCTGCTCGCCTGCGCGAGTCCAAGGGAGAACCTTATGATCCGCACCGTAAAAGCTGTCTCTTTGTGTGTCTTTGTCCTGCTGATTTCCTCCGTCTGTTTTGGGCAGGGGGGCATTGCCACGGGCGATCTGCACGTCACGGTCAAGGATCCGGCGGGGAACCTGGTCACCAATGCGACCGTGACGGCGAAGGACCTCGCGAAGGGCCTGGTGCGGACTGCCAACGGCGACGGCGAGGGCGGCTACAGTGTTCGACTCCTGCCGCCGGGCACGTATTCGGTGACGATTGATGCCGCCGGTTTTAATGGGATTTTGAGCACGGGGGTCGCGATCACCGTCGGCGGACTGGTAGAGCTTCCGGTCACACTTTCCGTAAAGACCGGCAAAGAAGTCATCGAGGTGAGCTCGCAGGCGGAACTGGTGGAGACTTCGCGCAGTTCGACGACTGACACGATCGGGCAGCGGCGCATCGACAATCTTCCCATCAACGGACGCAACTACATCAACTTCACGCTGACCGATTCGCAGGTCGTGCGCGACAACGCGCCCAATACCGGCGCGGCGCCCACCTCCGGCCTGAACATGAGCGGCCAGCGCGCGCGCTCAAACCTGGTCAACGTGGACGGCGCCGATGCCACCGACAACTCGGTCAACGGCGTGCGCTCGACAGTCTCGCAGGAGGCGGTGCAGGAATTTCAGATCATCACCAACAGCTATGCCGCCGAATATGGGCGGGCTGCGGGTGGCGTGGTCAACATCATCACTCGATCAGGATCGAACGCCTTTCACGGGGATGTATTCGGTTATCTGCGGAACCGGAACTTTCAGGCGGTGAATCCCTTTAGCACGGTTTCGAATCCGGCGTACACGCGAGTGCAGGCGGGCGTGGCATTTGGTGGACCGATCAAGAAGGACAAAACTTATTATTACTTCGCGTATGAAATCACGCGGCGGCATGAGACGGGATTCTCCAGCATAGGCGTCAACAGCTTCGGGCTGGTGCCGTTCGACACCAGCCAAGTCGGTATGCCTTATGGCACCATCCCGTTGACGTCGGACCAGATCGGATTCCTTACGGACCCGCAGACGCTCGCAGCTGAAGCAGACCCGAACGTTGCCAGGATCATTGCCGAGTATGCAGGACTGGCCGGGGCCTCTTCGGGCCAAGCCGTCAGCGGCGCCTGGCCCACGGGCGTTGCTCAAGTTTTTTCGGGTGGGGCACTCAGCAGTTGGTCTGGCTTTCCCTCCGGCTGTACACCGTCATCTTGCCCTGCGGCCGTGCTCTTCCCTGTTACCCATGCTCCAGGCTCATACCTCACGCTAGCGTCGCAGATGGGGAACTTCCCGGTCTTTGAGGGAACTAGTCTCTACTCACTGCGCCTCGACCACAACCTAGGCGCCAACCATCGCCTGACGTTTCGCGTCAGCGTCAGCCCTAGCACCGTCACGGGCATCGAAGTCAGCGGTCAGGACCAGCCCTTCGGACAAAATGCCTATTCGCGAACTTCCCAGCAGACCTACCGCGACGTCACTGGGGCGTTTCAGGACACGTGGACTATCGGCAACAACAAGGTCAATGAATTCCGCTTTCAGTATGCTCGCCGTGGACTTTCTTACTTTTACAATACGAAGATTCCCGGCGGTTCTGACCCGGCGGTAAACATTCCGGGATTCGCTTATTTCGGGCGTGAGCCTTATTCCTACATTCAGCGCGTCGAGCAACGCTACCAGTTTACCGACAACTTCTCCTGGAGCGTCGGCCGCCATAATATGAAGTTCGGCGGGGACGTCAACTATCTTCCGCTCACAGCAGTCTTCACCGTCAACTACGGTGGCGTATACGATTTCGGGAGTCTCTCCGCGAGCAATGCGTTACCCAGTGCCGATTACAACGCGCTGCCCCTGGCATTGCAGCAGAGCATAAAGCCGCTATCCGCGGTCCAGGCCTATGGTTTTGGCGTCCCCGGAGATTTCATCCAGGGGATCGGCAGTCCCAGCGACTCATTCAAGAACATTCCCATTGGAGCGTTCTGGCAGGACTCGTGGCGTATCGGTCCTACGGTCACTCTGAATTATGGCGTGCGCTATGACGTAGAAATTTCGCCGAAATTCAGGGCGCCGCAAGGACTGGCGCTTCCCGCCTATAAACTGCTGGGATTGCAGAAAGGGATTCAGACCGATAAGAACAATTTTCAGCCGCGGATCGGCGTCGCGTGGGATCCCGCAGGCAATGGCAAGACCGTTGTGCGCGCTTCGTACGGAATGTTTTACGATCACCCGCTGCTGGGCCTCTATTTTCTCGGCGATGCTTCCGACGGTTCGTCCAGCGGACAGTTGGCTTTTGCGGGCACGGCGCCCTGCAACGGCGCCGGGAATCCGGCCAATCTGAATGCAATTCCAATCTTTCAGGGATTGCAAGGACTGCCCGCTTGTGCGCCTTCGCCCTATCCCCAAGCAAACGCAAACCTTGGCTACCTGCCGGACCAGCAGCAGTTCCAGGCTCTGAATTTCCCGCAGTCGGTCTTCCTCAACCAGAACTATCTGAACGCGAGCAACGGAACCTTTCTCCCGCTCGGATTCCAGCCCTTCGGCTATCCGCAATCCAAGAACTTCGTCTACGCCTATGCGCAGCAAGCCAACATCACCGTAGAACGCGATCTCGGTGGGGGCCTCGCTCTCAGTCTTGCCTATAATTTCAACGGCGGGCGCCATCTAAACCGCCCCATCAACGCCAACACAGTCCGTGGCGACTTGATGACCGCAAACTTTGAGGCGGCGTATTACGACGCACTTCTCAGCGGCCAACCTACTCCTGCGAGCCCCTTCACCGTCAGCGGCTGCAACCCCGGCGGGACCGCAACCTCCCCATTCCCATATGTCGACGCCTCGCTGATGAATTTTTTCCGGCCTGGCGGCTTGAATCCGTCGATCATCGGCGCATATGCCTCCGTCGGCGATCCGCTCGGCTGCATCGCTCAAGCCGCAACTTTGGTTCAGGGTTTGCCGGGATTCAACGCGAACTGCGATCCTGCCACCTTCACCGGCTGCGTCCCCTTCGGCGACATGGACGCCAACTATTCCAACGGCAGCTCGATCTACCACGGCTTCAGCGCCAATCTGCGCAAGCGCTTTAGCAATCACTATGAGTTCCTCGCTTCCTATACCTGGTCGCACTCCATTGACGACTCCACCGATCTGCAATCCACACTCACGCCACAGGACAGCTATTACCCGGGCGTGGATCGTTCTACTTCGCTATTCGACCAGCGTCATCGCTTCGTGTTCAGCGGCGTCTACCAGACGGGGACGCTTGGTGGAGGCTTCGCCGGCAAAGTCTTCAGCGATTGGACCTTCGCCCCGATCCTCGACATTTCTTCCGGGCGACCATTCAACATCATCACCGGCAACGGAGACAATCTTCAGCTATCCTCTCTAACCGGCCGGCCCAACACGACGGTCGATCCGGCGTGCGGCACGGTTTACACCTCCAAGTACTCGCCGACTGGAAAACTGCAGGAACCCTGCATCAACGGGTTCGTCGCCACCGGAACTGTCCCAACTCTGCTGCAACTCGACGGAAACCTTGGACGCAATGCGGGAATCACTCCGTGGACCGTATTCAACGATATGCGTGTCTCGAAGCGCATTTACTTCGGTGAGCGCTTCAACATGGACCTGATCGCCGACATATTCAACATCGCGAATAAATACAACGTGTCCGCGGTCAGCCCGCTCTGCAGTAGTTCGTCCTGCAACGCGGGCGAAGCCACCGCCGCGCACGACCCGCGCCAGTTCCAGTTCGCGATGAAGCTGAACTGGTAGGAGAAGAGCTGGCCGTCTGACGCCGATGCGAGCACTCGGAGGAGTTTTTCACAGGGCCCCGCCAAGCTACGGCTTTCACCCGATAGTACGGAACCGTACCGAGAATAGACTACGGAAAAGCTAACAAACCGATGGCTGTGTTTGTAGGAACTCCAGAGTGGAGGAATTGTCGATCCTCTAATATCGACGCCTCCACTTAGCGAGACCGAAGTTCTGAAGGCAGAAGCCCAACCTACAAAAAGCCTTGCCGCGAAGAGGTTTCCACTCGCACGGCAAGCGCACTAAAAAATCCAAAAAAATCAAAAGGAGCAGCTTATGCATCCGTATTTCTCGACGACCGTTCAGCCATGGCAGACTTTTAATCCCATCGACCCCAACATGTACCAAAGGCCGCATCCGTGGTTTGACCCAAGCGGATATCAATCCCCGGGCGGGTATCAGGGGATGTACAATCCGGCGATCTACAGGGGCGCGTTTCCAGGGTTCGAGACGAACCCGTATTTTGCGGGGAACTCGCCCTACGCCGGAATACTCCCGCGACCTGTTTTCCACATGTCTCCTCTATCCTGGGGACCCGAGAGCGCACAGGGAATTTCCCCGATAGGTTTTCCGGGATTCAGCGGGCCCGGGTATCTGTCGCCGGAAAATTTTGCCTCCAGCTTCGGCAAGACGGCGGGAAACTATCTCCCTCCCGAGTTCCTGGAGTTTCTGCGGGCAGAACTACTCCGCTGCGGCAAAGCTTTGCGGACCGTAGCGCCTGCACTGGAGCACGATCACTCGGACGTGAAGGAGCAGGCACATCTTGCGGCCACTGCGCAGTTCTTCTACGCTCTGGGTCTGCTCTATACCCGCGGGCTCATCATCCCTCCGGAAGTGCCGGGGACATCGAGCCGCGCGGAAGAACCGTCCGCGGTGACGGCTTGCGAGGTGTTTGGAGAAGCCTTGGAGCGCTTTGCCCGCGAGCAGTTCCTGATTCGCGGCAGCGGACGGGAACTGGGAGAGCTCTCCGAGAAAGCCCGCGTCTGCTTCCGCGCGTTGGCGCCCGACTCCGAGCAACTGGAGCGCGTGCGGGACGAGAGTATTCGGCTGGGCAGAAAAAAAGCGGTGAATGCCTAGCTTAGGGAACGCAAGACGATTCCGGGGCCGACGCGACGGCGTCGGCCTTTTTTGTTGCCCGTCGCGCCAAGGTTCTTGAAGAAGATGCCTGCGGTGTTACACTTTTTCTTACCCATCCTTGGCGCTTGCCTGGAGTTCGTTCCCCAATGTCCGAACCTCAAATACCTACTGCGCGCACTCGTGTGGTCCGCGAAGCCGATCGCGCCGTCTACGATCGCGAGACTGTGTACCGCATCCTCGATGAAGGATTTCTCTGTCACGCCGGGTTCGTCGTCGATGGCCAGCCGTTCGTGATCCCGACGTCGTATGGGCGCAAGGACGCCAGCCTCTACATTCACGGCTCGGCGGCGAGTCGCATGCTGCGTCAATTCAAAGAGGGCGTGCCGGTTTGCATTACTGTGACTTTGCTCGACGGGCTCGTGCTGGCGCGATCTGTTTTCAATCACTCGATGAACTACCGGTCGGTGGTGATTCTGGGGAAAGCAACTCTGGTGGACGATCCCGAAGAAAAACTGGTGGCGCTGCGCGTCTTGTCGGAACACATTCTGCCCGGCCGATGGGATGACTCGCGCCAACCCAACGAACGCGAACTGAAAGCCACGTCGGTGCTGCGTGTGCCGATTGAAGAATTCTCGGCGAAGGTACGCATCGGGCCGCCGATTGACGACGAGGAAGACTATGCGTTTCCTACTTGGGCTGGAGTAATCCCGCTGGAAATGGTGGCAGGCAAACCGATAGACGATGCAAGATTGCTGCCGGGCAGAGGAGTGCCGGCGTACGCGCGGAGCTATACTCGCAAGCGCTGAACGCGTATCAACCGCCAATGCTGTTGCCTCCGCCTCGCGTCGCTTCGCTCCGCTGGACGGGCGAAGGCGCCCGTCCCCACATGGGCTGTGCCACTTACGGGATCAGCAGCAGCTTCCCCGCGATCTTGCGGGCCTCCACGTCGCGGTGCGCTTGCGGCGCTTCCACCAGCGGATACGTCTTCGCGATGCGCAACTTGACCTTGCCTTCTGCGATCATCACGAAGAGGGCGCTGGTGCGCGCCAACAATTCCTCGCGCGTGGCAGTGAAGTGCGCGAGCGTAGTGCGCGCCATGTAGAGCGAACCTTTCTCCGAGAGCTTCGCCGGATCAACGGGCGGGACCGGGCCGCTCGACATGCCGTAGAGCACGAGCATGCCGCGCAGGCGCATGACGTTGAGATTCTTCTCGAATGTCGCCTTGCCCACGCCGTCATACACCACGTCGACGCCCTTGCCGCCGGTCAGGCGCTTCACTTCGGCTTCGAAATCCTGATGAGTGAAGACAATGACTTCATCCGCGCCGGCATCGCGTGCCAGGCTGGCCTTCTCCTCGCTCGAGGCTGTGCCAATCACGCGAGCGCCGATGGCGCGCGCCATCTGCACCAGCAGCAGTCCAACGCCGCCCGCGGCGGCATGAACGAGCGCCGTCTCGCCCGCTTTCAGCTTGTGGGCGTCGTTTGCCAGATAGTGCGCTGTCAGGCCGTGCACCATGGCTGCGGCGGCTTGCTGATCGGTCACTGACGCGGGTACCGGCACCAGGCTGTCGGCGGACGCGGCTACGTATTCCGCATACGAGCCCAGCGCTCCGCTCCACGCCACGCGGTCTCCGACCTTTACGGTTTTCGCCTGTGCGCCCACCGCCGTGACGACGCCCGCACCCTCCTGACCGGGAATGAAGGGCAGAAGCGTCCGCAAGGTTCCATCGCGGAAATGGCCGTCGATCGAGTTCACGCCGGCGACGGAGACTTTCACTACGGCTTCAGCCGGCTTCGGCTGGGGGACGGGGAGCTCCCCCAGTTCCATCACTTCCGGACCGCCGGTGTGCTGCACGCGGATTGCTTTCATGGTTGTTCCTTGACTAGCGCGGGCGCCCACGCAGCGGCGGGCGAGGACGCCCGCCGCCACAGCCGCCGGGACGGCGGCGCTACAAGACCTTACGGTATCAGCAGCAGCTTCCCTGTCGTCTTTCTGCCTTCCAGATCGCGGTGGGCGCGCTGTACTTCGGCCAGCGGATACGTGTGCTCGACTCGCAGCTTGAGCTTACCTGCGGCAATCATGCTGAACACGGCGCCCGAGCGCGCCATCAACTCTTCTCGCGTGGCGATGTAATTCAACAAAGTTGGCCGGGTTACGTAGAGCGAACCTTTCTGCAACAGCGTGATCGGATCAAGCAAAGGCGCGGCGCCGCTCGATCCGCCAAACAAGACCATCATCCCACGCGGCCGAAGAATGTTCAGGCCTTTCTCGAACGTCGTCTTACCAACCGAGTCATAGATGACGTCCACGCCCTTGCCGCCGGTCAGGCGTTTGATTTCGACTTCAAAATCGGCCTGCGAGTAGAGAATGACCGCGTCGGCTCCGGCATCGAGGGCCAGCTTCGCTTTCTCGTCGGTCGAGACCGTGGCGATGACGTGTGCGCCAATGTTGTGCGCCATCTGCACCAGCAGCAATCCGACGCCGCCGGCCGCGGCATGGACCAGGGCCGTCTCGTCGCGTTTCAGGGGATACGTGTCATGCGAGAGATAGTGCGCCGTCATCCCCTGTAACATGGCTGCGGCGGCCTGCTGGTCGGTCACGCCGGATGGAATGGGCACCAACTTCTCGGCGGGTACGGCAGCATACTCCGCGTAGGATCCGAGCAGTCCGGTCCATGCCACGCGGTCACCCACTTTCACCGACTTCACATCGGCGCCCACGGCCGTCACTGCGCCCGCGCCTTCCTGCCCCAGAACAATGGGCAAGGGAGCTTTGTAGCGGCCTTCGCGAAAGTACACATCGATGAAGTTCACGCCCGAAGCGGACAGCTTAACCACCGCTTCGTTGGCCCTGGGCTCTGGAACCGGCAAATCCACCAGTTCCATTGCCTCGGGCCCGCCGGGTTGCTTGACTTGAATGGCTTTCATGGAAGTTTCGATTCTCGATGCTGTTGAAGGATTCCGGCTGCGCGCCTCTTCAATGTCCGGATCATTTCTTCTGTGGTTCAGAGATCCAATTCTGCGCCACGGCCACGGCCATTTCATACGGCCCGATTTATGTGCCGGCGGCTGCCCTCATATTTTGCGGATGGATTATACAGCTCTGGGCGCGTTCGTCAGACAGGCGTGCTTGCCACCTGAGGGAAGTGTGATGGAACTCGGTTACGACCCGCTCCGCGCTTTCGGTGGCATTTTGGGATCATCGGGTTCCACGCCAGCCGCCGCCATGATCGCCCGCCCCAACTCCTCTCCCGAGACCGTGAATCCTCCCCCGGTTTCAGAAATGGGGACGACCGCCTGCCCGTCCTCACTGGTCACGGCCACGAAGCGATAGCCTCTTCCGACGACTGTCTGCAGATACTGCGGCTGGGCCGAATCGTCTTCCAGCGCCATTCGTACTTTGCGGATCGCGGTATTGATTCCCTGTTCGACATCGACGAACACATCCTTCCCCCACAGTTCGTCAGCTATCTGCTCACGCGTCACCAAGTGGCGAGAGTTTTCGATCAGAAACATCAGCAATTGCAGGGGAAGGCCTTCCAAGCGCACGGGGAGTCCGCTGCGGTAAAGCTGAAAACGGCCAAAGTCCAATTCGAATTCGGCGAAACGAACCTTCTTCTCGGGCATGAACCTCACAGCCCTTCAATACCAGCAATTCTTGTATGCGTTTGTTGCGCTGTCAAGCCATTGTCCGATTCTTCAGATCAATTGATACCGGTTCAGTCTGGCTCCATGGACGTTCTTTCCGTTTGGATGCATGATCGAAATCGCTTCCCCGTAGACGAAACAACTCTTGGAGGTGCTTTATGAAATACGCAACGCGGATGTTAGTACTGGCACTGACAATGCTCCCGCTCCTGGCGAGCGCGCAGTTGAGCAGCAGCCAGAAGATTGTGGCGCAGGTGCCATTTGGGTTCGTGGTGGGGAGCAAGGTCGTCCCTTCCGGCGAATGGATCGTACAACGGGCAAGTATGGACACGAAGATACTCTTGATTCGGAATACCGAGGGTGCGGTGGGGATGTTTTCTAACATCTCCTTGGTCGAAGCCAAGAAAGCCCCTGGCGATTGCACGCTGGTCTTCCACAAATATGGAAACCAGTACTTCCTGTCAGGAGTAAGCATCGCAGGCACCCCGATTGGCTATCGGCTGCCCGAGAGCAAAGCGGAAGCTGAAACGCGCGCTCAGAACGTGCCCGCGACCGAAGAGATCCTGCTTGCTTCTCTGAAGTAGTCAGGAAACTCCCATGGAAGGGTGCGGAAACACTCCCGCTCCCTTCCAATTCCTCGCCGTAAATTATCCCTGCCCAAGTCGCGCGATCTCTGTTCTTCACGGATTTGACGTCGGCCCGCCCGGTTGCTTGACTTGAATGGCCTTCATAAGAATTTGGATTCGCTATGTTGGGGAAGATTCCGGCGAGTCATTCCCGGGCTTTGAACCTGGCGACGATCAGCGTGATGTCATCATGCTGTTCGTGCGATCCAAATCGTCGAACCTCATGCAAGATCGCGCCCAACAATTCTTCACACGACAAGCCTCGATGTCGCCGCAATGCTTCGATCAGCTGTCGCTCGCCAAATTCCTCTCCCGCATCGTTATAGGCTTCGGTGACTCCGTCGGTATAGAGCACGAGTACGTCGCCGGGGAAGACCTCGCATTCTTGCGTGGGGCAATTCCACTCCTGGAAGAGGCCGAGGAGCGTTGCGGTTGATTCAAGGCGAACCAGGCAATTATCTCTGCGCAAGAGAAGGCCGGACAAGTGTCCGCAATTTGCGTAGCGCAGCCGCCGCGTTGTGTCGTCGTACTCGGCAAAGAAGAGCGAGGCGTAGGCGCTGTCGCCGGTATTCTCGTAGAACAGCCGGTTCACCGACTTCAGCAGGAGTTCCGGCTGATCCACAGCCATGGCGCACTGGCTGCGCAGGTTCGCCTGCAGATTCGCCATGAGCAGAGCCGCGGCGATTCCTTTGCCCGAAACGTCGCCGATGATGAAGCCCAGCCGCTGCTGGCCGAGATTGAGGAAATCGAAATAATCGCCGCCAACTTCGCGCGCCTGCACGCACAGGCCCGCATATTCAACCGTCCTAAGCTCAGGATGGGTCTGCGGAAACAGCCGGGATTGCACCTGCTTGGCAATCTCCAGTTCCTGGGCGGTGCGGCGTTCGGCTTCGAGTCTTTCCCCGTGCACCCGACGGCGCGATTCCAGGCTTTGCCTCACTTCGTCGAATCCAGCCAGGCCAAACGAATTTCCGTCGACATCTTCAAAGCGGGTGAAGACTCCACCCCAGGCTGGCTTCTCCGGAGGAAATAGAAAGTGCACTCCACGCTCGCTCCATTCCTTGAACTTGGCATTGACGTCTTCGGTAAGAAAGAAGATCCAGCGATCTCCGCCAATCAATTTGAATGCATCGGTGTCCGGCTTGGGAGCGACCAGTGCCAGGTTGGCGCTGCCATCCGGGGGCGCAACCTCGATCCAGCGCTCGCCATTTTCGAAGCGGTGATCGACGATCAGTTTGAAGCCGAGCTGGTCGACGTAAAAGCGCACGCTCCGCTCCTGGTCCCGAACGAAAACGATGACATCATGCACACACAAATACGGTTCGCGCAGGTCGAGGCGCAGAACGGAGCGATCGGTCCAGGAGGTGGACGTGGAGCTAGCCATCTGCGGGATTATAAAGGGCGGACATTGTAAGATTTCAAGTTCATCGACCGGTTGGTGGAGATGGTCTGGACCAGCGCCGACTCTGCTACACTGGCACGTCTTCCCGCAAGGAGTCCATGATGTCCGAAACAAAACCTCAGACCTTCGCGAATCACACTCGGTGGGATCCGCCGTTTCACTTTTTCGTTCTTCCGGTTTTAATCTTGGGGCTGATCCTAAGCCTGATCCACTTTTTCGCCCACATCACCCATGGCGATCTCCGCGATCACATCCACGCATTCTTGCTGATTCTGCTGGCGACCGCGTTCCTGATCCTGGCGTTCAAGGTGCGACTCTACGCGCTCAGGGTGCAGGATCGCGTCATCCGCCTGGAAGAACGGCTGCGGCTCGCCCAGCTTTTGTCGGAGCCATTGCGTTCCCGGATTCCCGAGTTGACGGAGAGCCAACTGTGCGGACTGCGTTTCGCGTCCGATGCCGAGCTTCCGAAACTGGCGGAGCGCGCCCTGAACGAGAAACTGTCGCGCGCCGACATCAAGAAGGCGATCCAGACCTGGCGGCCGGATTATTGGAGGGTGTGAAAACCGGACCCCAGACTTCGGATCTGAGACCTCGGGCTCTGATTCGGCGGAAGGCACCGACACGGAGGTAAAAAGAGGAGTGATCTCCATGGCTTCACTTAAAGATGCTCTGGTCAGGCAGTTGTTGGAGGCCCGGCATATCGCGTCGCTTGCAAACGCGAACGCTGACGGTTCCATCCACATGGTTGCGGTGTGGTACTGGTACGACGGCACGCATATTTTTGTGGCCACGTCGTCGCGCAGCCGCAAAGCACGAAACCTGCAAACCAGCCCAAAAGCTTCCCTCATGATCGACTCGCGCGACCCTGCGGCATCCTGTGGCGTCACCATCGCGGGGCCGGCGCAGATTTTGACGGGCGACTTAATCGCGTAAGGGGAATGCGGAGATTCATCGCAAATATCTGAGCGCGGCCGCGCTGGCGGACCCAAGAGTGGGTCCGGTGTTCGCCGCCTGGGATGATCTGACCGTCCAGATCACGCCAGCCTCAGTGATCGCCTGGGATATGCGCCAGGCCGACCGCCAATTCTTCGGCGGTGCAATGGAGAGCAACCCGGCATACCTGTTGCCTCTGCAGCGTTGAACGGCTCGACTTCGTCCCAGAGGTAAGGCCCGCCGGGGCAGCGGGCTCAGGGGCTAAGGGTAGCGCAAACAAATCTGCAGTGCCGGTTGCGCACCTTGCTACCGCAGCCCGCCGCCACCGTGATATACGCGCGTGGTTTGTTACGGATTTAGAACAGGTGATGGGATTTGGGGATTTCCGCTGGGGTTTGCCCGAGATAACTCCCACCCAACCGCCTCGGAACGGGCAGCATCAGAACCTTAGGGGTGAAGTTTGTATCCGGTGTCCGGCGGTCGGCTTCCCAGTCACGTGCCGAAAGTAACCCTCGCGGTGCCATTTCGGCGATTGACCCGGTCACAGCCTCCGAGTACGATTTGGTAGAATTCGCCGGACATTCATACCGGGAGAGGACACGCATCTCATAGAGAAATATGCGATTAGAGAAATATGCGATTTGCTAACCTCTATGTCCGTTCTGCTGTGCTGGCCTCTCTGATTCTGGCGGCCTGTGCCTGCCAGACTGCACAAAAGCCGGTCTCGCTGCTCCCGCCGACGGCGCCCGCGCTTAAGCCGACTCCGGCCGCTGCTCCAACTCCGATATCACCATCAACAACCCCAGCGGTTCACGCTCAGGACGTTCCGGCTGCAAAGCCAGCGGTGCCAGAGGATGCTCCGTTTGCGCCGGCTGATACTTCCTCTCCGGCATCCGATCCGGTTGGCGATCTTATCGCCCGGGCCGAAAAGGAATACCAGACTGGACTCGCCAACCACCAGGCCGGCAAGACCGATGAAGCCAAGCAGAATTTCGATAACGCGCTCAACGCTTTGCTGAGCAGCAACCTGGACATCCGCTCCGATGAGCACCTGCAAAAGGAATTCGATCGCGTCGTCGCCGGCGTCAACGAACTCTACCCAGGTGGCACGGCGGATTTCGAGGCCCAGCAGAAATCCGAGCCGGCGCCGATCGACGAAACCAATGGCATCACTCCCGCCGCCGATGCTGGCGTTAAAGCCAAAGCGCAGGCCGAGATCAAGAACACTCATTCTGACCTGCCGCTGATGATGACCGACCAGGTCGCTGGCTACATCACATATTTTTCGGGTCGCGGACGCGGCGTCTTCGAGCGCGCCTTTGCCCGCTCGGGACGCTATCACGAGATGATCGTCTCTACGTTGAAGCAGGAAGGCGTCCCGCAGGATCTGATCTATCTGGCGCAGGCCGAATCGGGATTCCATCCGCTCGCCGTCTCGCGCGTCGGCGCACGCGGGATCTGGCAGTTCATGGCCAGCCGCGGGCGCGGATACGGTCTACACCACAACATGTGGGTGGACGACCGGCAGGATCCCGAAAAATCGACCCGCGCAGCCGCCCATCATCTCAAAGACCTATACGCCCAGTTCGGCGACTGGTATCTCGCCATGGCCGCTTACAATTCCGGCCCGGGCACCGTGCAGGCTGCCGTGAAGCGCACCGGCTACGCGGATTTCTGGGAACTCTACCGCCGCAACGTTCTGCCGAAAGAGACGCGTAACTACGTGCCCATCATTCTGGCTGTGACCATCATGACCAAGAATCCATCGCAGTACGGTTTGGATGACGTCACGATGGACCAACCAGCGGACTACGACACCGTCTCGATCAGCTATCCGGTGGATCTTCGTCTGGTGGCTGAGTGCGTCGGTTCCACCTCCAGCGAACTGCAGGATTTGAATCCCAGCCTATTGCGCCTGACTACTCCGCGCGAAGGCACGTTTGAGCTGCATCTGCCGGCGGGGACGAAAGAACGGTACGAAACTGCGGTCGCTTCGATTCCACCCGATATGCGGCTGTGGTGGCGTTATCACACAGTTCACTCCGGCGACACGCTGGCTTCGCTGGCGCGGAATTATCACACCACCGCCAAATCGATCTCCGAAGCGAACCACCTAGACGGCACCGAACTGGAAGCCGATGCCAAGCTGGTAATTCCGGTCGCGCCGGGCAAGCATCCGATGAGCGACACGGCGACCTACGCTCGCCGTATCACACGCTACAAAGTTCACGCTGGAGATTCGATCGAGAGCGTTGCCGAGAATTTCGGTGTTTCGCCGCAGATGCTGCGGCGCTGGAACGGCATCCATGGTGACAGCCTGCGCGGACGCAGAGTGCTGGCTCTTCACCTGCCAGTTTCACCGAGCGTGCATGACGCGGAAGTCGCATCGTCGCGGACAAAGTCGAAACGCGCGAAACCCGCGGAGACGGCTACGACGAAGCCTCCGGCCACCAAGTCCGCGCAGATCGAACGGGAACCGGTGCAGGCCGCAGTCGTTCACCACAAAGTGAAGACCGGCGAAACCCTCTACTCGATCGCCCACGCCTACCGAACCACCGTCGCCGCCCTCAAGCGCGACAACCGCAACGTGGCAATCCTCCGCCCCGGTATGATCCTGATTGTGCAGTCCGCGCGCTGAATCCTCAGAAATTATTCCATAAATGCGAGCGTGCCCCACCCTTGTCGGGTTTTGTGCGACAGGGTGGGGATTTTGACTTTGGCGCTTCCCATCTCCTGAATCCACAACCAACGGGTGTTCACAGATCACACAGAATTCCATCGTCCTGAAATACAATCGCGTCCATGCCCCGGGGACTGAAACGCAGCCAAACGGCACGCTGTCTGCACTTTGTAACTTTCAGCTGCCATCATCGTGGACCGCGCGTAAGCGGGAGCGGGTGGGAGTTGAGCCTTTCACGATTTCTCAGAGTCAAACCCGGAGTCAAAATCCCCACCCTGTCGCAAAAGACGCGACAAGGGGGGTGCCCTCAAAAGTAGAGTGCCCCCGCTTTTCATCTCCGTTTAACTTCACCGTCACCTGCCGTTAATTTTCCTCTGCTACTTCTCAGACAGCTTCTCTTAAATCCCCAGGAGGAAATCCTATGAATATTTCTCGCAGACTCGGTGTCGGCGTGTCGGCCTTCGCTCTTCTGCTTTCGGCCTCGTCGGCGGTTGCCGAGGAATCCGGCAAGAAACATAACTCCGGAACGGTTGAGCATGTGCTGCTCATCAGCATCGACGGCATGCACTCGCTCGACTTTGCCAACGGTTCCAAAGGAATCAGCACCATCAACAGCGGCGTTCCCTACTGCCCGGCACTCGCTGCACTGTCGAGGCACGGTGTGAATTATCTGCAGGCCTACACTCCGCGCCCCTCGGACTCTTTCCCCGGCCTCACCGCAATCGTGACCGGCGCTAACCCGCGTACGTCGGGCATGTTTTACGACGTCAGTTATGACCGCAAACTCTCGCCGCCCTACGCTACGACGCCCTACGGCGTCATCGGCGGCCCCACGCTCTGCCCCAGTGTCATTGGCACGCAGGTTGGCCTCGACGAACAAGTTGACACTGACCTCACCCAGATCAATGGCGGCGGTGGTATCGACACGGACTATCTGCCGCGCGACTCGACCAAAAACTGCAGCCCGGTCTATCCCCACAACTGGATTCGCACCAACACCATCTTCGAAGTCGTCCGGCAGAATGGCGGCTACACCGCATGGACCGACAAGCATCCCTCCTACGAGTGGACCAACGGCCCCAGCGACACCGGCGTCGCCGACTTCTTCGGGCCTGAAATCAACTCGGCGGCTGTGCCTCTCAATATGGTCGGCTATAACGTTCCCAGTTGCCACACCCTGCCTGACGCCACCGCGACCGACGACTGGACCGTCAGTTTCCAGAACATCCAGTGCTATGACAAGCTCCATGTACAGGCAATCATCAATCAGATTAACGGCAAGAACCACAACGGTTCACAAATCGCTCCTGTTCCCACGCTCTTCGGCACCAACTTCCAGGCCGTCAGCGTTGGTCAGAAGCTGGTCGAGAAATCGATTTCGACTACCGGCGGCTACCTCGATGCACTGGGAACCCCCAGCCCCTCGCTGCTCAACGAGATCGAGTTCGTCGACGCGTCCATCGGCCAATTCGTAAGTGAACTGAAGAAGCAGAATCTGTTGGATTCCACAATCATCATCATCACCGCCAAGCATGGCCAATCACCCATCGACCCCGCTGCACTGCTGCGGATCACCGGCGACAACTCCAGCCTGGCGTCGCCGTCCGCAGTCCTTTCACCCGCAGGCGTTGGTCCTGGACTACCGGTGGCTCAGGCCATCGAGGATGACGTCTCGCTGATGTGGCTGACCGATCAGACTCAGACCACGGCTGACGTGACCACTCTCGTGTCCAGCCGCGCGCTGTGGAACGGAGGCCTTGGAGGTGAGATCTTCGCCGGAGATTCGCTGAAACTTTCATTCTCCGACCCTGCCATCGACTCTCGCAGTCCGGACATCATCGTGGCCCCGAACATTGGCGTGGTGTACACGGGAGGCACCAAGAAAGTCTCCGAGCATGGCGGTTTCGCCTACGACGATCGCAACGTCCTGCTGATTGTCTCCAACCCCGGCTATTCCCCGAGCACCTACACTGGGACGGTTGAGACCCGCCAGGTTGCTCCGACAATCCTGCAAGCTCTGGGATACGACCCCAGCGCCCTGCAAGCCGTCCAAAAGGAAGGCACCGAAGTCCTGCCCGGCCTTCCCTTTACCAAGGTGAAAAAGTAAAAGGGGCGCAGTCCGGTCCAAACGGTGCCAGCCGCAATCAAAAGGCGGGAGTCCACAGTTGCTCCCGCCTTCTGTTGAACCCCGATACCGTCAGTTTTTTCTCGTGGTACACTTTGCCGCTATGCAGTTCTGGATTCTGGCGGCGGTGATCAGTATCGGGCTGGCACAGCAACCGGCGAAGCCGGCGGGCAGCGGCGTCGCTGCCAAGAACAACAGCCCACACGTTACGAATCCTGCGAGTACCAGACCAAAGGCGGATCCTTCATCAGCCGGTTCTTCCACGTCTGGCGCGGCAGTGCCGGGCAGCTCCGACACGGCATCCTCCATCGGTACAGTAACCGATATCCGCAACAGCCACGATGATTCCGGTCTTGAAGTCAAGCTGACCTGGTTCACTCAAGCATTGGCTGTCGTTGCCGCGCTCCAGTTCATTGCCTTGCTCTGGCAGGGATACGCGATCCGAAAACTGCTGGGCGGTATTACGAACCAGGCGTACGAGATGGAGCATCAAAGCACGGTGATGGACGAGCAACTCAAGATCATGGCGGCGCAACTTACTGCCCTGAAAGACACCGCCAGTGCGGCCAGTGCGAGTGCGACCGCCGCCAGTGAAAGTGTCGGACTGATCGTTCAAAAGGAACGAGCGCGCTTGCGCATCGAGCTTGCACCTTTTTATCTAAACTTCGGCGCCCCATCTCCCGCGAACTACGCGGTGCAACACCAGGGCTCTACGGATGCGTTCGTTCTCAATTCGCACGCGGCCATCTACGTGAGTGATTCCCGGGAGCCGGATCCTAGTCTTGGCAACGGCAAGCCGATGCCACTTCCCAGCGCAATTACTCCCCAGAGCCCGGTGGTTCTGGCGCAGGATGTATTACATCCCTGCACTGAGGAAGAGATTGACAGCGTCCGCCAACTCAAATCTTTTGTTCACTTTACGGGATTCGTCCGTTACAAGGACGTGTTTGACGGGGAACACGAAACCCGGTTTAATCGGGTGTGGAGCATCGCCAAAATGAGCCATCTCGGTGAAGAACCCTTCACGTATTGGGAACATTGTGGCGGTGCCGAGGAGAATAGGGAGACTTAGACAAGCGGCGCGCTTTTTGTGCGCGGAGCGCTTGCAGACGGCACCGAACGTCGTGCTATAATCGCGCGCCGTTCCAGCAGAAGGTTCCGGTGATCTTTTAAATTTTTCGTGCCCGCAGCCAGGGCGGCGCACCCGCACCCGGCCGCTACTGAATCAGGAGGAGCAATGACGTTCGACGATCCCACTCTTTACGCGCGTGATGAAGAAGAAGAATTCGGCGACAGCGGCGCTTATAGCGAGTCGCTGGAAGAAGATTTCGAAGAGGAAGAGGAAGAAGAAGAATCCGGCGTGCCGGCTCCCGCAGCGATCGAGCCGGAACCCATGTCCATTCCCGCGCCTCCCCCGCCCAAGCCCAAGCCCGCACCATCCGCTCCAAGCGGTGGCGGCGGTAAGCCCAAAGCGAAAAAGAAAGCAGCAAAAAAACCGGCCAAGAAAAAGCCGGCGAAGAAGGCTCCCAAAAAACCAGCCAAGAAGAAAGCCGCCAAAAAACCGGCGAAGAAAAAAGCTGCGAAGAAGGCCGCGAAAAAAGGCAAGAAGCGCCGTTAAATCGGCGGTTGGCCCCGAGCACCTCCGATCCGCAAAGCTTAGAACCGCGTCCGAAACCGGGCGCGGTTTTTTCTCGCCACGCCCTCCCATCGCGAAAAAAACGCGGACCTCACGATAACAAGTGCCCTACTTCTTCGCGCCCACCGCGCTCAAGCACTTTCCATACAACTCGAGCAGATGGGCGGCATAATCTTCGGGCTTGGCGGCGGAGCCGGTGCCTTGAAATCCCACGCCAGATGACGCGGTGCGCCCGTAGCCGGTGGTCATGGCGATGAACTTCATCAGATCGAGTGCGATATCTTCATTGCGGCGCGCGGCGCCCGAACCTTTCGCCGGAGCTTCTTCCATGAGTCCTTCTCCTCTTCCGGAAAGAATGGGTATCCCGTCGTCTTCAAAATCTTCGTCGTCGAGGTATGCCATGGTGCTAACTATAACTCCGCCAGCGATGATAGCAGGGTGAGGAACTGGTTGGGTCTGAGGTCTTAGGTCTGCGGCCTGAGATCCGAGGTCTTACTTCGCTACTTCGCTCATCAGCCCCATCAAATTCCCTTCCGAGTCGCGAAAGAACACCATCCACAAATCGTGATCGGGCATTCTTGCGATCACATGCGGCTCATCCTCAAACTGCACGCCGCCCTCTTTCATCCTGAAATGCGCGGCCTGAATGTCAGGGACGGCAAAATACAGAATCGAGCTGGGATGATCGAACTCCGGCTTCTCCGGCCGGGTCAGCATCAGGCGCACGCCACCGCAATCGAAAAACGCGAGCCCCGGCCCGGCCTCGAAGAGCAACTTCAACCCCAGCGCATCCCGATAAAATGCGGCGGCACGCTTGACGTCGTAAGCGTTGATGGCGATCTGTCCCACACGCGAAATTCCGATTCCGGTCGCAGCGAAATTCATGCCTTGACCTCCCTGTGCATATTAGTTAGCATAGCTAACTATATTGACCCGGTTTCGTCAAGCGAAAAATGCGGAACGAGAGGGGGAACGAGTGCACGAGTCTGAATCCTCTTCAGCTCCCGATGCCGTGGTGGTTGCCGACCGACTGCATTCCGCAGCCATCCACCTGCTCCGCCGCGTGCGCAAGCAGGACGTCGCCACCGGCGAGGGCCCGGCTCGTCTGTCCGCCCTCTCGGCATTGGTTTTCGGCGGACCGAAGTCGCTGGGCGAACTCGCCACCGCCGAACAGATCAAGCCGCCCACTATGAGCCGCATTGTGTCTGGCCTGGCCCGCAGCCGCCTGGTCACAATAGCCGCTGATCCGCATGACGCGCGCAGAATGCAGATTCGCGCCACCGCCAAAGGCGTCCGCCTGCTGCAGAAAGGGCGCCAACTGCGCATCGCGTACCTGTCCTCCCATCTCCACACCCTCGCTCCCGAAGAGCTCGCAAAGCTCGGCGAGGCTGTGGAAATCCTCCAAAAGCTGCTCGAAGGCTGGCACTGATTTCCATGTTGGCGGTAATCACCGCAGGGTACTATGGTTAGGTGAAAAGACCCGCGCAATGCGGGATACTGTTGAATCTTGAGGTGCTCAGTCGAAGTGTGCCGTCAAGAGGTTGGCGGATAACCGCGTCAATTCGCGGTCCGATCAGCTCCTCCCCCCGACACGATCTGTAAAAAATTGTTACCGAAGGGGAATTACATTGCCACGCCAGCGCACCGTCGTGATCGTTACCAGCTTGTTGTGGCTGGCGCACGTCGGTGTGGTTGCCTTCCTCGGGACCAACGGCTCCGGCCCGCTCGTGTCGGACCTGATTCAGTTCGCGCTGGGATCGGTGCTGATCTATGCCGTCGTGGAAGCCAGCCGCCGTTCGGAAGGCATGGCGCTTTCCTTCTGGCGCTTGACTGCGGTCGCATACACGGTGTGGTTCGTGGCGCAGGGCCTCAGCGTCTACAACGATCTGCTGCCGACGCCGGCAGTGGCCTGGACCAACAATCTCCTGTTTAGCTTCTGGTTCGCTCCGCTGGCCATGGCGATGTTTCTCGACCCAGACAACGAAGCAGGCAAGCTCGACACCCTGGTGACGCTCGATTTCGTGCAGGCAGTGCTGGTTTGCGTCGCCGCCTATCTGTATTTCTTTTACATCCCCAAGTCGGAATCCCCGGGGGAACTGGCGCACGAGGTTTGGGCGCCGTATTTTGTCGGCTATTCCTTTGTCGCGGGCGCTTTTGTGCTGCGCGCGGCGATCACCCACTCCCGCGATGCCCGCGTCCTGTTCGGACGGATGGGAGTCTTTCTCGCTCTCTCGGGGTGCGTGGACGCGATGTACTACTACGGGCCCGGAATCGGCCTGAGGACCGGCGCGTGGTTCGATCTTCTCTGGAGCGCTCTGCTGGTCATCCCGGCTCTCATCGCTACGAGCTGGAAGCAGGCGGAATCGCCTGAAGGTTCGCTCGAACTTCCACGTCACGAAAAACGAATCTACGCGGAGATGTTCCATTTGCTTTACCCGCTGCTCGTGCTGTTCATGTCGTTGCGCATCGCGCGCGAGCGACTGGGACTAGCGGCGTTCGTTGTGCTGTTGTCGTTTGTGTGTTCGAGCGCTCGCCTGCTCGTCACCCAGAACCGGCTGCTGCTGGCCAAAGAAGCGCTGCGTCGCGAAGCTTCCCGCGACGGCCTGACAAGTCTGTGGAACCGCAAGGCGATTCTGTCGATTCTCGAGCGCGACTTGCTGCGCGCCGAACGCGAGCGGCAACCGGTCGGCCTGATCATGATCGATGTCGATCACTTCAAGGCCATCAATGACAGCCGCGGACATGCCGCCGGCGACACGGTGCTGCGCATCATTGCCAGCGGCATTGCGGCGGTGGTCCGCCCATACGACTCGGTGGGACGCTGTGGGGGAGAAGAATTCCTGATCGTCGCTCCCGGCTGTCGCCTGGCCGAGACCTGGGAACTGGCGGAGCGCGTGCGCTGCCACGTTGCGGGCTGCAACATCATGATCGCAGGATCGAGTGTCCAGGTCAGCCTGAGCTTGGGCGTGGCCACCGGCCAGACCGCCGCCGAGATGGAGAGATTGCTGCATGCGGCGGACACAGCCATGTACCAGGCCAAGAATGCCGGACGCAACCGCGTCGAACCCAGCATGGGACGCGCCGCCAGTGCGGGGCAAAGCCCATCGGCCGCCACAAACCGCGACTTCTGGCTGTAGCGTGTGGGGCGGACACTTATGTCCGCTGCTTTTGACTTTCTCTCTCAACCCAGCATTCACACCCCCCAGCCGCAAGAGCTAATATCAACTTCAAGGTCAAAGGCGGCGGACAGGAGTGTCCGCCCCACACGCGACGTCTGTGACGCTTCCGAAAGTGTCCCAGCCGCGAGTGCGTGGGCATGCTTCAATCGTTAGGATGGTGTGCGATGCAATGGCGGATTTTTGTTGCACTATCCTTGATCCTCGGCGGTTTGCTGGCTGTGCTCGCGCTGGGCGGGTGCGGCGCGAACGTTACCAAAGTCTGCAACGCCAACGGCTGCTGCGGCGCGGCCAGCGATCAATGCCCCGCCCCACAATACCTTTACGCCAATGGAGTGAATGGCCAGATCGACGTCTTCCCCATCGTTGCCGGAACCGGCGTCCCCGGTTCGCCAACCTCGACTTCCGGGCCAACGATGTCATTGGGAATGGCTGCGCTCAATAATCAATTCCTGTACGTTTCCAATCCGACCCTTGGAGGAATATCGTCGATCAACGCCTGGTCGATCGACTTCGGCACCGGAGCACTGACGACCGTCCCGGGGAGTCCTTTTTCACTGGGGCCGCTGAGCCTCGGGACGGGGCTGGCCGCGGACAACAGCGCGCAGGTTCTCTACGTTGGCGACGCGGGCAAGATTGACGCGCTCAAGGCCGACGCCAACGGCGTGCTGAGCGCCGTCCTTGGATCCCCCTTTCCCGCAGGAACAAATCTTTATCTGACCGTCGATCCGCAAGACAGCTTCGTCTTTGCTTCCGACGATACCCCTCCCGGCAACGTGCTGGCCTTCACGATCGATGCCAACACCGGAGCGCTCAGCGCAGCCGCGGGCTCGCCCTTCGCGACGATCCCGGGTTACGTTGGCAACACGCAACCAAATCAAATTGTGGTCGACTCGACCGGCAACTTCGTCTATACAGCGCTGATAGGCACGGGGCAGATCGCGGCGTTCTCGATCGTGCCGTCCAGTGGCGCGCTGAATCTTGTGCCCGGCTCGCCGTTCCCGGCGGGGAACACTCCAATTGCGCTGGCCACAGTTAACAATTTTCTATACGTCTCCAACGCGCTGGACGGCACCATTTCCGGCTACAGCATCAACGCAACGACCGGCGCACTGAATCCACTCTCAGGCTCACCGTTCGCGATTCACGCAGGCCCGCTCACAACCGATCTTGCCGGACGCTTCCTATACACGACAGGCCCGGGCGGACTGCTGGCCTTCAGCATCGACCCCCAGAGCGGAGCGCTGACGCCGATTGGTTCGCCGATCCCTTACGGTGGAGCCACGGTGTTGACGTTCGTGCAGTAAGTGCGTAGCGACGATCAAGTTGACGCCCAAAGCGGGCGCAGGCTGGCCGGAGAGGACACTGCGTCGTCAGAGGGATCCCGGACGGAGAGTCCCCTGCGGGCGGCTGGTTCGAGTTGACGCCACAGACCGATGGGAACTGGACTGAGAGCATGCTGTTTAGCTTCGACGGAATCGACGGCCAGGGGCCATCCTGGGGCGGCCTCATTTTCGATTCCCCCGGCAATCTTTACGGCGCATGGAAGACCGGGAGCCAACGGCGACGGTACGGTGTTCAAGCTCATCCCCTAGCGCCAGCGCGTCCAACCTCACCCGGACGGCGGATGCCTCATTCGCCGTGCTTCCTATTTCCAACCCCTCGAGAGCCAATCCTCCAGCCTCCGGCGCTTGGGCCGACTCTTGTGCAAGGCGTCGGCAGGCTCAGACGCGGCCCCCCAATCCCGTACCAGGCAAAAAGGAAAGACTCGCCTGGCAATTTGGACGATCTCTCTGCTCACCGAAATCTTAAGTGCTCTGGATTGTGAGCAGTCCAGCTCAGACAGATGGCATGGGAATTGCTACTTTGGGGGTGTGTTGTATCGGAATCGGGACGAGTGCCGGGGCCAGAAAGCCGGTTTCCGCCTGGCAAATTGCTGTTATGGTGAAGCGAATTGTACTACTCGGGGTCGGTTGTTTTTTCCTGCTAGCGGCTGGCGCAGTTGAGTGTCAGAG
>WNGK01001470.1_pt1 | contig 31318 bp, 30 predicted proteins | sample 5400601 | NCBI WGS metagenome assembly WNGK01 (sample SAMN13153376, study PRJNA577476) | soil metagenome | isolation source: 60 cm soil or saprolite under Garry oak tree replicate 1 | place: USA:California | collected 2016-06-15 | reverse complement strand
GCGGGAACGTGTCGAAGAAGCGCACCAGGTCGGGCACTTTGTGGTCGGCGACGGCGTCATGGCAGAAGTCCTTGAGCTCGTCGCCCGTCACGATGGAGCCCTCCGTGGGCACGACGCACGCGCAGATCAGCTCCCCGAGTGTTTCGTTGGGGATGCCGACGACGCACGCGTCGCCCACGGCAGGGTGCGTCCGGAGGACGTCCTCCAGCTCGCGTGGATAGATCTTGTAGCCGCCGCGGACGATCACCTCGGCGCGGCGACCCACGATCCTGACGTAGCCGTCCTCGTCCAGGATCGCGAGGTCGCCCGTCATCAAGAATCCCTCGGCAGTCAAGGACCGCGCCGTCTCGCCGGGCATCCGGTAGTAGCCCAGCATCACGTTCGGTCCTCTCACCGCCAGCTCGCCCACCGCTTCGGGCCCGTGCAGGCCGCCGCTCTTCAAGTCGACGACCTTCACCGTCACGCCGGCGATGGGCCGGCCGACCGTGTGCGCCCGTCGCTCGGGAGAATCCTCGAACCGGGTGACCGTCACCGTGGGCCCGGTTTCCGTGAGCCCGTAGGCGATCTGGACGTCGCACCACTGCCGAATGCGGCGGGCCAGATCGGGGGAGACCGGGCTTCCCGCGACGAGCCCCGAGCGGCAGGTAGTCGGCTTGGACTCCTCAAACGAGGGATCGCGCATGAGGAGCTCGAACATCGTAGGGACGCCGTGCACAACCGTCACACGCTCGCGCCGGATCAACTCCAGCGCGCCGGCGGCGTCGAATCGCTGCTGCAACACCAGCGTCGCGCCGGCCGTGATCGTCATGGCCACGACATGCATCCCGAAAATGGTGAACACGGGGACCGCGCCGAGCACGCGGTCTTCGCCGGTAGTCCCGAGTGCCTGGCCGGACGCGCGCGCGGTCATGGTGATGTTATGGTGTGACAGCACCACGCCCTTGGGTTTGCCCATCGTCCCCGAGGTGTACAGAATGGCGAGCGGCTGCGTGGCCGGGTCGCCCGGCGCGATCGCACCCGGCGTGGCCGGACGCTTCGACACCAGATCGGCGTAGCGATACACGCGGTCGTCGAGCCAGCGATCGGTCCCACCAACGAGAATCAGCGCGCGCAACTCCGGCAAGTCGGGGAGGATCTCGTCGTACAGCTCGACGAAATCCGACTCCTCGTACGTTTCGGCCACGACGGCCGCCCGCACTTCGGCGTGCCGCAGCTGGTATTTGAGCTCGTGCGCTGTGAGTGAGGGGTCGAGGGGCACCAGCACGACGTTGCGATACGCCGCGGCGAGCCAGGTGACGACCCATTCCGGCCAGTTCGGCAGGTCCACCGCCAGCCGATCCCCCGGCTGGACGCCGAGGCCCGCCAGCGCCTCGGCAAGCGCCACCGCTTCCCGTTCGACCTGCGCGTAAGTCATCCGGCGCGACCCGAATACTAAGAATTCACGGTCAGGGTGCTCTCGCGCCGTCTGCGCGAAGAGCAGGGCCAGATGATCGGTCGCCACGTCTACCACGTGCCTCACAGCGGTGTGAACCTTTGAAAATAAACAACTTGCGCTGAAAGAGATAGGCCGGAAGGTGGGTCTTGGCGGCAGCCCAGCGGTGCGTAACGTTTTGCCTGCCAAGGGCATTCGAGTGATGGGATGAGCACGAGCGCCGGGAATGGGAGCCCAGGGTCCCTGATCGCTGAGGCACGGGCCGGGAGCCCGGACGCCCTCTCCGCTCTCTACCTGGAGCACGGAGCGGCGCTGTTCCGGCTCGCCTATCGACTCGTTCGCGCTCGCGAGGATGCCGAAGACGTCGTGCATGACGTGTTCGTCGGACTCCCGGAGGCACTGCGGCGCTACGAGGAGCGCGGCAGTCTCGTCGGGTGGCTGAAGCGTGTGACGGCCCGTGTCGCCTTGATGAGACTGCGCAGCGGCAAACGACGGCGCGAGGTGGCGCTGGACGGCGCAGCCGGGCAAGCCGAACCGCCTGCGACATCGGAGCGTGACGGGCTCCAGGCAGCCGTGAATACGCTCCCGGATCATCTGCGCGCAGTGCTCGTCCTGAAGGAGATCGAAGGCTATGCACACGCCGAGATCGCCGAGCTGCTTGGTATCAGTGAGGGAGCATCACGGGCCAGGCTCACGCGAGCATTGAAACGGCTGCGCAACGAGTTGGAGTGTGAATCATGACCTGGAAAGATGAGCTTCGAGAGATTCCCGCCCCCGAGCCGTCGCAGGATCTCTTGGAGCGCATCCTCGCGAGCCGGGCGGCCGGGGTGCGGGTCGTGCTGCCCGCGGCCGCGCGCGGCGTTGCATCAAGCCGCGCCGTCCGCTACGCGGCAACCGCCGCCATACTTGCGGGTGTTGCTTGGCTGGTGTGGCAGGTGGTCACGACGCGCTCGGGCGTTGAGAGCGACCTCCCGCCCGTCTGGGTGATCGGTGGCATGCCGTTCGTTCCGTCGACGGCCTTCGGTCAGGTACGATTCCTTCCCACCAGGTCGCCGCGGTATCCGCTGATCGCGCAAATGCAGCCCAGTCGGGTCCGAGCCGGCCGCTGGGCCTATGAGGGAAGCAGTGTCGTAGACGGTGTTTTCACGACGTCGCAGGGGTCGCCGCGCACGATCGTAATCGCTGCGGGCAACTTCAAAGGGCAGCCCGTGTGGGTTGTGTCCAGTTCGATGAAGATGTTGGACACGGTGCTCGTCGATCGGGCCACGCTGCGCCCGCTGCGCTACGTGCGCCCGATGCGGCGCTCCCGCTTGGTTCAGCAATACTCGCGTGACAGCGTCGATGAGCTGCTTTACCTCGGACCACCGCCAAAAGAACGGGAGCGAACACTCCGCGGCGCAGCTGTCTTGCCGGACCACGGCGTGGGCCCGATGCTCGTGTCCTGGTCGCCGCACTCCTTGGAGGTGCTTGTACAGGCCCTGCCCCTCAACCGAGACTGGCGCGGCAGCGTCTATAGTGCGAACTGGGTCACTATGGCCACGAGGTTCCCCACGTTCACGGCACTAGACCTCCGAGTCACAGTAAGCGAGCGCGTTACCGTGCCGGCCGGGACGTTCGATTGCTGGAGGCTCGAGGCGAGAGAGGGCGATGAGAAGTCGGTGCTCTGGGTCAGTAAGGATCAGGGCTGGTTGGTGATGACACGGCACACCTTCTCCGACGGATCCGGTAAGTGGCGCACTGAGTGGATGAGCGAGACGCGGCTCGTGGCGGTCGATACACTCCCTACTCCCCCAGCACCTTGATGATCACCCGCTTCTTGCGCTGGCCGTCCCACTCGCCGTAGAACACCCGCTGCCACGGGCCTAGGTCGAGCTTGCCGGCGGTGATCGGGACGATCACCTCGTGCCCGATCGTGAGGCTGCGCAGGTGGGCCGCCGCGTTGTCCTCCCCCGTCTCGTTGTGCCGATACCGTTTGGGATCCCACGGCGCGATGGTGGTCTCGAGCCACTTGAGGATGTCCGCCCACAGTCCCGATTCGTGATCGTTCACGAAGACGGAGGCGGTGATGTGCATGGCGCTCACGAGCACGAACCCTTCCTTCACGCCGCTCTGGGCCACCTGCGCGGCCACCTCGTCGGTGATGTCGATGAGCTCCTGGCGCTGCTTGGTGGTGAACCAGAGATAGTGTGTATGCGACTTCATCGCGCCTCCGCTCCCCTGTGTCGAATTGTCACACGGGCACCAAAGCCCTAGATTGCCCCGTCAAATATGCCCCTCCCATTCCGCCAGCGGATCTTCGTGATCCTGGTGGCGCTGACCGCCGTGCCGACCGCCCTGGCCGTGGTCGGCTGGGCGCTCGCCGTACGAACGGTGGCGCCGTCCGCCGGGGCGCGCGTGGCGCTCGAGGAAGTGGCGGCCTCGGCCCGCCTCATGGTGGATCGGATGGACACGACCCACCTGTCGCCGCGGGAGCGGGCGGCCTTCCGGGAGCATCTGGAGCAGCTCTCCAACTCAGTGACCCTGGCGCGCCGGGCGGAGACCTACCTGCGCTACTATGCCGGCGGCTTCGCAGCCGTCGTCTTCGTACTGGGAGCGCTCGCGGTCATCGCGGGCATACGCGTGGCGGGCCACCTGTCGCGCCAGCTCTCCCGCCCGATCGACGAGCTCGTGGGCTGGACGCGGCTGATCCGGCGGCGGATGCCGCTGCCGGCGGGCCCGCCGACCCGCGGAGCTCCGGAATTCGAAGCGCTGCGCCAGGCGCTGCGCGAGCTCGCGACGGCGCTCGACGCGGCGCGCGAGCGTGAGCTCGAGGCGGAGCGCCTGCGCGCGTTCCGCGAGGTGGCGCGCCAGGTCGCGCACGAGATCAAGAATCCCCTGACGTCCATGCGGATCGCCGTAGACCAACTGCGGCGGTCGGGCGGTCAGGCGGACGGGCGGACGGGCATGGCAGTGGAAGTCATGGGCGCCGAGACCGAACGGCTGGAGCGGCTCGCGAAGGAGTTCTCCGAGTTCGGTCGGCTCCCCGAGGGGCCGAAGAGCGAGGTGGATCTCGTGGACCTCCTGGTGGACCTGGGCAAGAGCGCCGTGCCGTCGGAGGTCGACGTGTCCGTGCGGGCCAAGGGGGAGCCCTGCAGGCTGCTGGGGCATTACGATCCGCTGCGGCGGGCGTTCGCGAATCTGCTGCGCAACGCCGCGGAGGCGATGGGTGGGCGCGGGTCGATCGAGATCGCGGTGACCCGGGACGGGAACGGGTTGGCGGTGACGATCGCCGACCATGGGGCCGGGATCCCGGACGACCAGCGCCAGCGCGTGTTCGAGCCGTATTTCACGACCAAACGGGACGGGACCGGTCTGGGGCTCGCGCTCGTACGCCAGACGATCGAGGCCCACAACGGCAGCATCTCCGTGGCGGAGACGCCGGGCGGCGGCGCCACGTTCTCCATCGCGCTGTCGACCGCGTGAGCCCGCGCGTGCTGCTCGTCGATGACGAGACGAACATCCGCAAGATGGTCGCGGCCCTGCTCCAGTCGGAGGGGTTCGAGACGGCGGAGGCGGCGAACGGCGGCGCGGGGCTGGCGGAGGTGGAGCGCGACGCGCCTGATGCCGTATTGCTCGATCTGATGATGCCGGGCGGGCCCGACGGCCTCGCCACGCTGGAGCGGCTCAAGCGCGTGGCGCCCGACCTGCCGGTGGTGATGATGAGCGGCAAGGCGAACCTCGCCGATGCCGTGCGGGCGACCAAACTGGGCGCCTTTCAGTTCCTCGAAAAGCCGCTGACGCCCGAGGGCCTGCTCACGACGCTGCGGGCCGCGCTCGAGCTGTCGCGCACGCTCGCCGAAAACCGGCGCCTGCACGAAGCCCTGGGCCACGCCGACCCGCTGGTGGGCGTGAGCAGGGCGATGGAGCAGCTGCGTGCGCTGATCGCGCGCGTCGCGCCCACCGAGGTGCGGGTGCTGATCACCGGCGAATCCGGGACCGGCAAGGAGCTCGTCGCCTCCGCCATCCATCGTCAGAGCGGGCGCGCCGCCAAGCCCTTCGTGTGCGTGAACAGCGCAGCGATCCCGAAGGACCTGGTCGAGTCGGAGATGTTCGGCCACGAGCGCGGCGCGTTCACCGGCGCCACCGAGCGGCGCGTGGGGCGGTTCGAGCTCGCGGACCGCGGCACCCTGTTTCTCGACGAGGTGGGCGACCTCGGGCCCGAGGCCCAGGCGAAGCTGCTGCGCGTGCTCGAGTCGGGCGTGATCGAGCGGCTCGGCGGCGAAAAGCCGGTCACGGTGGACGTGCGGGTGATCGCGGCGACCAACAAGGATCTCTCGAAGGCCTCGCTGCAGGGCCAGTTCCGGGAAGATCTGTTGTTCCGCCTCAACGTCCTCCCGATCCACATCCCGCCGCTGCGCGATCGTCCCGACGACATTCCGCCGTTGGTGCAGCACTTCGCCGTCCGCCAGGCGACGCGGCTGGGCCGGTCGGTGCGGTTCGACGCAGGCGCGGTGCAGCTGCTCGCCTCCTACCCCTGGCCCGGCAACGTGCGCGAGCTGGCGAACATCATGGAGCGGCTCGCCATCCTCGCCGGCGGGGACGTCGTGACAGCCGACGAGGTCGCGCGCGTCGTGCCCGGAGACGGGGCTCCTCTTTCCACAGCGCCGAGCGAGGGCTGGAGCGACGTGGCGCTGGCGGAGGCCCTCGACAGCTACGAGCGCACGCTCATCGCGCGCGCGCTCTCGGCGGCGCGAGGCAACGTGGCGGACGCGGCCCGCAAGCTCGCCACCGATCGCGCGAACCTGTATCGCCGCATGCGCCGGCTCGGCCTCGAGCCGCCGCGAAACGTGACGGGATGACTCCCGCGCCCCCAACCAGGAAGCCCGCCATGCGCACTCTCGTCCTCGTCGCTCTCTGTGCGCTCGGCCCGGCCGTCGCCGCCGCGCAGGACACCGTCATCGTGATCCAGCCCGAGAGCGCCGGCATCATGATGCCGCCGCCCGAGCTGCCGCATGCCGTCGCGGAGGACGCGATACGCCGTTACAACGCGGCCACCACGACGCGGCTGGTGGGCCGCGCGCGCCTGCCGCACGGGAACGAGTGGCGCGGCGACGTCGCCGTACGGAACGGCAGCGTGGTCGTGGCGGGTCGCGTGGACGGCACGCTGCTCGTCATCAACGGCGACGCGATCCTCGACTCCGGCGCGGTGATCACCGGCGACGTGATCGTGGTCGGCGGGACGATGGCGCGCAGCCCGACGGCGACGGTGGCCGGTGCGGCGCGTGTATACACGGCGCCGCTCGCCTACCGTACCAAGGGCGAGGAGATCGCGCTCGCCCCACCGGACCTGCGCCGCTGGCTCCGGCGGCTGGGGATCGAGAAATCGTGGGGCACGGCCGACTCGCGGTCGTCGCTGACGCTCGCCACGGGCGGCACCTTCAACCGGGTCGAAGGCCTGCCGGTGGTGTTCGGGCCGTTGTTCGACTGGAAACTGCATCGGAACATGCGCCTGCGGGTCGACGCACTGGGCGTGTTCCGCACCGCCGGAGACTTCACCAACAAGCGGAGCGACCTGGGCTACCTGCTGCGCACCGAGCTGCGCGCGGGAGAGACGCCGGCTTACGGGATCGAGTTCCGCGCCTTCGACGACGTCGCACCGGTCGAAGACTGGGGGCTGCGTGGCGGCGAAGTCGGGTGGGCCGCGTTTCTGTTCCAGCGCGACTATCGCGATTACTACCTGAGCAAGGGGATCGCGGGCCGCGCCTTCGTCCAGCCCGACCGCTCGCTTCGCCTCGACATCGAGGTGCGGCATGACGAGCAAACGACGGTCAAGGCGCGCGACCCGTGGACGGTGTTCCGCAACGATCAGGCGTGGCGCCCCAACTCGCCGATCGACGACGGCCATTACACGACGCTCGCCGGCACCGTCACCTTCGACACTCGCAACGATCGGCTCGACCCGACCGCGGGCTGGATCCTGCGCGCCCGTTACGAGAACTCGCGGTCGCAGGACGTGACCCCCCAAACCGGCGTACCGGCGGCCGTCCGCGCGCCGATCCCGACCGACGGCTCCTACGCCTTCAGCCGTTTGTTCTTCGATTTCCGCCGCTACACACGCGTGAGCCCGTCGGGACGCATGAACCTGCGGCTCTTCGCCGGCGGCTGGATCGGCGGTGACCCGCTACCGCTGCAACAACGGCTGTCGACGGGGGGGCCCGATCCGCTCGCGGGGTACGGCTTTCGGCACAGCGCGTGCAACGGCGACATCATCGACCCCGCGTTCCGGGGCACTCAGCTGGCGGCGTGCGACCGCGTGATCCTCGCGCAGGCTGAGTACCGCGGTCACCTCTCGCTGCACTGGTCGTATGGCTCGTCGGCCCCCGCGGACGAGGGCGCGAAGTCGCTGTTCACGCTCCAGGGCCCGGACTTGGTCGTCCTGGCGGACGCCGGACAGGCGTGGCTCGTGGGCGGGGGGCCCGGTCGCCTGCCCGCCGATCGGCTCCCGACGCTCGGCAGTTGGCTCGCCGACCTCGGCCTGGGCGTCGATTGGGGAGGGCTGGGCCTGTACGTGGCGAAGGCCGTGACCGCAGGGGAGCCGCTGCGATTCACGCTACGACTCGATCACCGCTTCTGAGGTGAGGTCGGGCCTCGCATTCCTGGCCCTGGTCGGCGCGGTGACGGCCTCTCGGGCCGCCGCGCAGGCACCCGCGTTGACGGTCATTATACAGAGCGGCGTCCCTCGGGTCCAAACCACGGGGCTGCTCGCCGACGGCAAGTACGCGGGCCTCATGCGCTCCGGGTTTCCGCTTCGCCTGCACTATCGCCTCGAGCTGTGGCGCTCCCGCTCCGGCTGGTTCGATCAGTACATCAGCGAGGTCCCGTGGGACGCCGTCGCGCGTCACGATCCGCTCGCCGACGATTTCGTGCTGATCCGCACCGGCGGCAGCGTGGCCCGGTACGGCACGCCGGAGGACCTCGCGCGCGCGCTCGAGCTCCCCTACCGCTGGAACCTGAAGATCAAAGGCTCGGGGAACTTCTACTTCTTTTGTCGGCTCGAAGTGACCACGCTCAACGAAACGGACCTCGAGGAGCTGAGCCGCTTCCTCAAGGGGGACGTGGGACCGGCGGTATCAGGAGGCGCCAACTTGGGCAGCGCGCTCGCCCGCGGAGCGCAGCGGCTGGTGATGCGGATCGCGGGGCTCCCGCGGCTCACGCTCGAGGCGCGGTCGGAGACGTTCAGCCGGCGGGAGGACTAGGAGCCGAACCGCTGGTCGATCGCGCGGCGGACAGCGTCCAGCGAGCTGCCGTGGGCCGCGAGCCGCATCGCGAGCGTCGCTTCGCCCATGCAGATGTCGCACTTCGAGCCGTGGTCGGACTCGAAGCACGTGAGCAGCGAGCGATGCCCGAAATGCTTGGCGCACTCGCAATAGCAATGGACGCCGTCGAGCACGTGCGGGACGCTGCGCGCAGCCGCGTATGCCTCGGCCGCCCCGGGGGTATTCGGCACCGCGCTCGGAGGCAACACCCGCTCGGCGGTCACGCCCCGGCGGGGTTCGGGGTGCACGACCAACCCGCCCGCGGGCCTCGTGCCGAGCAACCCCACAACCGCCGCCCCCGCCAGTCCCGCGATGATCCAGGGAAGCTTTAGGGTCACAGCGCCTCGAGGGTCGCCAACACCTCACCCCCGTAGAACAGCCGGATGTACTTGGACTGGATGGATGTGAGCCGACGCACCGCCCACGCTAGGTGTACGAAATGCGGCTCGAACGGCGGCCGCAGCGGGTGCATCCCCGCCTCCTCGGGCAGCAGGTTGCCTTTGCGCGTGTTGCAGCTCGAGCACGCGGTAAGGACGTTGTTCCACCCGTTGGTCCCCCCCCGCGACAGCGGAACCAGGTGGTCGCGGGTGAGGCATTCCCGATGCCGTAGCTCGTGCTGGCTCCGCCCGCAGAACTGGCAACGGTAGTTGTCACGGGCGAAGAGGAAGGTGTTGGTCACCTGGCGGCGGAACCGGCGCGGCACGTGCACGAATTTCACGAGCCGGATCACAGCCGGCCGCGGGATGGCCAGGCGCTCGCTCCTCACCGCCGGCCCCTCCGCCTCGACGATCTCGGCCTTACGGTCGATCACAAGCCGCAGGGCCCGGCGCACGGGCACCATGGTGAGGGGCTCGAATGAGGCGTTGAGCGCTAGGCAGCGCAAGGGACTCCCTCGGTGAAAAAGCGGCCGTCTCGCTCAAGCCTTTGAGCCAGACGGCCACGTATGGTACACAACCTGCTAAGCGGCGGCAAGACCTCGGGTTAAGGCCCTCCATCAGGGGTAAATGCGGTGCGCAATGCCTCCAGCTGCTCCGCCACCGAGCGCCGCGAGGCCCCCCCGGGCGTGGCGCGGCTCTCCACCGAGTCCTCCCACGTTCCCAGCTGGGAGAGCGCCGCGGCAAGCGCGGGATGGATGCCGGCCGCCACGGGGCCAGGTACTCGATCGAGCGGCACGCCGCAGCGCTCGGCCTCGCGCACTAGTCGACCCACGAGGCCGTGGCTCTCGCGAAACGGCACGCCCGCTTCCACCAACAGGTCGGCGAGGTCCGTCGCGCGCAGCGAGGCATCGAGCGCGGCCCGCATCCGCTCGGCGTCCACGCTCAGCGCGGCGACGGCCCCGGTGGCGGCGGGCAGTACCAGCGCCAGCGTGTCGAATCCATCGAACAGCAACGCCTTGTCCTCCTGGAGGTCCTTGCTGTAGCCGGCCGGAAGGCCCTTCAGGGTCGTGAGCAACGCCACGAGGTCGCCCAGCAGCCGGCCCGATTTCGCGCGCGCCAGCTCGAAGATGTCGGGGTTCCGTTTCTGCGGCAGCAGGCTCGAGCCGGTGCTGAAGTCGTCCGACAGGCGCACGAAGCCAAACTCCGCGCTCGTATAGAGCACGATTTCGGCCGCCAAGCGCGAGAGGTGCGTGCCCACGAGGGTCAGCGCAAACAGGACTTCGGCGACGAAGTCGCGGTCGCCCGTCGCATCCAGGGCGTTCGCGGAGACCGAGCGAAACCCGAGTGCTTCCTTCAGGAGGATGCGATCGACGGCAAACCCCGATCCCGCGAGCGCCCCGGATCCGAGCGGCAGCTCCGCCACGCGGCGACGGGCGTCCGACAAGCGTTGGCGGTCGCGCACCAGAGGCCATGCATGCGCGAGCAGCACGTAGGCCCAGCGCACCGGTTGCGCGCGCTGGCCGTGCGTGTACCCGGGCAACAGGGCGTCCACGCCCTCATCGGCGCGCGCCACCAGTGCGCGTCCGAGCGCGGCGAGGTCCGAGTCGAGCTGGTCGATCGCCCCGAGCGTCCAGAGACGCAGATCGGTCGCCACCTGGTCGTTGCGCGATCGGCCCGTATGCAGCTTGCCGGCGACGGTACCCACCTCCGCGTACAGCAGTCGCTCCACGAGGGTGTGCACGTCCTCGTCCGGGGCACCCACCGCGGCGCCATCGGCGAGCCGCTCCGCCACGCGGTCGAGGCCCTCGAGCAGCTGGTGCTCCTCGGTGGGCGTGAGCACCCCGACCCGGCCGAGGGCTTGGACCCATGCCTTGCTCGCGGCCACGTCCTGGGGCCAGAGCCGGTGGTCCACCGGCAGACTGCGATTCAGCGCGTCGAGCGCTTCACTGGGGCCGAGGCTGAAGCGACCACCCCACATCTGGTGCGCGGGGGGGGAGGCGGGGGGGGCCGGGGTCTCCGTCGGCTGGCGCGGCGCCATCAGTCCGCCGCCGCGCCGACTTCTTGCTGGCGGCGCGCCGCGTCGATGCCGGACCCGATCCGGATCGAGAGACCGTAGAGATGGATGAACCCCTCGGCATCTTTCTGATCGTAGACGTTGTCCTTGCCGAAGGTGGCGTACGAGGGCTGGTACAGCGCGTAGGGACTTTCCCGCCCCGCGACCGTGAGGCCGCCCTTAAAGAGCTTCAGCCGTACCGCGCCGGTCACCCGCTTCTGCGTGCTCGCGACCGCGGCGTCGAGCGCCTCCCGCTCCGGCGTCCACCAGCGACCGTCGTACACCAAGTCGGCGTAGCGGAGCGCGAGCTCGTCCTTGAGCCGGAGTGTGCGGCGGTCGAGCACCAGCTGCTCGAGCTCGCGGTGCGCCGCATGCAGCAGCGTACCGCCCGGGGTCTCGTAGACACCGCGCGACTTCATCCCCACCAACCGGTCTTCCACGACGTCCGCCCGGCCGACGCCGTGCTCGCCCGCCGTGGCGTTCAGCGACTCGAGCAGCTCCACCGGGCCCATGGGGACGTGGTTCACGCTGACGGGCGTCCCCTCCTCGAAACCGATCTCGACCACCACAGGCAGGTCGGGGGCTTCGAGCGGGTCGCGTGTCATGACGAAGATGTGCTCTGGGGGTTCTTTAGAGGGGTCTTCCAGGATGCCGCCTTCGTGAGAACAATGCCAAAGGTTGCGGTCGGTCGAATACGGCTTATCGACTGTCGCCTGGACGGGCACGCCCTTCGCCTTCACATACGCGATGAGGTCCTCGCGGCTCTTGAACTGCCACTCGCGCCACGGTGCGATGACCTGGAGCTCGGGCGCGAGGGCGGCGTAGGTGAGCTCGAAGCGGACCTGGTCGTTTCCCTTGCCCGTGCAGCCGTGGGCCAGCGCTTGCGCGTCGGCTTGTTGCGCGAGCGCGACGTGGTGCGCCGCCATGACCGGGCGCGCCATGGCGGTGCCGAGCAGATAGGTGCGCGCGTACACGGCGCCGGCGCGGAGCGTGGGAAACACGAAGTCGCGAACGAACTCTTCGCGCAGGTCTTGGACCACACAGTCGACGGCGCCGGAGCGCTTCGCCTTTTCCACGAGACCGGCGAGCTCGCCTGTTCCCTGCCCCACGTCGGCCGCGAAACACAGCACCCTGGCCGCGTATTTCTCGCGCAGCCAGGGAACGATCGCGGACGTGTCGAGTCCACCCGAATAGGCGAGTACCACCAACGGCCCCATGCGTGCCCCCGGTCGGTTTATGCAGTAGGATGCATAAACATACAACGGCCGGGTGGCCTGTCAACGCCCGGCGGCGGTCTAGCGTACTCCCGCCGTCTGGCCGATTCTTAGGGCCTCCATGAACCGCCGAGACCTGCCCCGCTCCCTCGCCGTCGCGATCCCGGTTAGGGGATCGGGACTCGGGACTCGCCACTACAGGAGGACGCACATGATGATGGAGCGGCGCGACTTCGTTCGGACGCTGGGTGCGGCGGCGCTGGGGCCAGCCCTACTGCCCCTAGCCCCCAGCCCCTATCCCCGAACCCCTCTCCGCAAGCTCGACCACGTCGGGCTGCAGCTGTACACGGTGCGCGACGAGATGAAAAAGGACGTCGAGGCAACGATCGCCCGCGTCGCCGCGACCGGCTACACCGAGGTCGAGTTCGCGGGCTACTTCGGCAAGGGCCCCGCCGAGGTGCGCGCCATGCTCGACCGCCACGGCATCACCGCACCGTCGGCGCACATCGGCTCGATCGCGCCCGACGCCTGGCGCGAGGCACTCGACGCGGCGCACGTGATCGGTCACAGCTACGTCGTCGTTCCCTGGATCCCGGTGGAAGCTCGCACGGGAGTGGACGGTTACAAGAAGATCGCCGCGGACTTCAACCGCGCGGCCGAGCAGGCGCACGGGGCGGGGCTGCAGTTCGCTTATCACAACCACGACTTCGAGTTCGCTCCAGTCGAAGGCAAGCTGCCGTACGACATCCTGCTCGCCGAGACCGATCCCAAGCTCGTCCAGATGGAGATGGACCTGTACTGGATCACCAAGGGAGGGCAGGATCCCCTGGCGTACTTCGCACGCTGGCCCGGGCGGTTCCCCCTGGTTCACGTGAAGGATTCGCTGGGCCCACCCGACAACAAGATGGCCGCCGTGGGCGCCGGTAAGATCGATTGGAAGCGAATCTTCGCCAAAGAGCAGCAGGCCGGTATCAAGCACTTCTTCGTGGAGCACGACCAACCGGCGGACGCATTCGCGTCCATCAAGGCGAGCTGCGAGTACTTGAAGCGCCTGGAATTCTGAAAGGTGTCAGGTGCTAGGTGCGAGGGGGGCGGCATGACTGACCGCCGACGCTTCCTTACCGCCTCGGGGGTCGCCTTGTCCAGTCTCGCCCTCGGCAACGTGGTCGGGACTGACCCCGGGCGCAAGCCCGGGGTACACGGGGCCCTGGACCGAATCCCGCCCGGCCGCCTCAAGCAGTCCGTGTCGCGCTGGCCCTATCGACAGATCCCGTTGCCCGAGTTCGCGCGTGCGGCCGCCGGGATGGGGCTCGCCGCGATCGACCTGCTCGGTCCCGACGACTGGGACCCGGTGCGCGAGGCGAGCCTCGTGTGCTCCATGGGCTATCCCACCGCGCGCCGCGATTTCATCGCGACCGGGTTCAACGATCGAGCGAACCACGCGATGCTCTTGCGGGAGCTGGAGGAGACCCTTCCCCTGGCAGCGCGTCACGGCGTCCCGAATGTGATCGCGATGTTCGGCAACCGTCGGGGCAAGAGCGACGCGGAGGCGATCGACAACTGCGTCGCGGGGCTCAACGCGATCAAGGCGCAGGCGGAGGAGCAGCGCGTCACGATCTGCCTCGAGCTCCTGAACAGCAAGGTGGACCACGCGGACTACCAGGGCGACCGGACGGTCTTCGGGGTCGCGGTGGCGAAGGCCGTGGGCTCACCGCGCGTCAGGCTGCTGTACGACATCTATCACATGCAGATCATGGAAGGCGACATCATCCGCACCATCCGCGACAACCGGGAGTGGATCGCCCACTTCCACACCGGGGGCGTGCCGGGCCGCCACGAGCTGGACGGCACGCAGGAGCTGAACTGGCACGCGGTCGCATCGGCCATCGCCGACACCGGCTTCACCGGATTCATGGCGCACGAGTTCACGCCGACGCGCGACCCCCTCACCTCGTTACGACAAGCCGTGGAGACCTGCACCGTATGACCGAGCCCCGAGCCCCGAGCCCCCAGTCCCGAGTGTACGACGTGTGCATCGTGGGCTCCGGGGCCGGCGGGGGAATGGCGGCGTATATGCTCACGAAGGCCGGCGCGGAGGTGGTGGTGCTCGAAGCCGGTGCGCCGTGGGACAATGCGAAGGACTCGGCAATGCTGACGTGGCCGTACGAGTCGCCGCGCCGCGGGAGATCCACGAAGGAGCGACCGTTCGGCGAGTTCGACGCCTGCATCGGCGGATGGGAAATCCCCGGCGAGCCGTACACGCGGGCGCCGGGCACCGAGTTCGCCTGGTGGCGGGCCCGCATGGTCGGTGGCCGCACCAACCACTGGGGCCGCATTTCACTGCGCTTCGGGCCGTACGACTTCAAGCGCAAGAGTCGGGACGGCCTCGGCGACGACTGGCCGATTTCCTACGACGACGTCGCACCGTACTACGACCAGGTCGACCGGCTCATCGGGGTCTTCGGCAGCAAGGAGAGCCTCCCGAACGAGCCGAACGGCGTGTTCCAACCGCCGCCACGCCCTCGCTGCCACGAGCTGCTCGTCAAGCAAGCGGCCGATCGGCTGCACGTCACCTGCATTCCAGCACGCCTCTCGATTCTCACTCGGCCCCTGAACGGACGAGTCGCGTGCCACTACTGCGGCCAGTGCAACCGCGGCTGCAGGGTCAACGCGAACTTTACGTCCACGAACGTGCTGATCGCGCCCGCCCTCGCCACGGGGAAGCTCACCCTCCTCACGAACGCGATGGCGCGCGAGGTGCTGGTGGATGGGAGCGGCCGCGCCGCGGGCGTCGCGTATGTCGACAAGACCACGGGGGCGGACGCCCGCGTCCGCGCCAAAGTCGTGGTCCTGGCCGCGAGCGCCCTGGAGACCGCCCGCCTGCTGCTCAACTCCACGTCGTCACGGTTCCCGAACGGTCTCGCGAACGCGAGCGGCACCGTCGGCAAGTACATCACCGATACGACCGGCACCGACGTCGGCGGGTTCATTCCGAAGATGATGGATCACGTGCCCCACAACCACGACGGCGTGGGGGGCATGCACCTCTACATGCCGTGGTGGCTCGACAACGCGAAGCTGGACTTCCCGCGCGGCTATCACATCGAGGTCTGGGGCGGTACCCAGGTGCCGTCCTACGGCGTCTTGGGCGGGATTCAGCGCTACCCGTCCGGCGGCGGCTACGGCCAGCAGCTCAAGGACGACTACCGTCGCTACTACGGCGCCACCATCGGATTCTCGGGCCGCGGCGAGATGATCCCCAACGACGACACCTACTGCGAGATCGATCCACGCACGCTGGACCGGTGGGGCATCCCGGTGCTCAGGTTCCACTGGAAGTGGGCGGATCACGAGGTCAAGCAGGTGAAGCACATGCAAGAGACCTTCCGGGCGCTCATCGCCGAGATGGGGGGGAAGGTGTTCTCCCCGATGCCGACGCCCGAGCAGGGATACGGCATCGCGGCGGGCGGCACCATCATCCACGAGCTGGGCGGGGCGCGCATGGGCGATGACCCCAAGACCTCCGTGACGAACCGCTGGTGCCAGGCGCACGACTGCAAGAACCTGTTCGTCGCCGACGGCGGGCCGTTCGTGTCGCAGGCGGACAAGAACCCGACGTGGACGATTCTCGCCCTCTCGATGCGAACCAGTGACTACATCACGGATCAGATGAGAAAGGGGGCGCTGTGAGCTCGTTCGGCGCCGAGGGGCGGTCCCTACGGCTCGGGACGCCTGACAACCGTGCCGCCTCATCGGTTGCGGGAACCGGCAGCCCCGGAGGCGAAGGTCCGGGGGGCGGTGGCGTGGGGAAGTCAGGGACCCCGAGCCGAAGGGGCTGCCGGTTCCCGCAACGATCCGGTCCCGACAGACGAGGTCTGCTATGGCTGACATGAATCGACGCGATGTCATCGGCCTGCTTGCCACCGCTCCAATGGCGGCCGCGTTCCCGTGGACGGCCGAGTCGGTACGCGAGGCATCGGCCCGGGCGCAGGAGGCGCTCGCCCGCGGCACGCCCTACGAGCCGAAGCAGTTCACGCCCCACGAGTGGGAGACGGTGCGCGCGCTCGTGGACCTGATCATACCCAAGGACGAGCGCTCGGGAAGCGCCACCGAGGCCGGCGTGCCGGAATTCATGGACTTCATGCTCGGCGACGACGCTGATCTGCAAACCCCCATGCGCGGTGGGGTCGCCTGGCTCGATCGCGAATGCGACGACCGCTACGGCAAGACCTTCGTCGCCTGCGCCGCACAGGAGCGCACCGCGGTGCTCGACGACATCGCCTGGCCGGCCAAGGCGAAGCCCGAGCACGCCGCGGGCGTGGCCTTCTTGAACCGGTTCCGCGACCTCACGGCGTCGGGGTTCTTCTCCAGTCGCATCGGCGTGCAGGACCTGCGGTATATCGGGAACACCTTCGTCTCCGAGTGGAAGGGTTGTCCCCCGGAGGCACTCGCCAAGCTGGGCGTGACGTACTAATGGGACGGGGGACGCGGCAGGGGGGGACGAACGTGACCGGGAAGCGACTCGGCATCGGATTCGCCGGAAGCGGGTTCAACGCGCGCTTTCATCTCCTGGCGTTCCAGAGCGTGCGGGATGCGGACGTCCTGGGTGTATGGAGCCCGAACCAGAAGCATGCGCAAGAGACGGCCGCCATCGCACGGAAGCTCGATGTAGGAGAGGCGAAGCCGTTCCGTTCGCTCGCGGAGATGGTCGCCGACCCCGCGATCGATGCGCTGTGGGTGTGCGGTCCGAACTTCGCGCGCATCGAGAATTTCGAGGAGATCGCGGACACCGTCTCTAGTGGGAAGGGAGGGCTCCGCGGGATCGCGTGCGAGAAGCCGCTGGCCCGCAATGTCGCCGAAGCGAAGCGGGTCCTCGAGCTCACGAAGCAAGCCGGAATCGCCCACGGCTATCTCGAGAACCAGGTGTTCGCGCCCGCCGTGGCGCAGGGACATGGGATCATCTGGGCCCGCGGCGCCGCGCTCACCGGCCGCCCCTACCTCGCTCGGGCGGCGGAGGAGCACAGCGGACCCCACATGCCCTGGTTCTGGCAGGGCAAGCTCCAGGGTGGCGGGGTGTTGAACGACATGATGTGTCACTCCGCGCTGGTGGTGCGGCACTTGTTGACTCAGCCCGGTGCGCCATTCACATCGGTGCGCCCGGCCCGCGTGACGGGGCACATCGCGAGTCTCAAGTGGAGCCGTCCCGCGTACGCCAAGCGGCTGCAACAGCAGATGGGCAAGGACGTGGACTACACCAAGGCCCCGTCGGAGGACTTCGCGAGCGTCGTGATCGAATTCGAGACCGAGGACGGCGCCAGCGTGATCGGCGAAGCAACCACCTCGTGGAGCTTCGTCGGCGCCGGGCTGCGGCTCTCGGCCGAGCTGCTCGGCCCCGAGTACTCCATGTCGTGGAACACGCTCGAGAGCGGGCTCAAGCTCTTCTTCAGCCGCGAGGTGAAAGGGAAGACGGGCGAGGACCTGGTCGAGAAGCAGAACGCCGAGATGGGACTCATGCCCGTGGTGACGAGCGAGTCGGCGACCTATGGGTACGACGCCGAAGACCGGCACTTCGTGCGCGTGTTCCTGGGTCGGGAGCGCCCGCTGCTGACGTTCGACGACGGTCTGGACGTGGTGAAGCTCCTGATGACCGCGTATATGAGCGCCGAGCAGGGGAAGACGCTCGAGTTCCCCCCGGCAGGGCTAGAGAAATTCGTGCCTGCCGTCGCCAAGGGGACCTGGAGGCCTTAATGCGGAGTGCGGAGTGCGGAATGCGGAATAGCAACGCGAGCGTCGCTCGGCGAACGAACGTCCATTTCAATTCCGCACTCCGCATTCCGCACTCCCCACTCTGCCTGCTGGCGGTGCTGGCGTTGGTTGCCACACCCGCCCGCTCGCCGGCGCAGCAATGGCCGGTCCACTCGATGGACCGCCCGCGCCCTCCCGTCGTCGATCCCGGCCCCGAGCGGCCACCGCGACCGCCGCCCTCCGATGCCATCGTACTGTTCGACGGCAAGGATCTCTCGCAATGGCAATCGCAGGACGGCTCACCCGCCAAGTGGGTCGTGCGCGACGGCTACGCGGAGGTCGCGCCCGGCACCGGGGCGATCACGACCAAGCGCGGCTTCGGCGACATGCAGCTCCACATCGAGTGGGCGACGCCCACGCCGCCAAAGGGTGAAAGTCAGGAGCGTGGCAACAGCGGCGTGATCCTGATGACACACTACGAGATCCAGGTGCTCGATTCGTACCACAACGAGACCTACGCCGACGGCCAAGCCGGAGCCGTATACGGGCAGACGCCGCCGCTCGTGAACGCGAGCCGACCCCCAGGCCAATGGCAGACCTACGACATCATTTTCCGACGGCCCCGCTTCGCGTCCGACGGGACCGTGCGGGACTCGGCGCGGGTCACGGTGCTGCACAACGGCGTGCTGGTGCAGGACAACACGGTGATCACCGGTTGGACGGTGCATGGGAGGCGTGCGCGCTACGAGCCACACCCGGACAGGCTGCCCCTCTTCCTGCAGGACCACGGTAACCCGACCCGGTACCGGGACATCTGGGTTAGGGAAATACAGGAGTAGAATCGTGTCGCTGCTCGCCGCGCTGGCATTCGTCCTCGCGGGGGATTCCATCCCCGCTATCGTTCCGCGCCCGGCGCACGTCACCGTGCGTCCGAGGGGGGGGGCGTTCACGCTGAAGGCCGGCACCGTGATCGTGACCGATCGCGCCCTCCGGGGGCTGGGCGAGCTGCTGGGTGACTACCTCTTCCCCGCCACCGGTCTGCGGCTCGCCGTGCGCACCGGCGTTCCCGCGGAGACGCAGGTGATCTCCATCCGCCTCGACTCCTCCCTCGCGCGGCTTGGCGACGAGGGCTATCGGCTCGATGCCAGCCCGTCACGCGTCGCGATTCGTGCCTACCGAGCCGCGGGCGCGTTCTACGGGATCGGGACGCTGCGCCAGCTCCTCCCGCCCGCGGTCTTCCGCCAGGGCGAAATGCGCGGCGTCGCGTGGAGCATCCCCGCGGTCGCGATCGAGGATCTGCCCCGCTTCGCGTGGCGCGGCGTGCACCTCGACGTGGCTCGTCACTACATGCCGAAGGAGTTCGTGAAGAAGTACATCGACCTCGCGGCGCTCCATAAGCTCAACCGCTTTCACTGGCACCTGACGGACGACCAGGGGTGGCGGATCGAGATCAAGCAATACCCGCGGCTCACCCAGGTGGGCGCCTGGCGCCGGCAGACGATCATCGGCCGGCCGGACAAGGACTCGACCACCTGGCGATTCGACGGCTGGCCGCACGGTGGCTTCTACACGCAGGACGATATCCGCGAGATCGTCGCCTACGCCCGCGCGCGCTTCGTGACGATCGTGCCCGAGATCGAGATGCCCGGCCATTCCCAGGCCGCCATTGCCGCTTATCCCGAGCTCGGCAACCGCGGCGACACCCTTCCCGTCTGGACGGCCTGGGGCGTGGACGAGAACATCCTGAATCCCGCAGACGCGACGATACAGTTCGAGCAGAACGTCCTCACCGAGGTGATGGCGCTGTTCCCCGACCGCTGGATCCATGTCGGCGGCGACGAGGCCCCGAAGACCCAGTGGAAGGCGAGCCCGCTCGCGCAAACGCGCATTCGCGAGCTCGGCCTCAAGAGCGAGGACGAGCTGCAAAGCTGGTTCACGCGGCGCATGGACGAGTTCCTGACGGCGCACGGTCGCCGGCTCGTGGGGTGGGACGAGATTCTCGAGGGCGGCCTCGCGCCCAATGCGGTCGTCATGTCGTGGCGCGGTGTGGACGGCGGCGTCGCGGCAGCCCGGGCGGGGCACGACGTGGTAATGGCGCCCGGGTCGCATACCTACTTCGATCATTATCAGTCGGCCGACACCGTCGCCGAGCCGCTCGCGATCGGGGGCTTCCTGCCGCTCGACACGGTGTACGCGTTCGAGCCCGTGCCGCCCGCCCTGACCACGGGTGAGGCTCGCTACGTGCTCGGAGCGCAGGGACAGCTGTGGACCGAATACATCCCCGACCCGAAGCGGGCGGAGTACATGGTGTTTCCCAGGCTGTGCGCCCTCGCCGAGGTGCTGTGGACGCCGCGCGAGGCACGTGACTACGCCGACTTCACCCGGCGGCTCGCCACCCATCTCGAGCGGCTGGCGGCGCTGGACGTGAACTACCGTCCAGTCGGGAACTGAGAGCCAAGGCGAGGACCCGCCCCTGCGCGCCCCGCTCCGCACGTCCCGGCTGATCGCGCCGCTCCTCTTTCCGCTCGCCCTGACGAGCGCGAGCTGCGCCGTCCATGGCGCGCTGCGCGGCCTGGCGCCCACGCCCCCGATGGGCTGGAACAGCTGGAACCACTTCGGCTGCGACGTGAGCGAGCAGCTCGTCCGGGAGACTGCGGACGCGATCGGGGCGAGCGGAATGCGGGACGCCGGGTACCGCTACGTCGTGATCGACGACTGCTGGGAGGTGGCGCGCGACTCGAGCGAGACGCTCGTCGCCGACTCGGGGCGCTTTCCGCACGGCATCAGGGCGCTCGCCGATTACGTCCACGCCAAGGGTCTCGGGCTCGGCATCTACACCGACGCCGGCTCGAACACCTGTCAGGGGCGTCCGGGAACGCAAGGGCATGAGGAACAGGATGCCCGCACGTTCGCGGCCTGGGGTGTGGACTACGTGAAGGAAGACTGGTGTCACGCGAAGGGTCTCGACGCGCCGGCACAATACAAGCGGTTCCGAGAGGCCCTCGAGCGTGCGGGACGGCCGATCGTTCTCAGCATCTGCGAGTGGGGTTCCAACCAGCCGTGGGAGTGGGCCCCCGGCACCGGGCACCTGTGGCGCACCACCGGAGACATCTCGGACAAGTGGCCGTCGATGCTCGTCAACTTGGACCTGACGGCTCAGCACGCAGGCGCTGCGGGGCCGGGAAGGTGGAATGACCCCGACATGCTCGAGGTGGGCAACGGGGGGATGACGGACGACGAATACCGCGCGCACTTCAGCCTCTGGGCAATCCTGGCTGCCCCCCTGATCGCCGGGAACGACGTCCGGGTCATGTCCTCCACCACGCGCGACATCCTCACGAACCGCGAGGTGATAGCGGTGGATCAGGATTCGCTGGGCGTCCAAGGGATTCTCATGGGCGAGGGCCCGCCGGAGCAGCAGATCTGGGTGAAGCCGCTCAAGGATGGTGCACGCGCGGTGGCCCTGTTCAACCGGTCGAGCGCCCCTTCCAAGATCACCGCGCACTTCAACCGGCTCGGCCTGCGCGCCGATTCCGTCCTGGTGCGCGATCTCTGGGACCATGTCGATCGCGGCTCGTTCGGAAGCCAGTACTACGCGACCGTCCCCGCTCACGGCGTCGTGTTGGTGCGGGTCACCCCGGTCGCGAGCCGGTGAGGCAAGCCTGACATGACGACGCTCCGCGCGATCGACTACGCCGTGATGCTGCTGTACTTCGGATTCGTGCTGGGCATCGGCGCGATGCTCCGGCGCTACGTCCATACGAGCGAGGACTTCTTTCTCTCGGGGCGCTCGATCCCCGCCTGGGTGACCGGCCTGGCGTTCATTTCGGCCAACCTCGGCGCGCAGGAAGTGATCGGGATGGGTGCCTCGGGTGCCAAGTACGGGATCGCGACGAGCCACTTCTACTGGATCGGCGCCATCCCAGCGATGGTGTTCGTGGGCCTGTTCATGATGCCGTTCTATTACGGCTCGCGCGCGCGCTCGGTCCCGGAGTACTTGAAGCTCCGGTTCGACGAAAAGACCAGGGGCCTGAACGCCATCTCGTTCGCCATCATGACGGTGTTCTCCTCCGGCATCTCCCTGTACGCCATGGGCAAGCTGCTCAACCTCCTGCTCGGATGGAGCTTCGACCTGAGCATCCTGGTGGCCGCCGGGATCGTGCTCGCCTACATCTTCCTCGGCGGGCTCACCAGCGCCATTTACAACGAAGTGCTGCAGTTCTTCCTCATCGTGTTCGGCTTCGCCCCGCTCGTGTTCCTCGGCCTGCGCGACGTCGGCGGCTGGGCCGGACTCGCTGATCGGTTGGCCGGCGTGGCGACGGCCAACGGATACGCAGCGGGTGCCTACACGCGGAGCTGGACGTTCATGGGGAGCGCGTCCGCGAACCCGGTGGGCGTCGAATGGTTCGGCCTGGTCATGGGCCTGGGGTTCGTGCTGTCGTTCGGGTACTGGTGTACGGACTTCCTGGTGGTCCAGCGCGCCATGGCGGCGAACTCGATGACCGCGGCCCGGCGCACGCCGCTCATCGCGGCAGTGCCGAAGATGCTGTTTCCCTTCCTCGTCATCGTTCCGGGCATGCTCGCGCTGGTCGTGACCTCGACCAGCACAGTCCGGTCCACGCGCGAGCCCGTGGCCGCGTCCGTCACGTCGGCACCCACGCCCGAAGCACCGGACGCCGGTCCCGGCCTCGTGCCGCCGAAGCGCGACGCGCGCACCGGAGAGCCCCTGCGCGACGCGCGCGGTCGCGTCGTACTCGACTACGATCTCGCCACGCCGATGATGCTCGTGCACTTCTTCCCCGCCGGGCTGCTCGGGCTCGGCCTCACCGCGCTGCTCGCCTCGTTCATGTCGGGCATGGCGGGGAATGTGACCGCGTTCAACACGGTCTGGACGTACGACTTATACCAGAGCTACGTGCGGCCGGGCGCGCCGGACGCGCACTACCTGGCCATGGGCCGGTTCGCCACGGTGTTCGGGGTCGCGATTTCGGTCGCGGCGGCGTACGTGGCCGCTTCGTTCAACAACATCATGGATTTCCTCCAGCTCGTGTTCGCGTTCGTGAATGCGCCGCTGTTCGCGACGTTCGCGCTGGGGATGTTCTGGAAGCGCGCCACGGGCCACGGCGCGTTCACCGGCCTCCTGGCCGGCACGCTCGCGGCTGCGATCCACCACGGGCTGTCCCTGCCGGCGGGCGCGGCGGTGGGCGTGAAGGGCGGCTACTTCGGGATCGTGACGACCTATCCCAGCGAGCTCGCGCAAACGTTCTGGACCGCCATCGTCGCCTGGCTCACCTGCTTCGGGGTGACCATCGCGATGAGCCTCGCCACGCGACCCCGTCCGCCCGAAGAGCTGCGCGGTCTGGTGTACGGCCTCACGGCCAAGCCGATCGACGACGTGAAACGGTGGTACGAGCGACCGGCGACGCTGGCGCTGGTGGTGCTCGCAGGCGCCGTCGTCCTCAACGTGATCTTCTTCTAGTTCGAGGTCGGAGGGAGCGGCGGTGGGACTCGACTTGCGGATCCCCGTAGGCACGCTCTTCGCCGTGATCGGCGTGCTGCTCGCCGCCTACGGCGGCGCGACGCTCGGCGAGCCCGGTACGGCCCCGACCGGGGTGCCGATCAACCTGGTCTGGGGGCTGGTGCTGCTCGCCTTCGGGACCGCCATGCTCGCCCTCGCGCGCCGGGCTCGACGCGCCGCGCGGGGCAACGCGAAGCCTGACGCCGAGCACGGGCCGCGCGTAAGTTGAGGAGAGCCACACACAAAGAGGAGGAGAAGGCCACATGAAGCGTCTCACATTCACCCTCGTCGCCCCGCTGTTGACGACGCTCGCCGCGCCGGGGGCGCGCGCGCAGCAGGCGGCGGCACCTGCTGCCGAGCTGGCGGTGGGGGCGGAAGCGCCCGACTTCACGCTCCCGGGCGGGACCCGGTACGGCGTCCTCAAGACCCCCGTCCATCTAAGCGATTTCAAGGGCAAAACGGTCGTCCTCGCCTTCTTCTACAAGGCGCGAACCAAGGGCTGAACGATCCAAATGCATGCGTACCGTGATCAGTACGCACAGCTGTTTCACGACGGGCGCAGCGTGGTCCTCATCGGGATCAGCACGGACCCGGTCGAGGCGCTCGCGTCGTGGTCCAAGGACGACGAGTTCCCGTTCCTGTTTGCGAGCGACTCGGGCGGTGTGCTCGGCAAGACCTATGGCGCCCACAACCCCAAGTTCGGGCTGGACAACCGCAACCTGTTTGTGGTGGGGCCGGACGGCAAGATCGCCTACAAGATGGCGCCGTTCCGAGAGATCGACCCGCAGTCGTACAAGGACCTGGCGGGGGCGATCGATCGGATCACGCCCAAGGCCGCCGAGGGAGAGTAGGCGGCCTAATTCCCGGCCACACGCGCGAGCGCGGTCGCGACGTCCTGATCCGCGCCCGCGCCCGTGTACGTGACCTTCCCGGCCTTGTCCAGCACGACGATGTAGGACGTCGTGGGCGCCTGATAGGCGCGCACCGCGGCTCCGCCGCCGTCGAACAGCACCGGGAACGGCAGGGGGTGATCCGCGAGGTGACGCCGGATCGATGCCGGCGTTTGGTTCACGCCGACGCCGATGGCGACGAACTGCACCGCGCGGCCGTAGCGCGCGTGCGCCGCCTTGAGTGCGGGCTCGAGCGCCTGGCACAGCGGGCACCATGTGGCCCAGAACTCGAGCAGCACCGGCTGCTTGCCGACGTAACGGCTCAGGGCCACCGGCTTGCCGTCCAGATCCTCGAGCGCGACCGCGGGGGCGCTGGTGCCGATGGGCAAACCGATGTCCTGTGCGCTGAGAGCCGCCGGCAGCACCAATGCGGCCGCGAGCGCGAATCCGTACCTCGTCATAACACCTTTCCCACTTGTATGAAGTAATACTCCGCTACCGCCACCATGATGACCCCGGCCCCCTTCTTGATCGCGACCATCCACGCCCCGGCCCTCGGCAGGGCCGCCAGGGCGCCCGAGAAAAGCCCGACCACGACGAGCAGCGCCGTCATCCCGAGCGAGAATACGAATAGATAGACGAACCCCAGGCCCGCGCTCCGGGTGGTCGCCACCCAGGTGAGCACGGCTGCGAAGGCCGGTGCACCACAGGGGGCCGCGACGATGCCCGACGTCGCGCCGAGCAAGAAGACCGCGGGGTAGGATCCCCCGGACAAGCCCGCCGCCCACTCGAGCAGTCGCCGCGGCGCCGACATGGGAAACACGTCGAGCATCGCGAGGCCGAACACGAGCAGCAGGTTGCGAGCCGGTGAGCCCGGCGACGAGACCCAACACGGCATAGAAGAAGGCGAGGCCGCCTGCATACGTCAGCGTCAGCCGCAATGCCCGGGCACGGGAAGGCTGCCCGGCGCTCGTGCCCGACAGGATGCCGGCGGTGATAGGGATCATCGGGTAGATGCACGGCGTGAGGCTCGTAACGAGGCCGGCGCCGAATAGCGTCACCAGCGCGAGCAGGGGGTGATGGCTCAGCGCCTCACCCAGGCCCGGCGTGTCCATGCTGCAAATGTAACCGGCCTACACGCTCCATCCCGCGCGGTATTCCGAGCGCACGTACTCCGCCGGGATTTTGGTGTTCGCGACCTCGCCCGAGTGCGAGTCGATGTCGAGCACCTGGGCCGTGCGCACCGCGAGATTGCCCAGCAGCACCATCTCGGTGAGCGGGCCCGCATGGCCGGGGAAGTTCGAGCCCGCGGGCGTGCCGCCCTTGCACGCCGCGATCCACTCGGCGTAAACGCTCTCGAGGCGCGGATATTTCTGCGCGGGCGGGTGCGCGGTGAGCTCGGCCTGACGGGCTTCGTCCAGCAGGCGCGGATCCTCGCCGTAGATCCCGGCGACGAGCTTGCCCTGGTCCCCGATCCACAACTGGCCGCTGGTATCGAACGGCCACGCCGCCGGGTCCGCGACCTCCTTGGGACGCGAGGGGTAGAGACTGCCGTCCCGCCACACGACCTTCACCTCGGGGCGATTCCCCTTCGCCGCGAAGGTGTACGTGATGCGCGAAACCGCGGGCGCGCTCTCGCTGAAGAGCTTGGTCGACTCCGGCTCGATCCGCGTCGGGTAGCCCAGGTCGAGCGCCCAGAACGACGCGTCCATCGAGTGACAGGCGATGTCGCCCAGGGCGCCGGTACCGAAGTCCCACCAACCGCGCCACTTGAACGGGGCGTACGCGGGGTGGTAGGGGCGCGTGGGCGCAGGACCGAGCCACAGGTCCCAGTCGATCCAGGGCGGCGTGTAGTACTCGTCGAGCGGCCGCTCGATCGCTTGCGGCCAGATCGGCCGGTTGGTCCAGAGCTGGATCTCGCGCACCGTGCCGATGGCGCCGGCCTCGACCCACTCGCGGATCTGGCGTGTGCCTTCGCCGGCGTGGCCCTGGTTCCCCATCTGGGTGGCGACCTTGGTCTTGCGGGCGGTTTCGACCAGCTGGCGCACCTCCCACAGGGTACGCGCCAATGGCTTCTGGATGCGCGTGTGCTTGCCCAGCTTCATCGCCATCATCCCGGCCACCGCGTGGACGTGATCGGGGGTCGAGACGGTGACGGCGTCGATGTTCTTCCCTTCCTTCTCGAGCATCACCCGAAAATCTTTGAACCGCTTCGCCTTGGGGAATGCCGTGAAAGAGGGTGCCCCTTGGTGCTCGTCCACGTCGCACAGCGCGTAGATGTTCGCCCCGGCTTTCGCGACGCCCTTCACGTCGTTCCCGCCCATGCCGCCCACGCCGATGCAGGCGACGTTGACGGTGTCGCTGGGCGCGCGGTGCCCCCGGCCGAGCACGTGGGGCGGGACGATGGTGAACGCCAAGCCCGCGCCCAGGTCGCCCACGAATTCTCTTCTCGAGATGCGTTTGCGTGACATGATGCGTCCCTCCTCAGTCGGCCGCCACGGGCGCGGGCGCGCGCGCGCCCCCCGGGCGAAACAGCGCTGCGAATAAGAGCAGGACGACCGCGGCGAACCCCGCGGGCAGCAGCCAGAAGCTCAGCCATTGCTGCAGGGTGAGGCCCGCTGCTGCACCCAGGAATCCATTGTAGACCTGGCCGGAGACCCAGGCGCCGATGAGCATGCCGACGCCGTACGTCACCAACACCAGGAACCCCTGCGCCTGGCCGCGGACCGCAGGCGTGGACTTCTTGTCGACGTAGATCTGCCCGGTGACGAAGAAGAAGTCGTAGCACACACCGTGGAGCAGAATCCCCAGGACGATCAGCGAAAACAGCGAAGCCGGGGCCGCGAGCGCGAACAGCGCATAGCGGAGCGCCCAGGCGCCCATCCCGACCAGCAACATGCGTTTCACGCCGAGCCGCGCAAACATCAGCGGCATCGCCAGCATGAACAGCATCTCGGACATCTGGCCGAGCGTCATCAGGGAGGATGGATTGGGCAGCGCACTGGTCACGACGTTCGTGGTCTGCAGGTCGTAGACCGCCACCTTGGCGAAGATCGGCGCGTAGGTGTAGTACACGGCCAAAGGAATACAGATCAGGAATGAACAGATGATGAACACGTAGAACGGCGGGCTGCCGAGCTCTTTGAGCGCGTCCACCCCAATGATACTCTGCACCGACACCGGCCGGCCTGCCGCAGGCGGGGGCGTGTGGGGTAGGCTGAAGCTGTAGAGACCGAGCAGGAGACTCGCCGCGCCGGTCGTGTAGAGCGGCAACGGTGTCGTATCTGCCAGCAGACCCCCCGTGAAGCGGCTCAACACGAAGCCGATGAAGAGACCGGCGACGATCCAGCCGATCGTGCCGAACACGCGAATCAGGGGAAACTGCCGCTCCTGGTCCTCGATGTGGTGAAACGCCAGCGAATTCGCCAACCCGAGGGTCGGCATGTAGCACAGGTTATAGAGGAGGAGCAGCAGGATGAACAGTCCCGAGGCGCCGGTGGCTCCCGGAACGAGGACCATGATTGCACCACCAACCAGGTGCAGGACGCCGAGCACTTTTTCCGTAGCAAAGAACCGATCCGCGATCAGCCCGAGGAAGAACGGCGCCACGATAGCTGCGATGGGGTTCACGGTGTAGGGCAAGTACGCCAGCTTGGCCATGCTGTGCGCCGACATGTAGTTGCCGATCGTGGTGTACCAGGCGCCCCAGATGAAGAATTGGAGGAACATCATCGTCGACAGCCTGGCGCGAACGCTCACGGCAACACCCGGATCTTGATGTTGCGGAAGGCCACGCGGAACTCGTGCTCTTGCAGGCCGATGTAGCCCTCGGCGTTGCGGCCGTACCGCGGGTGATCTGCGAACTTGCTGGCCTTGACCTTCGCTTCCCAATCGGGGCTCAAGAGCTCGTACTCCACCACCTTCACGCCGTTGAGCCAATGCTCCACGTGGTTCCCGTTCACCACCAGACGCACCGCATTCCACTGACCCGCCGGCTTCACGACGCCGGCCGGCGACGGGTACAGCCCATAGTCGGCGCCGGCCGACGTGAGGCGCGACTGGCCGTCGGGGTGGCCGGCGTCGTCGAGCACCTGCATCTCCGGAGCGCTCCAGTAGATGGCGTCGTCGCCGGGGTCCTCGCTGGCGCGGTAGAAGATCCCGCTGTTGCCCTTGGGCGACACGTTCCACTCGAGCGTGAGCTCGAAGTTCTTGAACTTCTCCGTAGTGATGATGTCCGCGGCCGGTCGCACCCGGGTGAGCGCGCCTTCCCGCACGCCCCACCCCGACGGGATCGTGTCCATCTTCCACCCCCGCCAGCCGACCGTGGAGTGGCCGTCGAACAGCAGGCGCCAGCCCGCGGTGCGTTCTTCGGGAGTGAGCGTGTTGAGGCGCGCCGTAGCACTTCCTGAGGCAGCTTGAGCGAGGGCCGGATGCGGCACGGCCAGCAGAGCCGCCGCGGCGCATGCCGCCAGCAGCCGGATACGGGTCACGGGGGTCACCGAATTCACGTCGCCTCCTGGTTCGTGGCGGAAATGGGGCGTCAACAGTACGCCGAGTCAGGGCGGGTTGGAAGGTGCATGCCCGCCACAGTTTTAATCGGGAATTCCGGCCAGCTCCTTGATACGCGTCTGCACGGCGCGACGGGCGCGCTCGCTCTTGGTAATGACAAGCACGGCGTCGTCGCCCGCGATCGTCCCGATGATCTCGGTCCACCCGGCGGCGTCGATGGCCAGGCCGAGCCCCTGGGCGCCGCCGGCGGGCGTCTTCACCACCAGCAACGGCCCCACGCCGTCGACCGACACCAGCACGGTGGGGAGCAGCTGTCCGAGGTGCGGCCGTATCCCCCCGCCCGCCTCGAGTGGCGGCGCGTAATGCGACCCGCCGTCCGGCGCCGCTACTTTGGCGAGGCCCAGCTCGCGGATGTCCCGGGACAGGGTGGCCTGGGTGACGTCGAACCCCTCGGCCCGGAGCAGCTCACGCAGCTGTTCCTGACTCGCGACCTTCCCCGAGCGGACGATCTTCAGAATGGCCGCGTGGCGTTGGGTCTTCATGGGGCCAGAATCTATCCGTGAACGACGCGTCCGGCGACGACAGTCAACAAGGCGGCAGAGGGCGGCAGAGGGCGGGAGAGGGCGGCCGAGGGAAAAACCGCAAGATCTCCCGCCTTGCCGACGTCCAACGACCCGATCTCACCCTCGAGCCCGAGGGCCCGGGCGCCTTCGAGCGTCAACATCCGCAGCGCGTCCGCTCCCTCGAGCCCGGCGGCCGCGGCCTCGGCCCAGAGACTCGAGTCCCCCACGCTCACCACCGAATCGGTGCCCAGGCCGACGCGTAGGCCGGCCCGCCGGAAGGCGGCGAGGGGAGCGGTCCCGTGCCCGTGAGCCCGGTTGGAGCGGGGACAGTGAGCGATGCTGGCGCCAGCGTGGCACAGCAGTTCGACATCTCGCTGGTCCACCTGCACGCAGTGGATGCAGAGACAAGCTGTTCCACGTTGCACGACGCCAAGTTGCACGAGGTACTCGACGGGCGAGCAGCCGCGCGGAGTGACCGGAAAGCCGCGTGCACGCAATGCCTCCGCGAACGAGCCCGCTCCGTCGCGCACCAACTCCGTCTCCGCGAGTGACTCGGCGAGATGCACCGCAACCGGCCATCCTTCACGCCGCGCCAAGTCGGCGACGGCCCGATACAGCGGCTCGCTCACGGTGTACGGTGCATGCGGGGAGACACCGAGTCTAAGGGGCGAAGAGGCTAAGGGGCGAAGCCGGTCGAGGGCTCGCCGCAGCTCCTCCATGCTCGCCGCGCACTTCGTGGGGTCCGGACCGAACACCTCCTGGTAGTAGATCCCGCGCCCGCCGAGCCGCGCCAGCGCCTCGAGGGACGCACCTGTGCTTCCCGTGTCAGCGACGCAGGTGACGCCGGCGGCCCACGCGTCGCGCATCCCCTGCTCCGCCGAACGCACGAACGCTTCCGGGGTGGTGGCGTCCTTGAGGGCGCGGAGCGTGCGGATCCACGCCGCGAAGTCGCGCTCCGAATTCTTGCCGGCGAGGTGAGTCAGCTCGAGGTGCGTGTGTGTGTTGACGAGGCCGGGAACCAGACTGGCTTGATGAAAGTCGAGCTCCCGGGCTTCCCGCGGCGTGGGCACGCGCGGATGCGGGCCGACGGCGGCGATGGTGCCGCGATCGTCAACGAGAACGGCGCCGTCCTCGATGGGCGGCGCCGTCACCGGGTGCACGAAGCGGGCGCGAACGCGCAACATCGGGTGTCAGGTGCTAGGGGTTAGGTGCTAGGCCTTCACCCCTAGCACCCAGCACCTAGCACCTGCTTCACGGTGACACTCCGATGCCGAACGGCGCGTGCACCGGACAGGCCTGGCTCGGCTCGGTGCCCGGGTAGAACCAGTCCCAGTGTCGCACTTCCTGGGGACAGAAGGGTGTGGCGAGATAGCCGTTCGACCAGTCCACCTCACGCGTGATGAGCGAGTCGGGTCGCACCCAGTCGGGCGGCGCGGGCCGGCGGTCGTAGACGTCACGCATGAACGCGGTCCAGGCGGGCGCGACGATCTTTCCCCCGCCCGCGTTATGCTCGAGGATGCGCTGCTGGATGTCGTAGCCGACCCAGATGCCGGTCACGAGCTCGGGCGTGTACCCGATGAACCAGGCGTCGGTGTAGTCGTCGGTCGTCCCGGTCTTGCCGGCCGCCGGCAGCGTGAACCCGGCTTTCCAGACGGCCGTAAACGCCGTGCCGCGGCGGATCACGTCCTTCATCATGTCCACCATGAGCCACGTGTGCTCGGG
>WNGK01000904.1_pt1 | contig 31364 bp, 34 predicted proteins | sample 5400601 | NCBI WGS metagenome assembly WNGK01 (sample SAMN13153376, study PRJNA577476) | soil metagenome | isolation source: 60 cm soil or saprolite under Garry oak tree replicate 1 | place: USA:California | collected 2016-06-15 | reverse complement strand
AAGTTTAGCTTCGACAAGATCGCCCTCGATCGGTCCACCGACGGCGGGGTCACCTGGACGACTGTCTCAACGGTCGCTGACGACATCGCCGCGCCACCGTTTCGCTACGCCAACACGACCTTCCGCGATGGCATCCTCAACAGTTTTGGCGTCGGCAACCAGCTCGTCGGGGGCCAGTATCCGCTCTACGTGACCTGGGAGGACTACAGCGCGGGCGTGACAAACATCCTGCTGGCGGCTTCCTACGATGGCGGCAAGAGTTGGACAGCTCCCATCCAGGTCAACGATAACCAAACGAAAGTCGATGAGTTCCAACCCAATCTGACCGTCGCGGCCAAGGGGACTGTGAGTGTGGCTTTCTATGACCGCCGCCTGAGTTGTCCTGCTCCTGGAACTGCCGAGGCTGCCGCTGCTGGCCTCGCCCTTGACCAGGTCAACCCTAATTATATGGGCACCCTGCCTCCATACGGTGCCACCAACTACTGCGTCAACGCCAGTGTGCAGTTCTACGATGTCACCCTTGCGCCTCTCGGGCACAACATCCGGCTCACCCAGCACACCTGGGACCCGCAATTGAACGCGCCACACACGTCGTGCGCCACTTGCATCACGACCTTCATCGGCGACTACTTCGGCAATATAACCAGTGGGTCGATGAACATCTCGAGCTTTGTGAGCACATACAACGATGGCTCCAATCCCCACTACCAACAGCAGCAGATCATTGCTACCGTCGCGGTTCCGTAAGCGTTTCTCAAGTAGGAGGGCCACTTGGCCTTCCTACTTCCTCAACATGAGAAGCAGTTTCCCTTCTAGCGCTGCCAGGTTTCTCCAGAGTTTCCAGCAAGGCGGTCAGTGTTGAGATCGACCTGCATGTTGTCTATCAATGACGATAGGCTACAGCAGTATCAAAGAGCGCGCATCTTGCTTGGGCTGCACCACGGCTAACTCCCCAAATGTCTCAGCTAACTCCATTTGCCCCGAAAGTATCGAACGTTTCGGCCATGAACTTAGGAAGCAGCGGGTAGATAAGATAGCCACTGGTAAAGGCGACGGAAAAAAGGAGGAGATGGAGCATGTCAGGCAAGGAGATAGTCGGATGGTCATCTTTGAGAAAAATCGTGGTGTTGATAAAATTACATGGTATTGCGGTTACAAAAAAATAGCCGTGTTCCAGATAGAGCCCAGACGCAGTTTATTTTTGACGAACACAAGCCACGGATCACCCTGATAGAACAGCTGAGAGCCTGTGTGAAAAGGCTTCAGGAGCTATCGTGCGCCAAGCGTCGTACCATAAGCCGGATCATGGCGAGGTAGACCCAGGCTTCTTCACTGCTTGGAAGCACTTCATAGTCCTTGGCAAGCCTGCGCCAGGTGGAAAGCCACGCGAACGTGCGCTCCACAATCCAACGCCATTTGAGGACGTGAAAGCCACTTGGCCGAATCTGCTCCCAATCGATGACGGCATCCTTTGGAGCCCAGACCCTGCGCAAGCCGCTCCAGGGGTGCTCGACGATCTCCACCTTCCACCCGAGCGTCTCCTTGAGCCACTCGACAAAGCCGCCTTTCTTGTATGCACTGTCGGTCCAGATCAGCCTGCGTCGCGGAAAGCAGCCCTTGAGCGGTTTCAGGAGCTGTTGGCCGCCTACGGGATCCTGGATATTGGCTTCATGCACGAGCACGTGTAGGATCATCCCGATGGTATCGACAAGGAGGTGCCGCTTACGCCCCTTGACTTTTGATATCAATGGAGATGAGGCGCGAGCTTTTGTTGCACTACAGGAGGGCTTTGCGCCAGGGACACCCTATGGGGAGGCCGTGCAACACCTGTTGAAGCGTTGGGAGTGGTTGTTCAGCGAAAAGAGCCATCAACTGGTGCAGCAAAAACAAACGTCATGCCTGTTCCGTCATGCTGCCATTATCACCACGCGTCGACTATAGCCAGCATGGTAACACTATTCTTGTCCTGGACCAAGCCTTAGATGAGGATGCATACGTCTCGTTTGCCTACACACCTCTCACTCAAAGTTGTGATGTGGCACCTGTGTTGCCTGAGCACACGAAGCCCTACGAATTGGAATATCACGATGGGCGCTAGTACTTCACCGCGTATGTACGCGATCTGAACACCTTTATTGACTATCGCGACGACCGCATTCGTCCAGGCTCTTTGCGAAAGGATAACGACCGCTTTTACCCAGGAGTTCGCCACGCCCGATAGTGAAAATTCGCTACTGGATCTCTCCCATGCTAGTGCGACACAGCAGCCTGAGTCTGCGACTACGTGAGCAACAGGTAACGATGCTGGAGGATGACAAGGGAGCCATCATCGAGGGATACGCAAAGTCAGTTTGGTGGGCAAGGAGGCTATTGTTGGGCTATGGCCCATACAGAAAAATTGGTACAACGAAACGATATTCGCAATATTGTTATCATTGTCGACTCCTAAAAAGCCCCGTTTCCCCCGCTCTTCTCTGCTTCTTTGCTCCCTCTCTTTCCGCTTCTCTGCTCGCGTGATGGAGTTTTCTCTCTTCAGAAAAATCCAGAACCGTTTAGATGTGTTCAGGTGATTGGCTGTCAATTCGGCTGTCAGACTTACCCAGGACACCCTTCTTTCAATGCCCTTCCTGAGCGGCTTTACCACGTCTACCTCATCAGCATCTTCCTGCCAAATTGGCTCATTGCTTGAGAATCTCCGTTGACTTGCTATGGCTCTCAGGAAAGGCCCACGTTGAGAGAGAGAGAGTATTTCTGACGTATAACCCTCAGAATCGGCGATATTGAGCCTCTCCTCACGTTTTACACGAAGAGGCTCTTTTGCAATATTCCCGCCCGAATGTGCCCTATTTCTCCCAAAAATATTGCAATAACTCTCATAATACGTTACATTGTAGGGGCCAAACTCTAGCGATACTGGAAGAACAACAGCGAGCTGGTTCATGCATTTCCAGAAATCGGGAGTGAAAATAGAAGGGATGGACAGGGAATTATTTCACAAGCTCGTTAGCATATCTATGCAGCATCTATCTATTCGGTTGGAAACGAGGTTGGCAGCGGATGGCACTCCTGGAAGAACTGGTGCCGGGCGTTACGGTCAAAGGGCTGCTTCCCGGCAGCAGCGCGACGATTATCAGCGTTAAACGGCATGGCTCCACTAGCGTAGAACTCGTCTACCAGGATGCTGGCGGTCGTCTTGGCAGTGAACTGCTCTATAGTGACAGTGTAGCGAACCTGGAAATTGTGCCTGCGGGACTCTCATCGAGTTTTGATGGTGATGGCCCACTCTTCCGCCTCACGTCGGAGGCCTATCGTATTCGTCTCGCCTACCTGTTTGATCCCCTGATTGCTGTGCATACCTCGCTGATCGAGCCGCTGCCGCACCAGATCACCGCCGTCTACGAGACGATGCTGGGCAAACAGCCCCTGCGCTACCTGCTGGCCGATGACCCGGGCGCGGGCAAAACCATCATGACGGGTCTGCTCATCAAAGAATTGATGATTCGCGGCGATCTCCATCGCTGCCTCATCATCTCTCCCGGCAACCTCGTGGAGCAGTGGCAAGATGAGCTGAACCAGCGCTTTCACGTCGCCTTTGACATTCTCACGAACGACCGCCTGGAGGCTTCTGTTTCGGGCAATGCCTTTGCCGAAACCCCGTTGTGTATCGCTCGCCTGGATACACTCTCGCGCAACGAGGACATCCAGAACAAACTGCGACAAACCGAGTGGGATTTGATCGTTGTGGACGAGGCGCACAAGATGTCGGCCACCTTCTTTGGCGGCGAGATCAAGTATACCAAACGCTACCAGCTTGGGGAGCTGCTCGGCAAGATTACGCGCCACCTCATCCTGCTCACTGCCACGCCGCATAACGGCAAAGAAGAGGATTTCCAGATCTTCCTGCGGCTGCTCGACGCCGACCGTTTCGAGGGCAGATTCCGCGATGGCGTGCATAAGGTCGATGTCTCCGATCTCATGCGTCACCTCGTCAAAGAACAGCTCTATACCTTCGAGGGCAGGCCGCTCTTTCCTGAACGCCTGGCCTATACCGTCAACTACGAGCTTTCAGGGTTGGAAGCCACGCTGTATCAACAGGTGACCGACTACGTGCGCCAGGAGTTCAACCGCGCCGATGCCCTTGATACGGGACGCAAAGGCACTATCGGTTTTGCCTTGACCACGCTGCAGCGCCGCCTGGCCTCGTCGCCAGAGGCTATCTATCAATCGTTGAAGCGCAGGCGCGAGCGGCTGGAACGGCGACTGCGCGAACTCCAGCAGACGCGGCAGGATGCCGGCGCGCAGATTGAACTGCTCCAGGGGTTGCCCGCACTCTCCGACGACGATCTTGATGACCTCGAAGATGCGCCCGGCGTAGAACTGGAGGAGGCCGAGGAGCGTGTCGTTGACCAGGCCTCGGCTGCCCGCACCATCGCCGAACTGGAGGCCGAAATTACCATCCTGACCCGCCTGGAAACCCTGGCCTGGCAGGTGCGCGGGAGCAACACGGATCGCAAGTGGGAGGAACTGGCCAGCCTGCTGCAAAACAATGTCGCGATGTTTGACGCAGAGCGGCAGCGCCTGAAACTGGTCATCTTTACCGAACACCGCGATACGCTCAACTACCTGGCCGAGCGCATCCGCACCATGCTGGGGCGCGCTGAGGCCGTGGTGACCATTCATGGCAGGCTGAGCCGGGAAGAGCGAGCCAGAGCCCAGGAATCTTTCAGCCAGGACAAGGATGTACAAATCCTGGTGGCAACCGACGCGGCAGGTGAAGGCATCAACCTGCAGCGCGCTCACCTGATGGTCAACTATGACTTGCCCTGGAATCCCAACCGCGTTGAGCAGCGTTTCGGGCGCATCCACCGCATCGGGCAGACGGAGGTCTGCCATCTCTGGAACCTGGTGGCCGTAGAGACGCGCGAGGGTGAAGTCTTCCATACCTTGCTCAAGAAGCTGGAAGAGGAGCGCGGAGCCCTGGGCGGCCAGGTCTTTGACGTCCTGGGCAAGGTCTTATTCGATAATCGCCCCTTACGCGACCTGATCGTGGAGGCCATTCGCTATGGAGATCGTCCCGATGTGCGAGCCAGGCTCTTCAGCATCGTTGACGAGGCGCTCGACCGCGACCACCTGCAAGCTCTGCTCGAAGAACGCGCCCTCACGCGCGAAGTGATGGACGTGGTGCGCGTGCGCCAGATCCGTGAAGAAATGGAGCGTGCGGCGGCCCGCCGTCTGCAGCCGCACTTTATTGCTGCCTTCTTCCTCGAGGCTCTCAAGCGGCTCGGCGGGAAATACTACGAGCGCGAACCGCAGCGTTACGAGATCACACACGTCCCGCAAGCCATTCGCAGCCGCAGCCCATGCGGCAACAGCAGGACAACTATCCTGCGCCAGTATGAGCGTATCGTCTTTGAGAAGGAGCGCATCATCGTGCCAGGCAAGCCGCCGGCCACGCTCATTTGCCCTGGTCAACCCCTGCTCGACGTGACCATTGACCTGCTTCTCGAACAGCATCGCGACCTGCTCAAAGAGGGCACCATTCTGGTCGATCCCACCGACAACAGTGAAGAGGTACGCGTACTATTCTACCTGGAACATACCATTCAAGATGCCAGCTCCGACAGCACAGGCAAACGTCGCGAGGTTTCGCGCCAGCTTCAATTCATCGAAATCGACGCCGCGGGAACTATTCACCAGGCGGGCTATGCTCCCTTCCTCGATTACCGCCCGCTGCAGGAAGAGGAACAGGCCCTGGTTCCGCAGCTTCGCTCGGCCTCGTGGCGTAGCTCCGACCTGGAAGAGCAGGCCCGCAGCTACGCCATTACCGAACTGGTGCCGCGCCACCTGGAAGATGTGCGGCACCGGCGCGAAGAGCAGATCGACAAAACCAGCGCCGCCGTCAATGAACGGTTAACGACCGAGATCAGTTACTGGGACAACCGCGCCGCCATTCTCCAGGCGCAAGAAGTAGCAGGTAAACCCAACGCTCGCCTCAACTCGCAGATGGCGCGGCAGCGAGCCGAAGAACTGCTGGCTCGCCTGGAGCGCCGCTTGAACGAGTTGGAGCAGGAACGCAAACTCTCGCCCTTGCCGCCCGTCGTCGTCGGCGGCGTCCTCGTCGTCCCGCAAGGACTGATCGACAAATTCACCGGGAATATCGACACACCCAGCATAGACCAATACGCGCATGAAACAGCCCATATAGAGCGCATTGCAATGGCAGCCGTAATGCAAGCAGAACGCGAGCTTGGCTACATCCCCCGCGATGTGAGCTTCGACAAATGCGGCTATGACATCGAATCGAGCATTCCCGGCACAGGCAAGCTGCGCTTCATCGAAGTCAAGGGGCGCGTCAAAGGAGCCGAGATGGTCACCGTTACCAAAAACGAGGTATTGACGGCGCTCAACAAGCCCGATGACTTCATCCTTGCCATCGTCGAAGTAGACGGCGATGAGGTGACAACAAACTATGTCGCGCGCCCTTTCCAGCGCGAGCCAGATTTCGGCGTGACAAGCGTGAATTACAATCTGAACCAGATGTTGGCGAAAGGGCAGTTAGCAGCGAGGAGCTAATCTTGAGGAATTCACACCAGTCTATAGATGCTGAGCTTGAACACTGGGATAACATCAAAAGCCGTCATGAATGGGAAGGCTTACTTGTGGGTAATGGAGCTAGTCTTGCTGTTTGGGAGGGTTTTCGATATGAATCACTCTATAAAAAAGCATTACAGGATATAGATCATCCATTATCCTCAGCAGATCTGAAAATTTTCAGATCAATGAATATCCATGATTTCGAGAGGATTTTAGCGGCTCTCTGGACTGCTAAGGTTATCTGCAATACACTTGAGCAAGATGTTCAAGTACGTATGATTCGCAAGCGTTATCGAGGTATTCAGAGGGCATTAATTGAGGCTGTTCATGCTGTACATGTACCTTGGAACCTTTCAGATGAGGTTCTTAAACAAATACAGTCAGCACTTTTGCTACATGAATCTGTGTATTCAACGAACTACGACCTACTTCTATACTGGGCAATAATGGCTGAAGGCTCTCCATCACGTAAGGATTATTTCTGGTCTGGATCTGATTTATCTTTTGATATTACAAATACAGAATTGGATTTTAACGAACCACGAAGAATATTATATTTACATGGTGCCCTACATCTCGTAAAGCTTCCTTATGGAAGTGGAACGAGAAAGCTAAGGGCATCAGAAGGAGACTTACTTTCACAGTTCGGTAGAAATCTTGATGCTGGTGAAACACCTCTATTCGTAACCGAAGGCACTGCCCAGGAAAAGCTTGCCGCAATTCGTAGCTCCGACTACTTGTCATTCGCTTATGAGCAATTTACTAATCACGAAGGCGACCTTGTGATATTTGGACATTCTCTTGGAGAAAGCGATCAGCATCTTATAGATATAATGAAGAGTTGGAGTAAACGTACAATAGCCTTTTCGATGCGGAGGAATACCACCAATCCGAATAATATCATAGAACGTAAAGCCAGGATACGAAGCCAATTGACAAAAGCTAATATTTTATTCTTCGATGCCCAAACACACCCTCTAGGTGATCCAAAGCTGAGGGTTCAACGAAATGGAGAAGATAGTATATGACTCAGTATCGCAAAAAACTGATCGAAGTCGCTCTCCCTCTCGACGCCATCAATAAAGCCTCGGCCCGGGAAAAATCCATCCGTCACGGTCACCCTTCGACGCTGCACCTCTGGTGGTCGAGAAAACCCTTAGCGACCTGCCGGGCTGTCCTCTTTGCCTCGCTCGTTGATGACCCATCCGAGCATTCTGAGCAATTTCCAACAGAAGCGGCCCAGGAACAGGAACGTTTGCGCTTATTTCGACTGCTGGAAGAACTGATCAAATGGGAAAACTCCAACAACCAGGACGTCCTGGCACAAGCACAGGCAGAAATTCGCAAGTCAACCGGAGATAAGCTTCCAGAACTCGTTGATCCTTTCTGCGGTGGCGGTTCGATTCCCCTGGAAGGGCAACGGCTTGGTTTGGAGGCGCATGGAAGCGATCTGAATCCTGTGGCTGTGCTGATAACCAAGGCATTGGTTGAAATACCGCCAAAGTTTGCTAGTCGTCCACCTGTCAATCCAGAAGCACAACGTTCGTTGATGGGAGGCAACTGGCATGGCGCACATGGGCTGGCTGAAGATATTCGCTACTATGGAAAGTGGATGCGTGACGAGGCCGAACGGCGTATCGGACATCTCTATCCCAAGGTGATGCTCCCTAAAGAATACAGTGGCAGCGAAGCTACGGTGATTGCCTGGCTCTGGGTACGAACTATAACTTGCCCTAACCCCGCTTGTGGAGCGCAAATGCCGTTAACCAGTAAATGGTGGCTCTCTAAAAAGAAAAGCAATGAAGCCTGGGTTGATCCCCACGTAGATTACTGTACGACACCTCCTACCATTCGTTATGTCGTGACTATCGATAAGGGCAAACCGCAGGATGGCACGGTGAACCGTCAGGGCGCACGCTGCATTGCCTGTGGTACGCCTGTCCCATTCGATTATGTTCGTAGTGAGGGCAAGGCAGGAAGAATGGAAGCCCAACTGATGGCCATCGTTGCAGAAGGGCAACACATGCGAGCCTATCTTTCTCCTAATGATGAACAGGCCGCTATTGCTACACAAGCAAAACCCGAATGGAAGCCTGAAGCTCACCTGCCACATAATCCACGAGATTTCAAAACACCTAACTATGGAATGCGTAATTTCAGTGATCTTTTCACCCCTCGCCAACTTGTTGCCCTCACCACGTTCAGTGACCTCGTGCAGGAAGCCAGAGAAAAGGCACTGGCTGATGCTCAACAGGTTGGCATTCCTATCGATGGCATCTCGCTCAATGATAGCGGCAACAAAGCGAATGCATATGCTGAAGCAGTGGCAACATATCTGGCAATTGCCGTAGATAGATTAGCTGATAGAAACTCAACTATTTGTTCGTGGGACACAGGTTATGTCAAAGTACGTAATACTTTCGCACGCCAGGCTATTCCGATGATTTGGGACTTTGCTGAAGCGAACCCATTCAGTGACTCTACCGGTAATTTTCATGGAGCGGTTGACTGGGTTGCGGAAGTCATAGAAGTATCCCCTTGCAATGCTCCTGGCGAAGCAAAACAACGCGATGCCACAACGGCTATCAACGGCGTAACGCATCCCTTTATTTCGACCGACCCGCCCTATTATGACAACATCGGTTTTACGGTTATGTAGACACTTGGCGAAGCCAATGTGTGCTACATCAACCGTTATTATGTAGACAAATTGCCAATTTGTCTACATAAATGCTGACCTTGCCGATTTCTTTTATATCTGGCTGCGCCGCTCGCTCCATGATGTCTATCCTGACCTGTTCAGGACAATGCTTGTGCCCAAAGCGCAGGAACTGGTGGCAACGCCATATAGGTTTGAGGGCAATAAAAGCAAAGCGCAGGAATTCTTCGAGACGGGTTTGGAGCATGCCTTTGAACGGATGCGATCTGCGCAGCATCCCGACTATCCACTCACCGTCTACTATGCCTTCAAACAGGCCGAGTCTGAGGCAGAAGAAGATGAAGACGGTGAAGCTAGCGGCAATGGAAATATCATAAAAGCTATCGCCTCAACGGGTTGGGAAACCATGCTGGAAGGGTTGATTCGCGCCGGTTTCACAATTACAGGTACATGGCCGATGCGTACTGAGATGTTGAACCGCAGCGTGGGATTAGGCGCGAACGCGCTGGCTTCATCCATTGTGCTTGTCTGTCGCCCACGCCTTGTTGAAGCTCAGGTTGCCTCGCGCCGTCAGTTCATGAATGCGTTGAGAGCCGAGTTGCCTGCTGCGCTTAAGAACCTACAACGCGGCAGCGTTGCGCCGGTAGACCTGGCCCAGGCCAGCATTGGCCCCGGCATGGCAATCTATTCGCGCTACAGCAAGGTCGTCGAGTCGGATGGGACGTCGCTACGAGTACGCACGGCGCTGCAACTGATTAATCGTGCCCTGGATGAGGCGCTGGCCGAGCAAGAAGGCGAGTACGACGCGGAGACGCGCTGGGCCGTTGCCTGGTTCGAGGAATATGCCATGAATGCTGGTGAGTATGGGCGGGCAGAGACGCTCTCGAAGGCAAAGAATACCGCCGTGCAGGCGCTGGAACATGCCGGTTTGGTGGTATCGAAGGCCGGGAAAGTGCGCCTGGTGAAACGCGAAGAACTGTCCAGCAACTGGAATCCGAAGACGAGCCGCCTGACGGTCTGGGAGGTAATGCAGCGCATGATTTTTGCGCTGCTCAGTGGGAATGGTGAGATAGGCGCGGGTGATATTTTGCGCTCGGCAAGTTCGCAGGGTGAGGTGGCGAGGAACCTGGCCTACAGGCTATTTGTGGTCTGTGAACGGAAAGGGTGGACGCAGGAGGCATTGGCTTACAATAGTTTGGTGACGTCGTGGTTGGAAATTAGCCGGTTGGCGCATAGGGAGGCAGAGAGTGTGCAGCAGGCAACGTTTTTACTGTGAGGGATGAATGATGGTAGCCAAGCCGGGGCAAGCTCTATAGGTGCGGACTTAAGGGTCGGCTGTCACTTCAAACTTTTGCCCGCGCTCTGAGCAACTTTCATTTGCACTGAGCACAATTTTCATCTGCCCCGAAATGCGGCACTTGTCTGCACTGGCAGCGTGCTAGCTTGCCTTTGCAGAAAACATACTAAGAGCAGGAACCCAATATTTCTTCTCTGTCCTCAAGAGGAGTGGTGTGTGATGATATGGCAAGCTAGGCGTTTAGAACAATAGAGATCAGCATGAACAACCGAAACCCGGAAATGCCGCCTTTTGCAGGCCTTTACTCGTGGCAGCTGCGCCGCATGCTCTTTTTGGTCTTTACGCTGAGAACGGCAATCAGATATATAGATAGGGAGAACGAGTAATGCCATATACGGGCGTTGGTGCCTTATTTGAATCCATAGTCGCAAATACTCAGTTGTGGCCATATGAATACAAAGATGCTTCAGGAAAACATAGCCGAGTTCGCGCAACGCTAAACAAAGCATACTACGGTATTGATAGTGAAACAGCTAATAGCCTTCTAGTTGGCAGCTATGGTAAAAACACTGCGATTAGACCGCCATCTGATATTGACATCCTCTTTCAATTACCTTTTTCAGTTTATGAGCGTTACAGGAATCGAACAGGGAATATCCAGTCACAATTCCTTCAAGAAGTAAAGGGAATCTTGCTGCGACGGTTTCCCACGACCGAGATAAAGGCGGATGGTCAAATCATTCTCGTCCCGTTTACCTCGTACTCGGTTGAAGTTTTACCGGCATTTAAGCTCATGACGAACCAGTACTGGCATGCTGATACAAATAATGGAGGGAAGTGGCGAACAACAGATCCAATAGCCGAGATGAATGCTCTTGAAGCTTCAAACAAAGAGACAAGAGGTAAAACGATGCATCTCATAAAGATGGCAAAGGCGTGGAAAAGAATACGCAACGTCTCGATTAAGTCGCTTGTTTTAGAGCTTACAGCTACAACCTTCTTGTCCACTTGGCAATATAAGGATAAAACCTATCTGTACTATGATTTTATGGTTCGCGATTTTTTTGACTACCTGTTGAAGCAGCAGAATCGTCATCTCACCTTACCTGGAACAGGGGACTTAGTGTATACTGGCGATGCGTGGGCTGCGCAAGCAAGGTTTGCTTCCAGTGCGGCACAGAGAGCAACAAACCTTGGTCAGGAAGATAAAGTACAACCAGCAAAAGAAGAGTGGAGAAATATTTTTGGTTCCTATGTCCCCTTCTAAAGTTCTGTTGAAGGTAGACTTACTGTAAGGAGCATCTATGGCTGCTGAGCTGTTAGCCGTTGTGAGAGAAGAATATGGGCGTCTTGCTTATACCTTCAAGACGCATCAAAAAATGATTGATATGCTAAACGAGCAGATCAAGTATCAAAAGATAGCGAGTGCTGTCTTGATAAGTCTTACCGCAGGCGGGACGATTGATATTCTGCTCAGTAATGCGTTCTGGAGCAAAGTTATTACATTGATCCTGTCTGCCCTTGCGTTGTGCTTAACCATCTACCAGTTGAGCACGAATATCGATCGTGTTGTTGACCAACATAGAATAACTGCCCGTGCCTTATGGCTGCTGAGAGAGAAGTATATTCATTTGGTTAGCGATATTAAATCCAGCAGTATAGGCGAGGAAGAAGCGCGTAAGATACGAGACGAATTAACGCAACGGGTTGAGCAGGTGTATGAGTCGGCTCCCGATACAAATGCTAAAGCGTATCGGGCGGCGAAGACAGCACTCAAAGATAACGAGGAGCTTACTTTCTCTGTGAAGGAACTAGATTTGCTATTACCTGAAACGCTAAGGGAACTTAAAAGTAATCCGTGAAGCGGTGGAGGAACCCCAAGAATATGATTATCAGGCGCGGGATCACGCAAACTAGTACAAATGAACTCCGCACGAGTGCGGACGAAAGTCAGAAGTGACATCAGGGCAACGACAAGGCTCGCCTCACCACTAGAGCACTTGCCAAGCCCGTGCATAGTAGGTTGGGGCTTGCCCCTCACCCTAGGAGAGCGACTTAAGTTTGCGTCTATGGGGCTTGCCTGCTCGATGTTCTCAATGTGGACTTGTATATGACGAGTAAGGTATCCAATAGTGATCGGCAAGAAGAAGAGGAGTGAGATGTCACTCACATCCCATCTCAATAACCCAGCAAGCCCAATCGGGCAATTTATCAAGCGGCGGTTTGCACAAACGGCGCGTCTTACGAAAGCTGCAAATCTGCAACTCAAAGCAGCAGAGACACTTCGCCCAGTACTATCCGGCGTGTCATATCCTTACGCGCCCATTGGTACGGCCATTGATTACCGCATTCGCTACGCTTTTGCGATCACGCCATATAGACAGTTGGTGGCATGGCATGGCGCACTGAAACTGACGGTGAAGCCAATAGAAAGTAATCATGATATCGTGGTAGACGAGGATGAATTGCTAGACATTCTTACACTCACGCCCATTTACTTCGACATAATGCAGGGGGTAGCACAGGGACCATATCCCTTGAAACTTGTGCGGCAATTCTTCGAGAGCCTGGATGCCACATTGCAAACAATTCAACCCGTTGGACGGCGTTTAGATGCGGAAGCTGAACACCTTTTGGACCGCTACTGTGTAGTCTTGAGTTTTTTCGAGCAGGTCTTCCGCAGTCATGCTTACCTGCAAGGACCGCTCCTGCTGCCAACAGTGAAACAGAGAGTGGAAGAGCTACTTACTATCCCGCAAGACTCATGGCTGGATGATCTGTCCCAGATGTTCAATCTGTTTTATGCACGATATCATGATCTGTTATCACGCCCATATATCCTTAATCCTACATTTGCCGGGAGTTTCGACATCGGGGGTGCGGATGCCGACCTGGTGGTAGACGGGTGCCTTATTGATATCAAAGCGAGTGTATCTCCACAGATCAAAGCAGAGTACTTGTACCAACTGGCAGGCTACCTGTTGCTCGACTACGATGATCAGCTTCACATGAACGCTGTTGCCATCTATATGGGCCGTCAGGGAATGCTGTTTACATGGCCTGTCGCTGAATTTTTACACCAGTTTACGGGGAATTATAGTGCTGAGTTGGGTGCGCTGAGGCGGGAGTTTCGGAAACTTTTTCAGGGGATCTGAGTGGAAGTTAGAAAGAAGGACAACATTAACATGGCACAGAGCAACCACGAACGCGTCGGACGCGCCTTAGACCTGTTGAATAAGGGGCTGCAACCGTTCATTGAGCGTGAGATGCAGGCGGTCCATGGGGATCGCTGGCTGCAGGAGGCGGCGGCAAGTTTGCGCGACTATCAACTCGCCTCGGCACGGAGCGGCGAATTGTCGGGCGATACGCAGGTGTTGCTGATGGTGATGTGGGATCAGTGGCAGATGGTCTTTAGAAATGTGCTGGGCCATGCCGAACGGTCCCTGGTCAGCGAACTGCGCGAAGTACGCAATAAGTGGGCGCACCAGGAAGCCTTTAGCACCGATGATGCTTACCGCGCCCTGGATAGTGTCCAGCGCCTGCTCACCGCCGTCTCTGCCGCCCAACTGGCCAGTGAGGTTGAACGGCAGAAGCAAGAATTGCTGCGTGTGCGCTTCGAGGAACAGGTGCGCAACGAGACACGCAAGGTCGCGGTCGCACCCATTGAGGGCAAACCAGTAGCCGGGCTGCGTCCGTGGCGCGACATCATTACACCCCATCCCGATGTTGCTTCGGGACGCTACCAGTTTGCCGAGTTCGCCGCCGACCTGGCGCAAGTGTATCACGGTCTCGGCTCCGAAGAATATCGCGTCCCTCGCGATTTCTTCCAGCGCACCTTTCTCACGCACGGCCTGCGGCGGCTGCTGGTGGATGCCCTGCAGCGCCTGGGCGGAATAGGCGGAGACCCCGTGGTTGATCTGCAGACCAGCTTTGGCGGCGGTAAAACGCACTCGCTACTTGCCCTCTATCATCTCTTTTCCGGCGCGCCCGTCTCCGACCTGTTCGGGATCGAGGCGATCTTGCGAGAGGCAGGTGTCTCGAAACCGCCCCAGGCGCAGCGTGCTGTGCTGGTGGGCACCGAGTTGTCCCCCGCTGAGCCGCGCCGCAAACCCGATGGCTGCGTCATCAATACCCTGTGGGGCGAACTGGCCTGGCAACTGCTGGGCCAAGACGGCTACGCCATGGTCGCCGAATCGGATAAAAGGGGCGTCAGTCCAGGCTCTGAGGTGCTGCGCGAACTGTTCACCACGGCTGCTCCCTGCCTGATCCTGATTGATGAGTGGGTCGTCTATGCCCGCCAGTTGTACCACGTGCCCGGTCTGCCGGGTGGCTCCTTTGAGGCCAACATGAGTTTTGCCCAGGTGCTGACCGAAGCGGTGAAGGCTGCGCCGCAAACGCTGGTGGTTGCCACCATTCCCGCTTCTGATGCCGAAACAGGCGGCGAAGGCGGCCAGCAAGCGGCAGATCGACTCCAGCGTATCTTCGGACGTCTCGAATCACCCTGGCGGCCCGCCGACGCCGAAGAAGGCTTCGAGATCGTGCGCCGGCGCTTATTCCAGGATATCGGCGATCCGACGCTCTTTGTGGCCCGCGATGCCGTCATCAAAGCGTACATGGAGCTGTATCGCACGCAGCCACAAGAATTTCCCTCTAATTGCCGGGAAGCGGAGTACGAACGCCGTCTCAAATTGGCCTATCCGATCCATCCCGAACTGTTTGATCGACTCTATAACGATTGGTCAAGCATCGAGAAGTTCCAGCGTACTCGCGGCGTTTTGCGCCTCATGGCTGCTGTCGTGCATGTCTTGTGGGAACGACAGGATGGAGGACCGCTCATTTTACCGGCCAGCGTGCCTATTTACGAACCCGTGGTGCAGTCAGAACTGACACGCTATCTCGAGGATAACTGGACACCCATTATCGGGCTGGATGTCGATGGCTCAAATTCTCTGCCGCAGCGCCTGGACCGGGAGAATGCCAACCTGGGCCGCTATTCCGCCTGCCGCCGCGTGGCCCGCACGATGTATCTCGGCTCCGCTCCCATCTCGGGCAATCCTAATCGAGGATTGCCCGAAGGGCAGATCAAACTTGGTTGTGTGCAACCCGGAGAAAATATCGCCGTCTTTGGCGATGCCTTGCGCCGCCTGTCGGATCAGTCCACGCACCTCTATGTCGATAACCAGCGCTACTGGTACTCCACGCAGACCAATGTCACGCGCCTGGCACTGGATCGCGCCGCCCAGTATGATGACGATGCCCTCTACGAGGAGATCGAAAAACGACTCAAAGCCGAACAAACCACGCGCGGCGATTTCGCCCGGGTGCATGTCTGCCCGGCCTCTGGTTCAGATATCGCCGATGACGATCTCGCGGTGCGGCTGGTCATCCTCAAACCCTCTCTCACGCACGCGCTGCGCGATCAGGACAGCAAAGCCAGGGTAGCAGCAAACGACATACTTGACCTGCGCGGCAACTCGCCCCGCCACTATCGCAATACGCTGGTATTCTTAGCGGCAGACCGCAATCGCCTGGAAGACCTGAAGCAGGGGGTGCGCCAGTTTCTGGCCTGGGACTCGATTCAGCGCGAGAGCGAGAAGGAAACGCTGAATATGGATACCTACCAGCGCAACCAGGCTCGCACCAAACGCGAGGAAACGCACAAGATCGTCGAGGCGCGTATCCCCGAAACCTACACCTGGCTGCTCGTGCCCGACCAACCCGACCCCAAACGGCCCGACGAATTGCAAGACCTGCGCCTGCAGCCAAACAGTCCCCTGGCAGTGAACGCCGGCCGCAAGCTCAAGTCGGAAGACATGCTCATCACCCAATATGCCGGAACGCTGCTGCGCCAGGAGATGGATCGCATCCCCTTGTGGCGAGGAAACGATGTTCACATCAAAGAGTTAGCAGAGAACTTTGCCAGGTATGTGTACCTGCCGCGCCTGAAAAACACAGAGGTGCTGCTGGCTGCAATCAGTGAAGGAGTGCGGTCAATGTGGTGGGAGCGTGAAACGTTTGCCTACGCAGACAGCTACGATGTTGAGCGCAATCGCTATCCTGGCCTGAAAGCGGGTCAGGAGGTGCAAGTGATGCTGAATGCCAGTTCTGTACTGGTCAAACCGGATGCAGCAGCGGCCCAAATAGCGGCTGATACACAGGCAGCGGCGGCAAGAAGAGAGGCAGCGAAGAATTATGCTGTGGGATCGGTGAAACCGGCTCCGGTAGTGAGCGAGCGTGGTGGAGCGAGTACCATCGAGCCAGTGACAGGGACGGCTACACCAGGCGTGATGCATGTGCCGTCTTCGGAGGTGACACCGGTAGCCCAGGAAAAGCAATTGCGCCGCTTCTACGGCTCTGTGAAAATCAACCCACGCGTGATGGCCGGAGACGCCGGGAAAATCATGGAGGAAGTAGTAAAGCACCTGACGACGCTGTATGGTGCAAATGTGCAGGTGACGCTTGAGATTCAAGCGCATATACCAGGAGGGGTGCCGGAGGAAACGGCGAGAACGGTCACCGAGAACTGCCGGACGCTGCGGTTTGATGGTTTTGGCTTTGAGGAGGAGTAGGCGAAGGATTTTGTTGCATGATGGGGTCAACATCATTTCTGGGCGAAAGCAGACGCTCAGTCGACTATGCTAACTGTCTATTTCATTTGGATATAGCAGTTGTTCAACTGCGCAATTTCCGCTGGAAGAGAACCAAGTGGGTTGTTTCTTAGGTCAAGGAGGGTCAAGCGCGCCAACTGTCCAACCTCAGGAGGAAGAGAACGGAGCCGATTCCCGTTCAGACCTAGGAGCGTCAGGTTCGCCAATTGTCCAATTTGGGGAGGAAGGGCGGTGAGTTGGTTCTCGTTCAGGTAGAGACGCTCCAAAGAGGTTAGATATCCAATCTCAGGTGGGAGAGTGGTCAAGGAATTGGTACTGAGACCGAGGAGCCTCAGGTGGGTTAACTGCCCAATTTCAGGAGGAAGGGCATCGAGGTAGTTCCTGTTCAGGTAGAGACGTTCCAAATGGGTCAATTGCCCGATTTCAGGGGGAAGGTAGGTGAGGCCTAGATGAGACAATGCCAGGTCAATGAGGTGGTCTGCTTCATCGTATCGAGCCTCAATTGAAGCAAAGGGAATCCCCATGATTTGAGCAATGGTTGCGACTGTTGCTCGGTTGTTGCGTTGAGATGCCATATCGTTTCTCGTTTTCTTATACGCCATACTTCTTCACGCCTTCATCCAGGCGCGTGTGTTGGTATTCCAACTCCTGCCCCAGTTCATCAACGGCCGTCTCGATCTTGGCATATGCGGCAGAAGCATCCTCAAGCGTGCTTCGGTAGCTTTCGATTCTTCCTGGCAACAGCATTTCTGGCCCTTCCATGCTAAGGGGGGGTTCAAGACGGGCGTAGAGTGTATGCAGTGCTTCAATGATGGTTTCTCTGTCGTCCATCGTTTGCTCCCTCTTCTAGCCTATTGCATGAACTGGGTTCAATACACTGCCGATCTTCTCGCTATGCAATGCCAACTGGAGCTTACTGAAACAAAGCTCCGCTGAAGGCGGTTATGCTCCCGAAGGTCGATTGGTGCTAGATGCATTTCCACCCTGAACGCGTTGCCTCAGCATCTCATGCAACTCTTCAAGAATGATTTCCCAAGGTACCTCGTTTTTGGGAGGGTATTTTCCCGGTTCATAAATCACACGCACGCCACATTCTCTGAGAAACTCCATGCTTTTGAAAAAAGCAGGATGACTATCGAGACCAGATCCAGTGAGAACACACGGAATCGCGAGAACTGGCATCCTTAATCCCATATATTCGCACAGAAGACCGAGGGCGAGCGTGTCCGAAATACCAAGCGACCACTTGTTGAGGGTGTTAACGGTTGCAGGAAATACCACAATAGCATCGGCCCTTGGTAAAACATCTGGTTCCTCAGGCCGTTTGTACTCACTACGTATGGGATGACCTGTAAGCTGCTCAAGTAGAGGAATATCTACAAATTTTGTCGCTTGAGGAGTTGCAATTACACATACATCCCACCCTTCCGCTTGAGCCATTATCACGAGGTCCTGCACTCGTTGGGCAGGACGACTTGCACAACTAATGATATAGAGTACTCCTCTAGAGCCTAGTCTGTTTCGCTCATCCATTTCCTCGATACCATCCCGCCTTGAGAAGTGGTGTCATCTGTGCATCTAAATGCTGGACATATTCTGTATATTTCCAGGGATCTAGCTCATGGCGGAGCGAGACAAGACGCTGCAAAACCACCTTGGATTTAATCTGAGAGGCAAGTGTCACCGCCTCAATGGCATGCTCACAAGCCGCCTCGACATTTTTTTGCCGGACATAGGTACCTGCGAGGTCAGCAAGAAGATTTGGCCTGCGTCTCATAAGAGCAGGATTGAGAAGGTCTAAGGCATCCGTCAAGGCATGTTGAGCATCGACGAGAAATGAAGCTGTCTGAGGATCTCCTGGATAATACAAGCGCAGGAGAGAAACACCTCTATAGCCTGCTGATAAGGACCGATCAAAGTGTATCCAGTAACAGTCTTGAGGTCGCATCTGATCTTCCACATTCTCAGTACCGTCAAGGGCGTTCAGACTAGCACTTCGTTCATGAAGGTTAGCTTGTATCTCAGCTTCTACAGCTGCTAACCAGGCTCGAATGGTTGCATTGACGCTTCGTGCTCCCAAACGACGGGCTTCTTGTATACACATCAGTGCGCTCTGTGGATTTCCTTCATATGTCCATGTGAAACTCATTCTCCCCCAGGTGACAGCCTGCAGCGCTTCATTATTTGCCTCTTGTGCAGCCTTAATAGAAACTATATAGTATTCTCTTGCTTGCGCGTAGTATCTCATATCGTAGAGGAGTTCGCCTGCAAGCAAGGCAATCCCACCTGCAATGGAACAAAGTCGAGTACGAACTGTTGGAAGCATTGGTCCCTCAAGAAGGTCGGTTACATTTTCAAAGTCCTCTGAAACATAGTCAAACAGATCGTGTGATGGCAGTGCTACAGTATGCCGATCATACCAAGAGTTTTCTGTGCGTCTTTCGATATAGTTGAGCATTTTCTCGTCAATAGTCGAGGGATTCTTTAGTGCTCTTGTAAATCTCTCAAGTAGTTCAGCCTGGTATGCTAAGAAAGCTGCACTGCCAAAACGCAGCATTCTTCGACCAAATTCACGACGATTCACTGTGTTTCCTAGTCCTCTTGTTGATACAGGATGAGATGTTACCTGCCGAAAGTATACACTATTCTGTGGAGCTGTTCCTACATCACTATAAAGTGGATCAAGCTCATTGAGGCTTGCGAAAATGCTCGGAGTGACAACCTGAATAGTGGGCGGGGGAAATGGAGTAGCAGTACGGTTTGATGTCTGTTGACAGACTGTGACAACACCGTGAGGACCATATATCTGAGTTACTTGGCATCTGCTCGGATCATCGTTATCTGTATTTTGTACAGCATCTTGAGGTGAGTCAGTTGCTTCAATATCCTCTTCTTGAGAATCATCATCTAATGCTTCATTGTTGAATTCTTGTCCAATAAAACCAAATTCCGTTGAACTCTTGCCAAAGAGTTTGCATATCTTCGCCCTATATTTATAGCTTGGCTTCGTTTTGCCTAGTTCCCACTCACTGATTTTTTTCGCATCCGTGCCCAGCGCCCTTGCTACTTTCTGCTGAGACCAATGGTGTAATTCACGTTCGTAACGCAGTATCTCGTTCCACTTCCTGGTATTTTCCATCTGTATCCTCCTTGGTGGTCGAGGATAGAACATACAAAACGCACTACTCTAAACAGAAGTGTACTCAATTATTGCGAAATCATCAATTTTTATCCGATCTCGTCTCCTTCATCGCTATCTGGAAGATCTGGTGGAAGTTTTTCATTTTGCGAGCTGATATCTGCTGAAGTCATCGCTTCCTTTTCAAGCTGACGGATGTGCTCTTCGATAGCCTCCCGCCTAAATCTCCACAAATCTCCCAGTTTAAACCCCGGGAGCTTTCCCTGCTCAGCCCATCTTACAACGGTTCGCTGGTGAACTTTCAGCAACTTGGCCACTTCTTTTGGCTCTAATATTTCGTCCATTACTCCTCTTGAACCTCTAGCTCTCCTCTCATGATGTCGCAATAGTACCATACAATGTTCACAATATCAATAAGTGTCTCCAAAATACCTAAAAATACTTGACAACGTCAAAAATACAAGTTACACTACGTACTGAAGTTCGAGGGAAGCTAGGGAAGAAAAAAACAGGGAGGAAACGGGGATAAAACGGGGGGTAAACGGGGATAAAACGAGGTTCCCTCAAACACAAACTCCAAGTACAATGATAATCAGAAACCGCCTGCAGCTACCAACTACAAGCGGTTCGGTGAACTCGACCCGCAAGTGTGCTGGCATAGCCTGAGAAACTTCACCAGCACACACGCACCTTAGTCCGAGCCTGTGTGCATTATCGCACATCGGACCGGACGTTGCACGTCTCTGTGCAAGGAGGCCCTGCCATGAATGTACCGACCATCTCACCTGAGCACACGTATGTCGCGCTAGCGACCCTTCTGCCATGTGATCTACGTACGCAGGCTAGCGCAGCCAACCTGTGCTACTTTCAGGTGGTTGACCATGCCCCCGATGCCGAGCGATTGTTCGTTCGCGCAACGGCCCTTCCGCATCGCCTGGATGAACCAGATTCTCCTCGCGTGTTCACCCTCTGCCTCAATACTGAGCAGCTTGCGCAAGCCCTACCGTGGGATAGAGCGATGCAAGCCAGGCCAACGTGCGATGTTCGCGATCTGGTCGCACTCCATGTTCAGCAGATGGGTGGTTCGTTGCCTGCCGCGGCTCCCGTCGCTGCTCCTACTCCGGCTTCACAGGCGGAAGAGGAGATGACGCTTGCTCCACTTCCAGCGGTCTTCGTTTCCTGCGAAACGGTCGCGCAAGTGGCGGAAGACGAACGCATACTCTCATCCGCCATGCCGAAGCGCCGTATCGTTTCCTGGATGCGCCGGACCTGGCTCCGTGCGGCTCTCGCGGTGGTGGTGCGTCAACTCTCGCATGTCAACTGGCGGCTGCAAGGCCAACTCCATGCCTTCCTCGCCAGCCTGGAGACAATGCTTCGTTGTGTGTTTGTGGCTCAACATCGCACCCGTCAGCTTCTCGTCTGCGTCAGCCCGGTTTTCATCGAGGACCGACATGTTGGATGGCGCTTGCAAGTTGGCGTTCCTGTTTCGGCTGCTCGAGCTGCTTAGCCAAACATCGTGTCATGTGTGAGGCCAGTTCCCTTCATGAAAGGTGGTTTTCTCATGCTCAATCCATCTTTGACGCTCTCTCTCGCTCAGTCCATTTCGGATGTAATCCTGGCTCCCGCCATCCGTCATGCGGCCGATGTAACCCATGTCCATGTCTTACTGGATACCATCCAGAAGATCCGTCACCCGCGTTATTCTACGCATCCCGATTTCATTCCTGGCTCCCTGTACGGCCAGACCTATTACAACGCGCATGCGCCTGCCTGTCCCTACACACTCGATGAGGTGTTCGTCGTGCTGCGCGACAATCTCGCACGTCACAATCACGATGACCTGAACGTTTTCTATCAACTGCTAGGATGCCCAACGATCGACTATGCCTATCGGGTTGGCTTCACCCTTGGTTGGCTGGCTGCTGTCATTGACCATGGGAAGGCGCCCGTCTATCCCGCGATCGCTCGTGCAGTGTAACCAGGAGGCTCTGATGAAAAAGTCATTGCGGCGAAAGCGGCGGTCACCGAACAAATCGGTATATGTCCCAGTGGATCCCTCTGGCGATCCCATTCACGTGCTCTCGTTTTTCTCACCGAAAGCACCCAAACCGCGTTCACTCTCTCCTGAAGAGGTGAGACGCTATCAGGCTCCGCTCAACTCGCACAACGAGGGTTTTCACCTGCTTCGGTAGGAGGCAACGTATGCCACGAAGGAAAAAACAGGGGGATCTCGCCTATGGCTACCGCCTCCAGTACAAGAAGCAAGGAGAATACGCGTTCTCTCAAACCACCTGCTGGCGGAGGAAAAAAGACGGTCCTCCTCCAGAATGGGAGAATTTCAAAAGGAGTTCCCAGATTGTCCGCGGGCGGCTCTTCAGAAGCGGTCGCATGATCGATGCGTTTTAGAACGTTCGTCTCGTACCTGTTGCGTTGACATAGTGCAACGGGCGAGGACGAGTTGAATAGCGAGTATAGTCCATGTGAGCATGACGTATTCACGATTTTTTGAGGGGATATATTCCTTCATTTTTTCTCAACAAAGCGGTCTGAGCAAAATACGTCATGCTCATATGAGCCATCTGAGAGGAGGAGAACCTATCGGAAAAAATCGTTGTAGTGGGTGCGGACTCACTTTTGGATCGCTGGACGCCTTCGACGCACACCGCGTCTGCAGTTTCTCACGAAGAGAACGCCGGTGCATCAGCATCTCAGAGATCCAAGGGTTTGGCATGATGCAGAACGCCAAAGGATGGTGGATCAGAAACATCTTCAATGGCGTGACCCCCACATCTGGGTCTGAGAATAAGGAGGAACAGAAGGAAATGTTTGCTGCTACTCCTACTGATTGCTGAGCATAAGGTTCGTGTATCACTCAGCACCAGAGTTGAGGGGCGGAGCAAGAAATCGTCTTCAACGTAGCGTACCTGGCCGATATTCTCGCTGTCATCGATTTCCCGGAAATCTTCCTCGAACTGATCAGTGCCACGAGATCGTGGGTGATCAAGCTAGTCGGTTCTCTTGTCTGCCTCTCTGTGGTCATTTCCATACATACCCATCTCATGGCATACAAGCCTGGACGGTGCTTCCAGGCGCTTGTTGTTCATCACTCATTGAAAGAAAGGTTGACCTATGACCCCATTTCTCCATGCTCTTCAACTCGTTGAGGATGTACTCAGCGGGGAGGAAATTGCTGAACCTGTGCAAAACCTCACCGAGCTCGCCAACCGGCGCGCCCGGCGCTGTGCTCTTGAGCAAGCTCTTGCCAACCTGGAAGCCTCGCTCGCACATCTGCGCGACCGTTGGCGCAGCCTCACACCCCTTCCTGACGAGGAGAGGATCCGCTGGGCGCAGGCGGTGCGGCAGTTGCCCAACCTCGCCTTTCTCGAGCTGGATACCGACGGGCTTTCCACTGACGCCGATATCATCCGGGTGGTGCTGCTCACCAAGGATGGGAGCACGCTGTACGCACAAACTATGCAGCCGCGACGCCCCATCTCGGAGAAGATCACGGTCCTCACGGCGGTTCGGCCCGAAGAGGTGGAACACGCGCCCACCTTCGCCCAGATCTGGCCTGACCTCTGCGCCGCCCTGCAGGGGTGCTACGTACTCTCCTATAATCTCTCATTCGATCTCGACAAGCTGCGCCAGAACGCGGAACGCTGTGGAGTCGAGCCGGTGGCGTTGATCGGAGAGTGCCTGATGCAGCGGTCCCAGCAGTACTTCCACCAGTTTTCCTACCCCAAGCTGGCTGACCTGTGTCGCCGCATCGGGTTCCCGCTCCCGGAGCATCCCCTGCAGAACGCCTGGGATCGTGCTCGTGGTCAAATCCATCTGGTGGAGGCGATGAGCCAGGGCATCACTACTGGGAGTGGCGAACCAAAACAGTCAGACGCCGACGATGGCGATGAGGATGAAGATCATCCTTTCTAGTCAGCTGATCTCCACGGGGAGGGTGGTTTGTTGTCGCTCTTTGTCTGTCAGAGAGTCTCTCGAGCCACCTCCACCGTGGCTTGCTTCTTCTCCCAACCCTGAGCAATGATGGGGCACCCTCTGGTGACCCCTGCTGCTCACATCTCAAAGGAGGTTTTGTCTATGTACCACCACACACCCATCAATAGACCAAAGTCGGATCATCCCGCTTCGGGAGATATGTCCTATCCCGTCTATCCCGTGCTTCCACAGAGCGATGGCGTCCCTCCACCACAAGGAAGCTACGGGTATGGGCTGCGCTCTCGCACTCCCGGCCGTTTGTGGTGGAAGCTGCGGGTCGGCCTGTGGCTCGTGAACCTGCTCGTCATCGCCTATTGTGTCTATTACCTGCTGCCATGCGGCCATCTTGCGGTTCTTGGCATCACGCTGCATCCCTAGCCAGGTGAATCATCATCGCGGCTCGCGCTCTCGTGGGAGTCCATGGTGGGAGCGCTTGTTTTCCCTCTGCTGCCCGGCATGAAGGGGCATGTGTTTGAAAGGAGTTTCGTATGAAGAAATTAGGCTGTGCCACGCTGCTGATGGTGCTGCTGGTGCTCGCTTGTATGGTGAAAGCCACCCTGCTGCAAGCCCACAGTCCGGCACTGACCACCCCGACCATTCCAGCTTTGTGTGTTGCCGTGGGGCAACCACGGATGGATCCCCATCACAGCGTCCAACTGGTGCGCTGTGGCAACGTGTTACAGGTGCTGGGTCGCCAAGATCAGGGGCCGACCTATGTGACCACACTCTCTCCCTGGATCCAGGCAGGCACCCTCGCCGCCCTGGCCTACGCCACCTTCCCGTTTGAGCCTTGCCTCAAGGTCTATGTCCTGCGCCCGACCGGAGAAAACCCGGTCCTGGTGGGCCTGGACAAGTGCTAACAACTCACCTTGCATGCACGAGCACAAAGGACAGCTAGACAAGACACGAAATGCGAGCCTGAGAGAGGCTTGGATAAAAAACACATGCCCCTCTTTTACGACAGTGGAATGTTTGTGAAGCGGCTTGTACAGCCACTTCTTTTGATTGTACGCGAGAAAGGAGACCATCGGATGATATCACCTTGGATACTGATCATCATCATCGTTTTAGGACTTCTCTGGGCGAGTTCGGCCATCTACAGAGGAAGGAAATAGATTCAATCCCTCACGAGAGGATTCCATCATCACGAGTATGACAACGTACAGGCCAAACAATGTCGGCTGGCAGTGCCGCCGCTAGCAATGTTGCCGCTCGATGCCTGCCTGAAAACAGTGGTGTAGAAAAGCAAGATGAGCTGCGAGGTTGCATCCTCCCTTCGCATCCTGATAAGAGGGGAATGATGATAATAGCTATGGTGGGTACTCGGAGGCATTAGTCCATAGCGATTTACAGTTGACCGCCTTCACGCCATGACAACCGGTTTCGTGCGCCTGAAAAAGAAGAGGTGTGTGATGAGAGTAGGGAGCCTTGGGTAAGGGCTCCCTTTTTCGCGTGACCAGGCTAATGGTCTTGGAACTAGCACGAGGAGAAACGATGAATCAACCGATAAATATTCCTATGGAAGACGAACTGGTTCACACTCAGGAGCATCCATTTTGCGATGATCCTGCATGTCCTTGCCATACGCAAGAAGAAGAGAGCATGCCGATAGCATCAAGAGAAACGTACGAGGACGAACCTGAGACGCGACCACAATTCCTCCTATTCGCACGCCTGATGGGCAAACTGCTTGAAATGAGCAGCACTGGGTTGCGGTACTTCATGGGCCTGGGCACTGCTCTTGGCGTTCCCTTCTGTGATGGGATGACCCGTCGCATCGAGAAACGACAGAAAGAGAGGTTATGATGAGCTTTGCGCAAATCACACTGATCGGTCACGTTGGGCGTGACCCCGAGCTGACCTATACCCCGGACGGAGTCGCTGTGACCCGGTTTTCCCTGGCCGTGAGCAAGAAGGAAGGCAAAGAGGGGAAGGAAAAAACCACCTGGTTCAACTGCACCGCCTTTCGTGGGCCAGCCGAGACCATCCATCAGTACGTGGCCAAAGGATCCCCCTTGTTCGTGCAAGGGGATCTCAACGTTCGCGAATACACCGGCAAGGATGGTCAACTGCATACCAACATGGATGTGCTGGTCGACAAGTTTCAACTGATAGGCAACAAATCTGCAACATCCATGCAAGAAGAGAGCCCCTCAAAAGGAGAGGCACCGTTCTAGCTGCAAAGCACTGCAGTCCATTTTCTCCACAGAAAATAACACACCGCAAGCACAAGGCGCAGGTTCAAACAGGACCTGCGCCTTGTGCTTGCCTAAGAAAAGGAGGGCACATGATCACTGAGCACACACTCGATGCTGCCAGTCAGTACCTGCGAGAGACCCGTTCCTCTCGGCTTCTCTCGGGGACGGAAGAGCGGCAGGTAGCTGAGCGCCTCCAGGCAGGCGATGAAGAGGCCAGGCAGCAACTGATTGAGGCCAATCTCCGCCTCGTGGTGAGTATGGCCAAGCACTACCTGGGACATGGTCTGGACCTGGAGGACCTTATTCAAGAGGGGAATATTGGACTCATGCGAGCAGTCGAGCGCTTCGACTTCACGCGGGGCTGCAAGTTCAGTACCTATGCCACCTTCTGGATCCGCCAGGCGGTCTTTCGGGCTCTCTCCGATAAGGCCAGGACCATCCGCCTGCCGGTGCATCTGGGCGAGGAAATCCGCCGCTTGCAGAAAGGCGAGGCAGCCCTGGTGCAGCAATTGGGGCGAGAGCCGACACGGCAAGAGGTAGCTGAACACCTCGGCCTACGGATTGAACGCGTCCATGAGCTCAACGTTGCCAGCCAACTTCTCATCAGCCTGGATAGCCCCATTGGAGAGCATGATGACATCACGCTGGCTGACTGTCTCGAAGAAGAACAGCACCACCCAGAAGAGGAAGTGACAGCGCTCATCACCCACCAGGAATGGCGCGACCGGATCGAGGCAGCCCTCTCCCGCCTCAACAAACAGGAGCGGCGGGTGATCCGACTACGCTACGGCCTCGATGGGGCGGAAGGACGAACGCTCTTCCAGGTCGGCAAGCTCATGGGGATCACGCGAGAGCGCGTGCGCCAGGTCGAAGCAAAGGCGCTTGAAAAACTTCGCCAGGAAGGAACCCTCGCTTCTCTTCTCGCAAAGGGACATTGAGCAGACGCCAAAAATCCCCTCGCCTCTCTTCCCTCAAAAAACTCCTCTTCGCGAGGCTCTAGAGGCGGAACGAAGAGGAGTTTTGCTTGACAGGCGCAGTATAACGAAGTGAACCATTTTTTGGTACCACGAGAGGAAAGGAGGGAACTGAGATGGCTTTTCTACCGGAGGAGATCACCAAACTGCAGACCATGGCCGATGAAATGGCCAGGCTGATTGAGGACCGCGACAACACCTCCAACAACGCCGCGATTGCCTACAGCAAAATCGGGCGCATCTGCGTACGTGCCCTTGCTGACGAGGCGGCACTCAGCGCCAAACGGACTACGCGAGCCGACAGTGTCGTCAAGTTCCAGGCGGCCCGCCAGGCTCGTAACGGCAAAAAGACAGCTGCTACGGCAACAGCCCAAAATCAGGGACAATAACCAGCACAGAATCGACCCAAATTGAGCGGCGCTGGAATCACCGAATTTTCGTGAGAGTGGCTTAAGACCTGCATGAGAATTCGGTGATTTGTGCGCTCACTCTTGTGTGCACTGATGGTCCCATCAGCAACCAATTCGATTTTTGTCACAGGCAAATTTTCAATGCAATAATGAGGGGAAAATGTCATGTCACGACTCGGACACCAGGTCAAAAATGGGTTAGGATGGTTCAAGGGCTTCGGCGGCATTGGAGGAACGCCGAAGTCCGGGCCACCTGTACCCGTACCACAAGCAAAGATGTCCTATCAGGGGATGCAAAACGGGGTCGACCTGCTCCTTGCCTACCCCAATACGAGCCAGGAACAATTCAGCCAGTACTTCGGCCTCCCTTGGGTGCAGGGGAGCATCATCTACGATGCCACCAAAGTCACCATTGCCAATGGAGGGACGGCGGTGAACACCCATCTCCCAGCCCCAGATCCGCACACGCCTCTTGCAGTGCCATCACCTCAGACACAGCAGCAAAACTCGCAATCTGTCCAACACCTGCCGCCAACTGTCCCAGGTAACCAGGGGGTGACGAGCATGATGACTCCACAGGAGTTGCGCAACCGTCGCTTGTGGCGCGTTGAGCAGGCCAAAGGCCTGGTCGAACATCGCCACATCAAGGTCATGCTTGTGTTTCTGGATTGGGTCTGCGTCATCGGGCCATTCTGGATTCTCTTGTTCACCACCTCAGAGGTGGGGCAGCTCTTTACCAAGAAAGCCTTCAACATTGCCGATCAGACCAGCCTCAACGTCTATGGGGCCGCTCTGTTCGGTGAGGTCATCCTGGCTGGTTTAACCTTTATCTCCCAGTATATGGGCGGACATGTAGACGATTTGGAGAGAGACAGCGAAGCGTACAAGCGGCTGCGTGGCAAGTACTACGGAGTTACCGCGCTCTGGCTGATCTTCGCAGGCATCTCTGCCGCCGCTTCCTACGTCTACTACGTCAATCTCTGGCACCCACAGAACCTGCTGGGTCATGCGGTCGTGGTGGGACGGGTGAGCATTTACACCTTCGGGGAGTACGCCTGCGCCAAGTACCTCTCCTGGCGCAGGCACACCCTGGAGATCCTCGCCAGAGAAGAGCAGAAGCGCGGCGAGATCTATCTCATGATGGAACAGCAAGAGGCGACCCGCATTCAGAAAGAGGCGGAGGCGGAACTCCACCTGCGGCAGGTTCAGCTCAACTTGGAGAACCAGGAACACAGTGCCAAGATGGCCCATGACACCCAGAGCATCATCAGCAATGCGGCCGTCTCCTTCCTGGGCCAGTTCACCAGGACCCTGGATGGAGTGATGAACGGCGTCCTCGAAAACGTCAACCGGCAACTGGCTGAGGCGCAGAAGCAGGGTGAGGTGAACGTCACCGAAGTCAAAGACAAGAAAGATGAGATGTAGTAGCCATGCGGGATCGACGCTATTCCAGGTACCGGCGCGATGAAGTCTTTGAGGTCATCGCTCAACAACACGAGCTGCTCCCCATTGACGTCGTGCCTGATACCGCCACGGAGAATAGCGTCAACATCCGTCGCTACCAGGACATCCATGAAAAAGACCGCATTCACCAGCAAGTCGCGCACGGCGATTGCTCTGCCCTGCCACCTGTGGAAAAGGCCCTGGTGGCCGGGCGGTCGAGCCGCTGGTATGACCACAGCCTGAACATCAGTTACTACCAGCACGGCATCACCTGCATCATTGCTGCCACACATGATAGCTGTGTGACGGTTCCGGTCTATGCCCTGGACACCAGGCAATGGTACGAGCCACTGCGCATGCGTACCGATCTCGGGCACCTTGACCCGGACAAGGATAGCGAGGGAGTGTTTACTCACATGAGGAAGACACCTTATGGACACCGCATGCTCATGGGCGCGCTCATTTGTGACCGCAGCTTTGCGGAAGCACGGCTGGCAACGCTACCTTCATCAACCCAGGCGCGCATCCGGGCCAAAGTCGAGCGGATGAAGACGCATCGGCGCAGTGGGCGACCGATTCGTTTAGACATTCCCAAAGGATACAAACAGAGCATGTGATCCTGTTTGTGAGTCGTCGATGTTTTTTTGCTGCCCAGAGACCTGGGATATGTCTCCCAGGTCTCTGGGCACGGTGTCGCAAAACTTCCATAGTAAAGAAGGAGAGAAATGAAGAGTACAAACAAACTTCCAGCGGGCCTGGCCATCGTGGAAACCCACGATGGGAGATAGTTTCCTGCCCTGGCTCCACTCGTGAAAACCTCCTGTTGGGTGGCCCTGGTCGATGACTCCGCTATCCCGCCTGCCCTCAAACCGTTGCTCGATCCAAGAAAGGGATATCTTCGCCGTAAAGCGGCGATTGAAGCGTGTTGGGCATGGTATGAATCAGCGATCATGCCGGTTCACTGGCAAGCGTTGGCTGCCCAGACGGAGATCTATCCCGAACGCAATGTCTGGTAACAGGAGGAAATTGGGCACCTCACAGGGGATGCTCCAGTACTGCAATCACTTTGAGGAGAGAGCTTTGCAGTGGTGTTCATCGAGCACCATGGCGTGATCGCTGCAATCGGCTCAAGCCAAGATGAAGCGATGGAAGCTCTCTACCAATGCGTCTCCGATTTCCTGTTCTGCCAACAGCAGGAAGAAACACAGCGGCGTGCAAGCTACATGCTTCCATATTGAACGTGCGGAAAACCAGTCCAGGATCATGCTTCTGAACTTCGTGCTAGGCCTCCGCAGATGACGCCAATTCCGCAACTTTTCACTGAAAGCATGTAGCAGATCCTGATCATCATCAACTCGTTGGTGTCAGCTCACGACTAGCTTGTACGGGCCTTTTTTTGTCTCTGAAGTCAGAAATGCGAGGAAAAAACCATGAGAAGAAAAACGCAAACTATTGAGAAATCATCCCAAGCAACAATTTCTCCACTCCTCACGGTGGCAGATGTAGCAAAGATCCTGCAACTCAGCAAGGTCAAAGTCTACGAACTTATTAAGAAGAATGGCCTGCCCACGGTCAAGATTAGTGGTGCACGACGCATCAAACCCATAGCGCTGCAAACCTGGATCGAGCAGCATCAACAACAATGATGACGCGTGTTCGCCTGAACAAGCATTCCACCACCATGATTTAAGAGAGCCCCATCCGAGAGAGAAAGGTCGACAGAGACATGCTACCAGACAGTTCGTACACGCGAAGCCTCCCCGCTCAAGATAGAAGAACTGCAAGCCCGTCCACAGTGGGTGTGCTGGCGCAAGGTACGACGCCATGGGAAGCTAACAAAAGTTCCCTACGGCGCAACGACAGGACGAAAGGCGGAATCCGATAACCCGGAAACCTGGGCAAGCCATGCCCAGCCCACGGGTTGCGCAACGAGGTTGTAGAAGGAGGTGGTAAAGAGGGCAAAAATGTACATCCTACACCACCCAAACCAAGAGCAACATAATAACCACCACCGCGGCCAGGACCGGAGGGCCAACCTTACGGACTATCTGG
>WNGK01000940.1_pt1 | contig 31376 bp, 22 predicted proteins | sample 5400601 | NCBI WGS metagenome assembly WNGK01 (sample SAMN13153376, study PRJNA577476) | soil metagenome | isolation source: 60 cm soil or saprolite under Garry oak tree replicate 1 | place: USA:California | collected 2016-06-15 | reverse complement strand
GAGTGGCGATGTTCTGCCGTATTCGCAGTTACTTGTCGACCCTGCGCAAGCAAGGCATCGCACTGTTCTCGGCACTTGGTCATACCCTCTCAGGCCATCCCGTTTTTCCCGCTTTTACATGACTCTACTGAATGGTCACTAAAATACCGGTTATCTGAGAGCTACCTCATGATGGTGCCTGTGTCGAGTTGATAGGCATCAAGCCGCCCTGCTTCCCACCAACGAAAAGCCGTCTTGTAGCTGACATTCATCTGTTTGGCGTATTGGCTCAGTCTCATAAGGAGAAAGTATCAGAAAGGGGCATAAATATCAACATTCTTTGCTCCTGTCATCTTCCCACCCCCAGAGGTTTCTTTGTCATCACCGCCCCACTGCGCGGATACTGCTTTGGAGACAGCTTCTGCTGCTCCCACACCAGGAGACGGCGGCCATCCTCCAGGCCAGGTAGTGTAACTGCCACGTCAGCCTTCAAGGTCGCTCCAAGCTCGCTGGCTGCCCTCTTTCCCTGGGCCAGTTCGTCTTCCAGCGCCCCCTTTTTGAGTAGAATGATTTGACCTCCTACGCGACAAAAAGGGGCTGTATACTCTAAAAGCGCAGGGAGGGATGCTACTGCTCGTGCAGTAACTACATCAAAAGCCGCACGATACTCCTGTTTGTGGCCGACGTCTTCTGCACGGGCATGTACAGCTTCGACGTTCTTCAGTTGCAGAGTCTCGATCATATGCTGTAAGAATGCTACTTTTTTCCTGGTAGCTTCTACTAATACAACCTGCCACTGCGGGCGCACAATCTTGAGAGGAAGCCCAGGGAAGCCGGCGCCTGAACCAATGTCCAGCAGGCGTGTACGGGGATGATCATAGACCGTTAAAACGGACAACGAATCGAGGAAATGTTTAATCAAAACCTCCTCTGGGCCGGTAATCGCTGTGAGATTCATGCGGGTGTTCCAGTCAAGCAGTTCCTGCCGATAGCGCAGGAACTGTTCCAAGATTGATCCCTCCGGATTATCTGACGCGACGGTAAACACAGGCAGACATTCAACAAAGATATCCAGCGAATTATTGTCCATTGAATGACCTTCCGAAATTTGGAGAGAAAAAAACTCCCACCCCCTAAGGGTGGGAGTGTCAATCACGAAACAATCTTCCGCTTGCTATTCAGGTAATCAACCAGCAGGTATTCACCCAGATTGTTCTTATCTGCATAGAAGGTACGTCCGTGGTTGATCTGCGACATCTGGTTCACAAAAGCAATCATCCAGTTATCGTCCTCCAACATGAAGGTATTGATGGTAATGCCCTCGCGAGTACAACGCTGTACTTCCAATAGCGTCTGCTGCTCTGCCATGTGATTATATGGCCAGTTAAAGAGCCATTCGCCGTCTTCGTACCAGACCGTTGGACCCCCGTCGGTTATCATGATGATCTGCTTGTTCACACCGCGATGACGCGCCAGAAGTTGGCGTGAGAGCATCAGGCCGTGGGCCATATTTGTACCCTGCTGATTATCAAGAGTAGTCATCTCGATCAGCTCATTGGGCTTAAATTCCTGAGCAATACGTGAAAACCCGACGATATAGAGGTTGTCACGCGGAAACTGCGAGCGGATCAGGCTTTCTAACGCGACAGCCACCTTTTTTGCAGCGGGTTGACAGCCGTTGTAGATCATACTCAGGCTCATATCGATCATCAAAACAGTTGATGATTGGGTGGTAAACTCGGTGCGATAGACCTCAAAATCTTCTTTTTGCAGTCCAACCGGTGTGCCTGTCCCACGCCGGTGCAGCGCATTCATCAGGGTCTTTTCCAGGTCAAGCAGGAAGGGATCACCGAACTGGTACACTTTACTTTCATCGGTACGCTCACCTCCTACTCCACGGAAGGGACTGACATGTCGACCGAAACCATCGCGCTTGAGTTTATTAAAGATGTCCTGCAGGGCCTTCTGCCCAATTTTACGAATGCCGCGAGCGGTCAACTCCCAACGGTTGCCTCGTTTCTGAATATAGCCCGCCTCTTCCAGCATCTTCATCAACTCTTTCAGTTGCTCAACCGATTGGTACTCCTCGTCGCCTAGCAGTTCTTTAACCTTCTCACTATCGATAGCTTCCAGGTTATCCATACGACGGGCTTCACTAAGCTGATCTTCAAGCCCCTCCATCTGCTGCAAACGGCTCATCATGCGCATTGCCTCATTGAGAGGAAGTGACTCGTCTCCGCGGAAGTTGAAGCGCGTACGCATATTTTCCATAGGCGCTACGGCCTCAAGATTCTGCGCCAGTTCCATCAAGTCCACGCGGATGCGGTCATCACCCATGAGCTGTTCCATGAGATTCTGTAACTCTTCTCGCTGCTCTGATGAGAGGTTCTCCATAATGCCCTGCATTGCTGCCATCTGCTGCTGCATCTGTTCGATCAGATCATCCAACGAATTGACACCAGGGAAGTACTCACCGTGCTTCTGCATAAACGAATCGAAATCTGGCTCTTTACCTTCTTGTCGCTCGCGCAGCATTTTATTCAGGTCGCGAATCATCTCACGCATGCGCGCAATATCTTCGGGGGTCATGTTCTGAAGTGACTGTTGCATCCCCTGGAAGAACTGCTGCATCATCTGCTGTTGCAGGCTATCCATCAGTTCTTTGAATTTTTCCCGCGCCTGGTCGTCCATAAAATCATATTCAGAGAGCCCTTTGACCTGACCGGGTATATCTGCAGGCAGATTATCAAGGTAATCCTGTTTGCGTTTGGCGATCATCTCCAGCATCTTGCGTTTCTGCTCAGGGGTGAGATCGCTACCATTCTCGCCACCGGACTCACCTTGCTGGCCCTCCTGCCCTTGCTGGCTTTGGCTCCCAGGTGACTGTTGTTGATCCTCCTGTCCCTGCGCTCCTCTGGCAGGTTGTTGATCCGCCTGTTGCTGATCAGATTGTTCCCCATCCAGGCGGCGCTGGATGCCCGCGCGTTCGAGTTGCTTGATCTCCTCAAGCTTCTCGCGCAGGTCGTCCATTACACCGGAGGCCATATTGTAACGATTGAGCTGCTGATTGCGCTGCTCGCGCATGCGCTCCATCAACTCTCGCAGCCCCATGGTGCGCCGCCCATCGTCGCTTCGCATACCATCCTGCATCAGGCGCTTGAGCGCCTGTTGCAGGTTTCCATTTTCCATGTAATCATCCGAAAGGGCCTTCAGGATTTCGTCAGCATCAAGTCCCTCGACTTGCTGCGTACCATCCCAGCGCGAATACCCATAGCGGTTCTTAAAAAAGCGTTCGAACATGGCAGTGTTCCTTTAGCGTCGATAGCGTATCTTACCTCTGACTTCATCCTTATTAAGACGCCGGTTCAGGTGTAGACCTTCGAGAATAAATTCAATACTTGACGCAATACTGGCAGGGCTACCGCGTCCGTTCAATTTATCGATGGCTTTGCTCAAACCGCCTACCTTCGAAAGCTGGTTCACGTACTCCATGGATGGCATATCGTCACCCACATGCACGCTTAAACCGCGTTCAAACCCTGCGACCAGTTGCTCAAATTCACGGTTCTCAAAGTAATCGCCAAAGACGCTGAGTACTGCTGCGTTGATAAGCTTCTGTACGACACGTTCTTCTTTGATATCACCGACGGTATCAAGCTCAATCTTGCCAGAGGTGGAGGCGAATATAGCAGACAGATCGCTGATCCGCGGCGCCACGTTGCGCTCTTTGAGCCGCAAAGCGCGACGACTGGCACTGCTGAGCACATTCTCAAAGTTCGAAATGGAGACACGCACGCTAACGCCCGAACGCTGACTGATATCGTTGCTACGCCTGGCCAGTTGGGTAATCTCAGCAATGATTTCTTTCATAAACTGCGGGAAAATGATTTCTATTCCCTCAGTGATAAAGTGATTGCTTTCGGATTCCATGATCTGGATCTCATGCTCCACAGTACGTGGATAATGGGTGCGAATTTCAGAACCCACACGGTCTTTGAGCGGCGTAATGATACGTCCACGGTTGGTATAGTCTTCGGGATTGGCGCTGGCGACGACATATACATCCAGTGGCAGGCGAATTTTATAGCCACGAATCTGTACATCACGCTCTTCCATGATGTTCAGCAGGCCTACCTGAATACGTTCAGCCAGATCTGGCAGTTCGTTGATGCAGAAAATCCCACGGTTTGTCCGTGGAATCATGCCATAGTGAATCGTCAGCTCGTCCGAGAGATAGCGACCCTCTGCGACACGAATGGGATCAACCTCGCCGACGAGATCAGAGATGGTGATATCAGGTGTCGCCAGCTTCTCGCCGTAACGCTTATCGCGAGGCAACCAGGCAATCTCAACGTCATCGCCACGTTCCTCTACCCTATCACGGCATGCCTTACAGATAGGCTCATAGGGATTGTCATTTATCTCGCAGCCAGCAATGACCGGCACGACTTCATCTAACAGATTTACAAGATTACGCGCCATACGTGTCTTTGCCTGGCCACGTTCACCTAGAAAGATAATGTCCTGGCCGGAGAGAATAGCGTTTTCTATCTGTGGAATAACTGTCTCTTCATAGCCGATAATTCCAGGGAACAGCTCTTCGCCTCTACGTATCTTCTGGATGAGATTTCTCCGCAACTCTTCTTTGACGGGAAGTAACCTATATCCACTTTCACGCAACTCACCAATAGTGCGTGGACGAGTTGTAATGGTCATTCAGTTTTGTGCTACCTTTCTTGGGGCCTGGATACATGGAATGCATGTTCGGGAAAGGGGACAAACAACCAATCCGACATAATCCCACTGTACCATCAATGTGTGGAACCAACTTGATTCTACCGCTTCAAGCAAGAAAACGCAAGAGCGGTCAATGGCAGATCAACAATCGCCCGCAGAAGTCCCTGAGCGACAAGCTTCAAGCAAGAAAACGCAAAAGCAGTCAATGGAAGCGAGTAGGGCAATCGCTGGTCTTGACCCGGGAAAGTGGAGAAGGTAATCTTGAAGAAGTGGACGTTCTCCACTGAGGGAAAAGACGATAGCAAGAAGGTAAAGACAGGAAGAGCCGGGCAGCTGTGTGTAAATGTGAAGATTCAACGGGTGATTCGATATCGACCATATGATAGGGTGACATATAGTGAAAGTACTCATTGCAACAAAAATGGGGCTTGTCCTGGGGATACTGCTAATCATTCCAGTAACTCGGCGGGAGGAAAGCATCAGGCACGCCACCAGTCGGGTCGTCGTCGGAATCACCCCACTGGCGGGATCTCCGATCAGGGAGAGAAGGGGCAGCGGGATACGACACTAGCACCGGCAGCTCCTGTTGGAAGAGGGTTGGTTGTGATGGAGATTTGCGAGCCAGCAGCAGAGCGATAACCGAGAGCAAGGAACTGGCAAGGACGCCAATCCCGCTCCATATTGGGCTACTGAGAAGTTTGACAATCTCATTGAGCAGGTCCATACTGCTCCAATATTCTCTCACTAACAAACGAACCTGAGAAAAGTATATGCCTCTTTCTCGGAGAAATCAAATTTTTTATCGCAATGGCTACTTGCACCATGTGTTATCACTCATGTGAGGCGATGTCCGACTGTGCTGGCTCCGATTCCCGAGCGCTTGCATCGTGACCTTTTTTGGCATACGATGCTGTTAGCTGGGTGAGCAACCCAGGAAAGGATGTGTATGGGCAAGTCTCTTGTTTTCACGACCCGCAACGTGCAGGTGTAGCAGGCATTTTATCGACGCACCGATCCAACAGCCCCATTGGCTCCGCGCCAGTTTGTCATCGGCCTGGTTCAACATCCACACACCGGTTTATTCCAGGTCTGGATCTCGACGAACGGGTTCGATATTATCAGTGTCAGCGCCCACCGACGAATCATGGACGCTGAAACCGATGTCCGGGCCATGAAAGCTGTCCTGGGAAGTCAGGATCTATAACGAGCGCACGGTTGATGCGCTCTTTGCTCGGCTCGCTGCTGAAAGCGACGACGAACCCCGTTCGCTCCCAGAGCAGGTCGTACAACAGCTCTGCCAGGCCATTGCAGCCAGGGTGTGATCAGAAGCGTCGCTCAAAGCGATTGTAGATCACCTGTTTTGTGCCCCTGCCCCATTGGCGGGCGAAGCCTGGTTTTTACCTGGCGAGGGCGCAGAGAAGAGGAGACAGCGCGGTACGGGGTTCGTCGGGCAGCTTCAGCGAAGCAAAAAACAAGACCTAAGTCTTGTTTCCTGCTGTGGGGCCTCACTCGGGTGCCAATTCCACCTGGTCTATCAAGGCTCTGCGCATCAGGATGTACACGTCATCAAAGATTGCCGTCAAGTGTTCATTCCTCGGCTCATGGTAGTGCGGATCAGAGAGCAGAAAGTCCTTCATGCTGCTATCAGCCGCTTTGCAAACTCCGACCTTTCGATTCAGTAGATAAGGGAGTGATTTCCTTCCATCATGAAGCGAAGGTTCGAGCATTTCGAGCTCTTCTACCGTTAAGATTTGCACATCATGGACGAAGGCATCGCCTCCAACAGGATAATAGTCTGGCCTCTTTGCGGCATCCCGTAGCGGTTCCCACGTCGCGAGATTCTGCGGAAATGGGTGCAAAAGTGCGAGCACGGGGTAAATATGGCGAATTTTGCTTCGATACAGTCCAGGGGCAGACCAGGTCCCATCCAGAATACCATCAATGGCACGGTTGAGCTGACCGATCTTGTCAAGGAAACTACGCTTGCGTTGCAAGTGCTGGAGAAATTCTTCAGGGTCTCCTCTTTCCAGAAGGTCTACTGGCAGACCAATCGTCGTCATCTCGAAAAGGACAGTGCTATCGCCGTTGATAAGGATACCGTCGAAAGGGGGATTCTCTTTTGGGGCGTGAGGTGAGGAGGCAATGATCTCCTGTTCATTATAAAAGTGCTGCTCACCACACTGAGTTCCACTGTAGGCGCGCTTTAAAAGAGAGGTGAGGTACTCCTGGAATAAGACTCCTACGAAATGCGTAAAATTATTGACACCGTTCTCTTTATCCATTTCGCCATATCGAGCATGCAAGGCCCAATAGGTTCCTTTGGAAAACTTTTCCAGAACGAACGGGAATGAGAGAGGGATCGCAGAGCCATGTGCCGTTCGATAAAACGGCTGTTTTTTGAAAGGGAGAAGGCTCACGGCAAGCGGATACTTTTTCTTGTGTGTTATCTCCCTTTCAAACATCGATCGAAAACCAACCTGGTCGTTTGAGAATAAGCGTCGGAGAGTCTCGCGAACCTCTGGTTTGCGAATCTGCCTTTCTACTTGCTGGATGCTGTTCCAGAAGCCCTTCGCTTCAAGTTGTCTGACTTCAGTGACATCCCCAAACGGAGCATAATACAGGAAAGCCAGCGCCATAAACTCCACAATGCTGAGGCCAGTCGATTCACGAATAACGGCGTCAAAATCAAAATCAGGATCGCCCTTGCTTTGCGCAAGAGTCACCAGGAGATGATAGTAGCGAGCCAACAAATACCGAGGCTGTTAAGAGAGCTTTCGGGATAGGTCGCGCAGGGAGAGTGTGATCAGGCGTTCCTTTGCGGTCGGCTGCTCTTCCTCTCCGTGCGCGTCTGTCAGTTCGTTCACCTGAAGGAAGAACCTTCCGAGATCATTTTGAGCATCAACCGACATATTTTCTGCTGGACCTGATTCCCCGTAGAGTATGGCCAGCTTTGCTGCTTGAAGCAGTTGTTCACCAGCTGTGAGGAGGTCCCGCTTTCCAGAGAGAATAAGTTGCTCGATGTGATCGGCGATCTCGGAGGAACAGATCTGCCGGGCAAGACTACGCTGTTGTGCTCGAAACAGGGCTGGGTTCCATGGCGTATTCTGTTGGATGATGCTGATGATACTGATAGCTGCCAGCAGCGCCTCAGTGCGCTTTGGTGCAATGAACTCCTTGAGTTCAGCGAGGTCTGTGCTTTGTTGCGTGACATCATTCCAGGTAATATACGTTAGCGTTTGCATTTCTTAGGTGCCCAGTCCCATATACCAGGTGATGCGCCCTCCTGATGCGCGGTGAGCAACAGCAGCCTGAGAAAGACCGCATCTGGTTCATTGTTCGCCAGGGCAATCACCGCATCGGGACGTAGGGCGATATTCAACATATACCTCATCACTATGAGATTTGCAGCGATATTACTCCTTCTTTTGCGATTTGTCAAGTAGAGAAGTGAAGTGATGTTGCTCTGGGGGATGAACAAGCAGGGTCTCACCCCACCAACCCTTCCTACGCATCTAGACCAGGAGGCTTCTCGGTGATACACTGCTGAGGTGAGCAAAACAGTGTTGCACCAGTTCTGTCCCTCATTTTAGCATAATCGGACAGTTCTCGAGCGTGGCGGATGATCTAAACGCATGAAGCGGTGCGAAACTCCCGCCAAAGAAGAGGAAGATACCATGTCTCTGGCTATTTATCCGCGCAACCTCGGCGAGCTGGAAACGGACTTCAGCACGCTGATCTGGCTGACCAATCGTGGCACCCGCACCAACGTCCCATCCACCAGCTGGCTGATCATCGGGGCCGAGAAGCCCATCCTGGTTGATACCAGTTTTCGCATCGTGGATGATACTGCCCGCCGCTCCTCAGAGCAGACCTTGGAGGCCCAGCTTGCCAGGCATGGGCTCCACCCGGAGGATATCGGCTATGTCGTCCATACCCATCTGCACATTGATCATTGGAGCGCGAACTCTTCCCCGGAATCCGTAGCGTGTTCACCGGCGGGCATACGCCGGCGCACCAGATGGTCTACGTGGAGGTCCCATCAGGCACCGCCATCATCACCGGCGATGCCGCCTACCTGGCCACCAATGTCAAGCGGCAGGTTCCCATTGGCTACTTCGTCAATCTGGAGCAAGTGATGGCAGCGCTGCGCCGGATCGCCCAGGATGGGAAGCACATCCTGCCCACCCATGACCCCGAGGTCTATACCCTGATGGGATTGAGTAGGGATGGTGCAGAATCCTGGCATCCGCTGCTCAGCAGAACTGAGGCAACTACCAGGATCACCCCTTCCTCGAGAGGACGCTCACGCCGGTTTGCTCGTTCCCGCTTCTTCCAAACTCCTTGCTTTGATGGCGCTTTCGCACAGGATGAACAATTGCACCGTGCCGCTATGTTTGAGGGCCAAAACGGCTCACTTTTCGGGGCATTTACAGATGTCCAGTTTCAACTGTCCAACAAACAAAGCGAAGTGGACACGTTGCGCCAACAGGTGTCCAGTGGACAGAAAGAACTGGACACTCTACACAGCCACATGAAGCATACCCGACAGGGAAAACCGGATGGTGCGCAAATGGATAAAAAGCAAGTACAGGCTGATACATCACATGTTACTCACATGGCGAGCAGGCGCATGCACTCATCAACGAGCCAACAAGAAGACGCAGTGCTGGAAACTCAAATCAGAGAACTCTTGGAAAACAGTCCTGGGTTATCAGGGCGTGCTATTGCTGCAAAAGTGCAGTGTTCACCCACGACCGCAAGTAAATGGAAGTCGATCATTGAGAAAGAAGTTCGCCTCGTAGCCGGACAGCGTGGACATTAAGTGCTGTCCAGTGTCCACGTCGTATTGTTGTCCAATCCAGAAGTGTCCAGTGGACAGTGGGGTAAGAGAGCAAGAGGCACAACCGCTTTTTAGGGTATGGGAGAGAATAGAGAAAAGAAGATAGATTCCAGGCAGAAAGGAGGCAACGTCAATGCAGCTTGTTGAGCAACACGTCATTGATCGCAACGACCCACGCTACACCGTGATCGATGCAGCGGCGTTCGCTTCCAAGAACCTGTACAATGCCGCGCTCTACCTTGTGCGCCAGTCCTTCATTGGTGAGCATCGCTACCTCAACTACCATGAAGTCCAGAAGCGCATGCAGTCCCATGAGGCATACAAAGCGCTGCCGGCGAAGGTCAGTCAACACGTCTTGATGCAACTGCATCACGATTGGGAAAGCTTCTTCAAGGCACGAGCAGCCTTCGAGGAAGACCCGTCAAAGTTCCTGGGACATCCCAAGCTTCCCAAGTACAAGCCCAAGCGAGAGGGTCGCAATCTCCTCATCTACACCATGCAGGCGGTCAGCCGTGACAAGAGAAGCTTGAAACGAGGCCTCATCAAACCGTCGATGCTCCCAATCACCGTCAAGACCAAACAGGACCCGCCGGCCATCTCACAAGTTCGCATCGTCCCTCGCAAGGGCTTCTACGTCGTCGAAGTCGTCTATGAACAAGCGCCTGTCCAAGCCCCTGTCAACCCGGCTTTCTCTGCTGGTCTAGACCTTGGCATCACCAATCTGGCAACTGTAGCCTCAAACAAACCTGGATGTGTTCCAGTCGTCGTTAACGGCAGGCCAGTCAAGTCGATCAACCAGTTCTATAACAAGCGGAGAGCAGAACTCCAGAAGAAGCTTGGGCATCCAGGCACCACACGGCGTATGGAACGCTTAACTAACACGCGCAACCGTCGTATCGATCTCTACATGCACACGGCAAGCCGCAAGATCATTGACTGGCTCGTGCAAGAGGGGATAGGCACGCTTGTCATTGGCAAGAACGACGGGTGGAAGCAGGAGGTGGAGATGGGCAAGCGCAACAATCAAAACTTTGTTCAGATCCCCTATGCCCGTTTCATTGCTATGCTCACCTACAAGGCGGAATTAGTGGGCATTCGCGTTCAGCTTACCGAAGAGTCCTACACGAGCAAGGCCAGCTTCCTTGACCGTGATCCCTTGCCCGTACGGGGCAAAGGCACGAGCTCGAACCACGTCTTCAGCGGCAAGCGCGTGGAGCGTGGACTTTATCGTGCAGCAAATGGGCGAGAGATCAACGCTGATGTCAACGGAGCGGGCAACATTCTGAGAAAAGTAGCCCCTGATGCCTTCGGGTCGGAGGGGGTAGAGGATGGCAAGAGGGTAGCAATACCCTTGGTAGTCCATCCTGTACGGATCCTCATTCCCCGTACGAAGCCGAAAAAAGCTGGCAGTCACTAGATTGCTCTCTTTTTCGGAACTATTGATGTTTCTACCAAACAGGAACATCAACATCTGCCCAAATCACCGATTCTGAGTATTGATTGGCGCGAGCGCCGCCCGGTAAAAGCTGTCGGGCGACTTGTTCAAGGGCGCTACGTCGCTCAGCAAGTGCTATCTTTGCCTTCCTTTTTATCAGGTCTTCCTCAACCCATGGTGAGATAGCCAGGATATCACCCTTCATAGCCTTCCCTGTCAAGGTGTGGACGAAACCGCTATTACCAACAAAGTTGCAGTATGGGTCAGGTTCGTTATCACTCTTTCTGGTAATAGTTGACTGTCCATCGAAAGTAACATCAAAGAAATTCCCTACCTGCATCGGGCAAATATTAAAAGAGAGGTGAGGGTAATCATCCTGGAGCGAGCCAAGCACCGAATTGAGCTGTTCCTGCGGTTGCCATTCACATGTTCTGGAAGGACCTGCCCACGGCAGGTCCCTGGCATCATTCTGAATAACGATACTGGCGCCCAGACTATCCAATTTTTGCAGATATTCCGGTGCAAATGCATCCAGGCTAATCGCCATACCAATCTTACCGATTTCAGTCTCAAAGGCTTGAGCGCTATCCAACTCCCCTGGTGTAAGATCAAACGTTGCCTTCTCACTGTCCGCTAGATATACCTTTTCAGTCGTACCAACAAGTTGGCCATCGGGTCCCCATAAAAAACTGGTATTATACACTCCGGGGCCATCGGGAAGATACACTTTCCCAGAATTTCGCCGTCCGAATCGGTTGATATCCACCGTGGACGTAGAACAAAGCACATGAGGAGTTACCGTAGTTGCCGATAGATAGATTGAATGCTTAGCTGCTACCCGGCTCAATGTCGATTCGAATGGGCGATACAACACGTCCGACAATGAAAGGAACAGTGATCGAACCAGAGAAATACCTGGATAGAGACGGCGATAATGAAGCATACGACGCGTATACCCTAAAGCCAGCATACTTATAGCCACATTTGCGGTATGCATATACCGTGATAAATAGCCTCGCCTACCGGTAATTGCCAGCGGCAGGCCCAAAAACTCCCCTAAAGCAACAAGGTTCGGTCGATCTATTGCTAAATGCGGTACTGCCAGATTTACAATACGTTCTAACTCTGCTGAGAAACTATGTTCCGTCACCGCAGCCTGCAGATGAATCTGGTTCCCCACAGCGATCAATCGCGCTGGCCGTATTGCAGTACATTGCTGAGTTTCATGGATATTCACGAAAAACTCCCACTGGTAAACATGTCCAGATTGTTGAAAAACTTCTCTCCACCACCCTGTATCCAGAGACAAGTCTAACATGGATGACAAGCATTTTGGAAATGGTCAGGTCTTCGGGATAACCTTTTTCGCTTGTACTAACTATGTCGCTATGCTACACTATGTACAAATCAGGTGCTGCTTGGTATATAAGTTATAGGGCAGCAAGAACTGCTCGGTGAATACCTTTCCTTACCAAGGAATAATACACACTATGACACAGGAAGCGGCGACATCAGATATGCAAAATCAAGCGCATGGAGATGAGCATAGCCAGAACAAAAATTTACTCGGACCTCTTCTCTGCTGGGCAGTCGTCTTTGCTGATATCGGTACATCTGTCTATTACGTACCCGGCATCCTTTACGGTACTGTTGGGCCAGCAGCTGGTTTCTTTGTCTTTTTAACAATGTCGGTATTTGTCTTATTGACATTGAAATACGCGGAGGTGACGTACCGCTTCCCTCAAGGTGGCGGCGTCGTGACAGTGGCCGCGCAGGCCATCAATCACTGGGTTGGAGCGCTGGGTGGGATGTTCATCCTGGTGGATTACTTTCTCACTGCCGCCATCAGTTGCCTCTCGGGTATCTTCTACCTGAGTGTGATTGCTCCGGCCATCGGCCCCCCGTTCGCTTTATGGATTACCGTTGGTGTGCTTATTTTACTGGGCATTCTGAACTGGGTGGGCATCAGCGAGAGCGCAAAGGTGAGCTTAGTAGGAGCAGTCATCGCCTTTCTCAGTGATATTGCCATTCTTGTGACAGTCTTTACCCATATTTCGCTCCCGGCCTTTTTCGCGCTCATCCCGGACATGTTTTCCAATCACACGCTCACACCGATCTCTATCCTTATCGGCTTTGCAGGATCCTTCCTGGCTTTCTCAGGCCTCGAGAGCATTTCGCAGCTCTCTCCGGTCATGAAAACACCGCGCAAGAAGGTGGCCGGGATGGCGCTCTTGCTCGTCGTGCTGACGATCGGCTTGACAAGCCCTCTCTTGACAATGCTTTCAACGCTGTTACAGCCACAAGAAGCTGCCGACCCCTTAAAGAACAGCCAACTGATTTCACTGCTCGCCGGGCATTGGGGCAATATCATTTTACAGACAGAGGTAGCCATTAGCGCCAGCGCACTCCTGGTTTTTGCCAGCAATACGGCTATCATTGGAGCCTATCACGTATTTATGGCGCTTTCCCGGATGGAGTTTTTTCCTGCTTTTGTTCTGCAGCGCAACAAGTTGCGTGGCACACCTCACTATTCGATAGCCCTGGCCACCTTTGTTCCCATCGCAGTGCTGATCCTGGTCAAGGGGGACATCATTATCCTCGGGGATATGTACGCGTTTGGCTTGTTGGGAGCCTTTACCCTGACATGCCTGGGCCTGGATCTTGTACGCTACCGGGAACGAAGAGCAATACGAGCTAAAAGATACCAACCTGCAGGAGCACAACCAGGGAATGGGCATGAACCCTTACCGGCAGGCAATCAACTCGAGACCGAAGCAGATTCGTCATCTACCCGTGAGCAAGATGGATTCAATCGAGACGCTCTTGCAGGGATATCAAGGACAGAAGGCGCCCCTACTCCCACACCTTCCAATCAGGTCAATCAGCCGAAGATTAGCCTGTGGTCTACCATCGATTTCTACCTTGGTATCCTGACAACAGTGCTCGTGATGATCGCCTGGTCAACCAACCTGGTGGCTAAACCGCTTGCCACAGTATTTGGCGGCACAGTGGCGAGTGCTGGAATGTTGGTAGCCTACCTCAACTATATGGGCCATAAACGGCGAGGACGGATCCCTGTCATGATTACGGGCGTCGAGGGAAGATTACCAGGCTCTGTACTGGCAGTGCTTACCGGCAGTAACGGGCATAACGATGCGGTGATACGAACAGCTATCAATAACGCCGAAGGACATCCCGTCGTGTTTCTTTATGTAAACGATAAGAAACCGCAAACAAGCCGGGCACCCAGTATATTTGAGGTAGTTGACCCGTACTTAGATGATATGCAAGCCAAAGAATACTTTAGCAAAGCCGAAAGCCTGGCACAAAGAGCCAAGATTCCTCGCAGGTACATCTACCGGCAAAATGCACCAGGAGTGGTATCGCGCGTCTGGCAAGCCGTTCATCCTCGTGACGTCGTAGTTGCGGCCAACATTGCTCCGGAGTTTGAGGATGTCAACCCTGATCGTATCCGCTACGAACTTACCCCGAGCGGCAAAGTAGCCCATATGCTCAAACAGTGGTAGCGAAAAAGCTAACACAAGTAGTATGTAAGTAAGAGATATATTCGGGATGCTTGGATAGAGATGCAGCGCAAATATGATTGTTGTTATCAGGAGCGACCCCAATATCGCCAGCGCGCTATCGATAAGATAGCGTCTCCAAAGTGGCCCCTCTCGTGCGCTATAAGAGGGTAAGCGTTCTACCTCGCTCATGGTATTCCTTACTGTCATTGTCTTAATGTGATTGATTCAATGATAGAGCTATAGACACATACACAGCATATAATAGATTAAGCATAGGAGATAAGAAAACCTGCTGTCAATAGAAGCGGAGTACGTTCTTCAGAGAAACATCTACGCTTGTTCGGTTACAGAAAACCCGGCTTGAAAGCCCCGTGATTCATCCGGGGGATGAAAAGCCGTTCCTTATTTGGAGCGTGGGTGAGGAAATTCACTCCCCAGGCCAAAACGCTTGACATTGATACATGTCTATGGTACACTTGTACTAACAAGGCTCCGTAAGACCGTAAGGCCAGTGCTAAAGGCGCGGGAGAACCTACAACTTCTCTTGCTTCGCCCTCTTCGCGGGGCAACGTCCGGAGCTGGGCGTAAGTCGGAAGCAAGAGTATCAACGAACGGAAAGAGGGAGCAACCTGCTCCCGAAGCGCGGATGTCCTCCACGCTCGAGTTCGTCGGCTTAGAAGTCTGGGAGACCTTCCACCAGGCCCCACCCCAGGGTGAGGAGAGTGGAAGCAAAGCCAGAACCCCTTGGCTTCAGCCAGGGGAGGCTCAGCTGTGATCCCGTTTCAAACATTTGAAGCGTAGCGTACGGGTTTGTGCTTGACTCTATCCAGGCACAAAGCTATACTTCCCACATGAAACACCAGCATATTTTTATGCTGCTGCTGCTCTTGATATGTGTAGCCAGCACAGCAGGTTGTAGCCCTGGACATGTAGGTGGCAACGAAATTGCTTTTCTACGCGATGGGCAATTGTGGACCATTGATCCTGATGGCGCTAATGCCTTTGCGGTCTTTACCGACGACAATGCCCCTGTTGTAGGCTATGGATGGTCACCAACGCACCAGATTCTTACATTCCGCACACTTGACTCCACTTTCGCTAAGACTTCTGCGGCAAGACACCTCACCAGTGATCCCGTCACAGCATTAATAGGAGACGTGCCAAGTATGCTGAACACGATAGGTATTGATGGTGGTTCTCCCATCCCCATTATTTTCTCCAGTCCTGACTTACGATATAGTAACGCCTGGTGGAACACAGCTGGGAACCGTTTGATCTACCGGGAGGAATTCACAGCGGCAACTCCTTCTCCCTCTACAGTATCCTGGTGGGCATCACAAAATGATCAACCGGGAGGTATCGCGCGAAAGTTGCTGCCTAACACGTACTCTATTCCCTCTTTTGCCCCGGATAGTTCACTGGTTCTGGGAATCACAAAGCAGGGGATATTCACGAGCACACTGAACGGAACCAATATCCATTATATCATTCACGGAACCCTGCCCGGACATCCTCTCTTTGCTACCCTGGAACGCGCACTTTGGCAACCTGCGCACCAACATCCAGGAATCCTCTATGCAATCGAAAGCCCCGCTTCCACCCAACATGGATCATCAAGCAATAGTTCCATCACAGTTGAGCTTCTTCTCAACGACCTGCATGGTCATACGACCACGCTTGCCAAATGTAGTTGCACTCAATTTGCCTGGAGCCCTGACGGCAATCATCTTCTCTATAGCAACGGTCCAACGTTTACTATACACAATCTCATTGATGGCTCCTCGTTTTCCATTGATGCAGAAGTTGGGAGCATTCCCTACTGGTCGCCTGATAGCCAGTCCCTCCTCCTCGATGGACTACATACACTTGTACTCATCAAGGTTAAAAATCAGCAGCAACAGCTTTTGCTATATGACGCCAATACGGCATCAATTCCAGCATCGCAAACTGCACCTATCGTGGATGTTAACGCTTTGCTCCAACCTGTTGCCAATAGTTTGTGGGCGGCTGATGGTCGCCATTTTCTCTTTTCGACGCGCGAGCGGTTATCCTGGCAGGGAAACCCCCTCGTTTCCGGCAGGGGACTCTATATGGTGACTATAGATAGCCACGAGCAAATACAGGGTACACCTGTTCTTGTCGATTCAGGGAGAGATACACAGGCAGGGTGGAGTTATGAAGATCCCAATATCTCTTTCTTGTTTTAACAGGCTTTACCTGTGCTACATGTTTTCACTTGGGAAAGGATGAGTAATGGATGAGTAAAAAAGTATCTAAAGATAGGTCACCTAACATGGAAGATGCCGACGCACTAAGTGAACAAGATTACGACGACATGGAGCTTCTGGAGCGGCTAGAAACATTGCGCGAAGACATGGAAGAGCTAGGGGTTACTACTCTGGCAGAACTTCTGCAGCGGATCGAAGAGATGCATAAACGATTGGATGCTCAATAGAAAGCGCGATTCCGACCGTAGCACAGATTGAAGCCCTGGCCGGAATCAGCTTTTTTTCTTGTTGAGATGTTAGCCGCTTCTACCCGCCTAGATAGGCCTGGCGCACAAGGTCATTTGTCAAAAGGTTAGATGCAGTATCGCTCAGCACAATTTTACCGGTCTGCAGGACGTAACCACGATCTGCCAGGCTTAATGCCATTGAAGCATTCTGCTCAACCAGGAAAATCGTCACGCCTTCATCTCGAATACGCAGAACGGTATTGAAAACTGTTTCAACAAGAATGGGCGAGAGACCCATTGATGGCTCATCCATACACATCATTTTGGGACGAGACATCATCGCGCGCCCCATTGCCAGCATCTGCTGCTCACCACCGGACATGGTACCTGCAACTTGCTTTAAGCGCTCTTTGATACGTGGAAAAACCTCACAGACGTGCTCGATGTCTTGCTTGATCTCTACGCGATTACTACGGATAAATGCTCCCATTTCCAGATTTTCCAGCACCGTCATACGTGGAAAGATGCGGCGCGCTTCAGGTACGAGAGCCATACCAGAGGTTACGATATCGCCGGGCAACTTACGATCAATACGTACACCCTCGAATTCAATCGTGCCACGCTTTGGATGTACCAGGCCAAAGATAGTTTTCATCGTCGTTGTTTTGCCAGCCGCGTTTGCTCCCAAAAGGCAGACAATCTCGCCCCTGTTTACTTCGAGCGAAACTTTATTCAGGACCTGGATAGGTCCATAGTACGTGTCTACGTCGGTAAGCTGTAACATCGTAGACTTCGTGGCCCCTGCTACATTTCCACCAGAGGCAGAGGGAAAAATATCTGCACTCGTCATTCCGCGCTTTTCCTCCTGCGCCGCAATCCCCGGGCTTTCGCCAGGGGGTCTCTGACAAACTTACTCATAAGAGCATCACTCAACACTCTCTTGACTCTCTTGTTCCGTTTTTGTGGGTTTACCAAGGTAGGCAGCGATGACTTTTTCATCATGGCGCACTTGCTCAGGCAAGCCTTCTGCAATTTTCCGCCCGTAGTCGAGCACAGAGATGCGATTCGATATTCCCATCGTCACTGCCAGTTTATGCTCGATCAACAGGATAGTCAGGTTCAACTCATCGCGCAGTCGTCGCACATACTTTACCGCTTCCAGTGTTTCTGCCTCGTTCATACCTGCGGTTGGTTCGTCCAGCAAGAGTAACCTGGGTTTGGCTGCCAGAGCTCGCGCAATTTCAACACGCCGCCGGTAAGCGTAGGAGAGGTTAATCACATATTCTTCCTGCCTGTCCACCAACTCAGGGCCAAAGAAACTCAGAAGATCAATAGCACGTTTGCGTGCTTCAGCTTCTTCACGCACAACTCCAGGAGGGCGAAAGACCGAACCCAGAATATTTGCTTTAAGCTGTGTATGTTCTCCAACGAGTACGTTCTCCAATACTGTCATATTATTGAAGAGACGGATGTTCTGAAAAGTGCGGGCAATCCCACGCCTGAGAACCTTATCAGGGCTCAGGCCGTTTATTGACCGGCTAGCAAGAAGGACATCACCCGAAGACGGGCGATAGATGCCGGTAATCAAGTTAAAAACGGTTGTCTTGCCAGCGCCATTCGGGCCAATTACGCTCACAATCTCTCTTGGCCAGACCTCTAGATCGAGATCCTGCACTGCTGCAAGGCCACCAAAGCGTTTGGAGACCCTGGTTAGCTGCAGCAGAGGCTCACTGCCATGGTTAACTGCCGGTTCAACGCCCATTGCAAACTCCTGCTCGCTACTACTCAACACGCACCTCCTCTTCGAAGCCAGGCGCTCCTGGCACCACATCCAACGAACCTACCTCCATTCCTTCATCGGTAGTTTGATGCAACTCGCGCCGTCTACGTGCACTGGGAATGAGCCCTTCGGGCCGGTAAATCATGATCACGACCAGAACGATGCCAAAGACCAGGTTACGAATATTGCCAAAGGTGAAACCTTGAATGCCATGGGAAACAATAAAGTTTTTAACCGCGAATAACAGGTTGTTTGGATCGGCGGCCAACGTATCGAGTTGCGCCAAAAGAAACTGGTTGATAGAGTAGACAGCGAGGGCCCCGACGATCACGCCAGGGATACTGCCTATGCCACCGATGACCACCATGGCAAGGTAGATCACGGAATCACCAAAACTAAAATTATCTGGAGAAACCTGGCCAAGCTTTGCAGCATGAAAGGCTCCCGCGAGTCCGGCGAAGAACGCGCCTGTGCCAAAGGCAAATAGTTTGGTAGCGACGAGGTTGACGCCAGAAGAAGCAGCTGCAATTTCATCTTCGCGGATAGCAATCCAGGCACGACCTAAACGGGAATCGCGCAGGCGTACATTCACAAAAATCGACAGTGCAATCAACGCTAAAATTAAATAGTAGTAAGGGGCCGGGGTAATGATAGACCAATCGACGCCTGGAAACGATGGTGAGTTGACACCGACAATGCCATTGGTCCCGTTGGTATATTTATCCAATTCCAAAAAGACGATTGGCACAATCTCACCAAAACCAAGGGTCACAATCGCCAGGTAATCCCCACGTAGTCGTAGCGTCGGCGCGCCGAGCAGCACGCCAAAAAATGCTGCTACCAGCGCGGCCACAATCAACATCGGCCAGAAGAGCGCTGACAAAAGATGCGCGTTAATGGCCGTAAGGTTCAATACATTGGTCAACTGTGTTGATCCGATTATTCCCCAGGTATATGCTCCAATGGCAAAGAAAGCTACATACCCCAGATCAAGTAGTCCCGCAAAACCGACCACAATGTTCAGGCCAAGCGCCAGGATCACATAATAGCCTGCATCGCCGTAACCGGCTAACCGACCATTGGTACCAGAGCCAAACAGGAAAGGATCGATAACCGGGTAAAACAGGAGGAAAGCAACGATGAGGATGATATAGAAACGCTGGGCGCCGGTGCTTCGCAGGGGCAGATCGTTAGGTACCAGGTCCGCTGCCTCTTCACGAACACGCGTAGTGGACAGGGTCTCCAGTTGGCGCCGTTTGCTCACGCGTGTACTACCTGCATCTGCACGATTGCCGTCACCGCCATTGCTCTTCGCAGGAATGGTTCGACGCAGAGCAATCGTTGCGGCGAGCTGTCCAAGAAAATAGCCGGCAACAGGTAAGACGAGTGTGCGTACAGCCACCCAGACAAGGAGTATCGGATCCAACTGGTTAGTAAAGAAAAAGATAAGGTCAACAATCAGCCAGACAGCCGCCAGCACAGCACTAAACCAGAAGCTCCCCAGGATCGCACGTCGCTTTAATTCGGCCCGCTGCTCTGCGTCGAGAACTTTCAGATTCAGCAACGGTGTAGGAGGTGTATAATTGAGCGCCCTGTACAGACGACGGCGCGCAAAGAAGTACAGCGGCCAGATAACCGCGCACAAAGCAAGGCCAATAATGAGACCCATGCTCTGCACTAGAAAGAGGGGCACCAACACAAAGACCGCTATATCGATCCACAGCTCGTACATACCTCGTAGACCACTATCAGCGGCCACGAGATATCCCGCGAGAGCTATCACTGTAGCATAAAAGATGACAATAAAAATAGTTAACTGGATGAGCAGGGGGATATTGGAGACGACCCCTTGTCCAAGCAATCCAAGCAGCGCGTTATTGATGATCGCTTCACCACTCCAGACAAAAGTAAAGACAGCTATAGGCACCAGTAGCCCGACGATCCATTTGATCAATAGCGCACGAGTATTGCGCGCCGGAACAAGCGTATTAGCTATAGCCACGTTCGCATCACCTCGCTTCTGACAGCATATATTTCCAAAAACCGAAGCAAACTGGTGTCCATTAGACTTTCTCAGGCGTCTGCTGGCCAAGGAGACCAGAAGGCCGGAATACCAATATCAGGATGAGAATAAGGAATATGAGGGCCACGTGCCATGCTGCGCCGCCATGTGGCAGACCAAATCCTCCGTTAGAAGAGTCAGGTATAAGCGTGGCCAGCGCCTCGATCACGCCTATCAGCACGCCCCCGAGCATAGCGCCGACGAGGTTGCCGATGCCTCCAAGCACCGCTGCTGTAAACGCAAACAAACCCAATTGAAAGCCAAGCGTGAACTGCGTACTCCCGTACTTTAAACCCCATATGAGCGCGGCCGCCCCTGCAAGCGCCGCTCCGATAAAGAACGTGACGGCAATAATGCGGTTAACGTTTACACCCATGAGCGCGGCCGCCTCACGATCTTGCGCAACGGCACGCATAGCTCGACCAATACGCGTGCTGCTAACCATCCACTGGAGAGCAACCATCAACACAAGAGCGACCACAATCACGAGTATATCGACGCTACTGAAGCTTACAGGCCCTAAATAGTACGTAACATTTGGGAAAATTTGTGGAAACGAGACAATCGTAATGCCTTTCCAGAGTTTCCCAATATCCTCCAGAATTAACGAAACACCAATAGCTGAAATCAATGGGGCGAGGCGGGGAGCATTCCTAAGAGGGCGGTAGGCGACGCGCTCAATCACCACCCCAAGCACAGCGCACAACACCATCGAGCCAACTAATGTAAGGAGTAAAATACCCACCATACTGAACCCGGTAGGGGCCGTCGATGAGTTAGTAATACCAAACGCGCCGAAAATAGAAATGCAGATGAGGGTGCCGATCATGAAGATATCGCCATGGGCAAAATTAATCAGTTCAATGATGCCGTAGACCATGGTATACCCAAGCGCAATAAGCGCATAGATCGCCCCGGTGGCGAGCCCGACGACCAATAGCTGGATAAGCAGTGTTAGACTCATAACGTGTGCGGATTCCCACCTTCCTGTACATTATACAAAATATATACAACACCAGGAGATCAGGTAGCAAGTAGGGGAGTAGTCTTACACATTACTATTAGCCGACTCCTCCCCAACCCTCCTCTAAGCCAGCCAGACAGCGCTACGAACTATCTAGCCAGCAAACGCAGTACAATACCGTAACCAGCGACAGCTATTGCACATTCACCTGAGCCTCGAAAAGCCAGTCTGGCTTGCTCTGGGCATTCAGGCCCATCTTATAGACCGTGATGACCTTCAGGTTGGTATCACCGTTCGCATCAAAGCTTTGATGCCCGGTGACGCCATCGTACTGGATATTCTGGACGGCGGCAATGACAGCCGTACGGAACGCCTTGGCGCCATCTGCATCACTGGAGTCGCTGGGAGTATGCGCCCCATTTGCCAGAGCGGTCTTGACTGCCTGGATCAGGATGTTCGCGCAGTCATAGGAAGCAGCGCTGTAGACGTTGATGGGGTCCGAAAAGGCCGCTTTATACTGCTGGACAAATGTCTGAGCACTAGGATTCTTGGACGTATCTACCACAGCAACCGTTCCATAGACCGGGCCGCCCCCTGTCGGTTGAATGGTCGAGGCAAAAGAGGGCGTCACGATGCCATCGCCTCCACCATAGGGAAGATTTGCCAGTGCAGGCACTTGCCTCATCTGCTGGCGGATCAGCGTGCCGCCGGTGGAGTCAACGCCGCCAAAGTAGATCGCATCGGGATGCATTGAGGCAACCTGCGTGAGCAGCGAGACAAAGGAGGTGGTAGTACCTGGCTCGCTACTATGACCGAGCACCGTTCCGCCAAGTTTCTTCCACTCGCCGACGAAGGTGTTGGCAATACCAATACCGTAGGTCTCCGCATCGTCGATGACATAGGCCTTTTTTGCACCCTGCTTAAAGAGGTAGTCAGCTCCCGCTGGCCCCTGATGGTCATCCGTCGTCGCAACGCGGAAGTAGCTGACCTTATTGGTAGGTCGCAGGGTCGGCAGCAAATTGTTCTTCCCGCTGCAGCCAGATGCATCCGTATCTTTAGTCAGACAGGGATTGGTGTTCGCAGGGCTAATCTGAGCTAAGGGAGCCTGGTTTGAAATCGGCATCTCTGCCTTCGCCACACTACTGTTAAACGGTCCGACAATGCCCGCCACCAGGGCATCGGATACCAGCGCCGTGACATTCGCTGCCCCAACAGTCGGGTCGTGCGTGCCACTCGGGCCCACATCGTCTTTAGGGACAATTTGCAGGGTAATACCAGGGATTGTGTGATTGGCATTGGCCTGATTCACAGCCAGGTGTGCTCCATCCTCGGCCGGCTTTCCACTACTCTCGTCCTTACCGGATACCGGTAGTTCAGTAGCAATCTTGATGGTCTTCGAACCTGTCGGGGTAGAAGAACTCCCGGAACTCGTTGTGCCTGAACCACAGGCCGCGAGAATGGCCAGTAACAGGGGAATGCCCATTGTTACGGCTAAAATACGTGACCAACTTCTCTTCATGATGAGGTCAGCCTCCTTTAACATTTCCAAATAATGAACCACAAACATCGACAGAGGGATCCGATCGGTACGTGCAACTTATAAAGACTAGTATCCCCTCCTTGTAAGAAATACGTCAAATATTTCGCAAATCTCACCAATGCATGATGAAATTGCTCAGACCTGCCTAGCGCGGTGAACTAACTCTCCCTATTCTATTTCTAAACTCTTCACATGTGACCAAGAGGGCGCTTGATGAACTGATTATACTGATCATTAATAGCTATGTCAATAGAAAGCGATCTTTTTGCCCTTGATGGAATGGGGCCAGTGCCGCATTTGCTGCAACTGTTGTCTGCAAACGTTCTACTAACCCGGCAAACTCGCTCCCTGGTACTGTCAAGGCTAACTCGGATGGTGTAAGTCCAGTATAAGTGCGGGCACCTACACAGCCAAGACTCATCGAAATCTGGTTCGTTTGTATAGTACGTGGAATGATCGCACAGGTTGGGCGTCCAAAGGCCGATTGACCACCTGATTGTAACCAGTTCATGTTTCCCATTGCTTCTGAGATGAGCATCGCTTGCTCCGTAGTAATGATACAGAGGACGACATCAGCTTCGAGAGGGAACTGAGCCAGCGGGCCATAGACAATGTTCTGGTGTGGCTTTTTCACGATGGGCAGCGCACTGACTTCAGCTGGAGAAAAATATTGAACACTTGCCATCGTTCCTACCAAAGCCTGCGCCCGCTGCTGGTCTGCTTCTGGCATGACAAACCCCATAGTCATCATGCCGATTGGGCACTCTTTGTGATCCTCAGGGGTGGCGTAGAAAACACCCTGTTCAGCTAAACGCCAGAATGTACAGGCTGAAGGCACTCCTCTTGTCGTATGCTGAATATTTTCAGGGATGTACTCGATAAAAGCTAGCCCTATAGGCGGCTGCTTTAATTGTAACTGTTCGGTCAAACGTTGCACCAGGTCTTGATACAAAATCTTGCTTCCTTCTTGCTAAGAATTCAACCATAGAGGTGGGCGGTATCTCCACTCGGGTTTATTCTATCATATGGATACTGCAAGGCATCACACTTTATATTTGGCCACCAGACCTTTGACCCAGTTACTTTGTTTTGGTGTGGGGCTAAAATTGTTCTTCTGCAATCGTTTGGCCATGTCTTCGATGAATTGGCGCTCCTGTGGACTGACGCGGGAGTTGTTGGGATCAAGGCTATCAAAAAGTGCTTTGAGTTTCTGAACCTGCTGGCGGAGCGCATAGAGATCTGCGGCTGGTACCACATTATGCGCCTCGGGTGTATTGGATGCTTGCCACTTGCGGTAGGCATTCATATCGCCGTTCCATGCGCCCAGTCCGGCCAGTTCATCGGCTCGCTCATTCAAATCATGACCGGCATGCCCACGCACCCATTCAAACACAGGGGGAACTTTGCGACGGTTGAGCAACATACGATACAACGACCAGATGTCGGGATTTGCCTTCATTTGATATGTACCCTGGGCCACTTTGATGGTATATTCACTGTCGCTATAGATTTTCAAGGGAAAATCTGGGGGAGCAATACATAATGCAGCAAGAACCGCTGCTATCTCGGCCCGGTTATTGGTGGTGGTCGCGGATTGGGGAATATGACCATAGCTTTCAATGGGCGTCGCATTTTCGTGTGCAACGTAGCCAGTAATGTCATCGGCGGCCAGCAAAATAGCGCTCCATCCAGCAGGCCCTCCTGGATTTTTGATACAGGCGCCATCGGTAAAGGCCACCACTCCTTTTGTGCCTAGTGCTGCACGCGCTTTATCGACGTACACGTTCCGCAAAGCATCCAGGACCGAACGCCATTCTAACGACTCGTCTACCAGATTCACAGAACTCGGGCCAGGAAGCCCCGCGTCTTTAGACCGGGGAGGAATGGCCCGCTCCTTTCATGTAGCTATAGCCATCGCATCGATGTACCGGAGCACAGAAGCGATAGCTGATCCCCTGTACTCGGCCCTGTTTCGTTCGGATGTCAAACGATCCACTTGCCCGGACCAGAACCCGTCCAACGTAGACGCCTTGTTTGCTGCCGCTGGTGACAACTGCTTTGACGATATCCCCCGTTTGGAAGCCTTTGACCTTCTTCGTTCCCTTGGGTTTTGAGCAGGGGAAGCCCATCTCGTTGACGTTGCATTTCTGCCTGCTGCCATGTCCTGTTGCTGCGATCAGGAGAGGAACAACCCCCGCAAGGTGAACGTGTTCAGGAGTGCTCTTGCCCACGCACGCCGCATCGAGCCAGTGCTTTTTGGGCAGTTCTCGCACCGTCCGATTGAACTTCGTCAGACCGCCAGAACCACATTCGATTGGCATTCCCAGGGTCCCCAGTCGTTCGTACAAGGCCCATCGGATCGTGTTAACGGCGGCGGCATCCTTGAGCGGCGCTTTGCTCTGAGCCAGAATGCGTCCAAGCAGGTCAGGTTTCTCAGTCAGGAACACGCGAATATCCTGGGTTCCTTTGGCTTTATTGCAGGAGTCACAGGCCAGACAAAGATTGCTGATGCGATCAGTTCCCCCATTGGCTTTGGCCTGAATATGCTCCACTTGCAACGGGACGTTCTGAGCGCCACAATAGGTACAGGCCCGCTTCCATTTCTCGAGCAGGTACTCTCGGACCTCATAGCCAGCCAGCGTCCCTTGCTGGTACTCCATACCGCTTATCTCTGGATGATCCATCTGCTGCAAGTCAAACTTGACAAGCTCTTGAGAGAGGACGGAAATGGGGGCTATCCTCCTCAGACGCTGAACCCAGGTCACGATATTGGCCATTCTGCTGATCAGAGAGGGAGAAAGCCAGCCCTTGCGCCGCCTGCGATTGGCAAATCGTGCTTTCCTATACCGGGTCTTGCGCTGTCTCCGGTTTCGGCGTACCGCTCGGCGTTGATCCATGGCGTGCTTGATAGCTTGCCCACGATGACTCAGTTCAGCCGCGAAGACGATTTCACCGGTTGCATCATTGACCAGGGCCAACCCGGTCGTCTGACTCCCCGGATCGATCTTCAAACGGAGAGGATGAACCTCCGGGTGCTCCGGCATGGTTTTCAAGATGATCGTAAACGGGTAGCGGCGAAAAACTGCCGCTTTGTTCTGCGTGAGCAACAGGCGCGCACGCCCTGGATGGACCGGGGTGAGCGGGTTCCTGTTCGCATCAACGACAAAAACGTGAGACATCGTTGCTCCTTTCAGAGCCTCTGGTTTCCCAGGTAAAGGTGGCCTCGACAAGGTTATCAGGCGGTCACTGTCTTCTGAGCACTTCTTTAACCCGTTCCAGATGTTTAACTCAGAAGTTCTAGAGCAGCGGGCTGGCCGCGCACCCGAAGGTCGGGTCCTTGAACACTCCCTGATAACGTGGCCCGTTGCCGGGCTGAGTCTGCTCATGTCTCAGGCTTGAAACAACGCGAGCCTTGCTCCAAGCCCCGGCATTCAATGCCGGGGTTCATGACCTACGTACAGGGCTAGAACACAATGCGCTTTGCCCGTATGACCCCCCGCTTATTCAACTCGCCTTCAACGAAGACTTCTCCACCTTCGGGCAATTTCTGTATCACTGCTAAAGGGGCGGTTTCACCTGTACGCCTCACCATTGTAGTATTGTCGTCAATACGCAACGCGATGGGCTTGGCCTCACCTGTACTTCGCTTGGTCGTACTCCCCGCAACGATATATCTCAGTTTTTTATCTGGTACCCTGGTCACACCGGCAACGGCCACCTTGCGTCCATTTTGCAAGAGCGCGTCAAGGTGTTCGGGAGATTGCTGAGATTCTTGCCGCTCTCCAACACCAGGCTGGTCCAGCTGATCTTTGTCTCGAGAAGTGTTTTCTGCTGATTGGCGCCGCTCTTCCTGTGCTGAGTCATGCTGCTCCTGTTTTTTCCCAGCCGAATCTTCAAACAGAGCATCATCATAGGTACACGGAATTGCAACGCGTAATGCCGAGGGCTGAGCATCGAAGCGATAATTGACCATCACTTGCTCTTTATTTTCAACCTGTTCCAGCGCTTTACGATCCGACTTGCTCAGATAATCTTTGAGTTTCACCGCGCTACCATCTAATTGTAGATCAATCGTGGCTGGAACAGTGATGGTGAGGTGAGCTCCATGGAAGTATTCGCTTGTGAGGTTATCTGGTTTACGTCGCAACAAAAGAGATGCGACCTGTTGCAGGGTGGTAAGCGGATCTCCAGCTGTAATAACACAAACATCGAGAACTCCATCGTCGATATGAGCGTTAGGGGTCATCTCCACGATATCAGCGTACCGCCGAGTATTGCCAACCACCACCTGTAAAGCTTCGCCTTTCCAGAGCGCTTCACCCTTGCGGCTGCCATCGGCTACATGTATCTCAAGCGGGAATTGGTGTTGTGTAGGCAACTCTTTAGCGGCGGATAGGCCAACTGCCAGCGGGCCAATGCGATATTTGAGCGGTTTAGAGACATGGCCCATAACAGCAGCATCAAGACCCAGGCCTGCCATCAAAAGGAAGTGGTGTTTCGCTTTAGAGCTCGATTTCGCCTTTTTCTTCTGTGATTTGTTTCCTCCAGGCTGACCCTGCCCGTTCTGCCTCGTCTCAGGAAAGGTAAGCGATTCCACTTCGACATGCCCGATATCAACTTTGCGGGGCTCACTATTGACGAGAGCCAGCACGGCCTTGATAGGATCTGTGGGCAGGCCGATTTCGCTAGCCCATACATTGGCTGTTCCACCGGGAATGAGGCCTACAGTGCTGTGTTGCCCCCCGGCATTCATCACCCCGTTGACAATCTGGCTTAGTGTACCATCTCCACCAAAGCCTATTACCAGTTCATAGTTTTTTTCAGCCGCTTCATTAGCCAGTTCCATGGTATGTCCGCCATACTCCTTTATGGCGATATCTGTATCCCATCCCGCAGCTGCTAATACAGTCGTGATATCCGGAAGCTTTGCAATATTTTGCCCGCCCCTTGGGTTAATTATCAAACAGGCTTTCTTTTCTCGCATAAAAAACTCCAATTTTACAATCTATGATTTCAGGCTTGTATGTCACTTATCACGAGAAAAGTAGCGGCAGAGTTTCAAGCGCTATCCCTCTTCTGACGCTTATTGGTTATCAGGAAGTTAAGAAAAAGAGCCCGGCGGGCGTACTCAAAAAGGTACTCGCAAGGCCCTTGACTAAAAGTTGTTTCCTAAACTTCCTATTTGCGCTGTAGAAGCGCGTTGACCGCTTCAACGATACTGTGCGCGCTTATACCCGCTTCTTCCATGAGTTGATCAGCTGTGCCAGAACCAGGCATCGATTGTACGGCCAGTTTGACGATCTGGGGCAGGGGGCCATCGCGATGCGTGAAAACTTCTAGAACGGCATCGCCAAGTCCACCTTCTGGCCAGTGATCCTCAACGACAATAAATTTGTCGCCAGCCTCAGCTGCTGCCGCCAGTAACGTTTCTTCGTCCATCGGCTTCACCGAATAGGCGTCGATCACGCGGATCGTGACCCTCTGACTCTTCAGTTGATCGTAGGCCTTCAGTGCTTCGTGGAGCGTAATCCCGGCGGCCACCACTGTCAGTCGATCATTCTCCGACTGGCGCACAACTTTGCTGCCGCCAATGGTGAACTCTTCATCAGGGCTATAGAGCACCGGCGTCTTTTCGCGCGTGGTTCGCATGTAGACGATCCCGTTGTGCTCAGCCATCAATGCCACCAGTTGTGCCGTCTGATTGGGATCGCTTGGATAGACCACGGTACTGCCATAGACCGCACGCATCATGGACAGGTCTTCGAGCGCCATCTGTGATGGACCATCCTCCCCGATCGAGACCCCTGCGTGAGAACCGCACAGGCGAATGTTGGCGCGAGAGATAGCCGCCATACGAATGAAATCATAGGCGCGTGTGAAGAATGCTGCGAACGTCGAGGCAAAAGGAATCTTATGGCGGACACTCATCCCTACAGCTGCCGATACCAATTGTTGCTCGGCAATGAACTGCTCGAAGTAGCGATCAGGGAAGGCCTTGGCAAATTCTTCGGCATAGGTTGAGTTGCTCACTTCACCATCCAACGCAACAACATCGGGGTTGGCTGCTCCGAGCGCCTTTAATGCATCTCCATAGGCTTTACGAGTGGCAACTGCATCTTTCTCGCCATAGCGTGGTAATTCCACCGCTTTTTTAGCGGCTTCCTGGGGCAGTTGACCCTGTGCAGGTTTCTGTACGGGAAAGGTCATGCTGCGCACGGGGTGAAGTTCGTTAAGCGCCTGCTCTTCCTGTTCTTCACTGAGAGCTTTACCATGCCACCCTTCCTTATTCTCCAGAAATGAGACTCCCTTACCTTTTATGGTTTTAGCGATAATGAGGGTTGGAGAACCTTGCGTTTGCAGGGCTTGTGAGTAAGCCTGGTTGATTTGATCGTAGTTGTGTCCATCGATGACAATCGCATTCCATCCAAAAGCTTTCGCGCGCGCCTCATAGACAGCGGTATTCCATCCCCACATGGTTTGTCCGCGCTGACCGAGCCGGTTACAATCGAGTATGCCCACGAGGTTGTCCAGCTTATAATACGAGGCATGATCGAAAGCCTCCCAGATGGACCCTTCCGCCATCTCGCTATCCCCAAGCAAAACCCAGATATGATAGGGCAGCTTGTCCAGGTATTTGCCAGCGAGCGCAATGCCGACACCTATTGGTAGCCCCTGCCCAAGGGAACCGGTCGCGACGTCTACCCATGGAAGAACGGGAGTTGGGTGCCCTTCGAGGCGGCTGCCAAATTTCCTCAATGTCATCAATTCTTCGTCGCTAATAGCGCCCGCCGCTTTGAACATTGAGTACAGTAAGGGTGATGCGTGGCCCTTTGAAAAGATGAGGTGATCATTGTTCGGGTTGCCAGGATTGTCAAAGTCGTAATGTAGGTAGCTTGACATTAAGACTGCCATCAAGTCTGCCGCCGACATAGATGAGGTGGGATGGCCTGAACCTGCAGCAGTCGAAGAACGTATGCTGTCCACACGTAATTGTTGCGCCAGGTTAGTCCATTGCTGAACTCGGGTATTTGTTTCGGTTGTTGCCATAGTTACTCCTAAAATTCGTTGTAGAGCCTGAAGTAATGTGTTCTCCATCGGGTACTCTATTATTGTAGAATCCATATTCCTTTACGACAAGGTGATGCTTACCAAAAAGGGGTAATTTCTAGAAATTAGCTTGCAATACAATACCTCCCCTCTACGTCTATACTAAATGAGACCTGGTATGACATCATGATACTTTATTCACGTATGCCTTATCATTTCTGGTAATAGAATGGATTTGTCGTCACGTACCCTATCGCCTTGAAGGCGATGGGCTTGTGCAGAACGAAGCCCTGGACGAACAGACGGGCAGGGTGCGAGTCAGTGTCGTTGGCACATCAAGGAAACCGCGCACAAACAGGGGCGAGGACAACTTTACTTCATCTGGCAACAGATGAACGATGCCTCATTAGGAGGCCCCTGCATCGGGGAGAACAGGGAGGAAACCATGTCACGCGTTTTGATCGTCGATCAGCAGCGGCGACCGCTCATGCCATGTACACCGGCGCGTGCTCGCCTGTTGCTCAAACAAAAGAAGGCGGCGGTCTTGCGGAGATGTCCATTTACTTTGATTCTGCATGAGAGCCGTTCCGAGGCGGTTGTGCAACCATTACGGCTCAAGATCGATCCAGGGAGTAAGGTGTCAGGGCTGGCGATCGTCAATGATACATCAGGAGAAGTCGTCTGGGCGGCGGAAGTCACCCATCGCGGTGAACAGGTCCATAAAGATCTCCAAAAACGGACAGGGGTACGTCGAGGACGGCGGCAGCGCCACACATGGTACCGGCCAGCACGATATCTCAATCGCCGTCGCCCCAAAGGCTGGCTCCCTCCATCACTGGAGAGCCGGGTGCAGAATGTTGAGACCTGGACCCAGCGGCTCATCCTCTGGGCTCCCGTTGGATCCCTCTCCTACGAAGCCGTGCGTTTCGATACCCAGGCGTTGCACAATCCCGAGATCGAAGGAACGCAGTACCAACACGGGACGCTCGCGGGCCTGGAGGTCAAGGAAT
>WNGK01000902.1_pt1 | contig 31382 bp, 18 predicted proteins | sample 5400601 | NCBI WGS metagenome assembly WNGK01 (sample SAMN13153376, study PRJNA577476) | soil metagenome | isolation source: 60 cm soil or saprolite under Garry oak tree replicate 1 | place: USA:California | collected 2016-06-15 | reverse complement strand
ACCGTTTATCACGACGCCCACGCCGACGCCGTCCGACACGCTGACATAGGCAAAACTGTGGGGCCCCGTCTCTCCTCGCTCCAGCCATAACTGGGCGAGTGCGCAAGCTCGCGCAGAATTCTCCACAGTTACGGGCAGACCAGTAGCAGCGCTCAGCTTGTCGCGGATGTCTACGCCCCGCCAACCAAGTGCCGGCGCATTGAGAATTCTTCCCGTCCGTTGGTCCACCATCCCCGGAACCACCAGCCCGATACCTTCGCAACCGGCGAGAAATCCGTTGTGTTGGGCGATTCTGCGGATGCGTGCGGCCAGATCCTTGACGAATGCAGGGATCGAAAAAATCGTGTCATAAGTTTCGAGCGCGAGCTGCTGGCCCGAGAAATCCGAGAGCATCAGGTAGGTTCTGCTGAATCGAACATCGACAGCGATGGCAAAACGATTTTGCGTCCTAATGTGCAGGAAGGTTGGCTTGCGCCCGCGCATTGCTTTGCCCGTCGCTCCTTCATAGATCACTTCCTGATCGATCAATTCCTGGACCAGCACACTGATCACTCCGCGAGTGACATTCATTCGCCGCGCCAGGTCAGCGCGTGAAATCGGCTGGTGTTCACGAATCAGGTTGAGCGCAATCCGCCGATTGATATCGCGCGAAGTGGTACGCGTTGCCACTCGAAAATCCCGGGTATTGATTTTGCGCATCTGACCCTCGCAGGCGGCGGGCCTATTTGTTCGGAGTTCGGACAATATATGGACCCTTCATTTTTGTCAACAATTTTTTGTTTTTGTCAACAGTTTTTTCAACAGGTGGTGGGTCAGTTTCAGTGCGCGAATGTCCGACAAACTTCAGTTTGTCGCCGAAGTTCGACAAGCTAAAGCTCGTCGGACGTTAAATTAACCCACCACTTTCAACTAAATTGACGTGGCTCAAATGGTAGATTCAAGTTTGAAGTGCAACTTTGAGAAATGCGAACCTCAAGCGCCAAAGGCGCGAAATATGTTAGCCACGGGCAAGTGCGAGCGAAGCGAAGCACGACGCCCCTGGATCGATGCGTCAAAGGCCGCGAGCACTGAAAGTGCGAAATAGAAATCCTCTGAACCCGCGCGCTATGTCGCTCCTTCAGAGCTCCGTTCAATTTGGTGCGGCTCCCAGGGGCGGCGCGCTTCGCTATCGCTCAGCACTTCCACCCCAGCGCGGCTGCCGCGCCGGGGGACCGCGGCTTGCCCCTGGCTACCTTATTCCGCGCCGTTGGCGCTAAATCCTGCCTTAGTCGCACCGCACGATTCGCGTACGACCAGCTCCGGCCCGACAATGACGTGTTGCTCTTTCCGTTTCCTTTTTCCTTCGACCAACTCTATCAAGAGCTGTGCTGCCGCCTGCCCCATCTCTATGGTCGACCAGGCGACTGTTGTCAGTGGAACCTTTAGCATATCACCGTAATGAATATTCCCACCGCCTACGAGCGCCACGTCATCCGGTATTCTGAGGCCGGCTTCATCGATCGCACTCATCGCACCAATCGCGGCCGGATCGTTGGCCGCGAAGATAGCCGCGGGCGCATTGCCTTGCTTGATCCAGGCACTCATTGACTCGTAACCGTCACGCTCCGTAAAGCCGCAATCACGGACCAGTGATGAATCGAAAGGCAGTCTATGTTTCGCCAGCGCCTGTTTGTAGCCTTCCAAACGCAGGGTGGCAGTTGAAGCCTCGGTGCCTTTGAGGTGACCGACTCTTCGATGTCCCAACTTGATGAGATGTTCTGTCGCCAGTAAGCCAACCTTGACATCGTCAGTCGTAACCGCCACGCAACGCAGTCCTTCAAGCTCGCGGTCAATCAAAACGAGCTTTGCGCCCTCTTTCATGATTCGCCGGTAAAACCCGGTGCCCTGGGGCGACGCTGAGGACGCGACAATCAGCCCGTCGGTTCTTGGCAAAAGTGCTTCAATTTCGCGCTGCTCTATAGTTGCATCTTCGTCGGTGCTGCAGATTAGATTTTGGTATCCAACCGGTCCAGCAACCGCTTCTACGCCGCGGCAAATTTCGGCGAAATAAGAATGCATCAAGTCCGGCACTACGACGCCGAGCAAGTACGAGCGATTGGTTGTCAGCGCGCGCGCATGCTGATTCGGTCGATAGTTCATGCGCTGCGCCGCCTCGAGGATGCGAGTCCGGGTTTCCGGGCTGATTTCAGGATGATTGTTTATGGCGCGCGACACCGTCATCTTGGAAACGCCTAGCGCGCGCGCAATATCAGCTAGAGTTGTCGGCATAGAGTTTGTGTTCCCTCTCCCCTGGGAGAGGGTTAGGGGGAGGGCATTAGTGCGAAACTGAGTAACACATCAAGTGTCGCCAATTCACTCTCACATTCCAGTCCTCTCCATTTGGAGAGGAATGAGCCCAATAAGATATTATCTGCACCTTTGCTTACGCCCTCACCCCGACCCTCTCCCAAAGGAGAGGGAGACGGAACTATTTTCTGCCCTTTAACGCCGCGGCGATAGCTCTCTCCGCCAGTGGGCCCATCACCTGATAACCTTTTTCGTTAGGGTGAAGTCCATCATTGCTCAGCTCATCTTTCAAGAAACCGTTCTCATCTATCATAGCCGAATAATAATCAAGATAGGTCAATCTATTTTCGGCGGCGTAACGCCGGAGCCACTCATTGAGGGCTTTGATCTGCTCCGGCGGCCGCTGAGCGGTCTGAATGATAGGCTGTCCATCTTTGTTCTTTTCGTAATCGCTGACGGGTAGCACCGAAGCCAACGCCACACGAATATTGTGAGTCGCTGCCAGTTCCGCCATTGATGCCAGATTGTCCTCGATTGCCTCCAGAGTCGTTGGTCCAGTATTCCCGGCGAGATCGTTTGTGCCTGCCAGGATCACTACCACGCTGGGATGGAGCGCGATCACATCGGCGCGAAAGCGAACCAACATCTGCGGCGTGGTTTGTCCGCTGATGCCGCGATCTATATAGGGCTTGCCCGGAAAGAAGCCTCCAAATTTTGGATCGTCCCACGAGTCGGTAATCGAATCCCCCAGGAAGACGACGCGTTGCTCGCCCCTGGCCGGAGGGACAATCTTCATATTAGCTTCGCGGTAACGAGCCAGGGCGGGCCAATCCTTCAGTCGGGATTCAAGTCTGGTGAGCTGAAGCTTAACATCCGCACAATCCGGTGATCCCTGAGTCACCTGACCCGCGCTGGATGCAATACTGATAAGGAGCACCGCCCCACAACCGAATAACCGTTTCATTCGATCCCCCCGTTCTCAGGTGTCAATTTCTCTTTCGGGTTCAGTTTGAGCAAGTGGCACGGGCGTCTCGCCCGTGAAACCACGCGCAGGATGCACGTGCCACCTCAAACTGAACCACTACGCTCTTTCGGCGCCGATGGCTTCCTGCATTACTGATTCAGGAGTCCAGTCGTCGATCGGCCGCGCGGGTGACAAGCGTCCGCGGCTCATAACCGCCAGGCGGTCGCACATGCCGAAGAGTTCCGGCAGATAGGAGCTTACCATCAGGATTGCTTTCCCATTCGCCGCGCACTGTGCAATCGTTTCGTAGACCTGTGCCTTACTGCCGATGTCGATGCCACGCGTTGGTTCATCGAGCAACAGCACGTCAGCATCCTGGTGGAGAAGACGCGCTACAGCTGTCTTTTGTTGATTGCCGCCAGAGAGCGCACTGACGGGTTGCTCCACAGTTCGCGCTTTGATTGTCAGTGCGCGTATCACTTTTTCAGCCTGTTGCTTTTGGCGGCTAAGATTCAACCATCCCCAACGCGAGCACGATGAAAAACGTGTCATAGTCACATTGTCAGCGATAGAAAGTGTAAGCGCGAGCCCTTCACCCTTTCGATCTTCGCTTAAGTAACCCAGCTTTTGCAGCAGCCTGACAGCGGGCGTTCCGCCACTGACCGAGACAGACTTGCCCTTTAATTTAATCGTACCGCTGCTAGCCTGATCGAGACCGAAGATAGTTCGTACGACCTGGGTTCTTCCGGATCCCATCAAGCCGGCAACACCGAGAATCTCGCCGGCGCGAACTTCGAAGCTCGCTTGCTGCAAGGCAGGCGGCGCGGCCAGATCTCGTACTTCAAGTACGGATTCTCCGCCTTGCGCAGGCTCGAGAGATCGCTTGGGAAAAAGATTCTGAATCGGCCGTCCCACCATTTGCGCAATCAATTCATCATCGGAAACGGAAGCGATCTTTCCGGTAAAGACGCTTTGGCCATCGCGCAGCACCGTGAAGCTATCGGCTATCTCGCGCACCTCTTCCAGAAAATGGCTAATGTAAATGACGGTGATGTGCTGGTTCCTGAACTTGCGAATCAGTCCAAACAGATGCTCCACGTCATCGCGTTGCAAACTGCTGGTCGGCTCGTCCATCAGAATGATTCGCGCGTTGGCTGCTATCGCCCGGCAAATCTCTACTATCTGCCGCGCTGCGATCGAAAGCTTGGCGACTTGTGTGTGCGGGCGAATCTCCGGATGATGAAATGTATGCAGAACTTCGGCGGTCCGATCATGCAGGCGCCTGCGATCGAGTAAAGCCCATCGCGACGGCTCCATGCCCATCATGATGTTTTCCGCAACTGACAAATGGGGGAACAGTGAAAGCTCCTGATGAATTAGGGCAATTCCTCTGACACGAGCATCCAGCGGCGTTGCCGGCTCATAAGCTTGCCCTTCAACCTCCATCGTGCCGCGATCGGAAGGAAATAAGCCCGCGAGCACATTCATCAAAGTGCTTTTGCCAGCTCCATTCTCGCCAATCAGAGCGTGCACTTCGCCCTTCTCCAAACGAAGATTCACTCCATCCAGCGCAACGGTTGGTCCAAATCGCTTACTAACGTTGGAAAGTGATAGAACTGCCATCCTAATAAAGAGAATCTCTTTTCCTGTCCTTTAGGAGTCTGTGTCAAAAGTCGGCATTGAGCTTAACCAAACCACGTTTTTAAACGCAGAGGGTGCGGAGGAATTCGCAGAGGAACGCAAAGGACAGCATTTCTCTGCGGCCTTTGCGAAAACCTCCGCGTCCTCTGCGTTAAGATTGGCTCTTAACAATCACACTTCCTCAGTTTTGACACACCTCACCGGGGGCGTGAGTATGACCCTCTCAATCCTCTCCCCAGCCCTCCCTCGAGAGGAGAGGTCTAGCCTGGACAAAAAGCCAAATTACCGACCTGCTTCTCTTTTGTTCCACGCACGACCATTAGGAAACTCGTAGTAATCAAGCGACTCAGGCTTCATCTCGATGCTATATCCCGGATCGGCGGGCGGCATGTAGCGACCATTCTTCATCGACACTGGATAGACGAAGTGCTCATGTAGATGGTCGACATATTCGACGATTCGATTTTGCAGCGAGGCGCTCACGGCAATGTAATCGAACAGAGAAAGGTGCTGCACATACTCGCACAGCCCGACGCCGCCCGCGTGCGGGCATACTGGTACCTCGAACTTCGCAGCCATCAACAAGACGGCGAGCACTTCGTTTACGCCGCCGAGACGACAGCTATCAATCTGGCAAAACCTGATGGCTTTGGCTTGCAGCAACTGCTTGAAGATCACGCGATTTTGGCAGTGCTCCCCAGTTGCCACTCCGATGGGCGCCAGGGCTTTAGCAATCTTCGCGTGACCAAGTACGTCATCGGGTGACGTCGGCTCTTCAATCCAGTGTGGTTGGAATTCGGCTAACCTCTTCATCCAGTCGATCGCCTGATCCACTTCCCAAATCTGGTTGGCATCCATCATCAACTTGCGCTCGCAACCGATCTCCTGGCGGATTATGCGCGCGCGACGCACGTCGTCATCCAGGTTGCGGCCCACCTTCATCTTGAAATGCGTCCAACCCTGGGCCACTCCTTCACGCACCAGGGCACGCACCTGCTCGTCCGAATAACCCAGCCAGCCCGCGGAAGTTGTATATGCCGGGTAACCAACCTTGAGCATTTCATGTTCGCGCGCAAGTTTGGTCGACTCGTTACGCTGAAGTATCTCAAGGGCTTCATCCGGAGTTAGAGTGTCGGTGATGTACTTGAACGGGATGCAACGGACCAGTTGCTCAGGCGACATGTCGACGAGTAGTTTCCATAACGGCTTACCTTCAGCCTTTGCGTACAAATCCCAGACGGCGTTGACTAAAGCGGCCGTCGCCAGGTGAATTACTCCCTTCTCAGGTCCGACCCAGCGCAATTGACTGTCCGACGTGACGTCATTCCAGAATCGCCCCAAATCGTCGGTAATGGATTCGAGCGTGCGGCCAACCACGTGCAGCTTCAGCGCTTCAATCGCTGCGACACAGAGTTCGTTGCCTCTTCCGATCGTAAACGTGAGTCCGTGTCCTTTTAATGCGCCGTCTGTTTGCACGATGACATACGCGGCGGAGTAATCCGGATCGGTATTCATCGCGTCCGAGCCGGCCTGCGATGCCGAAGTCGGAAAGCGAATATCGCGAACAGTAATGTCGGTAATTGTAACTGCTGCCATGAAATCACTGTGACCACTTTGCCGGCTTACGTTCCCAACGGTGCCGGCGCAATTCTGAAAGAAGGTCTTCCGGCAGTGGTCCGGCATCGCTGGCTGCGATGTTCGAATCAACGTGTGAAAGCTTGCGCATGCCCGGAATGATTGTGCTGACATTAGAATTGCTAAGAATGAACCGCAAAGCCATTTCTGGCAGCGTCATGCCTGGCGGCACGAGCGTTTTCAGCTTATCAGCGCGCTCGACGCTGGGATTTAGGTTCTCGGGGACGAAGTAAGTGTTTCGCCAGTCTCCTTCGGGCCACTTGCTTTCCCTGGTCAGCCTGCCGGTCAGTGTACCTTCGTCGAAAGGAACTCGCGCGATCACCCCGACGTCCATTTCTGCACAGGCTGGAAACAATTCATCCTCCGGATTCTGATCGAAGATGTTGTAAATCACCTGCACAGAATCGATCAGACCGCTGCGCACTGTTCGCACTCCATTCCAAGGCTCCCAACGGTTGATGCTGACGCCGACAGCGTGAAACAAACTCTGGGCGCGAAGCTCGTCCATCTTCTTCGCCCAGCGATCGTCTTCCACCCAACCGTCTTCCCAAACATGAAATTGCATCAGATCGAAACTCTCGAGGCCGGCATGCTCGAGACTTTCATGCACTCGCTGTTCGATGTAACCCGGCGGGAAGGCGTCATCGAGGGTGAATTCGCGCCGGCTGGGCCAGGTTGAATTCTTCGGCGGAATCTTCGTGGCCGTGTACAGTTTCTTTTCCGGATTGCTGCGTACGAGTTCGCCCAGCAGCGCTTCGCTGCGTCCTTCTCCATAGGCCCACGCGGTGTCGAAGAAATTGCATCCCAGATCGACGGCGTGCTGCAAAGAATCTCGGGATTCTTCATCACGTGAGCCCGTCCAACCACCCATGCCCCACATTCCATAGCCAATCTCGCTGATCTTCCAATTGGTGCGACCAAATCGACGATACTTCATCAGTTTCTCCAAACTATCCAAAGCGCCATCGCCGTTTCGCTCTACCGGCGCACTCCATTACTCATCATGCCTCAATCAGTCGTGAACTTCGCCAACGATCGACCGCGACTGCAATCACGATCAGCGCTCCGATTATGATCTCCTGAATATAGTTGGGCCAGCCGATCTGCTGACAGCCATTGCGCAGGAACGCCATAATAAGGGCGCCGATCATCGAGCCCAGAATACTGCCTTCGCCGCCACTGAGACTTCCGCCTCCAATGACCACCGCGGCAATGACATCCAGTTCCAATCCCGCAGCCACAGTAGGATCGCCTTGTCGCAAGCGCGACATCTGCATCACTCCAGCGAGCCCGAACAACAAGCCGGCAAGCATGTAGATATAAACCTTAAGCCGATCAGTGGCGATGCCGCAGGCGCGCGCCGCTGCTTCGTTTGAACCCAGGGCAAAGACACGCCGGCCGAAAACGGTCCTCCGCAAGACGATGGCCGCTATGATCGCCAGCACAATCGCGATCCAAACACCGGGAGCCACCAGCAGCCATTCAGGTTTGGGAACCGTCAGCAGCAAATCGTTCGCCCAGGTGTCCGGTATATTGACTGTCTGCGAGCCGGCGATGCCTTTCGCGATCCCGCGTGCGACACCGAGCATTCCCAGGGTGGCGATGAACGGAACCACACGAAGACGCGTGATCGCCAGCCCATTTACCAGACCAACCGCGCCGCCCAGCAGAATGCCGGCGCATAGCGCTGCCGTGGTTGATAATCCGGCGTTGAGCCCCAGGGCCGTGATTACTCCAGTCAGAGCGATGGCCGACCCCACAGATAGATCGATTCCGCCGCTGATGATGATCATCGTCATGCCGATTGCGCCAATGGCGACGATCACTGTTTGCGCCAGCACGGTGCGCAAGTTCCTCGGCGAGAGATACCGCTCGGGATTTCCTATGAGGATGGCAAAGGTAGCGATAACCAGAACCAGTCCCAGGAGCGGACCCAGCCGGTTCAACCAGGTCCTCGCGAAGTTGGAAACCGCGACAGGACGGAATTTTGCTTCAGCGACCATTCTCGAAAGAGAAAGATATTTGTCGGTCTCCCTTTGGGAGATGGTCGGGGTGAGCGCATACATGTGAGATTGAAGCAGACCCTCAGTTCTCTCGCCCCGGCCTCTCCCAAAGGGACACGGAGTTTTTCAGCAGTGCCCCGTCAAGAGACGTTTACTTCAAATAGTGGGTCAGTTTCTATTCTGGATAAATAGGCCAACCTGTTACTGGGAGCGCGGGCGCCTCGCCCGCCAAGCGTGCCCAGAACGCTCTCCTTTTCACTTCTTGGACGAAAAGGATGGCAATCGTATTGACGTTAGTGCGGGCGAGGGCGCCCGCGCTCCCAGTGAAAAGTCGTCCCACAAACTTTAAAGTGACCCACCACGTTACTTTAAATATTGGTCCAGAGGCGGGTGCAGCAGCGCCTGAGTGTCGGCGGCATCCAGATTATCAATCGTGATCATGGTGACGCCGGTATCGATTCGTTTATCGACGGTCTTCCCCTGCAGATTTTCGTTCATCGTGCGCACGCCCAGATAGCCCATGTTAAATGGATTCTGCACTACGATGCCATGCAACTGCTTCGCGCGCATAGCGTCGATAAACATCTGGCTGGTATCGAACCCAACGAACATTACTTTGCCTGCCTTGCCAATGTCCTGGAGCGCCGAAAGCATTCCTGCCGTCGTTGATTCGTTGGGGCAGAAGATGCCCTGTACTTCGTCGCCGAATCGATTTAGGAGGTTTTCCGAAGCGCGCTTGGCCGTATCGCGCGTGGCCCCGGCGTACTGATCAGTCGAGATTAATTCGATGCCGGGGTACTTCTGCTTGATCTCCTGAAGAAAGCCATCTTCACGATCCTGGGTACTCGCCGAGCCCTCGGCATAACGGAGCAAAATCACCTTACCCTTGCCGCCCAGCAGTTCGCCCAGGCGGTCTGCGGCCAGCATGCCGCCTTTGCGATTATCTGTGGCCACGAAACTGACAATCGAATCCGAGTCAAGCGCCGAATCAATGATGACGGTCGGCACGCCGGCGCTTTTCGCCTCTTCCACTGGACGAACCAGCGCCCGATTATCGAGCGGCGCGAGCACGATGCCGTCAACTCCTTGCGAAGTGAACCCTTCGACGACCTGAATCTGTTGTTCGCGATCGTCTTCGCGCAAAGGGCCTTTCCAGATTACTTCAACTTCGTTAGCTTGCGGCGAAAGCTCCCGCGACGCTTTGATCGCGCCGGCGTGGATGCTCTTCCAAAACTCGTGCGACGTGCCCTTCGGAATAACTGCAATGGTTAGTTTCCTTTTCGTCCCGGCAGTTTTCGATCCCAAACGGTTGCAACTCAACCCCGCGGCCACGCCCAGGACCAACGCTATCGAAATGAGTTTTCGCATCGTTAATTCTCTTCTCTTCATTTTATTTTCTTAATTAAGCCGAGGTGCTGAGAGCTTCGGCTGCGGCCACTACCGGAGTTGTAAGGGTGCCGAGTCCTTCGATTTCAACTTCCATCAGGTCGCCGGCCTTCAGAAACACAGGCGGCTGGCGCGCAAAGCCCACGCCGGCCGGCGTGCCGGTCGCAATAACATCGCCCGGTTCGAGCGTGATAGTTTGGGAAAGAAACTCTATTAATTGAGGCACACGGAAGATCAACTGATCGGTGTTTGAGTCCTGCATTGCCTTGCCGTTGAGGATTAATTTGATCGAAAGCCTGTGCGGATCCGCGACCACGTCCGCAGTGACGATAGTTGGTCCCATTGGTGCAAACGTATCACACGATTTTCCACGCTGCCATTGACCGTCTGCGAATTGGAAATCTCGTGCGCTGATATCGTTGAAAACGGTGTAGCCGAGGACATAATCGAGGGCTTTCTCGGCGCTGACATTCCTGGCGCGCCGCCCGATAATGACTGCGAGTTCCGCTTCGTAATCAACTTGCGCACTGGTAGCAGGCAGGACAACTGCCTCACCTGGCGCAATCACCGCGGTGGCAAATTTCGAAAACACCACCGGCTTTTCCGGAATCTTCATCTTGCTCTCAGCAGCATGGTCCCGGTAATTGAGCCCGATGCAGATCATTTTTCCGGGGCGAGGGACTGGAGCTAACCAGTAAGCCTGTGATCGTTTCGTTAACCAGCCTTTTTCAATTGCTTGAGTGAGAGCGCTCGAATCGTGCATAAGTATTTCGCATGTCTCGCGCGACTTCTGAAACCGTGGGCCATCCATATCCAGCCAGGCCAGGTGATTCGCAGTCCGCTCGACGGCGCCAAAAGCGACCTCGAAATCAAGCAGATAGTCTTCGTTCACAAGAGCTCCAATGCGTGGCGATTGCCAGCCGTCCGACTCCCTGGTAGTGAAGGTTATGATTTGCATGGTCGATCCTGTAACTCAGACTTAACAGTTTATCGCTTGCTGATTTAACTCCCTCTCCCTCTGGGAGAGGGTTGGGGAGAGGGACTTAAGGCTCGCGCCTATCATCAGCTACGCCCCTCTTCCCCGGCCCTTCTCCCAGAGGGAGAAGGGAGAAAGACCAAGAACAACTGTCAACTGACGCGTAACCACTCACTTGTTCCGAGATTCTATGCCACGCTACAGCGGCGGTCCTTCATTAACGATCACGTACAGCTCTTTCGGTCCGTGAACGCCGATCGCAAGTGTCAATTCGATGTCTGCCGTGCGCGAAGGCCCAGTGATGAAAGTGATTGCCCGGCTCATTTCCGTCGGCCCATTGCGTCGCACGCGCGTCAATGCATCACCGAGTGTTGGGTAAATGTGCGCGGCTTCGACGAAGGCAATATGAACCGGAGGCAAGAGTGAAACCAGACGATGATGCTCGTATTCTGATTCCAAAATCAGCGTGCCCGTTTCCGCAATTGCAGCCTGCGCCGAGGTCAGTCCTACATCATAACCAAACAAATCCGAAGCACTGGGCGAGATCGTTATTTCGTCTATCTTGACGTCGATCTCGCGCATCAAGCGCTCGACCAGCGGCGCATCCGACGCTGCCAGACGCCGGGCACGTAAAGGCGTCGTTTGCAACTCTGCAATGATGCTATTCAATGCGCGAGTTGCTTCAACCTGTCCGTTTACAACGAAGCAATATCCTCCGACCGCTTCGAGTTGCTCGCGGAACGTCTGGACCAGAGAATGCTCCACATTGTGCTTGTGTCCATTTGTCTGAACTGTATTAACCGCGATCGCCGAATCTTTCTCACCGGGCGCGACGGCTATCTGCGCCGAGTTCTCTTCACTGCTTACGGCATCGCGCCGGATGCTCTGTGCCAGATGATCGCGGATCGACTTCAAAATAACTGCGCGCGCCTCGGTGCTCGATTGATTGATCGCTAAGTCACTCATGAATTCGATTTCACCTTTTCTCGCCACTGCTCTCGGAACGTCCGGCTTTCTATCGGTCGGAGGTCGCGTGCGGCCGTCCACGCAGCCAAGGGCGGCGCAACCCGCGCCAGAACGCTCCCGACCTTTCCGATTTTTCCGTGACGGATCACAAAACGCTGCAGCACGCGACAGAACTTTCCACTCGATTCGTATAACCATGGCCGCGTCATCACCGCCAACCACAATTTGAAAGTGAATCGCTCAACTCTCCGGTGCTTCTCAAGATTTCTTTCCTGCCTACTGCCTTCTGCCTCCTGCTTTCTCTCCTCCGGTCCTTCGGTGATTTCCGCGCGCAGGTGCAGAAGCAAGGCTGGAATGTCTATTTTCACCGGGCAGACCTCTCGGCAGGCGCCACACAAACTCGACGCGTAAGGTAGTTGCGCGGCCTTTGCCATGCCGAACAACTGCGGCGTGATAACTGCGCCGATTGGACCGGGATAAACGGAACCGTATGCGTGCCCGCCGATCTGCTGATACACCGGGCACGCATTGAGGCACGCGCCGCAGCGTATGCAAGCCAGCGATTGGCGAGTTACCGGATGCGCAAGCATGCGCGATCGTCCGTTGTCGAGCAGAATAATATGAAGATGGTCCGGCCCTTCGTCGGAGAGGCGGCGTTTTATTCCCGTGATTAGTGATTGATAAGCAGTCAGATGCTGACCCGTTCCCGAGCGCGGCAGTAATTTCAGGAAGACTTCAAGGTCCGCAAATCGCGGCACAAGCTTCTCGATCCCCATCACTGCGATGTGCATCTTCGGCAGACTGGTAGTCAGACGAATGTTGCCTTCGTTTTCCAGAATCAGAATCGTCCCGGTCTCAGCGACGCCGAAATTAACGCCGCTGATACCAATATCGGCGGCGGCAAATTTCTCGCGCAAGACCTGACGCGCAGTACTGGTGAGTTTCGCTACGTCGTCAGTCGGCTCGATGCCAAGCTTTTCGGTGAACAACTTTGCGATCTGGCCTTTGGTCTTGTGAATCGCGGGGACAATGATGTGCGAAGGAGTTTCTCCCGCAAGCTGAATGATGTATTCGCCCAGGTCAGTTTCAATGGCAACGACGCCTTCGGCTTCCAAAGCGGCATTCAGATGAATCTCTTCGGTTAGCATACTCTTGCTCTTGACGACTAAACGCGCATTTCGCTCCTGAGCGAGTTTGCAAACGATGCCATTGGCTTCGGCCGCGTCACGCGCCCAATGTATTTGGGCGCCGACCTTTTCAGCCTGGGCTGTGAATTCTTCGAGATATCGATCGAGGTGAAGCAGAGTTTCGTCTTTGATGGCCCGAGCCTGGGAGCGCAGCTCTTCCCAGTTGTCCAGGCTGCGCGCGGCTTCCAGCCGGCGTTTGCCGAACAGAGACGTCGCGTTACGCAATGCTCCGCGCAACTGTGTATCAGTCAGCGCAGCCCTTGCGTTTGCGTCGAATGTTTCTGTCGTTGGATGGTCCATGAAAGAAACTTCACGTTGGGTTGTTAACTCCCTCTCCCTTTGGGAGAGGGTGGGGAGAGGGACTGAGGTGGCACTAACTTAGTCTAGTTAATGTCACCGCTGCGCTTCCATGTCATGCTAACGCCCTCTCCCTAACCCTCTCCCAGAGGGAAAGGGAAACACTTCAACTTGCCGCCAGCAATTCCGCCAGATGCATGACCCGAACTCTCGATCCGATCCGAGACAGCCGCCCGCCGATCTGCATCAGGCAACTCGCGTCGCCGGCCACAACGGCATCCACACCCGCGCGTTCTATCGCCTCAATCTTTTGATCCAGAATGGCCGCTGATATTTCCGGATACTTAACAGCGAAGGTGCCGCCAAAACCACAACAGGCGTCGGCGTTTTCAAGTTCGACAAATTCAGCTTCGCGCACGCGCTTGATTAGCCTTCGCGGCTCGTTATGAACATTTAAATCGCGCAGACCGTGACAAGCATCATGCCATGTTACTCGGCCAGAAAAACGCGCGCCTACGTCCTCCACTTTCAGCACACGCACCAGAAACGAACTGAGCTCAAATGTGCGTGCCGCAACGGCACGCGCTCGTAGCCGCCATCCTTTGTCGTCGGGAAACAAAGCGACATAGTGATGCACCATCGCGGTGCACGATCCGGACGGACTGACAATCGCGTCGGTCTTACTCTCTTCGCAAAGTTCGATGAAACGCTCGGCCACGCGGCGAGCTTCAGCGCGATAACCGGTATTGAAAGCCGGCTGTCCGCAGCACGTCTGGCGCTCGTCAAATTCCACCGTACAGCCGGCGCGTCTCAGAACCTCTACTGTACTCGTACCGACATCGCTCCACATCTGGTCCACAAGACAGGTAACGAATAATCCGACGCGCGGGCGATTTCCGATTGCCAATTGCCCATTGCCGATTGGTTTTGAATCAGCGGACATACTTTTTCAGAACGACCTGACTATGTCTCGTACCTCGGAAGTATACAGCCAATCGACAATTGGCAATCATTTCCTATCGGCAATTGGGAATCGGAAATTGGGCAATTTAGAAAGTGACGATTCCCTTGATGTAGCCGGAACAGTGAATGTCTTTGGCCAAAGCATCCTGGACGGCGTCGAGAGAAGTGTACTTGTGTGTGATTAAGGGGGCGACATCTATTTGCTGTCGCTCGATGAGATTGAGTGCGCGAAGGTAAACAGACGGCCGGCCGTCGGCTTCGAACCCTCCAGACGCTCCCACGGGAGTTATGAGGGTGGGCTCACGGAACATTATATTGTTCATCACGCTTAGATCGACCCCGGCGTGTCCATGTCCATAGAGCAACACGGTGGCCTGCTTTCTAATTAGTCCGGGAATGAAAGCAAGAACTTCGCCCGCGCCCGATGCTTCAATCAAATAATCAACTCCCCTGCCATTGGTATAATCCTGCACCGCTTCGACCGCGTCATGTTCGCCGGGATCGATGACCTGATCAGCGCTAAAGTGCCGCGCCAACTTGCGCTTGTTTTCGTCCGGCTCGCTCACCAGCAGCAAGCTATCGTAGCCCAGGACACGCCGCAAATACTGAACAAACATCAATCCGGCTGGCCCCGCCCCGCAAACCAGCACCGAACGCACACGGGGATCTGGTGAAACGCCATTGAGGTGGTAGCGCGATCGCGCGTGGGCCACCACGTCGGCCGAATGGATCACGCAACCCAGCGGCTCGACCAGCGCGGCATGGGCGATATCAAGTTCGCTGCGAACAGGTATCGCATTGACTGCAGGAACGGCGATGAATTCAGCCAGGCCGCCCGGCAATCCCGTGATGCCGTGCTCGGCGTAGAATTCGCACTGGTGCGAATCGCCAGTGTGGCAATATTCGCAAAGCGAAGGTCGCCTCAGGCTCACACAGTTGAGCCCCTGATCAAGCACCACGCGATCTCCGACTTGCAGATCGAAGACCTCTCCGCCGACTTCTTCAATGCGGCCGCTGATCTCGTGCCCGAGCACCTGTGGCTGAACTTCGAACGGGATAGGTTGGCCATACTCATCGGTATTGTAGTTCGCATGGCCGGCAAAGATATGTGCGTCTGTGCCACAGAGACCCACGGCTGAGACCCGCACCAGAACTTCGTGCGGCGAGACGCTCGGACAAGGAACGTCGCGCACTTCCATCCGCGCGACGCCGCACAAAACACCGGCCCGCATCGTTGCATCCGGCCGGGTCGTCGCGTGTGCCTTATACCAGGTATCGATCGAAGTGCTCAAACTGCTTTCTCCTGAACGACGGAAAGCTCCCCCTCAATATCACTGATGTCCAGACGATCGGCATCTCGCAAAACAGAGAAGCGTCGCATTGTTTCGCGCACACCGGTTGCCAGCGGGGTGGACGGCAACTCACGTATTACCCGTTTGATCGCGGTATCATCCAACACCGGAGCAATCGGAATAGGCGGACCTCCATAGGTGACCAACTCGCTCTCAGGCGACGCCGAATTCTCGTTGATGAGCTCTGCAATGCGCGCAACGTTTACCGTCTCGCCATGGAGGTTGAACACGTGAGCGCCTTCGGGCGCCCGATCGGCGCAGGCAATAAAGGCCGCCGCCGTGTCGGCCACATATTGAAAATCGGTGGCACCGTTAAAACCTATGTGGAACCGCACGCCGAGCACTGCCGCCTTCATCGCCCTGGTAGGATCACTCGTAAGCCCCGAATCGCGGTTGACTCCATACACCGTCAGTGGTCTTAAGCCGACACTCGACAGGCCTTGATCGAGATAGTAAACGCGCGCGTTGCCTTCGTTGGTTCGCTTAAAAACGCCGTAGTGTGTGGTCGGCTCGCACGCGGCAGACTCATCCAGCGGACTTTCTTCATCACCCGCGCCAAAAACGGCGGCCGAACTTGCGTAAACCACACGCTCGGCTGCTAAAGCTTTCGCAGATTCAAAAACATTGAGAGTTCCGACGACGTTAACGAAGGCGCCGGCCACCGGATCGGTCCTGCACGTAGGCACCTGCAGTCCTGCGAGGTGAATAATGCGACGCGCACGGGACGCCTCCAGCGCTGAGCGCACGGCACCAATGTCAGTAATGTCGCCCGCGATAAAGCGCACGCGTTCCAGATCGCCAGCCTCCATGATCGCGTCTAGACGTCGCTTGTCCTCGCTGCGATCGAAGACCACGGGCAGGTCACCGCGTTCGGTGAGTGCCTTCACGATCCACGAGCCGATGCAACCTTGCGCTCCAGTAATGAAATAAGTCTCGGCCATTGTATGTTCCCCTCTCCCTCTGGGAGAGGGTCAGGGAGAGGGCGTAACCCATCACGCGCCTAACTCCCTCACCCCAACCCTCTCCCAAAGGGAGAGAGAGAGAGAGAGAGCGTTTCAGCCCCTCTCAAGTTGCCCGCGCGTGCTCCTGTATCCGGTAAAACTCAGTGGCGTTCTTTGAGAAGATGGAACTTCTATCTTCGTCACTGAGCTCGGCGAGCAGCGATTGAAATGCCTCGAGGACTCGGTCGTATGAAGCTGCCAACAAACACACGGGCCAGTCGCTTCCAAACATCATTCGCCGTGGCCCGAAAAATTCCAGAGACGTCTCGACGAACGGTTTCAAATCCTCCGTGCGCCACGAGTTTACATCCGCTTCCGTAACCAAGCCGGATAACTTGCAAAAAATATTCGCATGCCCAGCCACTTTCTTAATTTCGCGAGCCCACTCGCTAATTTCACCACTTGCGATGGGCGGCTTTGCCATGTGATCGATAACCAGGCGTAATTCGGGACAGCTTTCAGCGATCTGGCTAACGTGCCTAAGATGGCGCGTGTGTACGAGTAAATCGTAAGACAAACCGTACCTTGCCAAACGGCGCAGGCCCTCGAGTACGCTTTCTTGAATCAACCAATCATCCGCCGGCTCGCTTTCGACCAGATGCCGCACGCCTTTGAATTTTGGGTGCGCAACAAACTCATCCAACTGCTGCCCGACTTCCCGGGAGGTTAAATCCACCCAACCCACAACGCCGGCGATAAATGGATATTGATCCGCGAGGCTCAACAACCAGCGAGTTTCATCCAGAGTGTTGCTCGCCTGAACCAGGATCGTCTTTTCAATACCGCACCGCTTCAGTATTGGCTCGAACGCGGGCGGTAAGTAATCGCGATAAAGAACTTCGACTTCACGACTCATCCACGGGTAGTCGAAACGCCCAACCTGCCAGAAGTGTTGGTGACTGTCGACAATGCCGTCCGTCATAAGAACTCCCTCTCCCTCTGGGAGAGGGTTGGGGAGAGGGACTTAACAGCGCAAGAGCACGATGTTGGTGCCGGTTTTCCATTCACTCCTCTCTCCCTTGGCTAGGGACTTAACAGCGCAAGAGTACGATGTTGGTGGTGGTTTTCCATTCACTCCTCTCTCCCTTGGCTAGGGACTTAACAGCGCAAGAGTACGATGTTGGTGGTGGTTTTCCACTCACTCCTCTCTCCCTTGGCTAGGGACTTAACAGCGCAAGAGTACGATGTTGGTGGTGGTTTTCCACTTACGCCCTCTCCCTGGCCCTCTCCCAAAGGGGAGAGGGAAAATTTCCGCTACGAAAGTTCAAACTACCTTATAAATCCCTGCGCGCGGTTTCACCGCCCGTTTGCCTTCGTGATCCTGCTTTGGTTCGCTGTCGCACTCGAGCGCAAACGTGGTCACCAGATCAGGCGCCTTCTTTGGCAGTCCCGTTAGGCGCACGCGAAAATCGTCCTGCTCGAATTTCACCGGCGCGTTAGTCGCAAACATTCTGACGGCGGTGACCTTGTTCAACAGATTGCCGATGACCACAGTCTCTCCGGGCCAGTAGTGAACGTGCGCGTACAGGGTATTCCCCTTGCGCGTGAAGCTGACATAGTTTCCGCGCCGTGGCTGACAATGATCGGATTCGCGGATCGTCGCTCCGTTTTTGCTCATCCAATCGCCCACCGCGGTTAGAATCCGGACCGACTCTTCGGGAATCGAGCCATCGGGCTTTGGTCCAATATTCAAAAGATAGTTCCCGCCATCGCGAGCACAGGTGATCAAATTACGGATGACCGTGGTGGGACTTTTCCAGTTGACGTCCGCAGCGTGATATCCCCAACTGTCATTCAAAGTCATGCAGGATTCCCAGGGCCGGTTGGCCGATGCTTCAATGCGCTGCTCGGGCGTATCAAAGTCTTCCGGAATCTTCGAACGGTTGTTGATAATGATGTCGGGTTGCAGCTTTCTCACCATCCGGTTCATCTCGACCGACTCCCAACCTTTCGCATCCAGGGGCCAGGCCACGTCGTACCAGAGGATGTCCACGTTGCCATAGTTCGTCATCAATTCCCTTACCTGTCCGTGGATGTACTCGACAAAATGTTTGCGCGCGGCTTCGTTGTCTTTGCAGCGAGCGCCATCCGGATGATGCCAATCCATCAGCGAGTAATAGAACCCAAAGCGCAAACCTTCCGCCCTCGCCGCCTCCACGTATTCACGCACGAGATCTCTTCCCGGTCCCTGCTTTGGCGCGCAATAGTCAGTAAGTTTGGTATCAAAGTTACAGAAGCCTTCGTGATGCTTGGTGGTCATCACCATGTACTTCATGCCGGCGGTCCTGGCGAGACGAGCCCAGGCGCGCGCCGCATTTGGAATCGGCTTGAACTTTGGCGCCAGACTCTCGTACTCGCTTACCGGAATGCCTTCGTTTTCCATCACCCACTCGTGGCGCCCAAGCGTGCTGTAGAGTCCCCAATGGATGAACATGCCGAACTTTGCCGCATGCCACCACTGCATCCGGCGCTCGCGATCTTCGACGGTTGAAGTGGTTGGCGCGCCAGTCTCGGCTGGCCTCGTTTGTTGTCCAAAAACCAGCCCGGCTTTGTTTGCCGTTGCCAGAGCACCCGCTGCGCCGCCCATCAATGCCAGATAGTTTCGTCGGTTCATTCTATTTATGTATTTCTAATAGACCAATCTAAGTCCAAACTGGATCTGCCTGGGCGTAGTGCCCTGGGCCAGACCGGTGATCTTTCCCACACCCGTGGCGATCGTCGTCGCGTTGGTGTTGAGGGTAAGGTTCGCGTTTGCCGGGGTGTTCCAGTTTATGATGTTAAATACGTTGAATGCCTCGACGCGGAACTGCACCTTAAATCGTTCGGTTATCGGGATGCTCTTGAACATCGAGAAATCCACGTTATAGACGGATGGTCCCCTGAATGCGTTTCGCTTCAGATTTCCGAAAGCGCCAGAAGGAATTCCGAACGCGCACGGATTGACCCAGCTTGTGATCGTGCGCACGACATCGGCCGCGCGTCCGCCCTGTGAAATTGTTTTCTGACAATTCGGATCAGGGTTTGCTGCCACCGGCCCGGAGACAAATGGATCGGCGATCAGATTCGGCCGAAGGTAATTGTTAGGGGCGCTGGATCCGCTGCCGCGCAGGTTTGCCAGATCTCCGGTCACTATAAGGTTGAAAGGGGCTCCGGTGCGCGCCTGAGCAATAAAGTTCGCTTGCCAGTTTCCCAGGATCCAGGAAGCGGGTCCACTTCTCAGCCATTTCTTTCCCTTGCCGAAAGGTAACTCATAGAGAGTCGCCCACGACAGAAAATGCGTAATGTCGTATGACGAGACGCCCCAGGCGGTACTTTGGTCATAGAAGTTCTGGATAGTCGCACTTCCACCCGGACCGTTTTCGACGTTGAAATAGCCGCTGCCGGTATCGTTCGATCTGCCCCAGGTGTAAGACACAAGTGTACTCCAACCATTTGTGAACCGCCGTTGGAATTTTGTCTCCAGAGCCTTGTAGTTTGCCTTGCCAATGGCCAGCGTATAGTTGACGCCGGCACCCACCCACGGCACTGCTCGCGCCGCGTCAACCGACGCCGTCGGAGTCCCATTCGGAAAAGCCTGACGAGCTGCATTGGCCAGACCAGAATAGGGCAGCCGGCGACTCTCGCTGCCCACGTACGCGACCGAGATCATTGTCGACTTCGTCAATTCGCGCTGAAACTCGAAGTGCCACTGATGCGAGTACGGATCCTTATATTTTGGATCGTCATTAAAGCCTCCGACTCCCCAGGGACTGGTGACTGGCAGCGGTGTTGCAAAACCCTGAGATTGGAACTGAATGATATTGAAGGCGGTCCCATTGGTGAAGTTAATACTCGCATTCGTATTCGCGGGACTGGCGAACGCCGTGGCGTCGGGCCAGACAGCAGCCTCCAGATCGTTCTGCGCGTATTGGCTGCGAGCTGGTAGCGGATCAAAGTAGAGCCCGTATCCGGCGCGAAGAACGGTCTTCGAATTAAGCGACCAGGCGACGCCGACGCGCGGTCCAAAGTTATCCTTGACCGGAGGCGGGGCAAAAAACTTTGCGCCAGCCAATACTACGTTTCTGAAATGAGGATCTGACAAAAACGCGTCCGGAATACACGGGGCCGCCTTAGACACGCTGCACAGGGGAGGCAGCTCGCTGGCTCCGATAATCCAACGTTGGTTAGGCAGATCGAATGAATTCCAGAGCCGGCCGTCAATCGTCTTCGGTTGGGTCAGGTAGTCATATCGTACGCCGAGAGTAAGGACGACATTACGACTGACTTTCCATTCGTCCTGGGCGTAACCCGCCCACGATGCATACTTGAATTGCACCGGTCCCCCGTGGAGGATCGGTAGTTGAGCATCGAAGCTATTGGGAAAACCCAACAACGCGGACGCCAGAGATAGTCCGGTCGTACCTGAGGTAGCTGAAGGGTTACGTGTTTGTTCGTCGCTAAAATTATACCGCTGGAATGTGTTTAGCTGGATTCGCTTGGCTTCGATATACCAGGCGCCAAATTTGAGATTGTGGCTCCCTCTGAGCCAGCTCAGGTTAGGTGTAACACTCCAGTTCGGATTCTCGCGGAGAGCCGCACCGCGCACTCCAAAATCGTTATTGCTGCCCGCAGTCCACTCGTTGGTGTCGAGTCTAACCAGCAAGCCACCGTACTTGTCGATGTCGCCAAAACCAAACTGCTTCAGTGGATCTATCCCGGCTTCGTGCTGGTTCTGCTGGCCCGAATCGACTCCGGGTCGCCCCGCGTAACCGGCGCGCACATCGAGGATGAGATTTGGGTTGAACGTATGCGTCCAGGCCCCACCATAGTTCCGCCCTTTGCCACTGCCGCCGGTTGATCCTTCGCTTCCGATCGGATTATCAACCGTCACGGTTTGTTGCGTGAAGCGGAAGAAAACACTGTCGTTGTCGCTGAAGCGATGATCCACTCTTATCTGGAAGCCGTTGGAGTTGTTGATCGTCGGGCGGCCCTGGGCAAAATTCTGAATTGCGTTTCCCGCAACCGAAAGATTAGGAGCGGCCGAGTATGTCTGGAAGAACTGTTGCATCGGCTTGAATATGAGAGCCGCAGGGATTTTGTTACAGGGAGTGCCGGTCGTCTGACTCTGTTGATTCTGAGCATTCACCGGTAGCGGATTACCCGCAGCGTCGCAGCGGAAAGGATCGCGCTGAAACGTGCTGCCCGACACTCTGGTTGAGTAAGGGTTGAAGATCTGATTGGTGCGAACTTTGTAATTTGAGAAGTCTCCATTAATTTCGGCGGCCGTCGGCACATATGACAACCCCAGACCGGGTTGGCTGTAACGCCAGCCGTCATATCCGAAAGAGAAAAACGTTTTGTTCTTGAAGATTGGTCCGGTAAGACCTGCGCCAAACTGATTCTGACGAAACGGCACAGGCTTCTTCGGCACAACCTGACCCGCCGGGCACCTGGCCACGGTACAAACATCGAAGGGGTTGCGCGCGTCGAATGCATCATTGCGCACGTACTCAAAGGCTGAGCCATGAAAGCTGTTGCCTCCTGACTTCGAGACCATGTTCATCACACCGCCCATGGCGCCCCCAAACTCAGCTTTTGCATCCTGGCCGACGACCTTGAACTCCTGAATCAGATCGATGTTCGGGATCACGATATAAGTCGGCCCCCGAATGTTGGTGTTGATAATACCGTCAAAAAAATAGAGCTTGGAACGGTTTTCCTGACCGTGGAAAGAAGGATCCGCAAAACCCGAATTCGGAATGCCGACGTTGCCCTCGACTCCGCCAATGCTCTGGTTTTGAGAAGTGGAAACTGGGGTAACGCCCGGCGTCAGGGTCAGCAACTGGGTGAAGTTTCGTCCGTTCAAGGGCAGATCCTCGACCGCCCTCTCCGCGATCACAGTGCCCAATTCCGAAGAGGATCCCTGAATCAACTCAGCGCCGGCGGATACTTCCACGACCTCCGTCATCTCTCCGACGGTTAGAGCGACGTTATGGGTTACCGTCTCGCTAACGCCCAGATCGAAAGGATTCGTTAGAGATTTCTTGAATCCTTTTGCCTCGACCAGGAGCGTGTAGTTTGCCGGCTTCAGGTTAACGAAAGTGAAGTAACCACTCTGGTTCGTGGTCGCCTCGTTTTCTACTTTGGTAGCCTGGTTGATTAACTTCACCGCCGCGCCGGGCACCGCGGCGCCGTTGGGATCGGTGACGGTCCCATTAACTTCTCCGGTCGCTGTTTGGGCGCTAAGCGCAGTTGTTGCAAACAGGGTGAAAACCAGTGCGACCAACGTGCTCTTCAAAAACCTCATGTTTTCCACCTCCTGCCAGAAGCATTGATTTCCGCGCGCGGGGCTTCACTCCTGGCGAAATAACTCGGGCGTTGATACTTACTTCTTTTTCATGTCAATGACGCAACGCCATAAGCTTCGAGTCCGAGAAAATGCCAAAGGGCAAGATCCTATTTGCGAATTCTCAGAAGTTAATCCTGATCGAGCCCTGCATGACGCGCGGCGACCGAGCGCTGGTCGGAGTGCCAAAAGTAGTTCGAGTCTGCTTAACGACGGCTGTGCAAACGTTCCCAGGCGCCGTACACGCCAGGCCCGGGTTCGGGTTGACCTGAACCACGCCCCAAGTCGTAGCAGCGTCAATATCCCTGAAATTTGTGTGATTGAAGATATTGTACATCTCCCAGCGCAACTGGATCTCGCGAGTTTCACCGAGCTTAATGTTCTTGAAAAACGCCAGGTCGTTATTGAAGATCGACGGCATTCGTACATTGTTTCTGGGCATATTACCGATGACGCCGAGTGCTGTAGGTGACGCGAAGCAGCTCGTATTAATCACATATTTCAGGCCCGTGGGATCGGCGCCACTTACGCCGCCCATCGGATCGCAAATAATATTCAGTCGGGCATTGTTTTGGCCACCGGTAAAGTCGGTGATCATCGTGCAGACGGTCGCGGAAGTCTGGAACGTCCCGGGAGGACAGACTTGGCCGGCGGTAATTGTGGCCGTACCACTCGTATAAGTTATCCCGCTCGAGCCAAAGGTTGCCAAATTCTTCGGCTTGCCGCTCACGTACGACGTCGTGCCGGAAATCTGGTAATTGTCGAACAGCAATTTCACCAGCCGATTGTTCCAGTGATGGCTGAGGCCGGGCACGTCATAGATATAGTTGACCGTAAGAATGTGCGTCTGATCGAAGTCGGACGTTGAATAATTAAACGCCTTGTAGGGACGCCCATTGTTTACGTCGGAGGTGTCGTCATTGGCATAATCAAACGACTTCGAGTAGGTATACGCGACACCATACTGGAAGCCACGGGTATAGCGGCGATTCACCTGGACCTGCAACCCGTTGTAGTTAGACGTACCGCCCCACGTGTTCTGGTTGATGTCGCCGTAGCCCCGATAGGGCCGCAGGAAATCACTGTTCTTGGCGCTGCTGACGGTAAGCGGATCCCTGTTTTCAGGATGGCAGAGGTTCGCTGGAATCACGCGGCAGTCTACGAACTTGGCGCCGTCTGGAACACCGTTAATGTTGCGCTGCTCACCCAAGTGGCGGGCGAATGAGCCAACATAACTCGCTTCGATTACCGTCTTAAAACCAATGTCCTGCTGGAAACCCAGTTCGAAGTTATAAACCGCGATGGTGTGAGAATTCACTTCGAGGGATCTTAATGTCATAGGAAAGACCAGAGCAGCGACGCTGCTGATGGTGTTCACGTTGCCATTAAAGATGGTGTAGGTTGTTTGCTCCGGCGGATTCGCTCCTAGAGAGCTGGCGCCGGCTCCTCCCGTACCGCCACCAATGCGCGGCGCATGATAAGCGCCTCCCATGCCCCGAATAACGGTTTTACCCTTGCCGAAGATATCCCACGCAAAGCCAATCCGTGGTTCGAAATCAACGGGTCTTGTACGCCGGAATCCTTTGAAAGCACCGGGGTCGGTTGGCACCACAATGCCATTGAGCGGATCGCCGGTTCCGGGCACGAACGAGCGCACCAAATTCGCCGGCAAGAGTTGAGCGGCTGTCGGATTCGTAATGCGCGGATCAACGGCCCTGGAATTAGCTGCGCTGCAGGCGGTTCCCAGGGGTGGGATACCATTGGGCTGACTGAGGCAATAGCCTGCATAGAGCAAAGGCGCCTTGGCTGGATCATAGCGTGCGGGATCGAAGTTTGATCCCTGGCCGTCGATCTGGAAAAAGGGTGTGTGCGTGCCTATGCGCAGGCCATAATTAAACGTGAACCTCCGCGTAACTTTCCACTCATCCTGGGCATAGAACTGCCAGAGCCTGATCTCGCTGTTGGTAAAGTTTCGGGCCTTGGACTCAGTGTAATTGTTGAAGTTGCCGAGCAGCGCGTTGGCATAGGCGAACCCGGTGTTTCCCGCCGCGGTAGTGAATCCATTCGTAGTGCCGGTGCCAAAGTCTAAACCGCCGGACCATTTTCCGCCGCCTGGCGCTTCGCGATTGAACAACCGCTCGAAATAGGTACCGAACTTATAACTATGATTACCGCGGGTAATCGAAAAGTTATCTGCAAACGAGGGCTTGATGTAATCGTTGCCCACTTCTCCCCAGCGATCGAGCCAATTGATGTTTGCCGGGTTGCCGGTTACGCTCTGCCAACCGGTGATTGTGGGAACCAAATTGAACCTGGCATTGTTTGCCGGAAAGAGTTGAGGCGCTGTGTAGTTTAATGCCGATCTCGTCAGGCCTTCAATCATGCCTGTCGACGGCACGAACCCCTCGCTGTCGTGCCGCATCCCAAAATTGAACTCATTGACCATGCTTGAGCTAACGATGTGAACCCAGTTAGCCGACCAGCCATTGTCCTTATATAGATAGTGCGACCTGATTCCCCAACGATCGACGCCGCCACTTCCGTTTGGCCACCCTGAGGTGCCGAGGCCTTCGTTATCTGAAGTCCACCATTGTGCCTTCCAGTAGATGCTGTCGTTATTTGTTGGTTTCAGGTCGATACGAATGACTGGGCTGCGTTTCGGTACGTCCGCGCTGAGTTGGTTCACGTAACGTCCGGGGTTGCTGGCAATGGGAGAATTGGGCAGCGGAAAGTAGTTGAGCATGTTCTGAATGCTCTTGTTGATTCGAAAATCCGGAATAATATTGCCGGGGAACTGCACACCAGTAAGCGGATCGAGAATTACTGGAGTAGTCCCGCTTGAATTCTTCGACTGTGAGAAATTACCTATCCGTTCGAGGGCCGTCGGTACGGTCACAAAAACAGGATCAGTAGGTGTGATAGTGTGGGGCTTTTCAAACGAGAAGAAGAAGAAGGCTTTGTTCCTTATCAAAGATGGACCGCCTTCGCCAAAGCTGGGCAACGGCAGGGGTCCGCCAAGGTTAAACCCCGGTACCTTGTGGCGATACAGGGGTTTTGGCAAGCCTGCTTTATTACTGAAGAAATTGTTGGCATTCAGCGACTCGTTGCGAACGAAGTAATAGACGCTGCCGCGATAATCTTTGGTGCCGCCCTTCGAGACCAGATTGATCAAGGCGCCGCCATTGTTACCATATTCCGCCGCGTAGTTATTTCGCAGGACCTTCACCTCGGCAACCGCATCCTGGTTAATGGTCATGCTCAACTTGTTCGAACCGCTCGGCTCACCGGCGAACAGACCGTCAATAGTGGCGACTGCCGAGCGTCCCCGTTGCCCCGAGAAGTTGGGCAAGTCAGTCCCAAATCCCTCACCCACAGCTTCGATGTCATCGTTATTGGAGGTTCCGGGTATGAGGCGCAACAGCGAAGTAATATCTCGCCCTTTCGTTGAGATGAGACTAATCTGATCGCCGGTCAGCCGCGCTTGCAGGTCGCTGCTTTGCTTTTCAACCAGTTGGCCTTCACTTATAACTGTCACCGTTTCCGTGACCTGCCCAGTCTTCAAAGCAATCTCTCCCAGAGCAAGCCCTTCGTTTGCACTCAAGACCACTTTGGTATGGAGCAGGGTCTCGAAGCCTGCGTGCTCGATCTTCAGGTCGTAAACGCCAGGCTGTACTGACGCGAAGCTAAATCTGCCTGATTCATTCGTGGCTTGATCTCGCGTGTCATTTGTCTGCTTGTTCAGCAACGAGACGTTAGCGCCTGCGACGACAGCACCATTCGGGTCGATCACAGTGCCGGAGATTGTGCCTGTCACACTCTGAGCGACAACGGGGGAACTGAGTAACACCGCCGCGAACAAGCTTAGTAGTAGCGTTGACCAAGTGTGATTATGTCCAGACACGTACCTGGAGAGCCGCAGCGCTCTGTGCTTCAAGTTGGACATGGAGGTCTCCTTTTGTGATTGCTCAGCTCCTTAAGCTGAAGGCCCAGGACTTTGAAGGTCGAAAAGTCGCGTGGCGCGACCATCTTAAATGGTCAGAAGTTGATTCTGATCGATCCCTGCATCACGCGCGGCGAGCGAGCCGTGCGCGGCGTGGCAAAATCCGCTTTGGTTTGAATAACCTGACCGAAAGTAGAGCCAGCGCACTGGCTCGTGGATCCGGGCGCGAAGGAGAATCCCGTCGGACAAGCTCCATTAACCGCCGGCGTCCCAGTGTCGACACCAAAGGTCATGGAGCCGTTAATGTCGGAGAAATTCGTGTGGTTGAAGATATTGTAGATCTCCCACCGCAGTTGAATCTCACGCTTCTCTCCGAGGCGGATATTCTTGAAAAACGCTATATCGTTATTAAAGATCGACGGAAGACGAAGCAGGTTTCGCTGCAAGGCGCCGATTCCGTAAGTACTGGGTTTGGCAAAGCATGCCGGATTGATCGCAAATGCCAATCCCGTGGAATCGGCAGAACCAACCAGCTTGTTTGGATCACAAAGAAGAACCGGACGCGCATTTATCTCACCACCTGTGAAGTCGGTGATTGTGGTGGAAGTACATGTTGCAGTTTTCTTCGTAGTATCCGTTGATGTTTGGATGAAACCTGCGCCACAAGTGTTTCCGAGAACGATCGTATAACTACCTCCGCTAAAGCCCCAATTCAGTCCCGTGCCTGAGTTGAATGTCTTAGGTTTGCCAGTGGCGAAGGAGGTGGTACCAGAGATCTGGTAGTTATCCAGCAATAGTCTGACGAGGCGATTGTGCGAACCATGGCTCAGCCGGGGGACATCATAGATATAGTTGAGCGTAAAGATGTGCGCTTGATCAAAATCAGCAACGCCCTTGTTAAAGTCCTTGTAGGGACGCCCATTGTTCACATCGCCGGTGTCATCGTCTTTCGAATAGTCAAAGGTCTTCGAATACGTATAAGCGAGCCCATACTGGAACCCTCGCGTGTATCGCCTGTTAACCTGAACCTGTAGTCCATTGTAGTTTGCATTACCTGACCACGTGGCTAACGTGATGTCGCCATAGCCTCTATATGGCCGCAGGAAGTTATCAGCAAGCACACCTAGCGGATGCTGACAATTAGAAATTGCGGTTAGCACCTGCGTTGAGCACGGTCCGTTCGGCGTAACCGAGGAAAACGGGTTTCGGTTTTGCGGATTCACGTCAAGCCATTTTGCCGCGTCTGGAACGCCATTTATGTTTCGTCTCTCTCCCAAATGTCTGGACTGCGAGCCGACGTAACTGATTTCGATTACCGTCTTGTATCCAATGTCTCGTTGGATCCCAATTTGATAGTTGTAGATAGTCGGCCTTTTTGAGTTAACTTCGATCGCGTTGAGTGAGCTGGGCGAGTTTAGCGCCGACGGCAGCAGCGCAGCGAGATTATCTATGTTGCCAAAGTTGACTGTAAACGATCGATTTGCCGGCGGATTGTTAACCAGATTGCCACCAGTCGTGCCGCCCCCTACGCGCACGGTGTGATAGACCCCATACATCGCGCGGAGCACAGTCTTATCATTTAATGAATAAGCAAACCCCAGACGTGGCTCCCAACTTATAGCATTCGTCTTTCTATATCCCTTCGGAGTGTTGGGGTCGTTGCCTAACGCCAAACCATTGTTGATATCCCCAACCACTGAGCCGTCTGGATTTCTGACGAACGTTCCCACGAGGTTGGTATTAGTTAGTAGCACGTTGGGCGTGCGCGGATCATAGGCGCGGCGGTTACTAGTCGAACAAGATGTTACTGCGGGGGTTCCACCCACGCAGAAGGGCAGATACAGCAGCGGGGCTTTCGCGGGATCGAAGAGTTTCGGATCAAAGTTTGAGCCTTGCTTATCGAACTGAGTAAACGGTGAAGCATAGACCCAGCGCATACCATAGCTGACCGTTAACCGGCGATTAACTTTCCATTCATCCTGCGCATAGGACTGCAAAGTGTTTATTGCCAGATTCGTGAAGGGACGTGCGCTTGATTCCGTGTAGCTGTTGAAATTGCCCAGCAGCGCATTGGCATAAGCAAAGCCAGTGCTGCCGAGAGCTGTCGTGAAGCTAGTGCTCGTGCTGCTAAAGCTGAAAACGCCGGACCATTGGCCGCCTGGCGCTTCGTTATTCTTCAGCCGCTCAAAGTAGGCTCCAAATTTGAAACTATGATTGCCGTGAGTCACTGAAATGTTATCGGAGATAGCGGGCTTTATGTAATCGTTGCCCGTCTCGCCCCAACGATCAAGCCAGTTAATATTCGCCGGCGTGCCGACGACACTAGTCCAGCCTGTCGCTCTGGGGATGGTGCCGAGGTGATTGTTCTGAGGAAAAAGTTGAGGCGCTGTGTAGTTCAGTGCGGATCTCTGCAAAGCTTCAACCATGCCCGCTCCGGGAATGAATCCTTCGGAGTCGTGCCGCATGCCAAAAGTGGATTCGTTGACCATGCTTGGGCTAAGGATGTGAGTCCAGTTAATTGACCAGCCATTATCTGTGTACAGGTAGTGCGACAGGATTCCCCACCGATTTTGATCGTCGCCAGGCCATCCAGAGGTGCCAAGCCCTAGATTATCTGAAGTCCACCATTGACCTTTCCAGTAAATGCTATCGTTATTTGTTGGCTTGAAATCGAAACGATATACGTAGCTGTGCTTGGGCACGTCGACACTCTTCTGGAAAATATAGCGGCCAGGGTTTGTGGGAATGGGTGAATTCGGCAGTGGGAAAAAGTTGAGTAGCGCTTGACCGCTCTTATTAATCCTTATTGTCGGAATGACATTCCCCGCAAATTGCGCCGCGGTCACTGGATCGAGAACGACCGCTGCGATCGGATTCCCATTCTTGTCGACTCCGGTAATCGACTTCGAGAAATCACCGATCCGTTCCAAGGCGGTAGGAACCGTCACCGTAACAGGATCGGTCGGCGTAATTGTGTGCGGCTTCTCCATCGAGACGAAGAAAAAGGCCTTATTCTTAATCAGCGCCGAGCCACCTTCGCCAACGCGCGGCAGCGGCAGCGGTCCCCCGAAGTTGAAGCCCGGAATCTTGTGACGATAGAGAGGCTTAGTCGCCGGCTGTACTATGGATCTCTTGTTGGTGAAGAAGTTGTTGGCATTGAGCGACTCGTTGCGGACGAAGTAATAAACGCTGCCTCGATAGTCTTTTCCACCGCCCTTCGACACGATATTGATGATCGCGCCGCCGTTGTTGCCATACTCTGCCGCATAGTTATTCCGCAGTACCTTAACTTCGCCAACCGCGTCCTGGTTGATCGTCATGCTGATTTTATTCGAGCCGCTCGGCTCGCTGGCGTTGAGACCGTCAATTGTTGTGACGGTTGTACGGCCGCGCTGTCCTGAGATATTAGGTAAGTTAGTACCGAAACCCTCGCCAACGGATTCGACGTCATCATCATTGGAGGTTCCGGGTATCAAGCGCAGCAGCGAGGTAATGTCCCGCCCCTTCGTCGAGATCAAACTGATTTGATCAGAAGTCAACCGCGCTGTTAGGTCGCTGCTTTCTTTTTCCACAACCTGGCCTTCGCTTTGCACCGTGACCGTTTCAGTCACCTGCCCGGTCTTCAAAGCAAGCTCTCCCAGAGCAAGCCCTTCGTTTGCGCTCAAGACTACTTTGGTACGCAGCAAAGTCTCAAAGCCGGCATGTTCGATTCTGAGGCTGTAAACGCCGGGCTGAACCGATGCGAAACTGAATCTGCCGGATTCGTTTGTGGCTTGATCTCGCTTGTCATTTGTCTGCTCGTTTACCAGCGCGACATTGGCGCCTGCGACGACAGCGCCATTTGGATCTACCACAGTGCCGGAGATTGTGCCGGTCACCGTCTGCGCGACAACGGGCGAACTCAGCAATATCACCGCCAACAACCCAAGGATAACGGTGGTTGGCAAACCAATATGATCAGATGCGAAACCGGAGAGCGACGGTCTATGCCTCGTGAAAAACATGGTGGAACTCCTTTTTGTGGTTGGCTTCAGACGAAGCGCCCCGCCAGTGCGCCAGGCGAAACGTCAAGTCGATTCTTAGTCAGAGTTTTGGAAAATCATCCGCCGCCTTCCCTCGATTTAGCGAGGTTCGAAAGCGAAAAACCGAGATCAAAACTCTATGCGTCGGGGACCTGTCCCCACTCTCAGGCTGATTTGCAGGTCAAGCTCCAGGACTTTTTTGTCGCACCCCCCAGGCTCGCACGACAACTTTGTATGTTACCGGTAACGGATACTATGCCGTTACCGTTAACGATGTCAAGCTTTTTTACGAATTAGTGGTGGGTTTAATTTGATGTCCGACGAGCTTTAGCTTGTCGAACCTTTGGGCGATAAACTGAAGAAACTCTGAAAAAGTCAGAGGGTACGCATTAATTGGCAGTTGTTCTTGGTCTTTTCTCCCTTCTCCCTCTGGGAGAA
>WNGK01000898.1_pt1 | contig 31448 bp, 32 predicted proteins | sample 5400601 | NCBI WGS metagenome assembly WNGK01 (sample SAMN13153376, study PRJNA577476) | soil metagenome | isolation source: 60 cm soil or saprolite under Garry oak tree replicate 1 | place: USA:California | collected 2016-06-15 | reverse complement strand
GAACAGAGGATCGGATAGACGAGCCACGCGAATGGTCGAATCCATCCAAGCGAAAATCACGATGAATCCCGACCCGATCAGGAGTCCGCCCACCACGTTGACATAAAGAGAGCTAACTCCGGTTGAAAGTGCCAAGGTAAGAAAGGAAGATAGTGCTACGAAGTATACGCCCATCCGACCGACCCAAGTTGCCTGTCGCCTGTACAGACGATGAACGAGCACTCTTCTGATAGTGAACGCCCAATATGTAGCGTATGAGAAAGCGACCGCAACAATGAGCCATAGGACCAAGAATGCCGATGAGAGATCACTTTGCATAGGGGGTTATCTCCATTTTGCGATGCGTGAAGGCGAAGTTGTAGTATCCCGGTTGCGGTGACATGCCCCTCATCTTTCGTATGCGAAGCAGGGGGTGGACCCTCAACCCCTCTTCGTAGAGACGCAGTTCCAGAACTCCATCGAAGAGTTGTTCCATGGCCGCGAGGACTTGAGGCTGATGCATTCCGTCCTCAAGCGTCGCTAAGACTACGGCGTTGTACTGTTTTGTTTCCGAGAGGAGCTGCGACAGGAATCGATAGATCGTTTCCGAAGAATTCAGCATTAGCAGGGAGGATAAGATGTCGGTAACAACTCGGATAGGTCTCTCTCCGTTTACCTTGAGGGTCTCTTTGATGCTGAAGGAGAGACCTGGCAGGTCGTTGATGTCGACCCTTGTTTGGCCACCTTCTCTGGCAAACCAAACCGTCGGACCCTTGATTTCGACTCCGAAGGCCTTGACATCCTGAATGATCTCGGAGACGGCTAACCTTGTCACGTATAGGCAGAAGTCGCCTTGTGAAAGTCCGGCCTGGGTAAACCAGTAGCCGAGGGCCTCTTTTCCAATACCCGGTGGTCCAACCACAAGAATGGCTGATTTGTCAGGGTACCCATCTTTGAGAAGCTGATCCAGCTCCCCGACACCAGTTGAGACCATAGGACCGCGGTCAAACGGTGTGATCCGAGACTATGAAAGTTGCGCCTCCGAAAGACCAAATAGCGACAATTTGTTGAGGGCGGGCGATGCAACAGCCGAGTGCTGGAGGACATCCACGCCCCCGAATCGAGACTCTCGCCGACCTGATTTTCGGGTTATCGCTTTCAATCGGCTCTATCGCTCTAATAGCGAATCCTCCGAAAAGCAACGCAGAGATAACAACCCACATACTCGCATTCGCATACACGTTTTTTGTTCTAATCACGGCGTGGATGATCTACACGACATACATGTCCGTATTGCCAGTCGAGACGAGAACAGTCACATTCCTCAATGTGGGACTACTCTTGCTGGTTGCGATTGTCCCATACCTGCTAAACGGTGTTGAGGTGGTAGCTCCCGGTCTAGCTTCGGATCAGGTATCCATGATCCAGAACTATTCTTCCCAACTCTTTGCGCTGGATCTGGGAGGAATCCTGATTATCTTGGCAACTTTCGCTCACGTTATCAGCTTGGAAGAGAAGAAGCTAGTGGCACCTGAACTCGTTACGCTATTCCGAAACGGGCGGAACCGAACGGCGATCCTCGCGCTTCTGATCCTGATTTCTGTCGCGCCGCAGTTCTGGGAGTGGACACTGCTAGGCGTCCCGATAAGGCTCTACTTGTGGTATCCACCCTTGATATCTTACTGGGTTGGAAGAGCGGTCAGGCCGGACAGTCGTACGTACAAACTCGCATAAAACTACCACACCACGTTAGTGAGATACTCGATCACCGAAAGGAGGAGGGGGCTAGGTCGGCCCTCCGTTTTTCGAGAATTTCTCTCCAGTGGTCCCTCTGCCTTGTGACCTCTTTAGGAACGGATATTTCACGGCGTTTTCTGGAGTTTTATCTGAACGGCGTTGGAAACGTCAATTCCCAAGATTTCTGAGAAACCCAAACAGTAGATGATGACGTCTGCCAGCTCGTCGGAAATCCCAGCTAGTTTTTCCGGGCTCCTCAACATTTCTGCTGTCTTTTCGTCGGTCTTCCATTGAAAATGCTCAAGGAGTTCTGCAGCCTCTATGCAAATTGAACTCGCCAAGTTTCGAGGCGTGTAATACTTTATCCAATCGCTACTGTCTCTGAATCCTGTTACGCTGTTCTTGAGTTCCTGAACAGTCGTCTTCCGATCCACGTGTGAATGGCTCGTCATGCTGGAATGTCGTTTCCCCCGCCCCCTGATAAATAATCAATGCCCCCCGGGGGGGGAGGTCCATCAAAAGAGGTTCCCGAGACGTCCGAATTTTTCATTTTGGTGCGGCCGCCGGGATTCGAACCCGGGTTCCCGGCTCTTTCCATATGGTAATGGGAAGCCGGTGTCATAGACCAGGCTGCCCGTCAACCCTCAGAGTTGAGCGTTGACTCTGGACCACGGCCGCTGTTGTGACCCAGCAGGGCTACTCTTTCTAAGCGTTTTCTCCGATACTGAACCAGACAGTTCTCGTCGATCCGTTAGGTTCAACTATTCGTGACAGGATATTGATTTAGAATCTCTGTGAGAACGCTCCCCAAGCTCATGGCTATCGCAGGTTTCTTTCTCATCGTGGGACCTGCGCTGCTGACTATCAACGGTCTGCTCGACAACGCGACCTTTACAGCATTGTTCATTGTCGGTTTCGTTCTGGTAGTCGTAAGCGGCTCGAACCGGGTGAGATCCTCCCAGAGTCAGAGAAAGCTGGACTAGAACTAGTCAGAACAGATACTTTTGGGGATAGTGGTGATTGAAAGTATTTGCTGGCGGTTGTCCGATGTTTCCAGTTCGATTCGAACGAGAAATCGCCCAGAATCAGCCCTGATCCCGAATATGGGCTGGCGCTCGATCATTCGCCGAGAATCGTTCGGGATTCGGTGAAGAAAGGGCAAGTTTCGCCGTGGCATCTAAGCCAGTATCATGCCCTGATCAGCCGGATTGGCCTAGAATCAATGCCAGACAGACAAGTGTTTTAGAAAAAGGGGGTATTGCGCAGAGCACCTCGCGACGCAAGAGCGGCTGATCCGCTAGGCTTCCATGAAGTCGGAGGCTTTCGGCGGCTCAAGCGAGAGTCCCTTCCGTTTCCGTATTCCCTCGACGACCGTTTGCAACAACGACGTGGGAACAGGTGACCAGCGAGCGAACTCCAATCCCCAGAACGCCCGCCCCTGTGTCTGACTCCTCATGACCTCAGACAAGTCGAAGCTCTCAGCCGTAGGCATCTCCCCAACCACAGAGACCAAGTGTCCCTTCTGGTCCACTGAAACAATCTTGCCACGCTTCTGAGTGATCACACTCGTCACGGCCCCTAACAGCTCGTTCGGAACACGAGTAGTAATTTTCTGAACCGGCTCCAGCAACGTCGGCGCAGCTTCTAGGAAAGCCACGAACATGGCTCTGCGGGTCATGGGCATTATCTGCGCTGGACCCCTGTGAACAGGGTCCTCGTGGAGACTGACGTCAGTAACCTTGACTTTCAAGCCTCGAATCTGCTCGTAGGCAATGGGACCTTCCTTGATTCCCCAGCGATAGCCTGCAAGTACCATGTCCTTCACCTCTTGCATGTATTGCGCTCCCTTGGTCACGTCCAGAATCATGTTGAAGGGCTCGTCAATGCTCCAGACTCCCCTTGCCTCCTCAGGCTCCCATCCCACTGATCGGAGGGTCTTAGCCATCTCCGCCTTATCGCCGTACTCGCTGAGTTTGCCCTGTTTGATCAGGTCCAAGACGGCGTCTTCGAGCGGTTCGACCTCGATGTAGATCTTGTTGTGCTTGTTAGGCGACTTTCCTTCAACGGGGCCCGCAGTTTTTCGCACAGCCTCACGGTAGATCACGATAGGCTTGGAGGTAACAATCTCCATCCCGGTCTTAGTGATCAGAGTGTTAGCAATCTCAAGGTGCAACGTACCCATACCCGAGATCAAGTACTCACCAGTCTCCTCGTTAATACTGGTGACGAGGTTCGGGTCTTCAAGCGAGAGCTTTCTCAATATCTCAACCAGCTTGGGAAGGTCCCTGTTGAACTTCGGCTCCACGGCTATCGTCACAACGGGCTCGGTGACGTAGTGGACAGCTTCGAAGGGAACGAACTGTTTCACCGAGGCAAGGGTTTCCCCCGCCTTCACATTCTCCAGCCCAAGAAGAGCTGGAATGTTACCTGCGCTTAGGTGTCCTACTATCTCTCGTTGCGGACCCATGTAGATGGCCACCTGTTGGACTCGTCCCTGTGCGCGGGAGTTGATCAGAAAGACCGCCTCTCCATCCGAAACTGTGCCCGAGAACAAGCGACCCGTCGCAACAACTCCGGCTTGCGGGTCCACGACAATATTCGTAACAGACATCAGAACCGGGCCCTTGTCATCACACTTGATCATCGCCTGACCGTACTCGCTGTCCGGATCTCCATGCCAGATCTTGGGAATTCTGTACACCTGGGCCTTGTGGGGCGGAGGCATAACTTCAACCGCCATTCCTAGAATGGCCTCGTGGATCGGAGCGTTGGTCTTGAGCTCGTCCACCTTACCGTTTACATACGCGTCAACAACATCGGAGAACTTGATCCCTTTCTTCTTGGCGACTACAGCATTGAAGCCCCACCTGTCCTTAGCCGAGCCCATCGCCACAGTGTTGGTGGCGAAGTTGACCTTCCACTTTTCCCGGAACTCGGGCTCAGCGTAGAGGTCGAGGAGGGCGTTAAAGTCCTTGATTATCCTGGCAACTCTTTCCTGTATCTGCTCAGGATTCAGCTTGAGCTCCTTGATCAGCCGGTCAATCTTGTTAATGTAAAGGACCGGCCTGACACGTTCCTCGAGGGCCTGTCGGGTTACGGTCTCTGTCTGAACCATCACCTCCTCAACCGAGTCGACCACCACCACAGCCCCGTCAATAGCCCGGAGCGATCTAGTGACTTTACCCGAAAAATCTACATGACCAGGGGTATCGATCAAGTTAATGACGAAGGGAACGTCGTTGTGTTCGTAGTAGAGGCTGACGTTCGCAGCCTTGATCGTCATCTGGCGCTTCTGTTCTTCCTCCATAAAATCCATCGCCAAAGCGGTCCCTGCTAGGGACGGCGAAAGAAGTCCGGCACCAGCTAGAAGGCTGTCTGTCATCGTGGTTTTCCCATGGTCGACGTGTGCGATGATGCCTATGTTGCGGATCTGCTCTTTGTTAGAGACGATTTTTAGAATGTCTGCTGAACTCTTGAAACGGGGCAACGAATCCTACCTTTCTAGCTTGAGAGAATCAGCGAATCCCAAGAGTACTCTATTATATGTTACTCAGGTTTTTCCTTGTTATTTGTTCAGTCTTTGCTTTTGTGGAATGGCATACTGCTGATACCCTTTTCTACTTTTCATGCGTGTGTGCTAAGTGTGCTGGGTTCGGGCTTGGAATTGTCTTCGACGCCAATCGTAGCCTGGGGGACTTCGAACGGACTCGGCGAAAGAAGCTCGGGGTCAACGATATGAGGCAGATAATGAAATTCGAAAAGATAGTTTTGTTGGGGGCGACCTGGGGTCTATTGCAGACGGGTCTCTTCTTGTTAGCGGGCTACGTGACGCTCTTGGCAGGAAACTCTCTATGGGCAATGTTGCAGTTCGGGGCAATGTTGCAGTTAGCTATTTTGACTTCCGCAGCCATCTCTGCCCTAGTAGGGTACCGGGCGACGAGTGTACGGAGTGCGCTAGTAGCTCTTCTGTTAGCTCAAGTCGTTGGCTTCTTCTCGTTCTTCCTACTGGGATCTCTGCGCGCGCCTGACCTGTTGGCTCCGTTCTCGCTCTATCTGATAGGGTTTGGTCTGTTGCTATTCTTTGTTGGAGTGATTGGGTCTTTCGTTGGTGCATATTTTCGAGAGTACTTTCAACCCCCTAGGACGAGGATGGTGGGTTGGAAGTTCCTTAGCTTGGGGTTATTGACTGCCGGCGTTGCGGCAATGCTGCCCTTGTACCCATACAGCTCTGACGTCTCTCCCGTCGGTCTCTGGGGCTCGACTCTCCCCATCATCCCTTTCATAGGTGGTCTTGTTTTCGCAGGCCTCGTATCAATGGTTTTCGGGTTTCGTCGAACACGCGATCTTGACTCCGAACGAGTGGGCTTGATGGTGGTTGCGGGCCTAATAGTCTTCGGACTCTCCCTCATCTCGATAGGTTTGACTTACGGAGCGAGTTTAACGCCGCCTTGCCATAGGTCCTGTCAAGACTTTCAGCTAATCAGCGCGCTTCTTGCCTCTAGTCTTTTGATCTCGTCCGGGGCAATCGTCGCATGCTTAGTCTCGGACCAGAAGGAAGGAGTCGCGGAGCTTATAGACAACCGTGGATCATCGGCGCGTACAAGACAACCGTAGAGAGAGAACCGAGCCTGCGGGCTCGAATCCCAGCCGGTCGGCCACAAGGCCCGAATATGTTTTCAAAAGCTAGGACGTTTTTCGTATCAATCGTTAGTCCTAATACCTGCTACTCGCATCCCGACCTCATTCCGATGTAGGACGCGTTCCGAGAACTTGCAACCCCACCGCCTCCTAGGTGATATGAACTGGAGATAGATCACTGCAGTTTCCCGGACCATCTCTTGTACGATCTGGAAAACAACACTTGGGTAAAAAGCGAAGAGAACGGAGAGTTGACTATGGGAGTAACCAGTCTCCTTTCAGCTATCGCGGGAAAATTCGCTTCGGCGCGAATCCGGCCTGTCGGAACGACGGTAAAGCGAGTGAGTAGTCTCGGTACTCTTGAAAGCCTGAAATTCGTTGGTCCCATTCCATCGCCTATCTCAGGGATTGTGTCAGCCGTAAACGGCGAGGTGATCAAACGGCCGAAGTTGCTGAACGACGCACCCTATACAGAGGGATGGATTGTGAGGCTGAAACCGCTGGCACTCCAGACAGAGAGAGGTTTCCTCTCACGAGCGGCGGACGCGACAGACACTCTCAAGAAAAGAATTGCGGAATTTCATGCTCGCTGTTTCAAAGCCTTTCCCGAGCATGAGATGTATGAGATCGGGACAGAGTGTTCTGCAGTTCTTGTTCATCTAAACGAACTTCTCGCGACTGTTCTCGTCGGAGACATTGTTCATCTCGTCACGGACGATCCAACGTCCTACGTGGAGATGGTGCGGTGGACGGACCAGACTGGTCATGTGCTCGTTGACTGGCGGCAGGAGGGAAACCTCTTCCATTTCATCGTTCGGAAAGAACAATGAGACGAATGCTTGAAGAAATGGGGAAGGAAAAAGAGAGGTTGGTAGGGTATTTTATGCTGGAACGGCTTGCGCTATCGATGGGCTCGGCTTCTCGATGGGATTCCGAACGAGGTTTCCCCATTCGGTCCATGAACCGTCGTAGTTTCGCACGCTTGGGTAGCCGAGGAGATACTTTAGCACGAACCATGTGAACGAAGATCTCTCGCCTATACGGCAGTAGGTGACAATGTCCCTGCTGGCGATGATGCCCTTGTCCTCGTAGAGCTTCTTCAATTCCTCTGGGCTCTTGAACGTGCCGTCTTCTCGGACCGCTTGGGACCATGGAATGTTAATCGCGCCCGGTATATGGCCTCCACGTTGTGCATGTTCTGTCGGGTACTCCGGTGGGGCTAGGACTTCACCGGTAAACTCTTTCGGTCCTCGAACGTCAACCAGCCTCACGTTAGGTTTCTGGTATATGTCAAGAGCTTGTTTGAAATAGACTCTAACGCTCTCGTCAGGTCCTGATGCCTTGAAGACCGTGCGCTGGTAAGTGGGGACATCCTTGGTTAGCGGTTTGTCTTCGTCGATCCACTTTTTCCGTCCACCGTTCATCAGTACGACGTTTTTGACGCCATAGTATTGCAAGTCCCAGAAGGCGTAGGCGGCGAACCAGTTGTTGAAATCCCCGTAGAGGACGATCCTAGTATCGGATGCGATTCCGGACTTGGCGAATAGATCTTCCAATTGTTGTTTTGATAAGATGTCTCTTTCGAGGGGGTGGTTGAGGTCCTTCCTCCAGTCGAAGAGGACCGCGCCGGGAACGTGTCCCAGCTGGTAGTTGGCAACCGGGTCATAGTCAACCTCTACAATCCTCACTTTTGGATCGTTGAGGTGTTGTTGTACCCAGTCGCTGCTTACCAATACTTCGGGGTGTGCATATGACAAACGTCATCTAGCTCGCGCGCTATAACGTATGTCATATTAATCACTTCCCTCCTTTATTCCGCCGAGAATATTTCGCTCCCAAACTACCGCCAAGTCACCAACTCACAGATCAACTCGTGTAATCCGTTGCCTATACTTCACAGAACGGAAACAGGGCAGTTAAAACCACGTTTTGAAACCAGTTTTGAAAACACTTCTTGAGATCCGGTTTCGAAACAGGTCTTGAAATCGCCATCTGAAACCAGTTCCTGAAACCGGTTTTGAAACTCAGTTTTTGAAACAGTTCCTGAAACGATAACAGTGAATTTTCTAGCCCCCCGGGGGCCTACTCAAGTCTCCCGCCGCGCCCCTCCCAGGCTATATCGGGACTTCTATCATCAGCTTCTCAAGAAGCTCCTTGTACCGGTTCCGAATAGTAACCTCGGTCACGTTCGCGATCTCCGCAATCTCCCGCTGCGTCTTCCGCTCATTCGTCAACACAGTCGCGATATACGTGGACGCTGCCGCGATCCCCGCTGGACCCCGCCCGCTGGTCAGCTTCATCTGACGCGCGATCTCCAAGATCCGAATCGCGATCCCTTCCGCCTTCCCGGATATTGTTAGTTTGTTCGAAAACCGCGCCGCATAATTCCTGTTCGCGGAAGGCGGCACAAACATCCCGAGTTCTCGCAGCATGAACCGGTAGCTACGGCCAATATCCTTCTTGTTCAACGTCGACACACTAGCAATCTCATCCAGAGTCCGCGGAATGCCGCACTGCCGGCACGACATGTAAATCGCCGCAGCCGTAACATTGTGAATCGATCTCCCACGGATCAAACGCCTCTTAATCGCCCGACGATAGATGACAGACGCGGTTTCGAGAATATTCTTCGGCAAAGAAAGAGCCGACGACAACTTGCTCAGCTCCGACAATGCCACAGCCAAGTTCCGCTCCGTCGCGTCCGACACTCGGACACGACGCTGCCACTTCCGCAGCTTGTAAAGCTCGATCCGTTGATCCGCTGAGACACCCTTTGTCCCGGTAGGGCGATCACGCCAGTCGATAATCGTCGAGAGGCCTTTGTCATGAATAGTATACGTCATCGGCGCACCGGTACGCGCCCTCTTCGCGCGCTGCTCGTCGTCAAACGCACGCCACTCGGGCCGCGTATCAGCAATCTTCTCCTGCACAACATACCCACAAGCCATGCAGACAACCTCGGCCGCGTCATAGTCCCTCATCAGCCTGGAGCCACCACACTCCGGGCACAACCGTATTCTTCGTGAGCTGCTTTCGGGTCCCCGTTCTAGCGTCTGGCCTACTTCTTCAACCATTTTTTCCCGTTCTCCTAATTATCCTCTAAAAGGTATAGAACTCTGCCCGCGAACCCTTCTCCAGCAGCCTCCGGCTTTACGGAGACATATGGACTCTTCACAGGACCGAGAATATTGTTGACAGTCCCGATCCTCTTGATCTTGTAGTCGACCACTCCAGTGCGCTCCGCCGGCACGGGTGGCTGTTCGAGCCGGACAATCAGGTTACCGCTCTTCGACATATGCAGAACTTTGCCAAGCCGTCTTAATCCCGCACCTGGCACACTCCAATGAAAGGCGAAAAATGCCAAATCGCGTATATAAACATTGATTGGACGAGAAAGACTTCTAATTCAGCCAAGCCAACACTATCCAAGAACAAGGCTGGCCAGTAGGAAATTGATCCGCGAAGTCCAACTCTCCAACTTCATGTCCTACAAGAACACAAGCATCCCACTCCGACCCGGCCTAAACCTGATCATAGGACCAAACGGTGCAGGAAAATCTTCCATACTGCTCGCAATCTCCGTCGTCCTAGGCCAAGCTTACACTGAGCGAGCGAAAAAACTCAGCGAGCTCATACGCTGGAACGAACAAGAAGCGCGTATCTCTCTTCTTCTGGACAACGAAGTACCCAAGGGTGCTAGACCGTTTCCGCAGGCGAGGTCCGACAAAGTCCTCCTCACCAGAGTTCTCAAAAGATCTGGAGACTACCACTACTTGCTCAATAACAAGCCAATCAGCAAGATCAACCTAGTCGAGGGACTATCTAGGATAGGACTCAACCCTGACAACATGCTGGTCATAATGCACCAGCTCATGGTCGGACGATTCGGCTCAGTTAGCCCGATAGACAAGCTACTCCTTCTGGAAGATGCTGTGGGGTTTGCAGCTTATCGTCGAGAAGTACTCGAGGCATCCTCTCGGTTGCAGAAACTCACGACTGAACGAGAGACAATGTCTTCAGTCCTGGAGGGCACGAAAGAGACCTATTTGCACTGGCAGCGGGAGTACGAGAAGTATGAGCTGAAGAGGAAGCTTGAAGACCAGTTCAAGGACCTCCAGAGAGAACTCATATGGAGACGTATCATCAGAAGAGAATCCTCACAAAAACGGGTGAAAGACCGAATCTCCTCCCTGCAAGGCAAGATAGTGGAAACGAGGGAAGAGTTCGAAACATCTCACAAACAACACCAACAGGTCCTGACCGACCTCACAAGGGTCTCTGAAGAGCTGGAAGAACTTAGGGAAGAACACTTGAAGCTTGAGCACGGTCGGGGCCTTCGAGCCGGTTCACTGGAATGGATCTCAAGAGTCACTGATCTCCTTCGTACTCAGCAGGAAGTTTTGACTACCCTTCAGCAAAAAGCTAGTGATGTGAGCTTGGCAACAGAGAACGACCAGCTGAGTCAGGTGTTGTCGGACCTAGTTGAAGAGCATGAGAAAATTTCGATCACTGCCAAGACAGCCGACCAAGACTTCGAGAAAGTAAGGACAGGGATTACCGAGCTAACCTCACAACTCGGCAAGAATACCGACCTCCTCATAGAATCGAGAGTCAAGAAAGAGGTCAGCAACTTCAAGCTCGCATTGATGGAACAGGAGGTTCAAGAGCTGGAGGTCCAGCTTCGGATTGGCCAAGAGGAAATTGAACCCCTTAGAACGCAGGCTTCCCAGCTTGGACCAGTATTCGAGGATCCCAGAGACCTCCAACAGGTCTCACTAGACATCGCCTCCGTTCAAGAACGGTTGCGTCCACTATCACATCTTTCCGCTGAAGTCGAGAAGATGTACAAGAACTATGGCGACCTCTACGAGGATGTAAAGAAGAAAGCCGAGGTTGTGGAGCAGAACCGGTCCGAAGTTCTTGGCGAGCTGAGAGAACGCTTCGACCGATGGAAGACTGTCATGGACAAGTTGCTCGAAGAACTCTCAGCGAGATACAACGCTTTGCTCTCGGAGGTGGAATCAAAGGGACGAATCGTCATCAAAGCCTCCAAAGATATTGAGAAAGCGGGCCTCGAGCTCTACGCAGGGTTCAAGGGTAACGAGCCAGTATCGCTGGACGGTCTAGCCCCAAGTGGGGGCGAACGCACAGTTGCGCTAATCGCGTTTCTTCTCTCCCTACAACAATTCATCTCGTCTCCTTTCCGAGCAATCGATGAGTTCGACGTTCACATGGACCCGCGAAACCGGGAAACAGTATCCAAGCTCATCCATGCGGCTGCAAAAGCCACTGACTCGAGCCAGTACATCGCGATAACCCCTGGACAGGTCACACTTCCAGAGGACAATGTCCACGTTATCGTAGTCCAGAACGTCGAGGGCAGTTCCATTGTCAAGGAGCTGGCATAACCATGACGGAGAAGGTCCGCCGATCGTCCGCAAGGCGAGAATTGGAGGAATTAATTCAGACGTGTATCTCGATCGAGAACCGCAGGTTCAACCCGTTCCTCTTGGACATCACTGAAGCTCTCCGGATCATACGACGGCACTCGAACCAGTTGCGCACGCTAGATGACCATCTGCTCGATATGCGAGCCATCACCGGCGTGGCTAGGGTAGTAGGGTTGCAGAGTGCGAATCTCAGATTCCAGTCCAGCTCCCTCTTCGTCGATCCTAGCATGGTACAACAGAAGCTTGATTCACTCTCGAGAGAACAATTGGCAGAGTTTCTCCTTCTCTCATGGCATCCAATAGTAGAGCTGGAACAGCTCACACTAGCGTCGACCAAGGAGGCGAAAGAATTTTGGGAAAGGATGCTATCGTTCTTCGAGCGAAGAAAGAGGCTTCACCTTGGACCCTTCGTCAGCCCTGATGCAACTGACTTGGGGGAACTGGCGCGAATGCGTGTGGTCGAAGAGAAAGCGTACTCAACAAAAATGAAGGACCTTTGGAAGGAGCTCAAGGATAGCGCAGAGAACGACGAGAGAGTGGACTACTGGAACTTTATCAGAGCGTCGGACTTTGCTGAGACTATTGCTCGAGCCCAACTTGTCAGCTTTCTCGTCACCTATGGTTACGCGAACTTGCAACGAAAGGGGAACAGCATGTTCCTGGTCCCGAAAGCAAGACCTGATCCTCACCCCGAAGGGTCACCGCTCAGCTTTCCCATCCCCATCACAAAGGAGGTTTTGATACGGGCGAAGTAAAGGACGAACCGCCCTACTACAATGAAAAGGTCAAGCGAGCTGCACACATGCTCTTCTTCAAACGAGGAAGAGTACCTGGTGCAAGATCGTGGGAGTTGAAAACAGGACTCGGAAAAGGGTACACGAAAGTTCTGGAACAACTGGATGAGGGCCTGAAGGACCTGGACCTTGAAGTCAAGAAGGTCGAACCGCAGACTCTGTCTGATTACAAACCTGGACCAGACGATGGGGAAGAGGAATCCCGATATTTCGTCCGCCTCAAGGGGACACTGGCTCCGAAGGAAGCGAGACTGTGCGGATGGAGAATCGACAATCTCGCAGCCTTAGCCGCCGCCTTGGCGCTTGTAGTATCCAAACAAGGGAGGAGCGAAAGAAAGGAATTGGAAACGATCATCGGCAACAAAGCAGGACGCTGGAGAGCACTGACCCTAATGGACACATTCCTCCGATCAGGATACTTGGAAGAAGACGAGGAAGGACTGGTCAAGATTGGCTGGCGGACCCGTGCCGAGCTCGATCTCCCAAGCCTGATGATGCTGCTCGCCGAATCAAAGGCACCGTCCGCAGAGAGTAGCGAGCCTGTTGAAGATGATCAGGCGTCGATCGAAGGTTGAATACTCTCTAGGTATCTCTTTCCTTGAGGTACAGCGGCCGCGCATAGTTTGTCGAAGGGCAGAATCTTCTCGTCCCACTCTGAGACCTCTTCGGGACGTAGCTTTAGCAATCCCTTATCTTCGCTGACTGTTCCCCACACCAGCATGTAGCGGCGGTCAGTGTAGCCACCCGTTGGGATCCCGGTTATATGGTTGAAGAGAACTCCGACTCGACCGCCAGTCATTGTTGCTGGGGCGCTGGGTTTCTTCAGGAGAATCTCACCGTTCTCGGAGAGGATAAAGTCTGTTGCAACACTGAAAGGGAAACCGTCTTTGTCGATCCATGTGACTATGCCGTATCGGAACAGTGCTAGCCTGTCTGGGTCAATGAGACCTAATGTGGTCAAAGGTCGATTGCCTCCGCGGGTTTGGAGGTGTCTCCGTTCTTCCATGCAAGTATCTTCTTTGGTTCTATTTCGACCACGATTCTTTTCCAGAACCAGGCGAATTGGTCCCGGGCCGCAAGGAATCCGTCGATGTAAGGCTCCTTCTTGCGCCACATAGGGAGGTATCGTTCCCATCCATGGTCAAGGTCGGAATCATCGCATTTTGCAACGCCTTGGACGAGGACGACATGCTTCTCAACTCCACTGCCTTCCGGGTTGGAGAAGAGTAGCGATACTTTCGGGTTCTTCTTCATATGTTCAATCTTGCGCGAGAACAATATGCTGGATGTCACAGCGAACCTAGGCGGATTATTGTCATAGAAGAATAGTAGCGGAAACGTCACAGGCTTCCCCTTATCTATCGATGTGAATTCGCAGATCAAGTATCGATCGAAAACGGATTGAACCCAGGTCGGAGCTTTCATCAACCTATTCGACCTTGCGGGTGCGCGTGTGGCAACTCCTTGGCTATAAGACCGCCGATTGAACTGTTCATGCTTGCTTGGGGATCTGTCTAAGAAACTCCTTAGGATATTGTTTCGAGTTCAGCAGTGTCAGGAACTCTCCTTTCTTGATAGATGCTCTCGCGGATTCCAGCTCAGTTCTCTGAGCCAGATGATCGTGGACCTTCGCCTTTGCTAGCACGTCCAAGACTTTGCCTTCGTAGAAGGGTTCCAGGTCCTTCCCTTGGCAAACAGCGCAGTTGCAGCTTGTCGAGTTTCCTCTGATCTCTTCGTAGTCTCTCTTCTTCAGCGCTCCCCAACCTTTTCGGTCGAAAACATTGATCACCTCTTTCGTAAGCGGTGTTGGTGGCGGTGGGACGATCCATCTGGAGAAGCTGTCTATGCTGAACATTGGCAAGATCATTCCTTGGCTGCAGGGCATCGGGCTTCTTCCGAGCCGTATCTTGGGCGGAACTTGGAACGCATGGAGCCAGACCTCAGGCTTCCTCTTCTTGAACTCCTCCATTACTCGGAGAGCGTGGTAGTGGAACGCGCCTCGGAGGTCAATCCCGATCTGAGCTGACTCATGCTTCTCAACCCTCTTGACCACTTCTCCGAAGACTTCCTTGTTGTCGGTGGCTTGCATGATCGGCATCAACGGCTTTTCGACGCCCCGCTCTTCCATCCAGCGTTCCGCGAAACTGAGCTGACCATCAAAATCCTCCGGAGACATGTCAACCGTGTGCTGGACCGTGATGATGTCGAGTCCCGCAAGATATTGTAGGTCCAGGATCGTCTTCAGGTCTTGGGTCTCTTTCACCATGGCTCCGCCTTTAAAGGCTAGGTAGAGGAGACGAACAGCGTCAGGGCTGGTTTCTCTAGATAGGAATCTCGCGGTAGACTTCAGAGCCTCTTCCTGAGTGAGAATTCTCTTGATCGTGTCGGGCGGGGCGAGCCGGGCGAGAACTGCTACTTCTCCAGGTAGTGGCTCTTTTACACCTGCTGGCTTGAGCGCGTTTCTCTCAGGACTGATAGGGAATCTGTTGGGAAGGGGAATCCGACGTTGTCCGATCCGGAGCTCGGACTGACTCGCGCTGGTCTCGGAGTCAACTTTGATCTGGGCTAGCTGGATTGTGGACATTACTAGGGAACATGCCAGGGTCAGGTAGAAAGAGGCTTCGATTAAGCAGCGAGCCTAGTATTCTTGGTCGTTTGACTGGGTGCCTTCTTCGGCGGGTTCAGTAACCGTTTCATTGGGTTCTGCAAGGGGTTCAGTCGGTTCCGCAACCTGCTCGCTGGGTGCCGCTTCCTCCACTCTCTCCTCATGCGGCGGCTCTAGTGGCTTCGATGCCTTCTTCCATGGCAGTCGGAATAATGCATGATGAGGCTTCTGAGGCACGGGCGAAGAGCCCTCGGGAGTCTCGCCAGCCATTTTTGCTTTGAAAGCATTCAACTCCACCGACACAAGGTGTCTTCTTATTAGGAACATCATCGTGAATATGCCAGCCGCAAATACTGTTGCGTTGACGATGATTGAGAGGTCGATTCGAGTTATCGGCACTTGGAGTATGAAGTAGAATTGGGCGACTGCATAGACTGAGCCGAATGCGAATACTAAGAAGGGTAGAACTTGGCTCCACCGTCGGTTTGCGCGAGTAGCCGTTTTCCGTGCGAATGTCTGCATCGCACCGACAACCGAAACCAGCATCAGCCCGCTGTCCACGAAGGGATTTGATGGCTGGTTTTGGGTGATATATCCAATCGCTATGGTTGTCGCTCGATAGAGCAGGTAGCCCCAGAGAACCAGAAAGGTTCCTCCTGCGAAGACAGCCGCTTGGGGTTTTTTCTGTACGATTACCCTCCATCCCCAGAGCGCGGTGAAGAAGTAGGTTGCGAGTAGGAGTACTGTCACAATCATTGTCCAGATGATTATCTTGTCGGTCGCCCCCAGAACGTTCCGGTATGTCGAGCTTAGCCAGTTTGAAATTGCCCATACGCCGTATGTTAGTGGCGCGATTGGGAGAAAGAGCGTTGAGATCCCGAGGGTTCTCATCAGTTTCTTTGCGTGTCCTTCGCCGGTCAGTCCTCTTTCGACTTTGACGAGGAGTTGGGATACCGGAGCAGCGATGAAGTAGGCTTGTAGGAGGATCCATGTGTAGAAGATTATGATGAACGCGGGGAATATAGGAAGAGCTTCTACCGACCCTGCTTGCTGGATCCAGTATGCGATACCTGCGATCATGGGCGCGTAGGCTAGGATGAGTATGATGACGCGTCTTGTCATTCTTGAGAATAGGATTGAGTTTCTGAATTTTTCGAGGAGGGCGAGCGGGGTTAGGACGAGGTATACTCCAGTAGTGCTGGCGCCGGCGATGAAGATGAGTGTCCATGCTTGTGCGAGTCCAAGGACGGCGCCGACGTAGGCGGTTGCGAATAGGAACGCCATTAGTATTGTGAAGATTAGTGTGTGTCCTCGTACGCCTGGAGATAGGAGTAGCCTGATCGAGCTCGGGAGATAGAACCTAGACTTCTGCTCTGGTAAGGTCAAAACTTGGTCGCGCTAGGCTAGCCTAGGTTACTGGTCTACTGGACGAAGCCTAATCATTTCTACGATACCGGCCCTTGGCTTGGCTCGTAACTGAGCTAACCCCATTTCCAGGCGGGGCCTTCGAATTGGCACTGTAGCCTGGCTATTGCCTTTTGTGAGCCTTGGTCCAAGGGGTTATATGGAGTTACTAAAGGCGCGGTCTCAAGGTCGTCCGGAATTGGTCGAAGCTCACTATCATCCAAAGGGCGAGATGAAGAGGCATGTTCGCGCTTTCATCTACGTGGCTGCGGTCTTGGGCAAAGAGTCGAAGGTTGCTGATGCATTGTTCAAGCTTGCAGAAGTCAAGGAGGTTCATGTCATTCCGGGCAGGCATGACATCATGGCTGTTGTCGAGGTCCCTAGAAAGCTTCTGGAGCCTGACGCGCAGAGCATCTACTGGTTCATAGTTGAACGTATCAAGACGATCGGCGATGTCACCGATACTGAAACACTTATTCCGATAGTCTCGGCTTCGAAATGGTCAGACTAGACTCTCGACCACTCATGCCACGCGAATCGGTTTAGTTTCGCTGGCCAGTCCGGAGAGTGCTCTCATGCGTCACGAGGCCGAGTCGCTAAGACCCCCTATTTTCCAAAAACCATTTCCTGTCTGGCACCGCTTCCGGGCGAGACAGGCCGATCAGGGCGCAATCCGGGCTCAGATGGCATTGGAAAGATCACGACAATTCCGAACGAATTTCGGGAGAGTCATGTAAGCGTTCCTGGATTCTAGTTCAAGGCAGGTATTGGGCGATTTCACGACCGGAGAGCTTCCTGTCAACCGCTCTTGCGTCGTAAAGTCGTTGAACAATACCCCACTTTTCTGGGAGGTCATTCGCTGTCTGGCAGGGATTCCAGGCGAGTCTCCGGATTCAGGGCACAGTTCAGGCTCAGGTGCCGAGGCGAAACTTGCGGGTTTTGTCTCCCTATTGAGAACGATTTCTCGGCCAGTGTAGGGAAGGGCTCCCAGATTCGAGATCAGGGCTGATAATGGGCGAGTTCGCCAGAATTCTTGTTGCGTCATTTACGCCCATTTCTCCGTCTAACTTTTCAGGTCCGGACCTGAGTCGAGTTGTCGGTGGGCTTTTTTGGGTTTCACTGGGAATCTGCTCGAATCCTGAAAGCAGCTAGTTTCGGTTGTTCGGAGGGGCTACCGGATCAAAATCAGGAGGATCCGGCTAGCGAGGACGGCTTCAACAAAAGCGTCTCGCGGATCGGTCGCTTGTGATACTTGAGGTCGGGAGATTGTTGTCTGGCTCCTTTCCATAAGGTATCAATACGAATGTTGCCATGGGCTCATGATATAAGGGGCGCCGATGGTTTCCACCTAATTACCTCAGTTTGCTCCTGACAATTCCATTGGCAACCAAGAAGAGATTGTGGATTCCACAAGCCTCGATCATCACAAGTTGTGCATTCTCCGGGCTGGCTTCGATTTCAGTGGAGATGCATTTCTTCATCCGGGCGAGGTGCCCTCTGTGCAGGTCAGTCCACATCATTGGCGTCCTTCCGATGATCAGTTCGACCAAATCTTTGGAACGCCGAACAAGATGTTTCTCAACCCGTATATTGGGTTTAGCAGTGACACTCATCGGCTGACTAACAAAGGCTTAATGGAACAAGAATTCGAAACCCAGAAAGCTTCACGGGTCTTGATCCATTGCAGAATCCGAAATATGTTGCTCCAACCTGGGACGAAGTCTATGTTATGATGATAGAGCTTGCCCGGCAGATCAAAAGCTCTGGCTACTCGCCCCAAGTCATCGTCGGGGTCTCTAGAGGAGGATGGCCTCCCGCTCGGGTCATGAGCGATCTTCTGGAGAACCCAAACCTCGCAAACATGAAAGTCGAATTCTACAAGAACATCGGAGTCACAGCGCAAAGGCCCAAGATCACCCAGCCTGTCACCTCTGAAGTAATCGGGAAGCGTGTTCTGGTTGTTGACGATGTCGCCGACTCAGGACAAAGCCTCCGAGTAGCATACGGGCATCTGCGCCAAAAAGGGGCGCAGGAGATCAGAGTCTGCACTCTCTACCTGAAACCGAAAAGTATCTTCAAACCCAACCACTATGCCAAAACGACTTCAAAATGGATAATCTTTCCCTGGGAGAGACTGGAAGCCATTAACCTCATCAAACGGAACCTCCGGTCAAGAGGGAAGACCATCAACGTGATTCGAGAGCTGAAAGGAAGCGGACTGAGCGCCTCACTCATCCGTTCACTCTGGGCGCTAGCATATGATAACTGAAAGAATCGGTTCCTACTTCCTCTTCGTTCAGGGATTCAGAGGTGCTCGACTGATCGACTCGGAGAGAGTCTTGCGGGATCTGCGAGGGTCATTTGGAGGAGTTGATCTTCAACTGTTGCGTGGTGATAGAGTTGCGGGGATAGAACAAATTGTTTTCGCGGCGAGGCAGGCAGTTGACTCTTTTAGAGGCAAGGCTCGAAGAGCGAAACATCTCTCGATGGAACTCTTGCTCTTCGCTTCAGGTGAACATCAGATTGTTGAAGCGATCAAATTGCTTGGTGTAGATACTTCGAGCACGGAACTGGCTCTGGTGGGACTATCCGAAACCGAGCTTGACTCCGATGTGTTGAGCGGCGAAGTAGCCAAGATTGTGCAGGGAGTGCCGGACGATACTGTGTTGGAAATCGGGACCTTGACAAAAGTCCGAGCTCTAAGGAAAGCTTACAATATTTCTGACAGGGAGCTGAAGTCGTCGAGGATGCCTGGCGAAGCTGAGAATAGCATGCTGAAGAGATTGATAATTGAGCGTTCCGCGCTCTTGGTGCTGGAGAACTAGATCGTTCTCTTTTCCCGTTCAATCCCCAAGATTCCGTTCGGCGGGATAACGGCTATTCCCGCGACCGTGCCAATAATCTCGACTAAGACAACCTTCGCCGGATCCCGCAGGTCAACCTTTCTAGGAATCTTAGCTGCAATCGCGTCAATAACTTCCTTAGACGAGACATTGCTCCGTCGCTTCTCGATCGACACGCGAAACGTTTCACCATCTCGAATTGCCCCTGATCTCTCTGAGACTGCCTTCCCGATGGCCTCAATTTCGGTGGGTACAACTTTCTGAACCGGTTTGACCTTGAGGACGTACCGAAACTCCCATGGTTTCTCTTTCAGGGTTGACCGTAGGTTCTGTATCACTCTAAGCGGGTCAAGGGATGTCTTGGCAACAGTTAGGCCGCTGACTGGAGTGTAGCTGGTTTCCGCGGACTGGTCTCCTAGCTCGGCTATTAGATACCACAGCTCCGAGTTTGCCTCCCGCTCACTGCCTCTCGCACTAGACACAAGGAGGTTGAAGTCGCTTAGCAAGCTTGAATCATTTTTGAAGTTCAACGTTCGATGCGAGAGCCGTTCTAAGCTCTCCTCGACTAATGGCTCCTTCGCGGAGAACCTGAATGCTGGACTTGACCTTTCTGACAACCGTTGACTCGACGCCCATAGACATGAAGCCTCCATCCAGCACGATGTCGACTTTGCCATCGAATACCTTTAGCGCATCTTCCGCTTTACTCAGTGACGGATTGCCCGAAATATTTGCGCTGGTCCCTAAGAGGGACCCTCCAGATTTCGAGATGAGATCCAACGTATCCTGTCGGCCTGGGATTCTAAGGCCAATCATTTTTTCGTGACCAACTACTTGGGGAGGGAGTGTTGCTCGAGAAGATACTACAATCGTTAATGGCCCTGGCCAAAATCGCAAGGCAAGCGCTTCAAGTTCGCCGCTGATATCACCTAGTTCTCTTGCCGTTCCAAGAGTACCGACGAGGACTGGGAAGTTCCCTTTGTTTCTACCCTTGACTGTTGCCAGCTTGTTGACCGCTTTCTCATCGAAAGGATCGCATCCGAGCCCGTACACCGTATCCGTCGGATAGACTACGAGTCCACCCTTCTGTATCGCTGCCGCGGCTTTCTGGATCGACCCACCGCTAATCTTGAGAAACTGAGTTAGCATTGTCGATTGCTTCTCGGACCAAGTCGACTCTTATATCTCGTTCACATCATCGACATCGCGGGACGATTTGGCGAGTTCGACAATCATTGTTCATGGTGGCGCCGGTGAATGGCCCGAATTGAAGCAGGCAGCAGGTCTATCGGGCGTCAGGCAGGCTGCGACCAGGGGGTTCAGACTACTCCAACGGGGAGGATCTGCGCTACGTGCGGTCGAAACCGCTGTCATGGAAATGGAGGATAATCCCATCTTTAACGCGGGCAGAGGGTCAACTCTGAATCTTGTGGGTGACGTTGAGGCTGATGCAGGAATCATGGATGGAAAGACGCAACGGGGTGCGGGGGTCGCTCTCCTTCGACGTGTAAGAAACCCAGTAGGTCTCGCAAGAGTCGTGATGGAGAGAACTGATCATGCTTTGCTTGCCGGTAGCAGTGCCGAAAAGCTTGGAGAAGCGTTTGGGTTGCCAAAGGCAAATTTGAAGCTTCCCGAGCGAGTCCGTCAATGGAAACAGGCAAGACGACAGTTGCAAAAGGGGGCTCTCGACGATTTTTCGAGAAACCTGAAACTAATACGGGGCAAAGGCCAAAACATACTTGGAGATACGGTGGGAGCGCTCGCAATTGATCACAATGGAGACTTGGCCGCAGCGGATTCCACAGGCGGCGTCTCGTTGAAATTGCCGGGCAGAATCGGCGACAGCCCGATCCTTGGAGCCGGACTCTATGCAGACAATAGGATGGGAGCGGCAACGGCTACAGGTGTTGGAGAGATAGCGATGAGGTTGGTCGTTTCCAAGTCAGCCTGCGATGCAATGCAGGCCCTGACCGCACAAGAAGCAGCGTCGCAAACCATCAAGACTGTGACGAAACTAGCTGGTAGAGGACTGGGAATTGTGACTCTCGACCGCAAAGGGCGATACGGAGTCGCTCACAATACTCCGCACCTGTGTTGGGCTGCTTTCACCAGAGGTAGCGGACTGATCTCGCAAATGCATCAGTAACTTGTCAGAAAGAATCTGAAACATTTGCTATGCTTCATGTTTTTTCGCGTCTTTCTCGGAAGCCTTTTAAGAGGGTACAATTCGCGGTAACCCCTAGTTTTCGGAGACGATCAAGTGTTACCCTATACCAAGGGGGAGGAATGGGGCGAAGACGAGGATTGGGGCGGCGAAGATGAATGGGGCGAAGACGATGATTGGAGCGGCGGAGATAACGGGTCCGAGGACAACTAAAGTCCAAACGTAACCAAATAACCAAACGCCACCAAACTGTTTCTAGAAGGGCACTGAAAGAGTAACAGGAGTTCTATCTTCGACCCAACCGAAGCTTGGCGCAATAGGACGAAGAACAATGCAACATCTATCATCCAGAGTCAAGGCGCTACCCTTGATCGCGCTTAGCCTCCTATTCTTAGTGCCCGCGGTGGCCTTCCAAGCGGCCAACGCGAGCACAGTCAGCAATGGAGATTTCCAAGCCCAAAGCTTCTCAAAGGTTGTCGACTGGTACGACTACGTAAGGCAATACGCCGCCAACAACAATCTACCGGCGCCAAACGCTACTGAACATGCATACATCTATACGAACTACATTAACGTGGGCAGGTTTCAGCTCTTCTATGCAGGGCTCGTGAACGCGACCCACAATGGAACTTTCGTGACCATACCCATCCAGACCTTCTTCGAACACTTCAAGACCATCGGTGGCAAAGACGCGATAACTGCTTCCTCATTCATCAGCCTCGTCAGCTTCAACGAGTCCAGCACCGACCTCTACCCCAACTCGCCAGATAGGACCGACACAGTCTATGCAAGCTTTAGCCTCGGCGTAAACCTAACGGCAATCACCGGCCACAAATTGCCGGGCTACGTCGCGACTAGCCGGGTGACACCCCTAACCCAAGTTGACAGCCAGCACTGGACTTGGGGACTGACATATACCAATCTCAACGCAATATGGTGGAAAATCAATCCTGATCCGTTCATCCCAACCGCTGACCTTGTCACACCGAGAGGCTTTGCTCAGTACAGCGAACTCAGTTTCAATTACGCGCTTGCAATCGATCCCACGTCTAAGACGGCAACGCTAACCACGAGCTATACCGTCGGTAGGATCACCGACCTTTACATTCTATCCCCGACTCCAGCAATCCATCTCAATGCAGCAGGAACTTACAATCTAACCGGTTACCAGATCAGTAACCAGAACATTTACCAGTTCCTACAATCCAGGCAAATGAAGCTCTCGATAGTTCTTGCGAACAAGGCAATTCTTGCCGGAACGGTCTCGGACAAAGACGACTCAGGCGCAAGCGTCGACAACAGCAACTCAACTGACGTCACCCATACCGCGGTGAATACAGACGCGAGCGACGGCGACAAGGTCTTCAAAGCAGACTTCGGTGTGAAATCGAAATACCAGCTCTACAACTATACAGCAGACTCCTCCGAGAACACCGCCTCTCTATACAATGTAAACGTGAGAACGGTCAATGTCAATGCATGGGCCGGGAACCACGCCTTCTGGTTCCAGAACCGCTTCATGGGATTCCTCCCCATATTCGTCGCCAACGTGGATCCTGGACTAATCCCGCAAGCCAAAGCAGGACTCGTAGACTTCACCGTCTCAGACTACCTCTACATCATATCCTATCCAACATGGGGCGGCTACAAGATTGTGCACGACCCAGACTACACTGCATTCTATACCCCCGCTAGTAACGTTGGACTACTCACCGCCATATTCCTAGCAGTAGCTGTCGCGGCAGGAGTTGGAGGCCTATTCGCTTTCCTTTTCAGGAAGCGAAGAGCTGCCGGCATAGCCGTCAGTGGAGTTAGGCCGACTGGTCCAAGCCCGACTCAGGATCCGACCCCCTCAGGCCCAACTATTCCTGGACGATAGCGCTTCAATTTTCTACCGTTACCTCTTTTTCTCGGTCGCCTAGGGAACAGTGAGCTAAACTTCATCTTCAAAGCAAGTACCACCACGAACTGCCCATGGCAACCACCGGGTCCGCGATTGATGTCTCGCATCTGACGAAAGTCTACGGGCCGACGGTTGCGCTCAATGATGTCACACTATCCGTAGGCACGGGTGAAGTGCGAGGCCTTCTTGGACCCAACGGGTCCGGGAAATCGAGTCTGATGAAGACGATCATGGGCTTGACGAAACCATCTTATGGTTCAATTCAGGTTCTCGGCTATGACGTCCGAGCCAGCCCAATGGACATCAAGAAGATCGTTGGCTATGTTCCTGAGTCCCCACGGCTGTACGAATTTCTTACTGCCACCGAATATCTTGATTTCATAGCAGATGTCCGAGGACTACCATACGAGCAGAAAAAGGAACGCATCGCTCGATTTGTTGACGCCCTCGACCTTGAGGGAAAGCAAGGTGACATGATAAGCAGCTACTCGCAAGGCATGAAGCAAAAGGTCGCGATCATCGGAGCATTGCTCCACAGGCCTCGAGTCTTGCTCATGGACGAACCGCTCAACGGTCTAGACCCAAAGTCAGCCAGGCTGGTTAAGGAACTCATCCACGGTTTTGCCAAAGAAGGTGTGTCAGTGGTATTCAGCACGCACATTCTTGAGATCGCGGAGGCCATTTGTGACAAGCTAACCATCCTTCAGGCTGGGAAAATTCTGGCAGAAGGGACCTCGAAAGACTTGAGGGAGAACGCGGGACTTCCGGGATCGGGTCTCGAAGACGTCTTTCTGAAGCTTACCGGAACGAAAGGAGTCGAGGACATCGTTGAGGCACTGATTAGATGAGACTTGCCGTTCTGTTCAAGTTTGCCAAAGTTCTAATGATTTCGCGGCTTCGCAGCACTCGTCGTTCAATCGTTTCTAAGAGCATAACCAGCCGGCCGATTCTTATCGCTCTGATAGGAATCGTTCTTTTCGTCGCTGGGCTGTTTTTCGGTTATGAGACAACAGTTTTCCTTAGCTCTGGTGGAGCACCCTTGACGGGGCCGGTCGCGCATCAACTAGTCGTCACCATTTTTGGAGGAGTCCCTCTTTTCCTCGTAGGCTTCTACTTCACAATGGGACTCTTGTGGGAGGTGAACGCTTCAACGGAGGCCGAGAGCACAGACGCGATTAACTGGCTGCCCATCACACCTGGGGAATATGTTGCAGCCTCAGCCCTTTCCACCAGCTATACGTACTCTCCACTCCTTATGGTCGCGTTCGGCTACTCTCTACCGATAGGAATCCTGACAGGGAACCTCGCTGGATTTCTAGTCCTTGTCCCCATAGCTCTCCTTTCCACATCCATCGGCTCGGTCAGCGTCGAGATTCTAAGATCAGCATTAGCAAGCGCATCAACCGCATTCAACAGGCTAGGCGGCAGAATAACAGTTATCATGAGAATAGTAGGGATAATCCTGATACTTCTCGTTACTCAGCTTCTATTCAGCGGAGTCTTCCTAATCCAGATCATAACCTCTCTCGTCGGCACCGCTGCCGCAGCCAGCTTCGTGCCCGTCTTCTGGCCTACGCTGGCCATAACCAAGGTGCTTCAATCTGATTTTCTGGGCGGCGCAGGATTTCTGGGGCTGAGCATAGCATTGTTTCTACTGCTTTCATACACTGCGCTCTCCTTCAGAGCCAAGTATTGGGCGGTAACCCCGTCAGCTATTCACTTCGCTGGAGCTGGCTCCGTATCGGGGCCAAGCAGGCTCGGCTACCTTGGTCTAAGTTCTTCCTCGATTGCAATGCTCAAGAGAGAAATTCGGTCGGCAACGCGAAGGAAGGAAGTGATCAGGCTAATGGCCATCCCGATTATCATGCCCATCATGATCTCATTCCCCGCAATATTCTCCCCGGCCCCATCGTCAACATCTGGGCCTGCCCAGATTGATCCGATTTTCCTTGTCATTCCTTTTCTATTCGGAATAGGATTGGGCGCACTATTTCTTGGAATGACCTCAATTGGTCAAGAAGGAAGAAGGCTATGGAACATCAGCGCGCTTCCGATCTCCGCTAGCATGCTCGTGAAGAGCAAGCTCCTATTCACATCCCTTGTCTCAAGCATTGGACTCGCTCTAGGAGCGGCCGCCTCCGCCCTCCTCCTACACGCTTCGATATTTGTCGTTCTCGGGTTCTTAGGCCTCGGGCTCATCGTAATACTGGCCGAGGCAAGCCTCGGGATCGCGATAGGGTCAAGGTTCCCAGACTTCTCAGACGGCCCCAGGCCAAGATTTGTCACAATAGTTGGCTCGATAATTGGAGCGGTTTTGGGCATCTTCGAGATGGCGATAATGTCCCTCCCCCTGGTCCTTTCATTCGTCCTGAGGACTTTTCTAGGGATAATTCTGCCCCTTCAATTCGTGCTAGCCCTTTCGGGCGCTGTTGGAGGGCTGCTCACATGGACAACATACCTCCTTTCGGTCAGACCTGTCCATTCGATTCTCTCAGAACTACCGAACTGATCCGAGGATAGGACCCTAACGAATCGGATAGTTTGGATTGTTGACCTTGAATTATTGTTACCGTCATTTTGCGGGGTCTGTTGCAGATAACGTTAATATTTACTCGTGTGGACAGGCCACGTGAATCATGGACAAGCAGTTGAGAGCCGAGTCAGGCCGTGAAACTTCTGCATGACAAGTGATTCACGAGAAACAAGTGAGAAATTTATGGAAATGGCTGATGAACCCAAGTCCTGGGTAGAGGAAGCGAGGAACAGGGTCAAACGTATCTCGGACCTTGACCCTCAAGACCGCCTAGACATTGTCTACGGTATCGGCTTGTGTTGCTCGACCCTCGCGAAAAGCATGCAAGGCTGGATGCAATGGATCGGGAATCTTTCGCTGAAAGATTTTGAGCGACCCGAGCTAGAGGAAATTTTCGGTATCATAAAAAAGGCGACTGTCCAGCTGATGGAACTGGACATTGACAAGACCGAGAAATACGAGCAGTCTCACGGGTTGCGCCAGAAAGCACCGGACCGGCAAAATCGGCTAGTCAGCTAGAGCAAGAATTAACAAGACAGAGCACGCCCGCACCCTAACGGGTGCGCGTTTTGAAGAAGAGACGAATAGTCTCCCATAGCCGAGTTCAGCATACATCCCATCGGGAAACGAACAAGCGTTAGCCGATACGTTAAGCGGGCGCTACAAGCTATATCGAAAATTGAAGGGCTTGAGTACCAAGTCACTCCGATGGCGACGATCCTCGAAGCCCAGGACGTTCATACAATACTGAAGGCGGTTGAAGCCTCACACTCGGCCTTGCGATCGAATGGTGCAAAGAGAATTTCCTCGATTCTTCGAATCGACGAGCGCCTAGACAAACCAAGAACGATGAGGGACAAGACCAAAAGTGTCGAGGACTGATTGAGTCTATCCGGTCGCTACTCGAGCCTCTTGAACAAGCTCTGCATGAAGCGTATCGGGATCGGCTGTCCGCTCCTGCTGGTTTCGTAGTAAGTCTTGCACATGTCGCACTGCCAAACCTCCATGTCGCGGATCTGAGCTGGAGCCCCAGCTTCAAAGTCTTCTTGCACGATGTATCGCCCGACGAAGTCGAGCTGCAGGTCACACTTAGGACATTTCAAGAATCTAGGTCTCAGGTTTTGTAATTTTCGCTGATGAACCTGTCAGCGTCCATCGCTGCTTTGCAGCCATCAGCCGCGGCGGTGACAGCCTGTCGATACCTGAAATCTCTCACGTCTCCAGCCGCGAATACTCCAGGTACATTTGTTTCCGTTTCGTTACGGCTGATAATGTAGCCTCTGGGGTCCAGATCGATTTGTCCCTTGAATACCGAAGTGTTTGGTTCGTATCCGATCGCCACAAACACGCCGTCCGTCTTGAGAAGCTGTTCCTTTCCAGTCTTGAGGTTTCTGCTCTTAACCCCCGTAACATTGCTGTCTCCCAATATTTCTTCCACGACAGAATCCCAGACGAATTTTATCTTAGGGTTCTTTAGGGAACGTTCTTGCATTATTTGACTGGCACGTAACCTATCCCTACGATGGACCACAGTTACCTTCTTCGTGATGTTCGCGAGAAACGTTGCTTCTTCCATGGCCGTGTCCCCTCCACCAACCACAACCACTTCCTTCTCTTTGAAGAAGTAGCCATCACAGGTCGCGCAGCTTGAGACCCCGTGTCCTCTAAGCTTGGTCTCTGAAGGTATTCCCAGCCATTTCGCGTTGGCACCCGTGCTAATGATGACCGTCTTTCCTTGAAGGACTCGTTTTCCGACCGTAACCTCGAAGGGTTTGGACTTGAAGTTCACCTTGGAAGCGTCGTCATAGATAATTTCTGGACCGAACCGTTCCGCTTGCTTTCTCAGTCGTTCCATAAGTTCTGGCCCAAGTATCGCTTCCGGAAAACCGGGGAAATTCTCCACGTCGGAGGTAAGCATCAACTGGCCGCCTGGGATCGAGCCGGCAATGAGGAGGGTTTTTCTTCCGGCCCTACATGAGTAGACGGCGGCTGTGTAGCCGGCTGATCCCGACCCTAGGATGATCACGTCGTACATCGTATATTACTTAAGATCGGTTATCCGCTGATTTATGGGTATTCTCGAAGACCGTTTCTCTGGAAGGCTTAATTATCGTGTAAGCGGAGATTCGGAAACTGGGAGACCAATTGTTCGAGTATCAAGGGGTTAGAATCAGTTGGCTTGGGCACGACTCCTTCAGAATTAGGAACGGTCAGACCATCATCATAGACCCCTTTAAGATACGCGCGACTCCGGACAAGGCGGACATCCTTCTGATCAGTCACGAGCATTTCGACCATCTCTCACTCGATGATATCAAGAAGGTTATTTCGGATAAGACGACCATCGTCACGATTCCCGCCTGCAAGAAAGAACTTTCGAGCATGAAGGTAAGAGAGGTCAAGGCTGTCAAGCCCGGCGACAAGTTAGCGTTGGGGGACATAACCCTCGAAGCGGTTCCTGCTTACAACTTGAACAAGTTCCGTGAACCCGGGAAACCATTTCATCCCAAAGAGGACGGAAAAGTAGGTTTCATATTATCCGTTAAAGGGGTTCGAATATACCACGCCGGGGACACTGATCCGATTCCAGAGATGAAAGGGTTCAAGACCGACGTAGCCCTTCTACCTGTCAGCGGAACCTACGTAATGACGCCAGAAGAAGCAGCCGAGGCCGCAAGAATGATCAAACCCAAGCTTGCCATACCCATGCACTACGGAACGATTGTCGGCTCGGAGAGTGACGCTGAAAAGTTCAAGCAGCTGGCCACCTGCCAGGTGCAGATTCTCAAGCCGGAATAGGCCATAGGAAATCTGAGGGCTCTGAAAGCCACCGTCAACGCGAGTTGGCTGAAACAACACATAGACTCCAAGAACATCGTTGTCCTCGATGCTCGCTCCAGAAGCGCCTACTTTAGGGCCCATATTCCCGGCGCGAGAAATGCTGACCTCTTCCACTATTTCGTTCCAGGAACCGACGGCAAGAATCTGAATGCATTTCACAGAGACCTCGAATCCAAACTTGGACGGCTCGGCCTCAGAGGCGACGAAAGAGCCATCGTATACGAGTCGGGGTTCGGTATGAGGGCTGCACGAGTTGCTTGGATGCTCGAGTACGCTGGGATGAAGAGTCCACTGATGCTTGAAGGCGGTTTTAGGGCCTGGCAGGATTCCAAGTATCCTGTCGAGAAGAGGCGGAGAGTGGGTGCCCCAACAGAGTTCCAGGCTAATCCGGACCCTACTGTCCTGGCGACGGCTGGCCATGTTAGGTCTCTATCCACGTCCCGGACCGGGTCAGTGTTGGATGTCAGAAGCAGGGGAGAATTCGAAGGATCAAAAAAACGAGAGTGTTGCCTGCGTCCGGGACGAGTGCCTGGAGCGGTATGGTTTGAATGGACCAACTTTCTAGGTGGAAAGGGCGGATTCCAGAGTGGTCGATCAATCAGAAGACAACTTCAGTCGATGGGCGTCCACCCCAATACTGAGATAGCGGTATATTGTCATCGGGGGGCTCGCGCGGCGGCTGCGTTCTACGCGCTCAGATCAATGGGGTACCGTCGGGCTAGAAACTATGTGGGATCTTGGCACGAATGGTCATCAAAGAAGAACCTTCCTGCGGAAATTGGAGGAGTACCGCCCTAGGCAGAGACGGTTTTCCCTATCGGTTTTTGAAAGCGCCATGCGTCAGTGTCTTCGTGAATCTGAGTGACCCATCCCAAGGCGATTTTCTCGGGCAGTGACAATAGGACCTTGCCCACATGTTTGCAGAGTTGCCTGGTCTCGATGGACCTTTCCCAATCTCCGCAATCATGAGTGATTGTTTTCGGGCCAGACTCCATGGTCAAGTTGTAGTCGCGTATCTTTGCAACAACTTCTTCACTGGTAGCAATCTTGATGCTCACATCCTCGTCCGGGATAGCCAGTGCCCGGGCCAGCCTGGATTCTCCCATCAAAGAGCTGAGGAGGTCAATAATTTTTGGCCGGTCGTCTCCTCCTTTGACCCATTCTCCCAGCCCCTCAGGCCCCTTCCCTTTCTCCAGGTGAGCCTTGGCCCTGTTGAGGGCTTCTCGTTGAGCTGGAGAAAGTTTTCCAAGCATCTGGAGAATTTTGAGCGCGTTTTCTACCGCGTAGCCGTGAAAATGGTTGTTGAAGTAGCCGTAGGTGGCTTTGACAGAGGGCTCGATCTCCTTGACGTTAGGCACCCATGATTCCAGCTCCTTTTCTGTGTAGTGGTAGTCGTACCAGGGTCGCTGTCCGTGCCCGTGCCAGCGGATGTACGCGAAATCCGCTGTTACGTGTACTTCAGGGGGAAGGAGAGGCTCGTCAACTATAGTGTATGCCACGTTGTACTTGGAGAGTATAGGCCACGTCGAGTCTTGTAGCCACGATTTGTGCCGGAATTCAATTGCGTACTTGAAGCCATGGGGAAGGATGGAGAGGAAACTCTCCAAGTGGCTCAGATCGTACTTGTACTTGGGCGGCATCTGTAGGAGTAGACACCCGAGTTTTCCGCTATTGTTCAGTGGAAGCATCAACTCTGCAAAACGGTCCAGTTCAGACTCTAGAGAAGGACCGATATCCGCGAGTTTGTCATGAGTGATAGTCTGGGGAATCTTTGCACAGAAGATGAAATCCTTCGGAGAGAATCTGTTCCAGCCAAGCACCGTGCCCGCCTGGGGGAACGCATAGAACGTAGAATCGATCTCGGCAGTCGGAAATACTTGCGTGTAGTGTTTTAGCTTGCTCTCAGTGGAAGTGGGGTAGAAGACTCCCACCCACTCAGGGTACGACCACCCAGAAGTGCCTAGGAGAAATCGCCCCGTCTTTCGCCGACCTCTGACCTAAATCTAAGGTTGCAAACCGTCTCAAGAAGGTATGGGTCAGCTTCACATCGGCGCGGGCGGATGGGACTACTTCTCTATCCCCAACGGCGACCGGCTGAAAGCGTACTCATCGGTCTACGATTTCGTAGAAGTGAACACCACTTACTATCAGTTACCGAGTCTGGCTACCGTAGCGAGTTGGCGCAAAAGGGTCCCGCCTGAGTTCGAGTTTTCGGTTCGCTGTCAGAAGGACGTTGGCGAACTTCATCGGCTCGAGTTGACTCCCAAAACAATTCGCATTATTGACTCCATGGAAAAGATCTGCAGACGCCTGCGGGCGAGCGTTCTGACGATCCTGATTCCGAAGGCGCTTCTTGGGGACAAGGAACTTGTTCCCAAAGTGAATGCGTTTCTCTCGACGATAAGCCTCGGCAGGACTCGCATCGCCTTCGAGTTTCGGGGAGGAGCGCCAACAGAGGATACGTTAGAGACTCTACACAACCACGATGCCTTGAATAGCATTGACATCTCAAAGCAGGACCCTAAGGCAGGGTCGAGCATTCTCTACAGTAGGCTGT
>WNGK01001628.1_pt1 | contig 31456 bp, 30 predicted proteins | sample 5400601 | NCBI WGS metagenome assembly WNGK01 (sample SAMN13153376, study PRJNA577476) | soil metagenome | isolation source: 60 cm soil or saprolite under Garry oak tree replicate 1 | place: USA:California | collected 2016-06-15 | reverse complement strand
CCCAATGCACGTGCAGCGTTGCAGTGGGCCGAGGAGAGGCAAGAGGCAGAACTGGGGCTGCAGCTGGCAGGCTTCACGCGCCTGTGGCATGTCCGGGGTCAGATGAGCGAGGCCACGCGATGGATGGAACGCATGCTGGCGTTGGACCTACGGGCGAGAGAGCAGGGAGAGCCGACAGCGCCACTCACGCTACGCATCCAGTTCCTTTATGGCATAGGTCGAACTATGGTGCGCCACGGGAAGGTGGAGCGAGGTGCCGAAGCCTTTGCGAAAGAAGCCTTGCACCTGGCCCAGCGCATCGGTGACCACAACGGCATCAGCAGTGCCTTCGCGACGCTGGGGATGATCGCCCAGGCGAACGGCAAGCTCGATGAAGCGGAGGCTGCCTTTACTGAAAGCTATACGCATGCCAGGATGATAGAGCATCGCGGCCTCATCAGTCATGCCCTGATCCTTCTCGGGGATCTGGCACGAATGCAAGGGGACGTGGCACGTGCCACGACGCTTTTAGAAGAAGCCCTGGCCGGTGTACAAGCCAGCGGAATGACGTGGGATATCCCTATGACTCTGGCCCTGCTTGGACACCTGGCCTGCCAGCAACAGAACTATGCACTGGCCAAAGCACGCTACCAGGAAGCGCTCGTGCTCTATCGCGCATTCGGCAGTCCGACCTACATTGCCTCGTGTCTGGAGGGCTATGCTGCCGCTGCCTGTGGAGAAGGGCACTATGCACAAGCGACACGCCTCTGTGCGCAAGCCTCGACGCTGCGCGAGCAGACACAGGCAGCACTCCTCCCCGCTCAGCGTGAAGCATTCGAGCAGGTTGTTGCAACCGCTAAAGCGGCACTTGACGAGCTTGCCTTTGAAAGGGAATGGAACACAGGAACAACACTCACGCAGGACGAAGCGATGCGTTGTCGGATGCAGGTGTGTAACAGCGAAAGATTCATCGGGAGAAAAAACTTGTCCATCCCATTCTAGCGGATCATGATCACGAATGTCGACGGACAGGAGACGTTCATGCGCCTGCCGTAAAGCCAGAGGACGCCCTCATGACGTCGAGGAGAAAAGAGACCCCCTCAAGATCGTTCGCGAAGGACTCACCGAGGCGCCACCGGCGAGGACACAACTGGCTCTCGCGGGAAATCGTCGCTGGCGCGTTTGAACGGTCGATAACCTTCCCCAGGCCTATCGATACCAACAATATCCAAACGAAATTTGAGAATGGGATCCTCACGATTCGGCTTCCCATGAGTGAAGCGAGCCGCCCGAAGCGGATCAGCATCAAAGGCGACACAGTCGACCAGAGCAGTCAGAGCAGTCAGCCGCAGCAGGTGCCTGTTGGGGCAGGGCAAAAACAAGGGTCATAAAGGACCTTTGTAGAGGAGGAAGAAAATGAATGTCATTACCAGTACGCAGGTTTCTCGTAACTACTGGTGGATCCTGGCGATACGCGGACTGCTTGCAGTGCTGTTTGGTCTGGCAGCCTTTGTTTGGCCGGGTCTTACACTGCTGGTGCTCGTGTTGCTCTTCGGGGCGTATGCTCTGGTGGATGGGGTGATAGCCGTGGTCGTCTCTTTGCAAGAGCGCAGAGTTTTTGCACGGTGGTGGGTGCTGCTGTTCGAAGGACTCGTGGGAATTGCTGCCGGTGTGCTGACCTTTGTGTGGCCAGGCATTACCGCTCTGGCGCTGCTCTACGTGAGGCGATAGAGTGGACGTTGGCGCTGGCCGGCATCCTCTCTGTGGCGTTGGGCGTGCTCCTGGCGATACTACCTGGTCCTGGACTCCTGGGTCTGGTGTGGTTGATCGGGATCTATGCCATTGTTTTCGGGGTACTCCTCATAGTCCGCGCCTTCCAGTTCAGAACAGCGGCTACCGCTTAAATACAGGATGGGAGAGAGCCCCGCTCACATGTTTCATCTGGCCACATCCGAGCTGATGCATTGAGCGGAAAGTGAAACTGGGGCAGTATCTCTTTCGCAAGCATGGCAGCAAAGTGGTCTTCTTTGGGCGCTTTATTGCCATCTTGCGTACCTGGGCCGCCTTCCTGGCCGGGACCAATCGTATGCCCTGGGCTTCCTTCCTGCTTTACAACGCGCTGGAGGGCATTATCTGGGCAACGCTCTACGGAGTGGGAGACTACTTTCTCGGCGACAATATACACCGGCTGACACGGCCGGTCGGACCCATTACGTTTGCGCTGGGTTTGCTCATTACCATCGCGTCTCTGATCTTCGTGCGGCGCAACGAGGAACGCCTGGAGGAGGAGGCTGAGCGCGCCTTGCCTGGCCCGCTTGATGGGTCACAGCCTGTGGGTCGAGGGGGCCAGGACCGGAGACAAGAAGAGGTAGGCCTTCGTCGCGATACATCGGATCGATTGAGTAGCGGGGGGGGCAGGTGACTCTCGCTCTACCCGTGGAAGATGAGGGCGATTTAGCATTCGCCCTATTCTGCTTTATGAGAAGGAGAAATGCCTGATGCAGGGCAAGCTCTCCTGAGTAGTAGGCCGCCGGCAGCAGTGGCCGAGATGGAAGAGAATCGGCAAATATCCGTCCCGCTTTACCTGCCTCCAGGCAGGATTGCCGGCGCTACGCGTCTACTGATACGCAGTCAGGCGGGACGAACGGAGAAGGAAGGTGCTATGCAGCAGGACGGACAGGAACAGCAGGACCAGAAACGTGTGCAACAGACAGCCGAGCAGCCAGAACGGGAAGGCGAGCAGAATGCCGCAACCGTCCCAGGTCAGTTAGAGCAACGGCTTAGCGCAGAACAACAGAAGGCGGAAGAGTGCCTGGACCTGCTGCAGCGAACACAGGCAGATTTCATGAATTACCGGCGTCGCATGAGCCAGGAGCAGGCTGAGGCACGCATCGCTGCCCAGAGCGCGCTGCTCTCCCAGCTATTACCGGTGCTAGATGATCTTGGACGGGCGCTGGGAGCAGCGCCACCACAGCTGGCCGCGCACCCCTGGGTGCAGGGGCTATTCCTGGTTTCGCGAAGACTTACGACGGTGCTCTCTCAACTGGGCGTGCGACAGATCGGTGCACCCGGAGAGCGATTCGACCCTCGCTGGCATGAGGCCATTACCACGGAGGCACGAGCAGATGTGCCTGAAGGAACGATCCTGCACGTTGCCCAGCCGGGGTATGCGGTGGGAGAACGTGTTATTCGTCCTGCACAGGTCATAGTTGCACGCGCTCCGTCTCCCGTGAGCGAGATGCAGGGACAACATGGAGACGCTCCCAAAGGCTAATATGGTGTTCGCCCGGCCGAAAAGAGGTGAGAGTTAAAAGGAATCGATTGTTTGTCAAGCAGAGCGGCTTTTCACAGGGCGTTCTGAAAGGAAGGAAGCGAGAAGCAATGGCAAAAGTAATTGGCATTGACCTGGGAACCACCAACTCGGTGATGGCCGTCATGGAAGGTGGTGAGCCGACCGTTCTGGAGAACAGCGAGGGCTCACGCCTGACACCCTCCGTCGTGGCGATCACCAAGAGCGGTGAGCGCCTGGTCGGCCAGGTGGCGAAACGACAGGCGGTGACCAACCCCGAAAATACGATTTTTTCCATTAAGCGTCTCATGGGGCGCAAGTACGATGACCCCGAGGTCCAGCGCACAATGAAGAACGTGCCCTACAAGATCACGCGTGCCCCCAACGGGGACGTTCGTGTAGTGCTGGGTGGGCGCGAATACAGCCCACCGGAAATCTCGGCAATGATTTTGCAGAAGTTGAGAGTCGATGCGGAAGCCAAACTGGGCGAAAAGGTTAACCAGGCTGTGATTACCGTGCCGGCCTACTTCAACGACGCGCAGCGCCAGGCGACCAAAGACGCGGGCACGATTGCAGGGCTCGAGGTTTTGCGCATCATTAACGAACCGACGGCTGCCTCGCTGGCCTATGGGCTGGACAAGAAGAAGGGCGAAGAGACGATCGCTGTCTATGACCTGGGCGGTGGGACCTTTGATATCTCCATCCTCCTCCTGGGAGAGGGCGTCTTTGAAGTCAAGTCAAGTACTCAATCCCCTAGAAGGGGATGAGCTTGTAGTAACCTTTCACCGAACTGACAATTATTCTGGCAGTTCTCACGTCCCACCATGGGCCTCTTGACCTAGCCCGTGGGAAGCTGGCTTCACATTTTTACATGGCAAAGCCATTGGTTGCCAATACCCATATGTTACTGTTCAGGTGCAAGCCGTTGCTCCCCGCTTCCAGGGAGTGCCTAAGCAGAGAACAAGCATACCAGAAGCCGCTTTACTACGGCTTTCACGGAGAATGAGAAGACAAGGAAGTATTACAGAAGGCAGGGAACCCGCTGCCGGAAAAGAGAAACGGACATGAGAAACGTTTCCGGCAGCGGTGCCAGCCGTAGGGCTCTCGGCTGCGGCCGTTTTCATTCCTCCCCTAGCCTGAAGGCATAGGGGCATCCTGAAAGGACGATTTGTGAAAACAAATGCTATGTACCACTCCTTATTGATTGTAGCAGCAAAGTATCCCTCCGTTCAATGGAGAAAAATATCCCCTGGTGATTAGCCATAAGTCCGCACGAGATCCTTCGCTACGCTCAGGATGACAGCGCAAGGGCTTTGTCATCCTGAGCGCAGCGAAGGATCTGAGGCGCATACGTCCAGCAGATCTGACTCATGTAGTCTTGCGGATTTGTGGGTAATCACCAAAAAATTCCCTCTTGACAAATTGCTTCCATCCCTTTATCATCTACATAGATGGCAAGAGGATGGTAAGGAGATGGTAGCATGACCCAACTCGAAAAAACAGAGAAGATCACGATCAATCTGGGACTCGTTGATCTAGGGCAAATCGACCTGTTAGTGCAGGAGGGCTTTTATTCCAACCGCACTGACTTTATCCGCACAGCGATCCGCAACCAGCTTGCTGTCCATAAGGAGGAAGTCAAACGTACGGTCGCACGCAAAACGCTAGTACTGGGAGTACAGCATTACACTCGCAGTGACCTGGAAGCGGTGCGCGCGGCCGGCGAAAAGTTGCAGATCAACGTGCTCGGCCTGGCAAGTATCGCCGACGATGTTTCCCCGGAACTGGCCTTAGCGACGATTGAATCGATCGAGGTGCTTGGGGCCTTTAGAGCAAACCCGGCAGTAAGGGCGGCGTTGGCTGGGCGCATTAGATGAGTTGCGATATGGCTATGTTGTGAACCGCTAGCGCTTCGTCAACATGGATTTGATGGGTGAAATGTAGTGGCGATCCCTTGCGGTCGCCAGGTTCCTCCCCCTCAATTGCTGATGGACAGAGCGCTAGCGCTTGTCGCCTCTGAAGGGTACACAAAGACAAGAGACAGACAAGCTTGATGCTGTCAGAATTTTGGCTACGTCACAGATGAAGGAGATTTTTGGATGAATGACCACATGCAGGCTGGGATGGCAGAAGCGACCGACCTCATACGCGCTGGACGACTTGTTGAGGCAACCCAAATCATTCAGCGCACTCTAAAGGGCGAGCCGGCCCCCGGCGTGTCCAGCGTAGAGCCTGACAGTGCTGATACACCCATCGAGGGAGAGTTTCGCGTTGTTGATGACTCACCACCTGGGACGGGATCCTCGATGAAGGGTATGGCACCGGGGATCAGAGTCGGCACAGGGGCTGTGAAAGCACATCCTGCTGCAAGAGCGGGTGTGTTCTCACCTGGCACAATGCAGCTGCCCGGCAACATGCCTGCTGTCAGAGGACGTATACACCCTATCACGCCAGACGAGGCGCCTTCCCTGGTCCCTGCTCGTGGGAAGTTTGTCGATGGAAGCTATACGAATAGGGCCGGGACACGTTGCTACAAACTCTACGTCCCCAGCGGCTTTGCAGGACAAGCGGTTCCCCTCGTGGTGATGCTCCATGGGTGTACCCAGACGCCAGTTGATTTTGCTGCTGGCACGCACATGAATGTGCTCGCTGAAGAGAAGACGTTTCTTGTCGCCTATCCTGAGCAAGCGACCTCGGCCAATCAGTCAGGGTGCTGGAATTGGTTCCAGGCTGCCGACCAGTGTCAAGGGTTGGGTGAGCCATCCCTCATTGCCGGGATCACGCAGCAGATTATGAGTGCCTATCACGTCGATGTCAACCGGGTCTACATAGCCGGGATGTCGGCTGGTGGGGCCATGGCTGTGATCATGGCGGCAACGTATCCTCACCTCTATGCTGCCGTCGGTGTGCATTCTGGCCTTGCCTATGGCGCCGCACACGATCTTCCCTCTGCCTTCGCTGCGATGAAACAGGGAGCACCTCAGCATACTCGACGGCTGGCCGAACGCATTCCACTGATCGTCTTCCATGGGGACCGCGATACGACTGTCGCCCCGATCAACGCGGATCGCCTGATAGACCAATGGCTCCAGGCGACTGATGATGGGTCAAACATCCTACAAGACGCTGCTGTAAAACGGGGGCAAGTAGCTGGCGGGCATGCCTACTCGCGTTTCTTCTACCGGAATGCTAGTGGTCGAACGATCGTAGAGAAATGGATTATCCACCAGGCGGGTCATACCTGGTCGGGAGGGAGTCCCAGCGGCTCGTATACCGATGTAATGGGACCAGATGCCTCCGCTGAGATGGTGCGCTTTTTCAGCGAGCAGCCGGGGAGGAAATAAGATCACCCCGGCTATCTTGAGAGGAGCCGCATTAGCCATGGAGCTGGGCATGAGCTCTTCCCTATCTTAACGGATAAACCATCGTCTTAAGAAGGTGCTCAAGGGTTCCCTCGAGATCAGTGCACAGGCCCGTATGGACTTGAGAGGTCTGGATGATAGTGCTACGCGGAGACACAAGCCAGTGAAAGCGCTCAGACTGTGACATTTGCCCCAGCGATCCTGCTTCCGGTCCCCCCTCGCAAATATGCACAATGTCATCGAGTTCCTGCTGGATGGCAACGAGATCAAGGTCGGGCGCCAGGGCGAGAACTCGTGCTTGATCCAGGTGAATGCGTACTTTGAGAAAGCGCTGCGTACGGCTAAAGAGGAGCGCACCGACGTTAATGCACTCGCCGCGCTCGACGTTGGGGACGACCCGGATGATCGCATAATCATAGGAACTGAGTGCGTGCACGTAAGGCCTCCTCCACGAAGTAGTGCGAAGCTGCCAGGCGGTCGAGCAGGTACGCCTGGTAAGCCTCGCGGTGCGCTTCACGGTCAGCAAAGAACGGATCGGAATCGAGCCAGCTCTCGGGAATTGCTCTGATCGTCTCCCATATTGAATCTGGCGTCAGAAGCCTTTTCAAGAGCGCATCCGCCTCCTCAAGAGCACTGGCCACCGGAAGGAGCACGTGCTCCTTGATGGGAGGGAAGGGGCTGTGGCTGCGAGAGAGGTAATCCCCGGTACTGTGATGGAAGTAGAGCGAAGAACCGTGGTCGATAAGCATCAGTCGCCTGTGCCAGAAGAGCATGTTGGTATTACGCGGTGTGCGATCTACGTTGGTGACGTATGCATCGAACCATACGATTGAGGAGGCAAGCAAAGGATCGAGCCTGCTTGCGTCAAGCGGGTTGAAGGCGAGGGCTCCGGGTAGGTAGTCCAGGCCAAGGTTGAGTCCCGCACTCGCTTTGATCAGGGACTGGATTTCATAGTCCGGCTCAGAACGGCCTAGCACGGGATCGAGTTCCATGAGAACGATTTCGGGAACAGGAAGCCCCAGAGCGCGGCCAAGCTCTCCGGCCACCAGTTCGGCAATCAAGGCTTTTGTCCCTTGACCAGCACCACGAAACTTCAGCACGTAGAGGCCATCGTCATCAGCCTCTACGATTGCAGGGAGCGAACCGCCTTCCCGTAGTGGAGTGACATAGCGAGTGATTGTGAGCGTTCTGAGCATGGTCTTAGTCCAGGGCTATTTAGGGGATTCGACCAGGAGCAGCCCGTTGTCGTCTTCATCAAGGATCATCATATAGGTTCCCCAGGGTTGAGCATCCGGTTCCTGGGTAATACGCACTCCCTTTGCTTTCAGGTCTTCGTACAGCGCTGCCATGTCTGTGACATTGAAAGTAAGCGCCTGCGATTTGCCCATGACCTGGCGATAATGCTTCCAGTTGTCATCGAGCTTATAGAGAATGACTTCAGTGCGCGCTCCTTTTGGCGCGACGGCAATCCAGCGCGATTCCCCCATTGGCGCATCTTGCCGTAATTCAAAGCTCAGTTTGTCAGTATAGAACGCTTTGGCTTTGTCCTGATCGTTAACGAAGATGCAAATAGTAGCCACTGAGTCAATCATAATACTTCTCCTTAATGCTATGGTTTGTCCTGTGACGATCGTCGTCCCGCACTCTTACTGCGCTAAGTGGAGCAATCTGACATCCACTCATAACTTGCCTCCTTCGGAGGCGAACAAAGGAAGGAGGAAGATTCGGGGGATTACCTGCCCCCCAGGCAGGGTTCCCTCCGCGCCCCCGGCAAAGGACTGCGTCCTCTGCACTCCTGCTTTCCCCTTCAAGAATCGAGACCCCACAGATCACGCCCAGCGAATCAGCCCCATCTCATGCTTCCCACCCAGAGCAGGATGGCTCGGCAGTACACGCACCCCATAGCCAATGCTGCCACTCTCATCGGGTCTCAAGCGGATCTCGTAGCGAAAAGAGCCATCCAGTTCCTTCTTGGTATATTCCAAGGGCAAGGAGTGGCGTGGAATAACCAGGTCATCGCTAGCTTCTCCATACACTAACTCAACGCACAGGTCTTCGGGTTGGAGCTTACCGGCACGTACCCATGCTCGCACCTCAACCCACTCACCAAGGCTCAGTTGTCCTTCACGTCGCCCATTCACGTAAATTTCCAAGCCGGGCCACGCCTGCCTGATCTTCTCTTTCCAATTGGCCAGCACCCGCGCCTTTTCGTACTTATTCTTCTCAATCTCCATGCCGTGCTGAATTTCAGGCACGTAGAAGCGCGTCGTATATTCTTTCACCATGCGCCTCATGCTGAACCTGGGTGCACAAGTACGAATGGCTTCCTTCATGATAGAAATCCAGCGGTGAGGAATGCCGTCAGGCCCACGATCATAGTAGGTGGGAACGATTTCCTCTTCGAGCAAGCGGTACAAAGAAAGACTATCCGCCTCTGCCTGCACGTCTGGGTCGTGATATTCTCGCTCTTCCCCGATAGCCCAGCCATTCTTGCCGTTGAAGCCCTCGGCCCACCAGCCATCGAGGATGCTGCAATTTGGCTGTCCATTCAGCGCGGCCTTTTGGCCACTGGTTCCACTGGCCTCGTGTGGGCGGATAGGGTTGTTAAGCCAGAGATCCGTGCCGGAGACCAGGTAGCGAGCCATACCGATATCATAATTTTCCAGGAAGATGACTTTGCCGCGAAATGCATCACTGCGCGAGATACGATACACTTGCTCGATCAAAGCCTTCCCAGGCTCGTCAGCAGGATGCGCCTTGCCGGCAAAAATGATCTGTACAGGCCGCTCTGGATTGTTCAGAATAGCACTTATACGTTCAATGTTGCGGAAAATGAGCGTTGCCCGTTTGTAGGTTGCGTAGCGCCGGGCAAAGCCAATAATGAGAGCATCAGCATTCAGCATGCTCTCGAATTCAGCCATCTGCATAGAGCCTTCACCAAGGCGCAGGTGTTGTTGTCTCAGACGACGGCGCGTGTAGTTAATGAGAGCCTCTTTCCGCTGCACATGCGTCTGCCAGAGTTCTTCATCGGGAATGTCTATAATGCGCTTCCATAAATCCTCTTCGTCCACATGGTCTCCCCAATCCGCGCCCAGGTAGCGTTTAAAGAGAGCGTTCATCTCTGGTGAAATCCAGGAAGGAGTATGTATTCCGTTCGTGATCGAGTCGATAGGTACCTCTTCAGAATCAATGCCGGGCCACAAGAACTGCCACATCTTGCGTGAGACGGCACCATGCAGTTCGCTCACACCGTTATGCTGCCCCGTCAGACGCAATGCGAGCGCCGTCATACCATAAGTAGGGCCCCAGCCGTGATCCTCGCGAGCAACCTCCATAAATTGGTTGCGGTCCAGCCCAAGTTGACCCCAATAGGAGCCAAAATACTTGTCCACCAGGTCATAGCTGAACGTATCGTTCCCCGCAGGGACAGGCGTATGCGTTGTGAAGACTGAGTTGGCCGCGACCGCCTCGCGTGCCTCATTAAAACTCAAGCCAGAGGCTACTAACTCCCGGCAGCGCTCCAGGTTCAGGAAAGCGGCATGTCCCTCGTTGGTGTGCCAGGCTGCAGGTGAAATACCCAGGGCTCGCAATGCTCGCACGCCGCCAATGCCCAGTACAATCTCCTGGGAAATGCGCATCTCACGATCTCCACCGTACAAACGCGCTGAAAGTTCCCGGTCAGGCGGCGCATTTGGTTCTACGTCTGTATCCATCAGGTAAAGTTGAATACGTCCCACCTGCAATTTCCATACTTTTGCCTGGATACGACGCCCAGGTAGATCTACAGAGATCATCACTTCATTGCCATCAGCGTCACAGGCAGGAATAGCAGGTGCCTCCGAAAAATGGAGTTTGTCGTACAAGGCCTCTTGCGTGCCATCACGGGTGATGCGCTGCTGGAAATAACCCTGTGGATACAAAAATCCCACTCCAACGAAGGGCAAACCAAGATCGCTGGCCTCTTTACAGTGATCGCCGGAAAGAATGCCCAGGCCACCAGAGTAAATAGGCAGAGACTCGTGTAAGCCAAATTCCGCCGAAAAATAGGCGATTGTGCGATGAATCAGCTCGGGATAGGTACGCGAGAACCACGTCTCATTTGCACGAGGATGCATGTAGGCATCAAAGTCGCTGAAAACACTATCGTAGCTCTGCAGGTAGTCGGCCAAGCTGGCAACTTCTTCAAGCCGAGCCGGTCGTACTTCACTAAGTAAACGAACGGGATTATGCCCAACTTCTTCCCATAGATCGGGATCGAGTGTCTTATAAAGGGCGCGTGCTTCGGGATGCCAACTCCACCACAAATTATACGCCAGTTCATACAGTCGACTGATGCGGGAAGGCATAATGGGGAAGACCGTCATACGGCCATACACTTTCACAGGTTAAAATTCCTTTCTTGTCGTCTCATTAGGTATCAGTATATCTCTTGGGGAAAATCCGGTCAATGTGAGCAACAGCGATACATTGTTTGCTCCCTGTTTGCCTTCGCGCGCAATTTGCTTTATAGTTCCACAAAACAGAGCGTTCTCTTGACCACTTACTTTGTGTTGCGTTTGCACGACTTAAACAGCAAGCCGTACGGGGTGAACTACATAGCCCGCTACGCCCTTTGCCTCCGAGAAGGCATCAGGTCTACTTTTGCGCAAGATGTTGTAGGCGCCGTTGACATCGGCACAAATCTTGCGTCCATCTTTGGTGCGGTACAGGCGGTTTCTTCGCCCGATCCGCTTTCCGCTAAAGACATGCACCGTTTCGTCATTGGGCTTGTAGTCAGGAATAGGGTCAAGATCAAGAAAGCTGGCCTTGCTGGTATAGCTCTCTTCCCTCACTTCTACCCCTATGCCGACTAACGCCGCTTTGTAGGTGAGCATGTCAATGAAGCGTGCATGGGGGATTTGCACGAAGTTCTGATTGTTCTTTCTGCCCATGCCACATGCTTGCTTCCAGAAGGGATTCTTCCCGATAATGACCGTTCCTACCCCGTTTTCCACCAGGAAGTCGACCATCCGCTTGCTGGCTGTGTGCAGGTAGTGATCAATGCGCCGGTTACGCGTATTCGTGATCTGTTCCATTTGTTTCGTCACGCGCTCTCGGTCATTCTTGGGCAGCTTCTTCTTCAGTTCCTTCATGCGCTTGTTGTACCATTGGTTCCACGCTTTCACCGGACGACCGTTAACCAGTCGAGGGACAAAGCCCTCACGGTTTGATGCTATCGCCGCTAAGTTCGTGACTCCTAGATCAATGCCGACGCAGAAGGATGGATCGACAGCAGCTTGAACCGGCTCTTTGGTGTACACGACCTCAACCACGTAAAAGCCGTTACGGGGGACAATCCGCACTTGATCAACCACGGTGTGCTCGGTTTCGATGGTGATGCCAAGCCCGGACGGGCGAATGAGACCATCCCTCAGGCCTGGCTTGCTGAGAGCCTGGACGGTGTAGACCAGGATGTTCCGACCTTCCGTTTTGTGCTTGTACTTGGGCAAGCGTGGGCGTCCGGTGAAGGTGGAAGGCTCTTCTGCGTAGGCTTTTCTCGCCTCGAAGAACGATATCCAGTTCTTATGCAACTGCCTCAACACCTGCTGACTGACCTTCGCTGGCAACGCTTTGTAGGCCTCATGCGACTGCATGCGCTTATCCATCTCGTGATAGTTGAGATACTTGCCTTCATGGATAAAGGCCTGGCGTGTCTCGTACAAAGCCGCATTGTAGAGGTTCTTGGACGTGAAGGCTGCTGCGTCAATCACACTGTAGCGCGGGTCGGTGCGGTTAATGATGTGTTGTTCGACCAGTTGCATCGTACTTTCCCTCTCCTTGTTGCTGATGCGGGGAGCAGTGAGAGCTCACCTGCTGGTGGTTCACCTTCCCCTGTGCGCTCTCCTCGATGATCCTGTGGGAGGAGCAGCGCTGGCAGTCCACGATGAGCCTCTCGTCTGGATGCTCTTGGGGAAAGATGTGGTGCATCTCCGCGACGGAGAAGACCGCGTTTCCACCTCTGTCGCACTCGATCATCGCTGTGTGTCCCTTTCTCTTATGGTCCTACGTGTGCGAGCACCACAAGATGAATCCGTGCCGGGTCTGGTGGCAAAGACGTTGTCTCCGTCCCCGAGATCGTCATGGCGACCTGGCTGACTCCTGGCAGGTGCAAGAGCAGTTCCGTGGCTTGCTGCCTGTTCTGGCCGGCAAGCCTGGTGGCGATGGTATGCAGGTACGCCTCGTCAAACTGGTAGGACCAGGTGCCGCTCCCTCTCACCTCAATGGTCATCCCTGCACGCTGCTGCTCACCATGAAGCAGATGGCTGGCGGTGACCCGGCTTTCCACGGCTCCACTCAGCTGGTAGCCCGTCCCCAGACGCTTGTTGGCTTGTGCGGTGACCATCTGGGTGATGAGCGTGTGCAGGGCCTGCGTCTGGTAGGTCTCACCCCGACAGATCTGGGTGAAGGTCACCGTGATCTGCCTGGCCTCATCTCCGACATGCTGGTCACTGGTCACCTGGGGAAGACACGTCGGTGGCAAGAGGGTCTCGTTGGGGTGGACTTGGACTTGCAAGGCCGCTTGTACACTCGCTTGCAGGCTGATCTCGAGGGCGGCCGTCGCCTCGTTCACATCCTGGGCGGTCACCAGCGGGTAGCGGCGCGCGTCCTGCCCTCCCGTAAAGGCGCTGTTGGTGACCGAGACGTTGAGGCGACAACAGGGGCCGTAGATCGCGCCTGCGCTGATGTTGCCTGCTGGGCCTGCTGCCACGGCATGGGCGGGCACGGTCACCTGCCCGTTGGTCTGGAGGGTGGCGGCTGCCGGGATCACAGCGTCTTGCTCGGTGACAATGAGCACACCATGGGCTGTGCTGAGGGTCGTTCCTGCGGTGATGGTCTGTACGTCGAGTGATGCGTTGTAGAAGGTGAGCAGGCCATGTGCCGCTTGTGACTCCTGGTGGCCTGTGCCCGTGGTAGGCACGGTGCGCGCTTGCGCGAGCGTCAGGGAGGCTAAGAGCCGCCCTGGCACCTCGTAGTGAAGCGGGTTGGCGGCTCCGGTGACTACGGTCAGTGTGCTCGTCGCCGTGATCTCAGTTGAGAGAGGGAGAATGGTGATCGTGGCTGAGACGAGCGTGAAGGAAACGAGAGAGGCCACCATCGCGGCTGCGGCAAGCACCAGGCAGAGCACTCCCACGATCAGCACCCGCTTGCCCTTCGGCCTGGGCCGTGCCGTCATGAGGATGGCTGCTGGTGGTGGTGGCAGCGGTGAGACGACTTCTGCGGCTTGCCTCTCACGGCTATCGTTGTCGCTGGTGCAGTTGGCTGCTTCATCTTTGGGCGCACGGTCGCTGCTGGTCTGCTCCTCATCCGTCCCTGCGAGGCTGTCGACCGTGTTCCCATAGTCACTAGAGGCCTCTGGCGGTGGAGCATCTACCAGGTAGACAATAATCGGCGGTGGTGGCTGCTGGGAGTGTGGCTCATCCAGCGGGACCGTGCCGGTCGCTGTTGCTTGGGCCTGTGCGGTGGTGATGAACTCAAACTGATGAAGAAGGTCATAGATGTCTCGTTGCAGCTTCTCATCCATCGTCTGCTTCCTTCCTTTCCTGGTTGGTGGAGGGAGCAAGAGCACTCTTGCTCCCATGGCTTGCTAGAGGTGGATATGCTCGCCTGCTTTGAGCGGGCGGAACTGTCCTCCGTCATTGAGAAAGACGACCTCGCTTCCCTCGATGTCGAAGAGCATGTCGGGCTTGCCATACCCGTTGACATCACGGAAGGTGAGCGTCACCGGGGCCAGGTCTTGCCCTGGCCCGACCAGGGGAGGACCCAGATAGATCTTGGCTTTGGCGGGGTCGCCCCCAGGAAACTCGATGATCTCCACCTGACGATTGAGGTTGAGCGCGAGGAAGTGGCTCGGGTGCTCTGTCGAATCGTGGTGTCCCACCATGGCGTCACACTGGAAGGTGCGCGGGCGCCCGTAGTGCAGGTCATCCTGGGAGACCTGCCACCAACTGAGGAGAGTCAGCACAAGGTACCACAGCGCCAGCATGGCGAGCATGCCCAGGCCCAGATACACCAGCCAGTGCCATGGGCGAGGGCGGTGACGAGGTCCCTGCCCTTCCCGCCGCCGTGGGAGGTCCTCCTGCTCCCAGGTCTCGTCCTGCATGGGGACTGGTTGCTGTCGCCTGCTCTGTGGCTGGTACTCGGGGTCGTCCCGGGTCTGTCTCACGCGTGGCTGCGGCAGACGGGCTGCTGGCGGTGGCTCTCGATTCCAGCGACCTCGACGTTGATCGACCACGAAAACCCGCTGCGGCGGTGGAGTGGCTTCCCGTTGTGCCAACGGGGTGTAGCGTGCTCTGGCAAGGACGGGGGGCGTGGCGAGATAAGCCTCATCATCCCAAAGATCATCAGCCTGCGCGGGACCTCTCCTGGTCGGTTGTTGTCCTGGGCTCATACCTCGGCCCTCCTCTCACGGCGATGCAGAGCACAGGGGATCAAGCGTGCAGTGGTTGGAGGTCGGCTCAGACACAAGGGACAATAGGCGCGCACCCCGCAGACTGTACAGAGCTTTTCACCGAGCATAAAGGTCGGGTGCCACTGGTGGTAGTCGTTGGCACAGTTGGTGAGGGCTTTGGTTCGTTCAAGGGCGAGTTGCTTGTTCATGATGATGCCCTCCCTTCCTCCACGGCTGTTGCTCGTGATGACGAGAGGTGCCCGAGATGGACAAAGAGCGGTTCACCCCGGATACTGCGCTGTTCCTCCTGCAAGCGCAACAGGAGCAGCCACAAGCGGTGCTGTTGCACCCGGATGTCCCCAAACAGGGCACGGATGATCGTGAGGATCCCTTCGTCCTGGCACTCTTCGTTGGCGAAGCGCTCCAGCCAAAGGACAGCACTCGCCCACTGCTGGCACGCTTCGCGCAGATCGGTGATTGCCTCGCCAAGGTTGCGGGCGACCATCGAGGGAGCAATCTTCCACAGGCCATGATATGCCTGGGTGTAGTGAGTGTGGGCGCTCATCTCAAAGGAGAGAGCAAGGAAAGCCGTACCGACAGCCTGGAGGGCATGGGCATGGCTCGCACAGAGGCTAAAGTCCGCCCAGGTCTGTGCCACCTCATCGAGAGGGATCCACTCAGGACGGATGACCAGGGGAGTGGACTCGTCACGACAAGGACAGGGAAGGAGAGGTGATGAGGCGTCCTGCTGTCCAGCAGGGGATGCCTGCGGGTCGATGGTGCTCATGACTTGACCTCCCAGGAGAGCATCTTGCCAGCCACAAAATCGGTGGCTTCGTCTGGGGTCAGGAGACCCTCGTTGACGGCCTCTGCCACCTCAGCTATCAAGAGAGGGTCTTCATGGCAGAGGCAAGTCCTGTCAGAACAAAAGGGATGTTCGTCAGTGTGAAACAACTCATCGACGAAGACAGGAAGAGGAGGTTCTGCTTGTTGGTATATTAACATCGTGTGTCCTCCAAAATTTGTTTACCTGGGTCTCACGATGCGATATAATGCATATGAGTCAGGTGCTCTTACCAGATGACTGGTCTCACAATAGTCACCTCAGCGTTTGGGCACTGAGGTGACGGCTCCCACGCTACAAAACGGTTCTACAAAGGCTGCACTACAAGCATTTCCGTACTATCGCGCTTTCCATGCTGACCCAGCGACTCTCCCACTGAGCCAGTCCTCCTTCATTTCTTTAACCGCTCACAAGTTTCAACACTGTTGCATAATTCCACTGTACCAGAAAATCGTGAATTCTTGCGTTCGTGATATGAAAAAGTGAAAAAAGATTTCACAAGCAAGCGGTAATACTATTGCATTTTGATGAAGAACAGGTTACAATACTTGTGGGAAGAACGATGTTATTGAAGGAGCATGCACAAACCAATGGATGAGTATTATTGGTGGTACGCCTATGGACGGTTTGCGCCCGGTGGGGAGAACTTGCCGCAAATGGGAGACGTCATTCGCTATTACATAACCGTGTCGGGATGGTCAATAAAGGAAGCAGCAAAACATCTGGAATGTACAGAGCGCTACTTGAAGATGTTAACCAGTGAAAGGAATAGAGATATGCCGCAACTCCTCTCAAGAAGAATCTTTTTAGCAAAGACGCTCCGTATTCCTCCCATTCTGCTCGGCCTTTCATCTGTCACCTTGTACGAGTGGGGAAACGGAAGCATGCTTCCTACACAAGTTGCTCACGCGATCACCGATGGCGGAGCAGCCAGCGCTGAAACGATGTTGGAGTACGAGCGGCTGCTGGCGATGAGTTGGGAGCTCTACTACACCAGTACGGTCCAGAAAGCGGCAGGGAGCATCGAAGAAAGCCTTCAGATGTTACTGGTCGCTTCTGCGAATGCTTCGGGCGTCAGGAAAGATCAATATGATGCGATGCTCTGTCGGTTCTACCAGATCTCCTCGTTGGTAGCCCGTGACCAGATGCAATTCGCGCGATCAGTTGACGAGGAACACAAAGCGGTCGAAATCGCCTTTCGCTTGAAGAATGCGGAACTGATCGCCTCATCGCTACTACGACGAGCCAGAATTTATATCCGGCAGCAAGACTATGTGCTGGCCTACCAGGATGCCATGCAGATGCTTCCCTATGCGGACCTTTCTCGCGATCCTTTGAAAGGCAAATGCTACCAGATGGCTGGCGAGGCTACTGGATACGTGGCAGTGAACGATTCTCTGTTGCAAAAGAAGAGTATGGACTACTTCAACAGGGCGCTCAAAGTCGCTCAAAAGGGGAATATGACCCCTGATGGCAGTTTTGTCAGGACAGACATCACCAGTATCCTGATCGAAAAAGCAGATGCACTCATCCTCTTTGGACGTATTGACGATGCACAGAGCGCGCTTGCCATAGCCCGTGAGCATTTAAGTCCAGAACAGAATCGTTGGAAGGTCAATTTGCTGCTGTCAGAGGCACGTGCGTACTTGGCCGAGAAGGATGTAACTAGCTGCTGCGAGACCTTGATCGAGGCCATATCCATCATTCGTGCTATTCAGCTCTCAGCCAAAGAGGATCGCGTCCTCTCGCTGCTTGAGCAATGCCAGCAACTTGAGCCCCAGAATCCAGAAGTCCTGCGGCTTGAAACGTTGTTCTCTTCCAAGAGCGCCTGAGAGGGGCAAACAGTTTTTCGACCCTTCCTCGCGATTTAGTGGTTAATAAATGAGAGGGTAAGCTCTACACTTACCCTCTTAATTATAGGTGCATTCTATGGCTGAAAACCTACCATAAAACGCTATATTTCGTTATAAAACACTATATTTTTTGAAGTTTGCTTTATACTTGCTCAATAAAATAAAGCAAGCAATACACAGAGCAGGAAGGCAGTAGATGGCAAGGAAACAGGCCGGGATGTCCACAGAGAGAACTCCTGGAAGACAGCCGCGTCTAGCAACTGGCATTGTGGGAGGTATCCTGCTTGGTTTAGCCGGAATATGGCTGGTCTGGCTGTTGCTTCACCAACTTGGAGGTCCCGCGCTACCCAGGCTGCCGATTGGCAGTCTTGCCCCCACCTCTGCGCCTGCTACGCAGATAACGCCCCTTGCTGCCAAAGGTATTACCCTTGGACACACTGATCAGACACCGGCACTCAATAAGCAACAGGCATTACTTATCGCCAGCCAGCTTGAACCCGACGCCGCCATCAAGTCTAAAAGCACCAGCGCCCAATATGTATTGTTGAATTATCCCAATAAGAGTACGCCTGCTGCCCATCCTGACCTGAACGGCGTACCAACCTGGATGGTGCTCTATCAAAAAATTCCGCTGGAGCCCACTGATGCCTCGGTTGATCCAACTCCTTTTCCACATTCATACTACGACCTCTATGTTTTCCTGGATGCAAATAACGGAAAAGAACTCCTGGTAGTCCGGGTGTGAATACAGCAGTAGCGTGGCCTTACTTGCAAATTATGTCAATGATATGGTTCAATACTTGAGTGATGAAAGAATCTAACCCTAACGACACACCACAACAACGCGCCTTTAGAGCCTTTGAAGCCCTGGTTGCGGGTGACGATGCCGCTATTGACCTGGCTCTAGCGGCTCTCCTGATTGCCAGCAGCGAATATCCAGACCTCAATTTTGCACAATGTATAGCCCAACTCGACTCTCTGGCACTGCGCGTACGTAGTCTGCTAGGTTTGCCGGCACCAGATATCCTCCCACAACTTCCACCCGAAACAGACGTGCTCGAAGTAATTACCGCTATAAATCAGGTCCTCTTCGAGCAAGAAGACTTTCATGGCAACACAGAAGATTATTACAATCCCGCCAATAGTTTTCTCAACGCCCTCCTGGAGCGACATACTGGTATTCCTATAGCGCTTTCTCTTCTTTACATGGAGGTCGGCAAGCGGGTGGGGTTACAGATCGAGGGTATTGGCTTGCCATTCCATTTCGTGGTAGGATGTCGCCTACCACAGGGCCGCATATATATTGATCCTTTTGAAAGTGGGCATATATACAGCGAAGAGGAATGCCGCGAGCGTGTGCGCCATATGCTGGAGGGCAAGGGTAAAATCTACGCCCAGTGGTTTGAACCGGTCAGCCATAAAAACCTGCTGGTACGTATGCTCAACAATCTCAAACACATTTACCTCCACACAGAAGACTACGAACGAGCACTTGCAATTTCTGACCGCATCTTGCTACTTATTCCTCGCTCTCCACTCGAACGGCGTGACCGGGGCTTTATCCATCTCTCGCTCAAACACTATGGCCGCGCTCTACGCGATCTATCTGCCTACGTGGAACTTGTTCCCTCTGCTGAAGACAATGAAGAGATTCAACGCCAAATTAAAGCGCTTCGTCAACTCATCTCTATAATGAACTAGCTTAAGTAGCGTCCATTTTGATCCACCCATGCTTAAGTGCATGCACTACAGCAGCGGTACGATCGTTCACCGATAGCTTTTTGAGAATAGACGTAATGTGATTCTTCACGGTCTGGTCACTGATCTTCAGTGACTTGGCAATTTCTTTGTTGCTATTGCCTCGCGCTATATAATCCAGGATCTCTACCTCGCGGCCCGAGAGCGGTGAATACAGGTCCTTGGCAGGCGAAGCCTCCTCTTCCACCGCCAGCTCCCTGAATGATTTGAGTACACGACTGGCAAGTTGTGGCTTTGAAAGCACATCATCGTTGATCAAATATTCACCGACACTTACCTTGCGTACAGCTTCAACCAGTTCTTCCGTCGTAATACTGCGGTTATAGTAAGCAGCCGCGCCAACCTTGATAGACTGAAATAGACGCTCCTCATCATCAGAGGGAGTCAGAATAATAATTGCCATACGTGGAGCAAGATGCCGCATCTGCCGGGCCAACTCTAGTGGGTCGGCGGAGGTGAGACCAGCGTCGACAAGAGCCACATCAGGACTGGCTGTTCGTACTAATTCAAGGATATCATTAGCATCGGTAGAATCACCAAGAATAGCGCAATCACCCATGTGTTCAAGGGTGGAACGAATACCTTGACGGAACAGAGGCTGCTCGTCAACTATGATGACTCGTATCATTTCCATCTTAATCATAATTCCCCCAGCTAGATGCGTTCCAGGCGACGCAACGTGGAATTGATACCCATACGCAGGCACTCGATTACACCATGTCCTGTTACAGCGATCGCCTCAAAACTTGGAACTCGAAAAGGATTAAGATACTGCTCCAAAACGGTCACAGGTAAGATTTCTTGCAGGTCACGTTTATTCCATTGCATGACCAGGGGAAAATCTGCAATATCTTTGTTCATGCGGCGCAGTTGCTCTTGTAGCTCATTCCAGCTTTCAATATTTTCCTGCAACTTGCTCGCCTGGGAGTCAGCGACGAATATCACGCAGTCGGCCCCTTTAAGGACGGAGATGCGGGTTTGCTGATAAAGTACCTGGCCTGGAACAGTATACAGTTGAAAGCGAATATTGAAACCATGAACCTTGCCAAGTTCAAGGGGAAGCAGGTCAAAGTACAGAGTACGCTCGGTCTCAGTATCGATGGAGACCATGTCGCCAACATCTTGTGGATTGACTGCCTGGTGTATGTAATGAAGGTTGGTGGTTTTGCCACATAAACCAATTCCGTAATAGACGATCTTACAGTTGATTTCTCGTTTGGCCATGTTTATCAAGGACATATCTGGTTGCTCTCCTGCCCGTTCTTACGCGCCACTTCCTGTATACTTTGCTAGTGCAAAACCACCCCCACGTCTTTGGGAAAGAGAGAGAGGCCAGGGGATTACCTGCCCTCCCTTTTCTTGTTATCTCCGGTGTTTTTGCGCTAGACAATGTTTATGGAACGAATAGCCGCTCCATGTTACGCAACAGTATACAGCATTTTATTGAAATTGCCAATGTGCTGAGATTTTCCGGGGGGTGTTCTCCTTAGCTTGACGAATTATCCAGAAAGGACTAAGCTTACCTGAGACAAAACAAAGTACCGGTAAACATATCATAGATAAGTTGAGGAAGCAAGCGTGACAGTAAGTACTCAAAATACTCATATAGACACTGAGTTCGAGATAGTTATTGGCCTCGAAGTTCATTCGCAACTACTCACAAAAAGTAAAATGTTCTGCTCGTGTAGCACTGACTATGCGAATGCTGCTCCAAACACACATGTTTGCCCTATCTGTATGGGTATGCCCGGTGTCCTGCCGGTCATTAACCAGCAAGCCGTTGCCTATACGATTATGACGGCTCTGGCCCTTAACTGCTCCATCCCAGAGTACTCCAAGTTCGACCGCAAGAACTATCCCTATCCCGACCTGATGAAGGGCTATCAAATCTCGCAATACGATATTCCACTCAGCCGTAATGGCTATCTCAGCATTGAGCACAATGGTCAAACGCGCAAGATTGGTATCACCCGTGTGCACCTGGAAGAAGATACGGCTCGCCTCCTGCACCATGGTAGCTACAGCCTGGTGGACGTCAATCGCTCGGGCACACCGTTGATGGAAATTGTCAGTGAGCCAGATATGCGCAGCCCCGAGGAAGCGCGGCTCTACATGCAAAAGTTGCGTGAGATACTGGTGTATCTGGGTGTCTCCTCTGGACGTATGGAAGAAGGAAGCCTGCGTTGTGATGCTAACATCTCTATTCGTCCCCGAGGACAACAAAAGCTTGGCGTAAAGACCGAGATCAAAAACATGAACAGCTTCCGTTCGGTGGAGCGAGCGCTCGAATACGAAGTACAACGTCAAATAACCATGGCACGTGCTGGTGAGCCGATCTATCAAGAAACACGCGGCTGGGTGGAGACAAAAGGTATTACTGTCCCGCAGCGCAGCAAAGAGCAAGCACATGACTATCGCTACTTTCCCGAACCTGACTTACCACCACTGGTGATCAGCCGGGTGTGGGTCGAAGAGTTGCGTGCGCAACTGCCAGAATTGCCCGATGCTCGCCGCGCTCGTTATAAGTCCGAGTACGGGCTTTCTGCGCAAGACGCCAATGTATTGACCGAAGATAAGGCTCTGGGGGACTACTTTGAGCAGGTTATGGCTGCTTCACACGTGAGTGACCGCAACGCGCGAGCTAAGGCGGCTAGCAACTGGCTACTCAGTGAAGTAGTGCGCTTGCTCAGGGCAAACAACATCTCAATACAAGCCTGTCCTCTTTCCCCAGATGCCTTAGCAAATTTGCTTGATCTGCTTGACAAAGAGCGTATCACCGGCAAGCAAGCCAAGGAGGTGCTGGACGAAGCCTTTGCTTCTGGCGAGATGCCCGAGACAATCGTAGAGAAAAAGGGCATCAAGCCGCCAATTAGTGATCAAGGTGAGCTAGAACGCCTCATAGAGGAGGTGGTAGCGAGCAACCCTAAGGTAGCTAACGACTATCGTGACGGCAAAACCAATGCCTTGCAATTTCTGGTAGGGCAAGTCATGAAACGAACTCGTGGCCAGGCAAAGGCTGATATTGTACAAAAACTTTTAAGAGCGAAGTTAGACGAGGCTCCATCAAAGTAGCGGCATAATTTTAGCTGCCCTTTTGCGTGAACTCAACCACTACAATACTATATATGGGAAGAGTGACACTTCTTCTCATTTCCATTAAGATCGGTAAGCTTCTGCATCCCACATTCAATGAAGAAAGGAAACGAAGCAGAAATGCACAATGAAGTGAAAGTTTTAAATCCCTATCACATGGCAGTTCAACAGTTTGAGTTAGCCGCTGACAAGCTTAACCTCTCTGAGGATATGCGGGAGATTCTGCGACAGCCCAAACGCGAACTAACAGTCAATTTTCCAGTACGTCTCGATAGCGGTCGTATCAAGACCTTTACAGGTTATCGTGTACAGCACAATGTCAACCGTGGCCCTGCCAAGGGGGGTATCCGCTACAGTCCCGAGGTGACACTCGATGAGGTCAAGGCGCTGGCAATGTGGATGACCTGGAAATGCGCCGTTGTCGGTATTCCCTTTGGTGGCTCAAAAGGGGGCGTCATCTGCGATCCCAAGACCATGAGCCCTGCTGAGCTAGAGCGCCTGACACGCCGCTATGCCACCGAAATATCTATCGTTATCGGTCCTCATGGTGATATCCCTGCCCCTGATGTCAATACAAATTCGCAGGTGATGGCATGGATTATGGATACCTACTCCATGCATGAAGGCTACTCCATTCCCGCTGTAGTCACGGGCAAACCGCTCTCTATTGGAGGTAGCGAGGGGCGTAACGATGCAACGGCAACAGGGGTATTGTTTGTCACTCGCCAGGCCGCCAGGCGCATTGGTATGCCCTTGCAAGGTGCTCGCGTGAGTATCCAGGGTTACGGTAATGCTGGCTCTATCGCTGCGCGTCTCTTCTATAACGAGGGATGCAAAGTTGTGGCTGTAAGTGACACGCGCGGTGGTATTTATAACGAGTCAGGCCTTGATCCTTCCATTGTGCTACGGCATAAGCAAGAACAAGGCACTGTGGTTAACTTCCGTCACGCCCAGAATATCGGTGTACAGGATGTGCTAGAAGTTCCTTGTGATATTCTGATCCCAGCTGCAACCGAAGGCGTCATAACAGCGGCTAACGCCCATCGCGTCCAGGCCCGCATTGTTTCGGAGGCCGCTAATGGCCCTACTACTCCTGAAGCGGACGAAATTCTCTTCAAGAAGGAGACTGTAGTCGTTCCTGACATCCTGGCCAATGCCGGAGGCGTCACCGTAAGTTACTTTGAGTGGGTACAGGATCTGCAGAGCTTCTTCTGGGGCGTTGAAGAGATTACTCAGAAGCTCGAAGTGATTATGAATCGCTCTTTTGCTGCTGTCGCTGAAAAAGCCGAGCAGTGTTCCTGTGATATGCGCCTGGCTGCCAACATGCTGGCTATCGCACGTGTCGCGGAAGCTACACAGATTCGCGGTATCTATCCATAGGCCATCAGGCCATGCTGCTGACGAAGAACTATAGTAGCCGCCTACGGGCGGTTACTATGTTCATGTATACTTCATTCCATCTTAGAAGTATGTTAGGGCGCACTGCGCCAGGTTCACTGTGAATAGGACCAGGACTAGACCGCTTAGCACTATCAAAAGATTACATGCCGGGTCGAGAGCACCCACTGAACGTTTTGCCAGCCGATCTACGCCCAGGGCTGCTGCTCCAATCAATACAATTTTTATAACCATCACCGCCAGAATACCCACATGCTGTAAAAGAAGTCCTTCTAATAGATTTCCTTCTACCATCCTCCAGTGAAGAATGGCAAACGTACTTACAAGATCAACAATGTTTAAGACGAGGAACAACAAAAACCAACCCCTGAGGGGGCGCTGCAAGAGCATCGTGGGCATAGGATCATGTATCTCCTGGAACAAGCAGACGGTGTATATAAACGGTTATAACATACAGGCGAATAGATAGCTATACGGTTAAGAGTTGCAATATGCTTGTTCTGAATGAGGATGCTTGTTGCATATGGTCGTACTGTTGAATTTGTGCCCGCCTGGTTAAGAAACCTGAACTCACTGTGGTAAACTTTACCCAATATAAAAGCCGAGAGGACCTGAATCAATTTCAACAATAAAAAATCGAGCAGACGGCTTAACCGCCTGCTCGGTTTTTTATTGTTCTTGCCAGTTTATGAGCTAATAACCACGACGTGGTTCGCGTCTGGGTTTCTTTGGCTGCTTCACCTGGCGACCGGGTTTAGGCTTCTTACGCCCGCGTCCCCATCCCAGATCATCTTCCTCCTCCTCCCCTTCCTCTTCCTCCTCATCAAAGAAGGGTTCCTCCTCTTCCTCGGCGGGGGCCAGATCGACATCAGGGATTTCAGTCTCATCGACGATGATATTGGGGATCTCTGCATCTTCTACATCTACACCGTTTTCCGGTTCCAACTCGTCGAGTTCAGGCTCAACGTACTCTTCTGCCTCAAATTCAGGCTCAACCTCAGGATGTGAAATTATTTCTTCCAACCCATCAGAAAAAGCTGTGTCGCTATTACGTCCAGGTTTTCGTAATATGACAGATTCCGTATCGGGTTCCATATCTGTCTCTTCATTAGTTTTGGGCGCACCAATTACTCTGCGTCCGGCGGCCACATCCAGCCAAAACTGGGAATAGTAATGTGGTCGATCTGAGTCTTTCTCACTATCTTTTCTTGCCATGAGTTTACTTTGCGATGCATCGTTGTTGAAGTTCAGCTTCAAACATTCTCCAGGCTTTCTCAGTTCTGGAGGGGAGGCACCGCTCCTCCTTTCGTTTCTGCGTACCATAATCTGATGGGTACGCCAGGCACAATACTAAATGAAGCTTCCGGCTTCCCAAGATTGCGCTTTTACACTACATCTGCACACTTGTTGATATTTTTGCTATAGATACCTGACCCGCATACGCTGATCAACGTATTCCACAGTAGCATAATAAAAAGAATGTTGCAGCCTGTCAAGAGAGTTTTTAACCGCTTAGATCAGCCTGTGGAGGGCTATGAGGACCTGTCAAACCCCTGTGTGCATGATTTTTTCGGTCAAGGAGTTGCCAGGTTGTGGGAACAACCCTATAATACAATGTAAATCATACCTGCTGCGCTCTATTGCAGCGTCTTGATTACGAAAGAATACACTGTTGCGATCATCACGCCTGGTGGTCGCGTGATGTCTTATCTACGGATAAGAGAGTGGACATCTAGCCCCCAACCTGGGAGTGGTCGAGTTGACCATGGCCCTGCACTATGTCTTTGATACCCCGAAAGATTTACTGGTCTGGGATATTGGACACCAGGCCTATGTACATAAACTTTTGACCGGGCGCCGGGATCGTTTCCATACCATTCGCCAGTTTGGCGGCCTTTCTGGCTACCTGCGCCGCGAGGAAAGCCCTTACGACGTGTTTGGAGCCAGCCATGCCAGTACGTCCATTTCGGCAGCGCTCGGTCTGGCAGTGGCACGTGACCTGCAGGGAGAGCATTTCAAAGTCGTCGCGGTTATTGGCGATGGCGCCCTGTCAGGCGGTATGGCCCTGGAAGCTATCAATAACGCAGGTAGTTTGAAGAAAAATCTTATCGTTGTGCTCAACGATAATGAGAAATCGATCTCTGATAACGTCGGCGCAATACACCACTATCTTGGTAAAGCTCGCCAGATGCAGACGTCCAAGAGCTATCAGCGCCTCCGCGAGATGGCCAAAGGATCGATTGAAAAGCTTCCAATGGTCGGTGACAAGGCGCGTGAAGCCGCCGGCCGGGCCGAGGGCAGCTTCAAACACTTTGTCTTACACAGCAAGAGCGGAACCGTCTTTGAAGAATTGGGCTTCAAGTTCTTTGGCCCATTCGATGGACATGACCTGCCATTAATGCTCGACGTCTTTGAGAATATCAAGCATATTGAAGGGCCTGTGATGGTGCAGGTCGTGACAAAGAAGGGCAAAGGCTGGGAATTTGCAGAAGAAGATGCGACCAAGTGGCATGGCCCGGGCGCCTTTGATTACACTACTGGAACCATCAAGAAAAATTCAGGCGACCCTCCAACCTATACCGAGATTTTTGCCAATACGCTGGTAGAACTTGCAGAGAAGGATACATCGATTGTCGGTATTACAGCCGCCATGGCGGAAGGCACCGGTCTGAAAAAGATGCAACAGCGCTTCCCAGAGCGTTACTTTGATGTAGGCATTGCCGAGCAGCACGCGGTCACTTTTGCCGGTGGCCTGGCGGTAGCCGGTATGCGGCCCGTCGCAGCCATTTATTCAACCTTTATGCAGCGAGCCTTCGACCAGGTTGTTCACGATATCTGTATGCAAGATTTGCATGTGGTTTTTGCCATGGATCGTGCCGGTATAGTCGGCGAGGACGGTCAGACACAGCACGGCGTATTCGACACCGCCTTTATGCGTCTCATCCCCAATATGAAGGTCATGGCTCCTAAAGATGAGAACGAGCTGCGGCACATGCTCTATACTGCTATCTACATGCACGGACCCGTGAGCTTGCGCTATCCACGCGGCAAAGGTCTCGGCGTTCCTCTGGATGCTGAACTCCGCACACTGGAGATTGGCAAAGCAGAACTGCTTAGTCCGGCTACACTTGAACTGGCGGAACAGCAGGATTGTGTCATTCTTGCCTACGGATCAACAGTGGCACAGGCCGAGTTGGCGGCCAAAGAATTGGCAACTGAAGGTATCTCCGTTGCCGTCGTCAATGCCCGCTGGGCCAAACCGCTGGATGAGGAACTGATCACTCGCCTGGCAAAGGGGACCCGTCGTCTCGTAACCATCGAAGATCATGTCATTGCCGGTGGATTCGGCAGTGCCGTCCTCGAACTCTTAGAGAGCAAGGGGCTGCGCAACGTCGATGTGCGCCTGATTGGTTGTCCAGATAAACCCATTGAGCACGGGGCTCCCTCGATCCTCAAGGAACTTTATGGTATCTCGTCTTCGCATATAAAAGAGGTAGTACGCGATATAGTTCCAAAAAAGCTAGCGTTCTAGTGACCACTAGCTTTCTTTGGGTTCGTGAGGGGAATGACAACCCTCACAGGATGGACTACCAGGGATGCGAACATCCCCTTACCATCCTCTACACCCTCCGACCCGAAGGCATTGGGTGCTACTTTTCTGATGATGTTGAGCGCTCCGTTCAGATCAGCGTTGATGTACCGCCCGTTTGATGCTCGGTAGAGACCGCGCTTCACCCGCTTGCCGCTAAAGGCGTACTGCTCATGCTCGTCTGTGTTACGTATTGGGAACTGGTCACAGTCAAGAAAGCTCGCCCTGCTGGTGTAGGACTCTTCGGTCACCAGCACCGTGATCCCCACTAACTCCGCCTTGTAGGTGAGCATTTGGATAAAGCGCGCATGCGGGATTTGCACGAAGTTCTGGTTGGTGCGCTTGCCCATCTCCACTTCCTGCTTCCAGCCGTCATTCTTGCCAATGACGAGCACGCCGATGCCTGCTTGTACCAACAGATCAATAATCCGCTTGCTTGCCGTGTGCAGGTAGTGATCGATGCGCCGGTTGCGCTTAGTGGTCAGGCGTTCCATGCGCGCTGTGCTGCCTGTATGCCCAAGCTGCTTTTGCAGGTCTGCCCTGCGCTTGTTGTAGTGCTGGTTGATCGACTTCACTGGCCTGCCGTTAACGATGACTGGACGAAAGCCAGGGGCGTTTGAAGCTACAGTTGCCAGGTTGTTGATGCCGAGATCAATGCCAGCATAAGAAGCAGGGTTGACGTTTGCTTGTTCGACAGCTTGCCCGTAAATCACTTGAGTGATGTAGTAGCCTTTTCGTGGGACGATGCGGACTTGATGGATATTCTTCACACGGGTTTTGATACGGATGGGAAGCATGGAGGGTTGAATGAGATCATGCTTGAGACCCTTCCGGCTGAGGGCCTGGATGGTGTAGACGAGGATGTTGCGGCCTTCGGTTTTGTGCTTGTACTTGGGAAGTTTGGGGCGTCCGGTGAACGTGGAAGGGTCTGCTTCATAGGCTTTGTGTGCCTCAAAGAACGACTTCCAGTTGCGATCTAGCACCATCAGGATTTGTTGACTCACCTTCGCTGGTAGGGCTTTATACGCCTCATGGGACTGCATGAGACGATGCATCTCATGGTATGTGAGGTACTTCCCTTCATGGATAAAGGCTTGCCTGATCTCATAGTTGGCAGCATTGTAGAGGTTCTTGGACTTGAAGGCAGCTTCATCGATTAACCCATAGCGCGGGTCATTCCTGTCAATGATGTGTTGCTCAACTAACTGCATCCTGTTTCCTTCTTTCGTCTTTTGCTGCTGCTGATGCATTCTTTTTCCCGTCTTCCGAACCGGTGATGATGTGCTTCTCTTCTGACTGGTTTCCTTTACTCGCTGAGGTTCATTTTTGCCTCATCACTGCATGCCTCATTGCCTCATGGTCTGCGTGCTGCCTCAGCCTGCCTCGCTTTCCAGTCTCTTATGTACCGTTGGATGGTGGACTGAAGAACGTTTAGTCACTGCATTAGAAGAAGTGTTCCAACCCTGGTAACTCAAGAGAACCAAGCGATCACACAATCTCACCATCGCGCATCGTAAAAATACGATTAGCCAGCTTACCCACTTCTATATCATGGGTAACGATCACAAACGTCTGCCCATTCTCACGGTTGAGGCGGCAAATGAGGCTCATAATATCCTCAGCCGTCTCGCTGTCCAGGTTACCCGTGGGTTCGTCTGCCCAGACAATTGCTGGATCATTGGTAAGCGCACGCGCGACGGTTACTCGCTGGCGCTGGCCGCCCGAAAGTTCTGCCGGGCGATGCCGGGCCCGGTCAGAAAGTCCCACGCGATCTAGCATTTCCAGCGCGCGTTTCCGTGCTTTCTTGCCAGGAACTCTGGAAACGAGCATAGGCAGCTCCACGTTCTCTACGGCGGAGAGCACAGGCAGCAGATTAAAATCTTGAAAGATAAACCCCATGTGCCGGGCGCGATAGGCCGTGCGTTCGTTATCACTTAGATCGCGGAGATTGTCGCCCTTGATGAAAACATTCCCCTCATCGATAGTGTCTAAGCCAGAGAGGCAGTTAAGTAGAGTAGTTTTGCCACAGCCGCTGGGGCCCATTATGGCTACCATCTCACCTTCTTCTACCTGCATATTAATGCCATTGAGAGCTTCTACGCGCAGTAGTCCGTTGCGGTAGACCTTCTTGACCTGTTGTGCCTGGATAATCACTCCTAATCCTCAATTTCCATATGATGATGCCTGTTTTTCTAATTTGTTACGATGCCGAACCTTGCCCCTGCGAGGATATGGCGCCAGGGGAAGCGGGCTGGAACTGATAGGTGGCAAACTCCAGAGGAATAGAGCGGGGGCATCATAGGGATATAGATGTGTACGGTGATAACGTACCCTCTTCTGCATACTGTTCCTCCACCCGACCCGACTCTCTCTAATCCCTTAGCGCGAGTATACCCCATTTCCTGACCCTTGGGAAGGGGTCTGACTCAGCAAATTTTTCTTGCTTCTTGACCCGCTTTGTGCTATACTTTCATGTTAGCGGGAGGCATCTCCCGCATACGTGTGATTAGGGTAATCACCTGGTTAAGTACACACGCTCTCTGATTAGTGGAAGCCCTGGTGCCCCTTCAAACATTGTGGTAGGGTTATGCCTTGGGGACCCTTACACTGGTAAGAAGAGAGCGGAGGATCAATAAGGGAGGATTCGTTTTTGGCAAACATTATCTCAATGAAGCAACTGCTAGAAGCGGGCGTACACTTCGGGCATCAAACCCGTCGCTGGAACCCCAAAATGCAGCCCTTCATCTTTATGGATCGCAATGGCATCCATATCATCGACCTGCAGCAGACGGTATCACGTCTCAATGACGCGTACAAGTTTGTAGAACAACTCGCCGCCAGGGGTGAAACTATCCTCTTTGTAGGCACCAAAAAGCAGGCTCAGGAAGCTGTGGCGGAAGAGGCCAAGCGCTGCGGGATGTTCTATGTGAACCAGCGCTGGTTAGGTGGCATGCTCACCAACTTCCAGACAATTCAGTCGCGTATCCGCTACCTGCGTGACCTGGAGACTCGCCGGGATCGTGGTGATTTTGAGCGCCTGCCCAAAAAAGAAGCACAACGTTTGCAGGATGACATAGCCCGGCTAGAGCGTATCCTGGGTGGTATCAAAGATATGCGGCGACTACCCAGCGCACTCTTTATCGTGGATACACGCAAAGAGCGCACGGCAGTGCTTGAGGCGCGGCGCCTGGAAATTCCTATCATTGCGCTTGCCGACACCAACTGTGACCCTGATGAGATGGACTATCCCATTCCGGCCAACGATGATGCTATTCGTGCAGTTCGCTTGCTCTGCTCCAAGATTGCCGATGCAGTCATTGAAGGACGCAGCGAACTAGAGGCTCGCCAGAAAGATAGCGAACCGGCAGAAGGTGAGAGCGAACTGCCTGCCGAGACACCTGAAATTAGTGAGTTTGTTCCTCCTGCCTTACCAGTGCCGGAGGAAACAGTGGTTGAGACTCCTGCTGAACCTGAACTGGTTACAAGAGAGTAGCCGCATGGGCCCCGGGGAGGCGGTGGAGCACCTCTTGTGGGTGTCCACTCTCAGACTAAAGGAGTGAGCCTACATTAGACAGGGCGGGAGGTAAGAGGTGGTCTTGTTGAAGCAATACTTCACATTGACCCTCCTGCCTCTCGCCTCTTTCTGTATATAAGTCATGAACCCCCGCATTCGATGCGGGGGGCTAGCAGTCAGACACTCGCCTGGCTGCTAGCCCTGGACATGACCAGACTCAGCCGCGATGCGGCTCCGTTAGGCGCGAATGCATAGGTACGTCTGGGTGCGACGCCAGCCCGGACCGCTACGGTGGCTCGTTAAACAGGGCTAGAGGGTTAACCCAGTGCGAGACACACCAAACCGCTCC
>WNGK01000895.1_pt1 | contig 31456 bp, 23 predicted proteins | sample 5400601 | NCBI WGS metagenome assembly WNGK01 (sample SAMN13153376, study PRJNA577476) | soil metagenome | isolation source: 60 cm soil or saprolite under Garry oak tree replicate 1 | place: USA:California | collected 2016-06-15 | reverse complement strand
CTGACATCCACTCATAACTCGTTGGGAGGATCCCACCCGTGCAAGAAAGCCGTGATATTGGGAGGCAGTTCCTGGTGCTCAGAGGCATAGCGACTGAGCATGGCTTGGGTGGCTAACATCTCCACCAAACGACGCAAACCTCGCATGAGCGTGATCTTGCCCGGCTTGCGGCCTTTATGTGGCTCCCAGCCTCCTAACTTGGCGATCAACTGCACTTCGGCCCACTGGAAGGTGACGCCCATCTGATAGAGAAAGCCAGCTGTCACCCAAGCCAGCGCCACTAAGGTCTGCAGGGCCTGCCAATCGAGCACTTGGACCTCTTCCCAGCCTAAGCACTCTTTCGTGACTTTGAAACTATCCTCTGCTGCCCACCTCTCGCGATACATGGTAAAGATGCGCACGGCACTCTGCTCGTCCTCCACTGGCCAATCGGTGAGCAGCCACCACGGGGCTTGCGTCGTGCCCAGCACCTGCACTTGCACCAGCCAGAGCGCTTTGGTCACCGCCTCACCTGGCTCCTTTCGTCGGACTCCCGTCGAGTAGGTGAGGCGCATAGGACAGGCCGCAATGTCCACTTTCACTGGCTGCCGCTTGGGATGGCGTTGCTGGCCTCGTTGGACTTCCAGCGTGGTTGTCACGCGAGCCAGGGTGCGCATCTGCTGTTGGGCTTGAGCCAGATTCCCTTGCATCCAATGTCCCTGTTGGTCCTCAAACGCGACGCTGCGCTCCGTGTGATAGATGCGGCAGACGACGTGCTCCTGCTGTTGCCAGATCGTACGCCACACCGCCACATCATCAAAGCCCCGATCGGTAATCCACGTGAGCGTCTTGTTCGCCTTGAGCGGCGTGAGGGCTTGGCTCACCGTCTCTAAGGCCTCTTGCACTTCCGCTGGTTCACTGACAAACCCTGGGGCCTGGCTGCTAAAGAGGCGGTGATAGAGGATCCCTCGTCGTCCAGGCGTGATCCCCAACACGTTCAAGGTGCGATAGCCTGGCACCAAGCCTTTGCCCTCCTGGGCGGGCACTTGCATCAGATAGGGCATTTCCGTAGCATACGGCTTGCGTAAGTCGCAGCAATCGGCTACCAGCCACAGGTCCTCCTCAGGCGCCTCGCTCAAGTGTCCGACGGCGTTCTCTCGTAACTGCTTCGTTAAATGCTCCGCATCCAATTCAGAGCGTAGCGTACTCTCTCCACTCGCCAGGCGAATGACGCGTTGGGCTCCTTTCTTCCCTTTCGCGAGGATCGGTGAAGCAGCGGCAATCTGTTGGCAAATCAAACTGCCGGCTCCCATGATGCCGCGAATCGTCTCATCAAACGTTGTGTGTGTCCGCTTGTCTCCTATCAAGTCGTGGTAGGGGCTTATATACCTCGTCAGCGGATCGGTCCACGTGGGCTTCCACTCCATCTCTCTTCCCTCCTCAGGATATTCCTGATCTCTTCTTTCTATTACGTTTCTGCTCCTCCTGAGTTATGAGTGGATGTCAGACCTCCGGCTCTTGACGAGAAACGTGAGAAAGAAAACAGAGATTGCTTGCTCACCAGGATAAAGTTGTAATTTACAGGCAGCCGCTCCCTGGTGGGCGAGGGTCACAAGCGCGGGATCTAGGAACTGTCACTTTCAACTTGTTTTACTATGAAAGTTCCACGAGCGACCTGAATATCCCCCGAAGATCATCAGGATTACCCTGAATATTACCACCAACAAGCTGAAAATCGGCAAGTGGTGCATAATGATGCTCTACACCGCGAGGCGGTAAGGACACAGCTACAAACTTCCCTGTTTGACCTGGAACTGGTTTCTGAGGCCACTCTACATCACCTATGATAGTGCGTGCCGGAATCAGCCAGTAGTCACCAGGGCGGTACATCGCTGCTGGCCCATTCTTAGGACGCGGGAACTGTATTTGAACACCATCTTCCAGGGTGATCCAATCTTCTTCATTATCATCGTTCTCCCCCTGGCTCTCCACAATATTTACTGTACCGGTCGCATTATTAAACGGGTCAGATGGTCCACCTTTCTTCGCAGCCCTTGGCTTCTGATCCCAGCGACGCAAAAAGGGATGTTTGATGGGCTGGGTCGGGTTGTCAGGATCGAAGTGAATTTGAATTTTAGGGGTATCATTCAAAGTCACTGTCTTGTTGATGGGATCCACAACAGTAACACTTAGTAACGGATTAGGCTGAGCATCGGGATGACTGGGATCGCCAAAGACCTGCAGGACATAATCATCATCGACAACTTCAACCCAGTCGTCCTTCTGTAACCCCAAATGCTCATCGCGTCCGAGATTCGCCAATGTAATGAGTTTACCCGCTATGTTATCAATAGGAAACACCACACTGCCATTCTCACGCGACCATTTGAAGGTTGGGCGAGTAGTTTGCTCAACACTACCACCATTGTGAATCTCTACCCGGTACAACTGATTCTCAGCACCACGATAACGCGCATCTGGGGGTGTGATACAAACCTTAGTAGTGTCCTCAACATCTACTTTGGCCCTTGCTCTGAGAAGACCGCGGTTTGCTGGTATCAAATTGCCTCTTAACAGCGTGGTTAACTCTTCAATCTTTTGAACTCTAGCGAGTCTCTTTGATCCTTGAATTTCTTTAATAATATTCGCAAAAGTTGTAGCATCAAGCGTTTTGACCTGCCACACCACAAGAGCTCGTGTTGCTGTATCTGGACCATTCACCCCCAACGCTACTTCACGTATGCCGTCATCCTGTACCAAGCTGATCTGAAGCTCCCAGACATCTACGTAGACCAGAAGAAAAGCCTCTCCTGTGGTTGGTAGCTCACTTGACTGAGGATAGTATGGTTGATGCTTATAGGTAACTGCAGCAAGTGCTCGCCCTTGCTCATCCACATCCGGATTCTCAATCAGAATACCATCAACATAATAGTGACCTGAACTGATCGAGAAGCCATCTTCTTTTTGTTGAGGTGATGTTATTTGGAAACCGCTACCCGTGATTGGTCCTCCAAATGGCCCAATAACGTCCATTGCCAGGGTTCGCAGGTAACGCAACATTATATCTACCTGTTCGTTCCAATCGGCATCGAGTTGCACTCGTCCCTGTTGCATGAGCACACGAGAATAGTGCTTGGGATTGAATGGGTCAAAGACAAAGGTATCGCGTGTAAAATCGCCTTTGAAATCGCCGTCCATATATTCCTCCTAGCTGGCGTAAATGATACCTGCTTCGTTGCCGGCAGGTGTAAATTCGTCGAGGCGGGCGCGTAGATTCGCGGCTCGCTGCGGTTGAAAGAGATCGTGGAAGACACCCATCTCTGACTCGTCGTCTGCACCGCGTTTGATTTCTTCGGCACAAGCATCAGCAAGCTGGCAATAGGTGGGTGTACCATAACGTGTGCTGTTGAAGATGGGCACTACACGATCACTCTCACGTTGCTTCTCAGCCTTTATTTCTTGCTCTTCAACGGTCTTGCTTTCCATTGCTTCATCTGCTTGCTCTTCAACGGTCCTGATTTCCGTTGCTTCAGCTTCGTCTACAGCTTGCTCCACCAGGTCAGGCTGGCAGTTGTAGCGACGTGGTGTGCGTGATCCTTCCGGGACATAGCAGAAGCGCACGCAGCCGACCTGGCTACGGGCGACCCTGACAACACTATTGAAGATGCTGTTCTCCGCCAACTCAATGGAGTGAACCCGAATCCTGCCAAAGACAGTGCTGCGTACAATCGTCAAGCTGGCATGGGCTACAGGCGCATCTACTCCTCCCAGCGCTATACGCTTCGTGCTCGTGGCATCTAGAATACTATCGCTGATGTGGATACGGATTGGGTTGTCTGTTACTTCATTCTCGTCGACCCGGATAGAACCAAGGATACTATGCTCGATAGTGACGACCGCGTCGGTATTGACTAGCTCCAGGCTCGGTTCGTTCTCCCATTGCGGTTCGCAATCCTCATCGATCTCCCAGCCAGGCACCAGCGTGCAGTGGCGGATCGTCACTTCGGCAAGTTCCCCTTCGATGCGCACACCCCGACCCGTGATAAGCAGACCATCCAGAGTGAAGCGGCTCCCAGAGGTGCCTGTTACGTTCGACGCACCTGTCAACTCCAATGCATCCGTGCGATCCGGTCGCCGATCAAACAGGCGGATGACCGGGCGCTTGCGATTAGCTGCACGGATTTGCAGGCTCTCCTTCTCCCCTAGCGATACATGTAGCCGATCCTCTGAGTATGCCGCGCTATCAGTGATTTCGATGACGGCATTTTGGGGTTGATCTGGATATGTCTCCTTCCAATCCTCCCACTGATCCAGCGCTTGCTTGATGCTGCGGATGCCACCCTCCTTTTTACTGACGCGGAAGAGTTGGTAGTTAGCTGGTTGGAAAAGAGGCCGATTGTATTCGCCGCCACCAATATCGGCGCTGAAGCCATAATGGTAGAGGACTCTCACGCCTCCAGGAGGGATATAGTGCGGCGAGAAGGCGATGCGGCCCAGGACCGGATCAACCGCCACGTCTGTCCCACGGGGATGATACTGCCAATCGCTCAGGTCGGCGGCGACGATCCGTGCCGGATCTACTGGCTCCCAGACGATGTGTGCTTGTTGCCCATCACCATGCTGCTGGGGACTTCTCGACTGTTGCTCACCTCCTGCTTGTTGGGAGGCGCGAGATTGACGAGAACGAGTGCGCTTCGATGGCTGAGCGGAGGTGGACTGTTGCGAGACTTCCGGCGGTTGGATGACACCAGCCCAGATATACAAGCTATTGTCCACGCCATAGTAATCGTTTACCCGATCTTTGAAGATGCGTCTGCGGATGGGCGTAGGGAAATTTAACTCGTCTGTAGTCCGCTGAGAATCTGCCTTTGGCGTTGGCTTCGTATAGAGCTGGGTATCATTACCCAGAATGCTGAAGGTGAAGAACTCGGGACCCGCCTCCTCTAAAAGACGTGCCCGTGTATTGGTCACTGAATACACTTTGAGCCGCCAGACGAAGAGGCCGACGCTGGGTATATTGTAGCGCCCAACGCTGCGCTGTGAAATGATACGCCGCACATCGACAGTGTGAGCTGATTCGTCAAATGGGCCATCCAGGCGATCCAATGTATCGCCATTGCGCAAATCCAGCGTTCGACCACGCTCCAGGTGAAGCGCGTTGATGTTCTGGAACCAACCGAGGAGGGTGTAGAACTCCACTGCACGAGCAGGCCAACCTGCTACGTCTCTGGCAAGCTCTTCCAGCAGCTTTAATGTGCCCTTGCGCCGTCGGTCGTGGATGGTGTTGGCGACATCGCGGCGCGGAATCAGAATTTTATTGCGCAGCCGCTCCTCGATCGTAAGCACGTCACCCGGCTCGCCAGCCTCGTGGACGACCCGGTAGCCAAGCAGGTCGCCGATGTAGGACACCACCCAATCCTGGCAGGTTTCGATGAACCAGTTTTCGTACAACTGAGCAATATCTTCCTCGACGACAACTACCTGCTCCGTGATAACGCGCAACAACGCCTGGAGCGGGAAACCCTGCTCCGCGTCGCGCTGGCGATGGATCGTCGGCAGGAGGTTATATAAGCGATCAACGTCTTTATTGACTGAATTGAGAGAACTCATCTGGGCAACTCCGTAATAATCAGCGTGTCCGGCACATCCGGGCTTAAAAAGGCCAGTTGGGCAGGAGCGATACCATGAGGTGCTGTCGTGTCGAACTGTGCCAGTTTCACAGCAATATCGTCGTGGCCAGTCAAACCGAGCGCCTCGAGGAACTCCTCTGCAAGCTCCTCCGGAGCTGTCTCACCTGCTTCGTCTGTCTCTTGTGGCTCGCCCTCTTCTTCCTTAGGTGGATCTGGCGGTGGATTTTTCGTGAAGTCGTCGAGGGTATTAACCACTATTGTTTCGTCTAGTGCTCCTAATATCTCCAGGTCTACATAATCCACGCCAGCAATGCTCTGGATCACACTCAGCACCTCGCTTTGGAATACCGACTGGCCCAACTCGCGACGGTCGAAGCTGAAAGTATCCAGCAGCTTGGCGCGGATCTTCGGCTCGACGGACTCCAATAGATAGTCCGGTAACAGGTGCACCTTGGCGCTAATGACTATGAACTTGACTTCGGCTATCTCAACCGTCAGTGGCTGATTGGGATCGCCGAACTGGCGCAGAGCCTGGAAGAGATTCCGATACAGATCGGAGGTAGTTTCAATAGGGATATTGTCAGCACCAGCGATGCTGAGATGAACCAGTTGACGCTGCCTATCCGAGAGGCGGACAGCGCTGGCTTTGCCGATGCCAGCAAAGGTGTGTGCAAAATCCTCATAATCCTGCACCGAAACCAGGCGATCCAGAGCTATTGCAGCCAATGATACGTTGCGCCGTGCCTGGTCGCGGTTCTCCCTGTCAGCCCCACCCGAAGCCTTGATCGGGTTGACAACCGCCTTCACACCCAGAGGTTTCGTACTCAGCAATGTGATTTGTTCTGCTTTGACGTTGCCTGGCTTACCAATCCCTGTGCGGTAGACAGCCTTGACGTTCTCAACGCCCGTAGGCAGGCGTGCGCCGTACTTGCCATTGCCGAAAAGCACCGTTGTTTTGCCTGCATCGTCTGTCTCTGTGATGAAGCTACGGTCGGTCGGTTTAAGTCCAGGCAGGCTATCCGCCTCATGCCAGAGGATATCGTTGACGCGCACTTCCAGCGTACTCTCCGCACCAGCAGGCGTTGAGGCGGAGACGTAGGTCAGCGGCGACTGGCGCAGCGCGAACTGCTGCAGTGCCTTACTACCATCGCCACTGCCTAGAGTTTCGCTGTGCGTCTCCCCATGCGTGGCACGCACGACATTGGCGTAGATGGTCAAGGTATCGCGCTTGTAGGTAAATTGCAGCGCGTTGGCAAATTGGAGGAAGGTGTGTTTTTTGTCGCCAGGCAGGGGTATCTCCTTGCTGGAGTCAGTAGGGTCCCGCACCAGTTGCACATCCTGTCTGACATTTTTAAGCATCACGAGTTCGCTGTCCTTGACTCCGGTTACCGTAACTCCGTTTGAGATGACATCTGTACGCTCGCCCGATACAATCAAGCGTTGACCAGAGTGTAAGCCGTCGTAGAGCCTGTCTAGCTCTATCGTGTCTGTTCCAACTTTAAGCTTCTGCTGCGCTAGCTCGGCTTTCACATCTTCAATGTCGTCTTCGATAGGCTCTTCGGCCTGTTCACTCTGAGAATGGAGAGAGGTACTTTGGGCATAGATAGTGATACTACGTATATCAGATAACAATTGGTCAGTGGGCTCTAACCAGGGCTCGTACAGTGTCAGTTGTGTTACTCTGCCTGTGATGCCGTAAGCTGCAATGGAGACTGTATGCACATGCTGCACCTTAGTGATAACATTCTTGTCAGGTCGTTCAACTACTACCCAGCTTTCGGGTATGATCTTGTCGTACTGCGCATCTAAGGGCAATATCTTTGGATCCAAAATCGATAATGGATTCAATATCGAAGTAAACAACTCATCAGAAATGGAGATAGTCTGTCCTCCAAACTCCGTGTCAACCCTTCGTTGATTGGTTGAATATCCCTGCTTCTCATATTGTCTCAGTGTCTGAGGCTGGTCTGAGTCAATCTGTATGCTTACCTGCAGTGGGCCTTCAAAGACTGGTGAGTCTGTCAGATGAATTACTTCCTGTTCGATTCCACTTCCTGTGAAGGTAAGCTTCATGTCGTTTGGGGTAGTGGTTGTGCCAGTAGTTGTGCCAGCAACGACAGTAACCGAAAACGTCATACCGTTATCCAGCGTGACAGGTGAGATACTACCTCCCGTTATTACCGGTTTGAGGTCTACCTCCTTCTTTGGGAACACTTTGCTGCCCTGTGTGATGGTAATATCAACATTATTGATAGGCTTTCCCCCAAAGGTGACGTCGGGTGGAGTGCCTGCACCAGCTGCCTGAGGGCCAATTCCAGTGCTGAAGGATAACTGTAGGTCAATTTTTAAAGAGCCGAGAGGCCACTCCTCGTAACCCACAGTGGCTCCGTTATTATTGAGTATCGGTTTGAGCGGTGCGTTATGCCCAAAAGGCGCAGCCTTCACGCGGAATGCCTGTATGCTATCTACTGGTTGGGATGAGACTGGACCTGGAGCGTTTGATATAGCACTGTACAGTATTCCTTGCAACGCAGGGGTAAGATTCACGAGTAACTGCGGGTGGATATCCGATTGTGCGGAGAAGGCTTGAACCACGCTGCGCTCCAGTCGCTGCGTGTTGGGTGGTTGCAGGGAAGGCGGTTCCTTCAGCCTATCAACAATATCTCTGAGAAAGAACCCTCCATTGGTAGCTGCCAGGTTTCCCCTTGCAAGCACCTGCAGATTGTTTGCCTGCCCATGAGCGCCGTTGGTAGCTCCTGTCGAAGATAATGTTTGTGGCAATGGGATGAGCATCACTTTGGTACGGTTTTCAGCTGCTTGCGCTTCTACCTTGGAGATTATGGGAAAGGCGAACTGCTGCGGAGTTTGACCAACATCAAAGATGAAGAGGAGCGGGTCCCCTTCCTTCAAGTGCGTCGTCGTACCCTTAAAGTAAATCGCACCATCCTTTGTGTGAGTACGAATCTGTGTTGCGCTGACATAGGTAATAAACTGTGGCTGCGTCAAGCGTGGCTTGAGTGTATTCCAATCGAAGCGCGCCTCCAGTTTTTCGGCGGTCTCGAAGGATTGCGGTAGTTCGCCCGGGTCAGGCTTGCTCTGGGCGCGATTGCCTGAGAGAATGATGACGTTGTGATCTTTTTCCAGCGTGTAGGCCAGGAAGACGCTGGAAGCAACACCGGGGCGCAGCACGTAGCCCACCAGTCGAGCCAGTTCCAGGACGGAGCGGCGTTCGGTAGCGGTGCGCAGGAAGCCCTCGTTGGCGATGCGCTCCTGATAGAAGGTGAGTACGTGAGCTACAGTGGCCCAGGCGTCCAGCAAGGCAATAGCGGGATCGCTTTCTGCCCGCGTGGTCAAACCTTGCAGGGGATAGCTCTTATCCTGGTCTGGACACTTGTCCTGTGTGTTGTTCAAATCGCTCAAACAGAGCCATAGGTTAGATAGGCGCGCCAGCATCGTTTCCAGGAAGCTGGCATGCGTGCCGATGCGGTAGAACAGCGCGTCCAATCCTGGCCGATTGGCAATTGCTAGCGGGGTCAGTTGTTCGATGCCTTCACAGCAGCCACAGGTTTCGTTCATCGTCCACCTACCATTTTCAATACGAGTTTGCCGTGCTCAGGAAAACTCGGGTCGTTATCCAATCGGGCAATCTCACGCGGGCCAAGGGGTAGAAATTCGTTGTCCAGTTCGTGGTTCGACCCTTCAAAGAGCCTTTCGAGTTTGGTGACGTTGACATTTTGCACACCCGGCACCGCCTGAGCAACCGCCACCAGCTTGCTCACGGCAATGCCCGTACCAAAGGTCAGGTTATCGGGATGGAAGAAGCCGAGTCGACCATTGGGCAGCACCCGATTGCTGAAGAGATCGAGCAGCGCAGCTTTGACGTGACCACGCAGGAAATGCGCCTGGACACACACCGTCAACTCAATATCCAACGAGACGTAGTGTGCCGCTACGACCTTCAGATCGTGGCCGATACGGCGGTAATGTTCCAGGTAGGCCGCGATCTCGTCTAACAATGGCTGGTCTGCCTCCTCGATGCCCGGTGGATCAATCGCTACCAGCACCTCGTACCAACTGCCCGTCCAGCGCAGTGTTGCCGCTGCGTGTTGTACCTTGGGATTGCGCTCAGACAAACGGGCATAGTCGTCGGCGGTGATGGCGCGTTGCAGGTCGGTGCGGAAAGCATGTGGCGCAAACAACTTGATCTCCGCCAGCGGCTCTGGGTCTGTGCCACCATGCACGGCGAAAGGGTTGCGCGGTTGCAGCATCAGGCCAAAGAACCTGGTCTTATGGGAGACGATATGAGAGATGGCCTCTGCACCCACATTGCCGCGCAACCCATTGCCGACGCGATATTTGGCGTGAAATTTCGTTCCAGCTTCAGGCATACGGCCTAGTTCACCATCGCCGAAGCGCAAATGCGCAAAACCATCGTTATCCATCTCAACTACAAAGTGATAGTCGTCGATCTGGCTCTCCAGCAGGTCGCGCTGTACGATCCAAGTGATGTCACTGCTGAAAGCCTGACTATCGTCTCCCTTGCCCGTTCCGTCGTGGTTCTTGTCCTCATCTTCATCCTCATCTTCATCTTCGTTCTCGTCCTGGTCTTCGGGTTTATCGTGTATCTGTACCTTAGTGACATCGACTGGTGGAGTGCTTGTCAGCTCTATCGAGGGCAGCGCTTGACGCGGGTTCTGGAGTAGCAGGTGGGTGGCCGATGTCAGAGACATGGGTGTGTCGATTGGAAGGGGTTCACTGAAGGTCAGTGGAGCCTGCTGCAAAGTCGGGCGGAAGACACTCGCTATGATCGTGGTTTCTGCCAGATTGCCTTCGCCCTCACATTTGGGGATTGTTGGCTCTATAGGAGCATTCCCCAGGGACTCCTGGCCGATTTTGCCTTGATCTACTGGGACAGTTTTGCCATAGTCTACCAGGATGATATTGCCACGGGCGATACTGATATCCGTGAGTAGCTTACAATCAGGCGCTGGGCCGATGGCGGAGAGGCAAAGCGGGAATGGTAACGCATCTTCCACCCCCCATTCGATCTCGACAACTGGAATATCGTAGAGGGCATCCAGCCCAGGCTCTACTCTGGTCAAGCGCACAGCATAACGGCGGGTTGGGTCGGCATCGGCAGGATTGCCAGTCTTAGGACCGAGCACCTCTTCGAAGATGAGCACATCGCCAACCTGCAGGTGTAGTTTACGTGCAGGCTCAGCAGGTTTCTCTTGAGGAGGTGGGGAATAAGTTGGTGGCTCCTCCTGCTTTTGCGTTTTGCCCTTAGTGTTCGGGGATTGAGAAGCAGACGTTTCTTTCGGGGATGTCTGTTGTTGCTGTGGCATCTGCTCACTCGGCCCTGACTCAACGGGAGTGGGAAGAGGCGCAGAATCGTCCAATGTGGCCGTTGTTGCGCCGCGGGGCAGACAGCAATCCTGATCGCCCCAGGTGTAGAAATGGATCTCGTCGTGTGCTCCGTAGAGCTGGATTTTTCGGCTATTTGCTATCTCTACCGGGTACGCATCTTCCAAAAGCAGGCGATTGAGGCGGGAAGGGTCCTGCCCTGGGTGCATCTCCTGGATCAGTGTCTGCGTCTCAGCGCTCAATGTTACGTTTGTAAAGCGTTGTGGATCATAGAGGCTGCTGTGTTGGATCAGATGATTCAGTTCTTTGATCAATGCCTGCTGCAATTCAGCGGATACTGGATCAGAGGTCTTATACTTTGCCAGGAGTTGTTGCGTCTCGGCAGAGAAATGTGCCAGAAGATATCTAGAGACAGGGTTATTCTTATCTTTCAGTTTGTCAATCAGACCAGCAACGTTGTTGATGTCACCTGAACGAAGGAAGAGCGGTGCGTCGAAAAGTGGTTCAAACACTTCGTAGTCGCTGGTGAGAATGCCTTGCAGGTCACTATCGGTCAGCATGGTGCTGCTAACTGGCAGAGCGTCATTGAAGCCCGTGATGAAGTAGGTATCTTGAGGGTCTAGTGGTACTATGTCTGCGCCTTTCGTGTCCACAAAGAGCCAGGTGCGGGCGTTGCAGCCCTCATGCATTGGGTAGTCAACGAGGCGCACATGGCGACGGACGGAGATGCGCTGGCGGGCCGTTTCCAGGTAGGCCTCGGTCGCAACGGCGTCCTGGTAGTAGCTGAGGTAGTCGCCAACATAGGCCAGTATCTCTACCAACGTGATGCCAATATCTGGGATGTGGCGCTCCTGCCAATCTGGCATGATGAGGGCCAGCCGATCCAGGATAAGCTGACGGAAGCTGGCATAGTCCTTCGCGAGATAATCGATCTCCGGTTCAACCAGAACCCCTGGTGGGCAAGTGTCTACCGCTTGACAATCGAGGTCGATGGAACAGTTTGCCTTAAAGGAGAAATCTACACACGCATAGCGCGGATCGAAGCCACTGAGCGGCTTATCGGCCGGTGGGTTAGATTCATCCACCTCAACCAGGCACAACGTGTAGGTAGAGAAATCTCCGGCCTTATCAACCGTGACCTGCATGCAATCGGCCAGGTCAGGGTCATCCGGGTCGCACAATCGCACTTCAATGACCTGGATATTGCGAATGCGTTGTCCCCCAGCGATGCGCACGTTTTGTTCAGTAATATTTTCCGGCGCTTTGTCCATGAAATGAACGTGCAGTATGCGCTGGTCGGCTTCGTCAACCTCTATATAGTCGATACCGTTCAGGTCAGGATTGCCATCCTTATCTTTATGATTCCGGACAGCGCGGCGTCGTTTTGTATCGTCCTGGCAGATCTCGGAAGTTTTCATAGTTTCACACCGTCCGCGTAAATTGCGCTACCTGGCGCTGATTGTTGCGACGCACTACGTACTGTATTAGAATGCTCAGGGTCGAATCCTCGCTGGTCACCTCCAGTGCTTGCAATTCGATCAGGTCGCCCAGCCAGCGTTGCAAGGTCGCCTGCAACGTAAATTGTAGAGCAGCCGCCAGCTCAGGGCTATTGGGACCAAAGAGCAATTGCTGCAGACCACTGCCGAAATCGGGCCGATTGACGCGCTCTCCCGGGTTGGTGAAGAGCAGTTCCTCGATCATATCCCGGATGTGGTCGTCATCGTCCGTAGCAGCGGTGCGACCACGACTATCAAAGTGGAATGGGTAGTCTATGTTCATGGCTTATGTTCCCTTTACCTGTGTTTGCGTACTCACGACCGTTGGCGGTCCCTGCGGAAGTGGTCCGGCAAGACAGAGACCGGTGCTGCTTTTCAAGATCACCGGTTGTCTGTTCACGCGCACCTTTAGCGCAGGGACGAGCCATTGTACCGTTAGACAAGGATGTGGCGGGACTGCTGACGAAAGAGAACATTGACTTATCGTGTAGAGATCGTTCAGCGTCGCTACAGCATTGCCCCCCACTTTGACGCGGGTATTGCTGGAGATGATTGTAGCTCTTCCCTGGTGCGGACAGTTGATGGTGGCGTTAACATGTACGATGTAGTCTGCCATCATGTCACCTCCAACGCGCCATCATTGACCGAGACGCTTGCATCCGAGAGCGTAATCTTGTTGTCGCCATTGCTGATCTCGATGCCATTTGTATCCATTACAATCTTCAGCCCATTCTTCTCGATGGTAATGCTGCTGTCGCTATCGGAGTCGTCGATGGTAATCGTTGCTATACTGGTCTTGAGCAACTTTATATCAGGTCCACTCGCTTCCGTTGGGACCGTGCTTTGTGATAGCCAGAAACAGCCCGTCCAGATGGGATAATCCGGGTCGCCATGCTCAAACTCTACCCACACAAAAGCGTCTTTAGGCGGGATGAGGTACAACCCCACTCCGTCACCGGCATAGGGCAGCGCAGGCAGCGCCCAGCCGCTCTCCTCGTCGCCCAGGACATCCTGCACCTTGACCCGTATACGGCCCAATCCGTTCGGGTCGTCGTTGTCGGTCACTTTACCTCGATATTTGCCATAAAATGGGGGACCAGACCCATCCATGTCATTCATCCCGTTCATCGTCGCTTCCTAAAACAGTGATGGTACGATAGACGTACCTGACGCACCTCGTCCATCGCGCGTCAGAGTGAAACGTTGCTTATAGTCGCCCGTCGGCAGGCGTGTGATGTTATGTATCACCTGCGTGACATAGTAGGTGCCATTGTAGCTCTGTCCCGCGCCACGCACATCCACCAGCCGACGTGCTCGTAGGGCACGTCCATAGCGCACACCATCGACCACCCCATCCGCTTGAATCACATCAGACGTCTCGCTGGAACTTGTGAACAACTTCAACAAGGCCTGGGCAAGAGTGAGATTAGCCGTGTCACGCGAAAACGTTTTGCGCAGTGGCTTGGTCGGATTACTCGTTAGCGAAGGCAGAAACGTACTGAGAGGCTGAAGCGGTATCGCCAGCTTGGTAAAGGGGTCGATGATGCTCACCTCTGCCTCAGAGGGCCCCAATGCATTGAAGTGAAAGTTGATCGGCGTATCCACATTCGTCTGCGGCCCCATATTCATCGACAGTGCTGGTTGCGGCTGCCCCTCCCGCTTCTCCGGCCCCCAATACGCGGTATTGAAACCCGGGACACCCGTCGGCTCGACAAAAAAGACGAAACCGTTGCGCCGGGCCAGGCGTCGGATATAATTTAGGTTATTGCCTTGCTGCGTCGGAATGCGTTCCTTGTCGCTGGGCGTATCATCCGTCTCCTTGACATCGGGTATAAAGCCGGCATCCGCGAGGATTTTCTTCACAATGTCAGAATCTTTTTGGTGGGGATAGGTGGCATTCTGATCCTCAAAGCTGAGCTTGATACTGATATCCTCACCTGTCACGCGCAACTGCGTACGCCCAGCCTCATTGCTAGGTATAACCTGGTGGTCGGTGATGATGCCATCAATCAATACCTGAGGGAGACCGCCGAAGATCACCATAATGATGACGCGATTGGGTACATCCAGCACGCCGCTACGCAGCAAACCATACTCCAACAGTGAGTCCCTGCCAAGATTGAAGGTCATCTGAAAAGCGTCCCGCTGCCGATCATTATTGGTCACTTGCAAGCTGACCAGTGCATCTACTACCTCATAAGGGGCAGGCAGTGGCACATCTGGCTGGCCGAGCAAGAGTTGCAGGCGGATGCCGAGCATACCAACGAGATCGGGCATGGCTTAACCTCCCTGTGGCAACGGAATAATCAGACGGTGACCAATTTCAGATTCAGCTGTGAGGTCATCCGGTCGCATGGCATTGTTGGCATCGCACACTAACCAGAACTGCTCCGGGTCGCCCAGATAGCGGGCAGTCACATTGTCGAGACGATCCCCCTGATTGACGATATGCTCTGCCAGCACAACCGCCTTCGGACCATCCGGCAGGAAGCGGCGGAGCAGATAGGACACCGTCCGCCCATCGGGCAGGTCAAACGTTGCAATCTCGATGTTGTGATAACGACTGGTGACAGAAAACATGACACACCTACCTCTACTACTATGGCAACTTAAATGGCAACGATATACCTAAATTCGGGACGACACTGCCCACGTTCTGTGTCGCCAGGGTCTCCTTGGCAATTTGATGGGCCAGGAAGAGAAAGTAACCTGGGTTGGAGATCTGCAGATCGTTGTAACTGAGCACATACAAACTCAGATCGAGCTTGGCCTGAATGGGATTCAGGTTCGGATCAAACGCCTCCTCAGTAATGCTGAAGCCGGTCAAGCGCACAGGCAAGACACGCTGCGGCCCCCAAACGAAGATTGTCAGTGGCGCTTGTGGCGCGATAATTTCCGTATTACCAAGCAGAGCCAGGGCTGTATTGGTTATCACCACGGCGCTCTTCGGGTAGAGCAGCATCTCCAGTGCGGAGAGGGCCGGATAGACGGTTGGCGTCACGTCCGGCTGATCAGCAGCATTGAACTCGACGTTCAGCGTGATCGTCTCCGTCGGCGGACCGGCCAGTCGCAACGCCTCCGTCTTGTCGCCCCCATCCTGGCGGCCCGTGGTACGAGCATCTACTCTGCGCGTCATCGTCTCCGGGTTGTACTGGAAGACGATGAGGCTCGCCAGCGGGTTGAATATGTCGATCCCGATGAATGCGCCTTTGATGAGGCGCGGGGACGCAGGGAAGGTGGTCATGGGTTGGTCCTTTTCTTGATCTTGTACTATAAAGGCCAATCAAGTCCCCAAACAGGGTCTCTCAGTTCAGTGTTAAAGATGACTATCTCTCCTGGAGTCCATTTTGAGGATGGTGTACTCGCTACAAAGTTGAAAGTGTCTATAATATATTTTTTTGCATCAGGACAGTTACAGATGCAGCGCAGATCTTGTAACGCACCTTTTATGCTTTCGCCTGAGCCAGTGATGGCACTCCTAAACCAAGAATGGAGTACAGGATCGGATGTACTTGTTCCAGGCGGAAGGGATCGAGAAATTACGATAAATTCACTCATCACTGAGCTAAGTTCTGTTAAAGCTGCTTCTGTGTCAATACGAGTGCATGCCACTCCCACAAGGGCTGGATGAGGGGAAGTTCCAAAAACAGCATGTTGTGTCTCATGAATAAGCGTTGCCAGTGTGTTTCGACGCCATTCCTCTCTTGGCATTCCTCCAATGGTTGGGGAAGTAGTAGTATTAAATATCAAAGCTTCTTGATTCAAACTACCATGTACGAACGTACACCATGATCCTGCTGGAGCACCTGCAATGGGTGGAACAAACTCAGCGCAAGGTTCTGTTAAAGCACCAGTTCCAGGAGACATATCCTGATCAATAAAAATCCCATGAACAGTAGGTAGCCTGCTCGGCCACTGAGCGTTCAGAAAGGTTTCTAACTGGCGAGCTCGCCCACCGTGTCCATGTGCTGAGGCTCTTGCAAGAGTCATTGCTCCTCGTCTACCTCTTGCGGAAAACTCACGAGTAGTCTCAGTTGCGCCAAATTCGGTGGGAGAACCGGGGTCTGGTACACTACATACTGAGGCAGGCAAACAGGCACGCTGCAATGACATTATATTAGACTTGGCTAAGTTACTTAACTCAATAGGCGAGTTTCTTGCTACGATAAGGCTAGAAAGCTGATCAGCTTCTCTTTCCCCAGTATCGTTAGGTTCATTTAGTACTAATTTGGTGGATAAGGTAGTCGGTCTACCTCCCTGCTGCACCACATGCGTCAACTCATGCGCCATCAACCTCATCCCCTCCATCGTCCCCGGCATATATTGTCCCCTCCCAAACACCACATCCCTCCCCACCGTATACGCCAGTGCATTCACCGCCCGTGCCGACTCTGCCGCCCTTGCATCCGTATGCACCCGCACATTGCTAAAATCATGCCCAAAGCGAGGCTCCATAAACGCTCGTGTTCCAGCATCCAATGGCCGCCCTGGAGAACTCAGTACGTCATGTACAATTGGTGATATAGCATTCACAGGTGCAGCACTCACAGCAGCTCGTTGTATCATTCCCCCGCGTTTCTGGCGGCACTCTTCACATTCACCACCAGCGATGGTGTGTTGGCCGCAGGCACATTTGCGCTGCACCATGCCAGTTGGCGCAGGTGTGAAAGACGGCTGCGGTGCAGCTATTGTTTGAGTTTGTAACTGTGCGCTCATTTGGTCAATCCTTCAACTTCTTTATTTGAAGAACTTGAGATCTGGCCTGAACGGATGCTCGAACTTACAATCTTGAGTTTGCTGCTCAGATGGTGTATTGACGAAGAGCAAAATTTGACGCTGAACACTCACCATACTCTGGGTCTGCACAGCAGTTGGTTGATTAGTACCGGGTTCATTCATCGCCTCCATATCTTCTGAGCGGCCTAGACCAAAGGGATTTTTTTCCGCCTTCTTTAGAGCGCAGTCTTTAATCAACTCTTTCCATTCATACCACTGCTTAATAAAATCTTCGAGGACCGAATTCGCCCTTTCCAGGGCGGCCGTGTAAAGGGTTTGGAAGCGTGCTTCATAGGGTATGCCTGGGAACAGCTTGCTCCATAGAAGCCTATCTTGAGCACCTTCGTTGGAAATGTTACCAATCGCAGCATCACCTGCAACATCAATAATCTTCGCGCGTAGTAACTTCTCCAAGTTGTCACGCGCTATTGCCAGATTCTTTCCTATGAGCGACTTGCCAGAAGGAGCAGTTTCGCGAGCTGCAGCTCCAGATCCAACTGCTGCGCCCGCAAAGGACACTACTGCACTAAGAACCTTATGTCCTTCTGGGAAAAGTGAGGTTGCAGCCCATCCCAGGTTTCCAGCAAGTGCTATCCACCAGTTCTCTTTTGCAACTGGATCTTCCGGTTCTTTAGCGTTCATTGCTCCAGTGGAGGCTGCCTGGTACCACTCATCCAGGAAAACTAGTCCCACAAGAGGAAGGTGTTTCATAGCGTCATTGGCAATTTTCTGCGCTGCCTTTGTATTCTTGTGAGTGGTACTCAATATGATAGGACCTGTTAAGATTGGGTCGGCACGTTGAACTGGAGTTGTATCAGAAGAGACTTGTCGCTGTACAGCTCGCGCTAAATTGGCTTCCGTTTGGCCCTCAACCTTCTGGGTTTGTAACGTGCTTTGTGACGTTACCTTATCGTTAAATCTCATCACTACACTATCGGCAACCTGATCAGCCGCTTGTTCAAATGGATCTGAGGGGCCACTGATTGTTACCCCTCCCGGTGCAGGAATACCAGATACCGGGCCAGCAGATTGCTGAACTGTATGCATTGCCTCATGCGCTATCAAATGCATTCCCTCTTGCTGGTTGGGATTATACGCACCTGCACGGAAGAATATATCCTGACCACTGGTGAAGGCCACAGCATTAAATAAATGTGCGAGATGATCTGCCTCGCTGTCGGTATGGATTCGCACATTAGACAAGTTCGTATTCAAACCATACTCAAGTTTGTTCAAAGTGGTACTATCCAGGCTACTGCCGCTTGTAGATGCGTTTTGTATACGTTGCGCTAATGAATGATTATCATCAACGTCGGCAATACTCCCTGGCAGTTGCATTGTTCGTTGGATAGAACCACCACCGTTATCCTGTACTTGTGCATCAGTATGTCCCCGTACCTGGCTGAAATCGTGGCTGAAGTGCGGTTCTATGAAAGGTTGAACGCCAGCATCAAGTGGCCGATCAGGAGAGTAACTTACATCAGGTACAATTGGTGGTACACCGTTCACAGGTATCGTATTTACTGCTGCTCGCTGTACTATCCCTTCACGCTTCTGGCGGCACTCGGCACACTCACCCCCTGCAATAGTGTGCTGACCGCAGGCGCATTTGCGCTGCAATACGCTGCCACTTGTAGGAGTGAACATCGATGATGTGATTGATTGCTTAGATTGTGCGTTCATTCTGTCCTTCCTCTTCTCATATCAGATCTGATAGTTACTAGTTGTGCCTGAGTTACTGCTTGTCTACTTATGGCCAATTCCTCCGTACACTGCCCTGGCAATCTGCTGCCCCAACTGCCCTGTATCGCCTTCACCTGTCAGTTGAATATTACCACCTTGCACACATGGCAAAACACCTCCCGTCAACAAATGAGGAACTAACCCATCAGTCGCTAGCAACCGCGCCAGCTCTGCCTCCACAGCCGCTTGCACAATTGGGCGCTGGCTGTGCGAGATGGGCAATCCGTCCAGGATTAGCCGCTCGATGTGGATGTTGATGTTCATACCTACGCTCCTTGTAGTGCTGCTTGTAGTGATGATGGCTGCCAGCGAAACTCGGATTCGTTGATGGGTCGCTCCAGTTTGCGGAACTCGGCGCGTGCCGCTACCAATACCAGCGGCATGGTCAGTGAACTATCCGCCTGGGCCGCGAGAAAGGCGGCGTTGAGTGCGATATTGCTAATACTGCCGCCCGTTAGATTGAAACGTGCCAGTCGATCATAATCCAGTCCATCGGTTGGCGTGTTCGCGGGAAACACTTGCTGCCACATGCGCTTGCGCTCGGTTAGGCCAGGGAATGGGAAGTTGACGATGAAACGCAGGCGGCGCATGAAGGCAGTGTCCAGGACACTCTTCATGTTGGTGGCCAGGATGGCCAGGCCGCGATACGACTCCATGCGCTGCAACAGGTAGTTGATCTCGATATTGGCGTAGCGGTCGTGGCTGTCCTTGACTTCGCTGCGCTTGCCGAAGAGGGCGTCGGCCTCGTCGAAGAAGAGGATGGCCCCACCATCTTCGGCGGCATCGAAGAGGCGGCGCAGGTTCTTCTCTGTCTCGCTGATATATTTGCTTACGACCGCCGAGAGGTCGATGCGATAGAGGTTGAGGCGCAGGGCGTTGGCGATGACTTCGGCTGCCATCGTCTTGCCGGTGCCACTCTCACCTGCAAAGAGGGCGTTGATGCCCAGGCCGCGGTTCATCTTTTGGGCAAACCCCCATGTTCCATACACTTTACTGCGCTGCATCACCTGGTCCGCGATCTGATGCAGCAAGTTCGTTTCCTCGTCGGGTAGCACCAGGTCATCCCATGTGGCTTTGGGGTCCAGGCGCTGGGCCAGGGTATCCAGGCGCGGGCGTGCGCTCAGGCGGCAGGCGTCCCAGAGTCGATCAGGCAAGGAGGTCTTGTCCCCGGCTGTCTCGGCCACTTCGGCTTGTGCAATGTGGCGGATGGTGGTCAGATTGAGGTTGAACTGGCTGGACAGGAGCGCCGGGCTATCTGGGGCTGCTCCTGCCAGCGCCGCTGTCCATGCTGCCTGTTGCTCAGCCGGAGTTGGTTTGGCGACATCCAGCGACAGGTTAGCTCGACCGAGGCGTGACCAGGCTTCGCGGGTACCCAGGAAGAAAAAACCTTCACTGTGGGCCAGGAAGCGGTTGAGAGGCAGCGCCTGTCCCTCGGCTGGCGTTGCCCCATCGACCTCTTGCGCGTCCAGGTAGAGAGCTAGTGGGAGCATGAGACTCTCGCGTTGCCATAGTCGGGCGAGTATCTCCAGGTCGGCAGGCTGGGATGGCAGCAGTTCGAGTGGGATGCGGTAAAGATGCCGACCAGTTTTAGCGGTAGCGTAATAGGCTACCAGTTGCTTGCTGGGCGCATCTGGCCCCACCAGTTGGATGATGGGCAACGCTGTTGACCTGGCAACCGCCTGTTGCCAGTAGCGCGCAATTGCCTCCACGACCGTCTGCTGCGAAGGTGGAGGCTCTGCCCGGTTCTCATCCACTTCGAAGGGAGCAAGCAAAGAGGCCAGCCGATCATCCAGGTAGTTCAGCCCCTTCACGTAATTGACGACGCGCTCATCGGCACGCAGCGGGCTGGTGGTGAGGGGTTGCGCAGCGGGCTGGTTGATCTCGATCAGTCGCCAGTAACGCAGCGGACGTTCCGGTGACAGCACGTCCCAGCTCGGGTTGTCGAAGAGGGCAAGGGCAAGAGCGAAGGTGGGATAGAGACGACTCGCATCATCCTGAGCACGAGCGCATAGGGCAGCGATGCGTGTATCGAGTTCCATCGCGATGCACAACAGCAGTAGCTCTTGCTCGAAGTGAGAAAGTCCCAGTCGCTTACCCAGTATCACTAGCCCTGGCGGCGCATCGTCCTGTGACTCTGCATCGGCCATCTCGGAGGCCTTTTGTGCTATCTGCTCATCGGTGACAGAGGTCGCCGCCTTCGGCAGAGCAATAGGTACTGGACGAGCAGGCTCAGATGGCGTCCTTCTCAGGAAGCCTTGCTTCTGTGGTTGTGGCGCTACTGCTGGCTCAGATGCTGGTGGCATTATCTCCGAGCTTTGCCACTGCTGCGCGTGTCGCTCTAAGCGCAGGCGTAACCACGCCAGCGCTAGCGAGAGGTAGCGCGCATTGCTTTCTTGCCAAATTGCCTGGTCGCTCATGATATCGTCACCTGTTGCGATTCATCAAACTTCGGTGGTGTCACCGTTCGATCTACAAGAAGACTATCAATGCCATCAACACGCAGACGGACAGAGTACTTTCCAGCAGGAAGAACTCCGAGATCAAACGATAGGTCCTGTACTGAAATCGGGTCAGTAAGTGGATTTGGTGGCGCAGAAAAGGCAAAAGGAACCTCTCGGTCACCAAACAACAAAGTAACACGCTGCTCTTGGAGCACTGTTTGCTCCTTTCCCTGCTCTATTCGTTGTATAGTTTGCTGTACTGCCGGGCTACAGTGCAACGTTATCTTCACATCGGTTATTTTGCCAGTTCCATTCTTTGTCACCGTAGGAGTATCAATTGTAATGCCCGGCGCCAGAGAGAAGGATACCTCATTACTTGTATGCACCACGTTGTTATTTGAGTTTCTGAAGACGACTGCTACTGTGTAGAAGCCTGCAGGCCAGTCCTTCGGAGCGTTGGGCAATGCCACCGTTATCTCGTTTGCCGTTCGTGTCGAACCCACCTTTGGAGGAAGGTCGATTGGCCCCAACCAGCGTGGGTTCATAAAGCGCAGCTGCGTCTTTGTATTGTCTACCTGTTGCTCTGGTGGTTTTGTGGGATCTAGCCCTGGCAGTAGATCATGCCCCTTGAAGGTCAGATCGCTGCGCTTCGAATCATGCTTCGGATCATTGTCAGCCAGATTATCTGGCAGTAAAGCACTCGGTGGATGTGGTAGAACCACTTCCTCGATTGTAGGGAAGGGTGGTATCAGGTCGCCTTGCGCGGTTATTCCACTATCGCCTGGACCACGAGTCAACACCGGCAAAGGCGTCTTAGTCGGTTGTGTACTATCGATGAGCACGACAGCGACCTCATAGGCGACCGATACCCGATATTGTGACTGGAAACCGGACCATAGCCGAAAGATCTCTTCTACCGAGAGAGGTTGAAATGTGATTCGTACCCGCTCTACCTGGTTTTGTAGTTCACTATTGAGATCTTCGGACACGCCAGGCGCATTGGATTTGGATAATGCTGTCCTGATGTCATCTGAAAAGAGCAAGGGATTGTCAAACAAAATGCTCATGGCGTGACCGAGTAGGAGATGGCCAAGCACATCGCTATCGCCTGCACCGTAGGCAGTCATCATATAGAAAAGATTCAATGCCAGTGGCGGTATACTTGTTTCACCTGGTCTCACCCGCTGGGGAATATTCATATTACGCCAGGCAGCATTCGGCAAAACCTGATAGAGGAAGAGATTGATCTGGTTTTCATTACCGTCACGCGCTTTATCTGGCGGTTTCGCTGTGACGCTGATATTATTGTCCAGTTTGATACCTTGACCCACATTTTTGTCTAACAAGTGGCGCAGCGTGGCAGTGACGGCTGCGATAGCCAATGCGGTGCTCATCAGTGCCCTCCTTTAGCGCGTTGGTTGAGATAGTCGTCCAGGCTCATCACTGATGGTGCTGAACGTGCGGCTTGGGGACGTGGAGTCGTTGGTGGTGTTGCCCGCACCTCGATGCGACCGATGGTCACCTGGATCGTCGGTGCTGGCATGGACGACTCCTGGGTAACTGGTGCAGACTCACTCTGGTTTGCTCGATTGTAGGGGTACTCCGGGTATGCCACCTGGTGGGTGCCCTGCTGTGGACGAATGGTCTTCGGCTTGGCTGGCCTTTGGGTAGGTAGGGTATCCGCGACAGCGGACAGCAGGGATGCTCCTACAGATTCCTGTGGTACCAGTGGCCGGAGCAAATTACTTGCAGAGGATAGCTCGGCGGCTTCCAGCACTCCTCTTGCAATCCTCGGCAGCAGACTTGAGTCTCGCTGCTGTTCTGCTGCTCTACTGGCACTGCGTGCTTCAAGTGGGATCACGGTAGCATCTGTCGGATGGATTGGGTGCAGACCACTTACAGAAGCATTCCTGGTACTCGCCGTTCTGCCTACCTTGCCTGCTGAAGATGCTACTTCGTCTTGCCCTGACGAGAGAGGGTGATCTGCTGCAGGTCGCCCAGTACTCGCCGTTCTGCGTGCCTGGCCTGCTGAAGATGCTACTTCATCTCGCCCTGAAGAGAGGGAATGATCTGCTGCAGGTCGCTCATCAAGCGTCCGGCTGGGTGTATGAGGAATCTGCGTCGGTGTTGTGGATGGCTGGCTCCTCTGCTGCACAAGAGGGGACGTTATCTCTCGCGCATCCATTATCTGCCCAACTAGATCACCAAATGCTGGCTCGTCCGCTGGCCTATTTTGCAGGGACATCGCTCGTCCTCGTACCTCCGATTGCGGATACCCCGTTGCAGCTCCTCTCTCAAAGAGGGGCATTTCCTGCGCATCCTCTGCCCCCACAAACTGTTGTCCCGGGGCATACATCGGAGCGAGAATCGGTTGTACCGTTGGTACCAAACCCAACGCTCGTCTTGCTAATCTGGTCAGAAAGTCAGCCATCAGGTCACCATCTCCAGATACAACTGCCTGCGGGCAGCACTCATTGACAGGATATCAGCTTCGCGCCACCCATAGGCGCGAGCAAGGGTATATACTTCGCGCAACAAACGCTTCGCCTGCACGCAAATCTCACTCCAGAAAAACGATACAATATCAAACATCACTGACCAACTCTCGCCGCAAGCTGGGCAACTAAGGTTGAGTTGGACCTCAGCTTGTGGATCGTACCGATCCATGGACTCCGCTAGCGTCGTCAGCACCGTCTCTGGTAGAGCCGTCACCGCAACTGCTCCATCATCCCGAGATGCCTGCAACACACAGCGCTGCACCAGCAGATTACGAGCAGCAGTAACATCTCCACAACGCACAACCTGCGCAAGGTCCAGGCTGTTGGGCAAACAAAAGCGCAAATCATATCCCTCGATCGTCACCTCGTATACCTGATTGGTCGGGGCTTGATATTGCTCCCCGACAAAATAATCAGGCAACAGATCCGTAGGGGCCCGATTTATCGCGCCCTCCGTCACATCCTTCGTCGCGCCCCCTGTTCCATCCTCAATCTGTGGCATGGCACGAATATCAGCCACATCAAGTACGAACTCGAGCCGCTCCTGGCAAGCTAAGCATTCGGCAAAGCCAGCTAGCTGCGCTCCAAAGGTTCCCTCACGTACGGCCAGCAAGTGGGCATCGCGCTGGCCGATGCTGAGGGCCAGCAACTCAGCCCGTGGCGCCTCTGGCAGTGCCAGCGCCAGGATGGTCAAGGCACGATCAACCGGGTGTTGCCGTAGCCCCACTTCCCAAATGAGAAGCAGCTCTTGTGCAGACAGACCATGCATTGTCGTTTAGACCGCTGGAGTAGTAAAGGTCGGCTCACTCGGCTCAGGTACTTCGAGGTCAAGCTCCCAGCCCTCGTTCTCCAACTTGACGTGCTGGATAGCGACGGCATTTGCATTGGCATCGAGGTCAGGCAGAGACTGCCACTCTGAGACCCAGCAGCGATACACCTTGTAGGCGATAGCCAGCTGACCAGCCTCGTTGTAGACCTCGATAATCATATCCTTGCGAAAATCTTTGAGCGAGACTTCGAGACCCAGCCCGGCCTTGAAGTCCCAGACTTTGTTCGCCCACTTTTCAAACTCGGTATCGTGGGTCACGCCTCGCTCCAGCATAATGGCATCGTACTCAGTGCGCCCAGGTGATTTGCGGGTGCTGCTCGGATCACCGCCCTCACGGTGCTTTACCACCTCAGTAGTCCGCTTGAGAGCGCCGACCTTGCTGATACCAGCGACGTAACGCCCATCCCACTTGACACGGAATTTGAAGTTCTTGTACGGATCGAACCGTTGTGCATTGACGGTGAACTCTGCCATAGTATTTGCTCTCCTTAATAGGGCGCGATCAATCTGGCCCCTACACTGCGATCTGACCAGCAATCTGCTGCAGCTTAATCACCACAAACTCGGCTGGCTTAAGCGGCGCAAAGCCGACCACAATATTGACGATACCGAGGTTGATGTCGTTCTGGGTGGTGGTCTCCTTGTCACACTTGACAAAGTAGGCGTCTCGTGGGGACTGACCCTGGAACGCACCTTGACGGAAGAGGTTCTGCATGAACGCTCCCACGTTCAGACGTATCTGTGCCCACAGCGGCTCATCATTCGGCTCAAAGACAACCCATTGCGTGCCTCGATAGAGACTTTCTTCGATGTAGAGGGCGGTGCGGCGCACGGGGATGTACTTCCACTCTGAGGAAAGATTATCATTGCCCTGGAGTGTACGTGAACCCCAAACGACACGGCCAGCAGCAGGAAAAGTACGCAGGCAGTTGATGCCCCGTTGATTCAACTCGCCATTTTCGAGGTCAGTCAGTTTCACGCTCAGTTGTGGTACGCCCACCAGGGTCGCATCTAGTCCTGCAGGTGCCTTCCACACTCCACGCTGTGTATCGGTACGCGCAAAAATGCCTGCTACAACACCGCAGGGAACATACTCTTCTATCAGGTTATTATGGAGAGGGTTCGGCTGCTTGAGAAGCGGGAAGAAAATCGCAGCATTCTTAGCAGAATTGCTTCCGATATTGGCCACAATAGCTGCAGTCCCGTCTTGCGCCGTCTTTACGTCTGTCCAACCCCGTTGCGGGTCCACAAGCAGCATCGCACGTCGATCCAGGCAGTATTGCACAGCCACGGCAAGCACGTCTGTCGATACATCGCCATCATCATATGGTGGAATGCAAAGTATGTTGAAAAGATCAGCATCATCCAGTGCATTAATGCCCTGTTTGGGTGGAGCTGTCGTAAACAGATCTGCAGTCAATGGCCCACCATCAGCACCTGTCCGCGTAACAACAACAACAGGACTAGGTTGGCCGTTAACTTTCGGTGTCTCGCTCGGTCGCACGTTGGGTACGTCCCATGGATTGTTTGGATCAGTAATAGGGGTTTTTAGTTTCACACTTACGAGTTGTGAATTGTCCTGTAGCACACGCGGGATATAGCGAGGGCTCGTATTATCAATGGAGACGTTGAGAAAATTTTCGAGGTTGACAGCTTGCTTTGCTATAGGATCTGTTGCCTTCGTTGTAGGGTCTGCCTCAAAAATGGTGAGATTGAAGAGCTTCGTGTCACTTGTATCCTTGGTATCATAATCTACCACTGCCCTCAGATTGTCACCCCACTTACCTTTGCTGGCAGCGACAAGGGTAAGTTTATCATTGGGTGCTGCTGCCCCTGTAAGCAGATCAATCTCGGCTGCCGCAGCAGTTGTACCTGCCGTTTGGATGAGACGTACAATGATGGCCTGGCTGCCGCCATTGAGGAAGAAGTCCCGCACAGCATTGCCCAATTTGCTGAATTCCCACACACCACCAAAGATGCGCTCAAAGTCGCCAAAGCTAGTGATGGTCACTGCCTTGTTATCCGCTCCACGCTGAGCTGCGCCGATAAATGCGGTGATCGAGGTAGCAACCCCGGTAATGGTATGCACACCACTAGGAATCTCCTGGATATAAACGCCCGGAAAGGTCAGGTTGGCTGGCATGAGCAATCCTCCGTTCTCAAGTTCACCATCTCAATGGTGTTGCAGTATTACTTTTTCTACACCTGGATTTGACCAGCTATCTGCTGCAGTTGAATCACCACAAACTCCGCTGGCTTGAGTGGCGCAAAGCCGACGACGATATTGACAATACCCAGATTGATGTCATTCTGGGTGGTAGTCTCCTTATCGCACTTGACAAAGTAAGCATCTCGTGGTGTCTTGCCCTGGAACGCGCCCTGGCGGAACAGGTTCTGCATGAACGCCCCCACATTCAGACGTATCTGCGCCCACAGCGGCTCATCGTTTGGTTCAAAGACAACCCATTGCGTGCCTCGGAAAAGACTTTCTTCGATGTAGAGGGCCGTCCTACGCACGGGGATGTACTTCCACTCCGAGGCAAGGCGATCAGCTCCCTGTAGTGTACGCGCACCCCAAACAACATGCCCAGTAGCAGGAAAAGTACGCAGACAGTTGATACCCAGTTGATTCAACTCGCCATTTTCGGCGTCAGTCAGCTTCACTCTCAGTTGTTGCACTCCTACCAGGCTCGCGTCCAAACCTGCAGGTGCTTTCCACACTCCACGCTGCGTATCAGTACGGGCAAAAATTCCGGCTACAGCACCGCAAGGAACAAACTCTTCTAGCTGATTGTCTTTGAGAGGGTCAGGTTGCTTGAGACGCGGGAAGAACAGTGCAGCGTTCTTACTGCGGGTTAGTATCCTATCGAAATTATTCTTGGCGATGTCTTTGTTTATCCAGGGACTCGGTGGATCTACGAGCAGCATGGCGCGATGATCCTCACAGAATTTAGCCGCTTCGTCAAACAATGTCTGGTCCGCATTATTAGTGTCCAAGGGGGGTGGAATACAGAGGATGTTGAAGAGATCGACTATTGATAAGGTAAAGAGACCTTGTTTATTGGTCTCTTTACCTTGCCCTATGAAATCGCCTATTTTCAGCTCTAAGCCATCATTACCGCCCAGAGCATCTTTTGCTGTTTGCACCGGCGCATTAATTTGGTCTAGTGCGTTCTTTGCGTTGTCCCTGTTGGTCTTCGCATCATCCACTGCTTTCTGTGCCGCTGGAATGCCTGGATCGTTCGGATCCTTTCTTTTAAGGTCATCAAGCGTCTTCTGTGCAGTGTTTAACGTGCTCTGTGCATTGGCGAGTTTCTTTTTAGCATCTGGAAGTAGTGGCGCCGCTGTGTTCTCAGCAGTGGTTACGGTATCAAAGGTAGGATCAGTAGTGGGTATGGCAGGAGGAGGTGGTGTAGCAGTATCTAAATTAAGACCAGCCCAACGTACCAGACTTGACTCTGCTTTCAATATATTATCAATTCGTCGAGGACTGCTCTTCACGGACAGGCTCTGGAACCTCTCTACACGACCACCAGGACTGATATCACTCACCGTGAGATCGAAGATGTCCCCTTTGCCAGTCAACCCCAGGCTTCTAGCGACCTCATCTGAGGTACTAGGTCGGACGGTAGCCCGCAGATCTCGTCCCCATGTTCCTTCGTAGGCTGCCTCCAACACGATATCACCCATAGTGAGCTTTGTCTTGGGATTTTTAGCATTAGCAGCCGTATCTTTACTATAAAGCCGCACAATGATCGCCTGGCTACCACCATTCAAGAAGAAGTCCCGCACGGCGAAGCCAAGCGTGCTCTTTTCCCACAAACCACCATAGATGCGGTCAAAGTCAGCAAAGCTGTTGATTGTGACTGCCCTGTCGGTTTTGATATCCTCCTGGTCTGTTGGCCCACGCTTTGCACGACCGATAAATGCAGTGATCGAGGTCGCGACCCCGGTGATGGTGCGCACACCACTAGGGATCTCCTCGATATAAACCCCAGGAAAGGTCAGGTTGGCTGGCATTAGGATTCCTCCGTTCTCAAGATTAGCACGCTCGATTGGCTCCCAGATAGTAATGAATATGGTTTTGATTGACCTCAGTCACTCTCCTGGTGCATCAGGCGCAGATTCATCATTGTTCAACAGGCAGGCTTTGACGAAAGCGCGCAAGTTCGGGCCACTTTGGATGTAGGCTTCTCGGCCACTAGAGATGTGGCGAATCAAGCAGCGCTCTACAGATGTCTCCCCATCTCGTGAAATGCGCAGGAGAAAGCTGCCGTCGGTCAGTCGCACCTCTTCACTCGTATCAACTCGCACCACTTTCAACTGAGTAGCGTTCGTCAGTTGATCATGCCAGAACCAAACAATGACGGAGAATGTCTCACTGCTCATTGTCCAGCAGACGGAACAATGCCGTAGAGCGTATAAACAAGAGCAAAAGAAGTACCATTTCTGTGCCTTTCCGTGCTTTGCGAAAACCATCTCAATAGAGCCTACCATGAGGGGCTCTCTTTTCGTTCTCTTTTCGCTCTCTTCTCGTTTCACTTACCGGGGGAACTTCTCACAAGAGGGCTAATCGGCGGAGTTCAGGATCGCCTGTAATAGATTCGTTGTTTCGGGCATAGGTGGCAAACCTAACTCTTTATGCAGGATGCGTTCGCAGCGATAGTACTGTTGCAGGGCCTCAGATCGTAAACTCTGGAACATGTATATCCGAATGAGTTGCCGATGCGCCGCCTCGTCACAGGGGTCCTCTCTGAGTATAGCGCTGGTCCACTTCACAGCATCCTCATAGTTTCGAACCTCCAAGTAGCATTCTGTAAGAGTACGACACATGGTAAGATAGATTTGTTTCAGTTGCTCCCGACGTATGGATGACCAATCGGCATAGGTATCCTCAACTAAGAATGGACCGCTGCACAAGCTGCAAGCTCTTTCATAGAGTGCGGCCGACTCACTTCCGCTTGCCTGTCTTCCAGCTTTCCACAAGAATAGGAACTCGTCTACATCTGTTCTAATCGTAACTGATGAGTTGAACTGGTAGATCCCATCTTTACAGAAGATGTAGCCCTCGCCAGGACCGCAGATGTAACCATAGTTTAGAGAGCAACGCAATGCGCTTACAGCTATCTGTAACTTACGGCGAGCGACTTCTGGCGGATCTTGGGTCCACAATACATCCATAAGCTTATCTATAGATGCTCGGTATCCTGGCTGCGCAACCAGATAGCGTAAAATTGCCTGTCCCTTGCGCCTATGACAAAGGGTGATTGGTTGATCAAATCGCCTGACCTCGAAATGCCCGAAGCAGGTAATGTAAAGATCGGGTAGAATGTCTCCGGCTTGTGAAAGATTTTCTGATGTCGTAGGGCCAGTTGCAGCGAACTTAGAGTCTTTTTGATCAGAGGATAACAAGCGGAGAGGCACTCGTGATTGTTGTAACTGATTTTTGGAAAGTTGAGGGGGGTCAGGCTTTAGATGAGACTGCATTGCCTGGTCGGTTTCTTCACTCAAATCTAGCAGTAGTTTTTCGATTGCCTGAATTCGGGTTTGCTGCTCAATATCCGCTTCAGCAAACCATTTGCTCGCTTCGTGAAGCGATTGTTGCGCCTGCCAATAGTTGGAATGACTTTGTAAGAACGCATCGAGCACCTCAGCAGCTTGCATCTGGTCAGCAGAGAGTTGTTCGCGAGCGAGAGCAAAGAAGGCCGCACCTTCAACATAGGATCCCTGACGAGTATAACCTATTCCAGATTGGAGTAAGAATGCGAGAGAGAATGTCTCTGATGCGCCTGTAAGGTTTTCCCCATACGAAGAAAGTGATGAATCCATACCCCCCTCCAAAAACTCATTTGTTTGGAATTTGGACGCAGTTCTACTATCTTGATGTGCTCAAATGCAATGAACTTCGCTTGATAATTCGATACACTACCAGGGATGCACGACAGGAGTAGCTATTGAAACGATATTGCCTTCACATGGATAACGTTTATAGAGTATATTTTTTGGAGATGAATATGCTTGTTAATCTCATCTGAGCAGCTACTATATATTATTACACTTAATCGACCCTATTGAATTTCCTCTCTAATAGTAACAGATCAATTTGTTTTTTCACAAGCTTTTATGCATATTTTTTAGAGCAAATGTGCACTATCCCCAACCCAAACAGACATTGTGTAAGGAATTACCTGGCATACTATTCGATCATGTCGTCTCGCAAACATTCCTGTGCTACAATGACCTGGAAAAATCGAGCAGGAGGAATTAACCATGGCTTTCAGACCTTTACTTTGTATAAGGATAGATGAGGAGACGGTGCTGCGCATCTATGAAGAACGACATGCGCAAGAAGTCGCTGAACTGGTGGATCAGAATCGAGCATATCTGAGACAATGGCTTCCCTGGTTAGACAATTCGAGGACCGTTGAAGATAGTAGAGCGTTTATTAGAAGCTCTTTGCAACAATTTGCACAAAATGAAGGGTTTCAGACGGGAATCTGGTATAGGGATACACTTGCGGGTGGTATTGGTTACCATCCGATCGACTGGGCCGAGCGCAAAGTCGAGATTGGATACTGGCTGGGCGAATCATTTCAGGGAAAAGGGCTGATGACAAAGGCGTGTAGAACACTCATAACATATGCATTCGCTGAGTTGGGATTGAACAAAGTGGAGATACATTGCGCCACGGAAAATATAC
>WNGK01001751.1_pt1 | contig 31467 bp, 41 predicted proteins | sample 5400601 | NCBI WGS metagenome assembly WNGK01 (sample SAMN13153376, study PRJNA577476) | soil metagenome | isolation source: 60 cm soil or saprolite under Garry oak tree replicate 1 | place: USA:California | collected 2016-06-15 | reverse complement strand
TGATCCCCGCCTTCGCCGCCTCCCCCTCTTCGTCGTCCATCGGACCGTCGAAGTCGTCCGCCGGCTGGTCGGGGAAGTACTTCGCCCTCGGAAGCACCCCGGGCCCCGGCGCCTGCCCGCCGTCGATCGACCAGGACGTCCTGTGCGACCACTTCAACCTGTCGGTCGGGGTGGACCACTCCTACTGGAACAGCCACACGGGCGGGGCGACCGTGTCCATCTCATGGGGCAGCTCGGACGACAACTTCGACCTCTACGTCTACTCGGGCGGGAGCGAGGTCGGGCACTCCGCGAAGTCCGGCGGGACCAGCGAGAGCGTGTACCTGTCGGGTCCATCCGGCACCTACGAGGTCCGGGTGGTACCCGTGAACGTCATCGATTCGGGATACAGCGGTTCGGCGAGGTTCTCGTCGACGCCGAAGCCGTCGCCGCCACCTTCGCCGTCTCCGTCGCCCTCGCCCAGCCCGAGCGGCGGCGGGGGCGGTGGAGGAGGCGGCGGCTCCGGGACGGGTGGCGGCGGTTCGGGTTCGGGCTCGGGCTCGGGTGGCTCAGGGTGGGGCTCCGGATCGGGCGGGATCCCCGGCTCGGGCGGCGGCTCGTTCTGGGCCGGCGGTGGCGGCGGCCCCGGGTTCGCCGGCGGGACCTACTCCGCGGGGACCGTGACGGAGCGCTTCTACTACGTGTACGGCGTCGACCGAACCTCGTGGTTCTGGCACGAGCAGCTCGACAAGCCGGTCCCGGTGCCGGGGGTCCCCGTGAACGTGAACGTCCGGCTCCCGAGCCCCCAGCAGCCCGACACCCTCCCGGTCTCGACAGCTTCCGGATCCGCCGACAAGCGGTCGGCGCTGTTCATGGACCTGTCCGCGCGCGGCATGCCCGCGGGTTCGGTGATGAAGAGCCTGGTCATCACGATCCAGGAGGGCCAGTTCGCGCTGGAGCAGCCGAACTTCGACGCGGGAGCGGGCCGGATCCAGGCGTGCCGGATCTCGGAACCGTGGACGGCGGGCGAAGCCGACCCGTGGTCTTCCCAGCCGGCGCGCGACGCGGCGTGCGCGTCCGGGGTCCGCCACGCGACGGGGTCCACGGCGTACTGGACGTTCGACCTGACCGGCCTGGCCGCCGGATGGGGCACCCACCCGGCGCGCGATCGCGGCGTCATCTTCGTTCCCGAGGTCCCGAGTGGATCCGGACCCGCGGACACCTGGCAGGTGAACCTCAAGATCCCGAGCCAGGACAACCCCATCACGCCGGCCGACGAGTACACCGCCACGCAGAAGGCGGTCATCGTGGACATGTCCTTCGCGCCGCCGGCCCCCCGCGGCGGCGGCGGAGGCGGCGGGAGTGGCGGTGGCCCGCCGGGTCCGGGACCGGGTGGCGGCGGCAACCCGCCCGGTGGACCCGGAGGCCCGCCGGGCTCGGGAGGCGGCGGGACCGTGCCGGGCAACGGGTTCGGCGCCGGAGGCGGCAGCTTGCTGGGCGGCGGATCCGGGACGGAGTCGGGCGGCGGGTTGTTCGGCGGAAGCGCTCCCGGCTCGTCCGGCGGCGGGTCGCTGACGAGCGGCGCACCGATCTCGGCCGGTCGTGGCGGCCTGGGGAGCCTCCCCTGGTACGTGTGGATGCTCCTGCCGGCGACCGTCATCTTGGGCGCGCTGCTGCGGTCGGCGATCTTCGAGCCCGCCGCGTCGAAGACGGCGCCAGCCGGCGCCGGCGCCGCGGCTCGGAAGGGAACCGTGACCAAGCCGGCTGCGGTCGCGCCCGCGAAGGCGTCGGGGAACGGTGGCCCGCCGGCCCGGCCGGACGTGCCGGCGCGCGCGACGGCGACGTCGGCGGCCGGCCCCCCCATCCCGTAGCCGGTTCCTCAGGTCCGCTGGTTCGATCCCTCGAACGTCGATCTCGGCTTGCGAGCTTCGGCTCGCGCGAGCTTCGCGAACGGGTCGCGACCTTCGCTAACCGTTCGAGGCGGCAGGCTTCGACGCGCTGCCCGGCGGCGCGACCGTGGGAGCAGCGGCACCCGGTCGCCGGAGCAACGCGACCAGGTGGTGGCGCGCGGCCCGGATCTCGGCGAGAAGGAGCAGCCCCACGCCGAGCACGGCGAGGGCCACGCCGGTGGCGCCGGCCGAAAGCAGGTACGGCATCTGGCAGTCCACGCACGTCACCCTGGACATGGCCGCCCAGCCGATCGCGATGACGGCGAAGCCGGCAGCGCAGAACACCAGCCCCAGCATCCGGGCGTTCAGGATCCGCCGCTCCTCCGGCGAGCGACGGGCCCGCTTCGGTCCGGGCGCCCCCTTCTTCGCTGCGTCGGCCGCCATGGTGCTTGCCTTCTTTCCCCGCGAAGGCCGCGACAAACGCGGCGTGGATCTCGCGAGCAGGAGCGCCGGGCCGGGGCCTCAGCCTCGATCCGACAGGGCCTTCCTGATCCGGCCGATCCCCCGGAGGATCGCGGCGCCGGCCCGGGTCCGCCGTACCGTCGCCACGGCGTAGCCCACGGCGAACCCGGCCCTGAACCGGCTGACCTTCATCGTCCCGTTCCTCCTGTTCCGCCGAGGGCCACGGGGAGGAACGTTACAGTCTGGGATCGTGACACCGCTGCCCGATCAGCCGTTGAGGCGGACGCGCTTCGCTTCCGCCGACCTGCGCGCCGGATGGGAAGAGGGTGCATCCGCGTTCGTGGCGTGGGCCCGCAAGCCGGGACACGACAGCTACTGGCTCTTCCATCGTGACCTCTTCCGCGAGCTCCGGCCCGCGCAGCGGATCCGGCGATCGAGGTCTGCCTCGCCGACGCGGCGGCGCTGCCGTTCCGTGATGGTGCGTTCGACTGCGTGATCGCCTTCATGTCCCTCCAGGACGTCGATGACCTGGGGAACGCCGTCGGAGAGGCAGCGCGCATCCTCGAGATGACGTTCGTCAGCGCGCATCGACCGCTGCAGGCGTACACGGAGGCGCTCGCCGACGCGGGGGTCGGGCGATGCCGTGGATCAGAGGGAACGCTGCTCCAACCTTTCCGGTCCCCACACGGGACTCCGGTGGCGGATAGGGTTCCCGGGAAATGACGAGGAAGCTGCTCCCTGCCGAGGACGTGCTGACCATCCTCTCGGCGACGCCTTCCCGTATCGCCGACCTGACCGCCGGGCTCCCGCCAGACCGATTGCATGCCTCCCCCGATCCCGGCGAGTGGTCCGCACGCGATGTGCTCGCCCATCTGCGCGCCTGCGCCGATGTGCGGGGTGGTTCTGCTCTGAAGATCCTCGCCGAGGACACGCCCACGCTTCGAGCTGTCGATCCCCGCACATGGATCAAGGAGACCGACTATCTCGAGCAGGGATTCCAACACTCGCTGCATGCCTTTGCCACGCAGCGCAACGATCTGGTGGCGGCATTGGAGCCGCTCGGACCCGAAGGCTGGTCACGCAAGGCGATCGTGACGGGGGCCGGGAGGGTGCTCGAACGGACCGTGTTGCTCTATGCGGACTGGGTCGCACGCCACGAACGGCCGCACCTCAAGCAGATGCAACGCATCGTGGATGCGCAACGCGCGTAGTTCGGCGTGCAGGACGACAACCAGCTGGCCTACGGCTCGTCACGGAAACTCACCGAGGCGCTCCGCGACCACGTGAGCGTGCGGTAGGCGTGCCTCGGCGCCCTCGCGCATGAGCGCGAGAACGGAGGCGGCCAGAGCTGTCCGGAGCGCCCCAGGTTCGACCGCGCCGACGTGGGCATCCTCGAATCGAGCGAGGGTTTCAGTGGAAAGGTCGTCATAGCCGCGCGCCTGGACGGGGGGCGGCCCCTGACGGAGGCAGGCAAGCGAGAGCGCGTGATCGCGCACGGCGCCGACGTAATGCTCGGCCTGCCAGACACGCCCGCGCTCGATGCACGCGCGCGCGTGGAGCGCGTAGATGACGCCCCACCCGAAGATGTCCCCTGCGACCGACGGCGTAGGAAGGAAGAGGTCCCCTGCGACGGGCGGCGTGGGAACCTCAGGCTCGCCCGCCGTCTCGCCGAACAGGAGCCGGAATCGTGGCCCGGCGGGACGGAACTGAGCTGCCGGCGTCATCGAGAGGTCCAATTGCAGCGCGTCCGGCAGCAGGAACACGCGGTAGGTGGTCGGCCCGCGCTCGAGGTCTGCAAGCTGCACCGCATCGAGCTCGTCGATGAGCGTGCGCGTCCAGTCGTCGAGCACGTCAGCGACCTGAACAGGATCGGCGATGCCGAACGTGAGGTCCACGTCGGAGAAGCGGTCGCCGCCGTCTACGGCGAGCGAGCCCACTGCGGCTCCGGCGACGACGCGTTCATCCTCCTCCGCGAGCCTCAGCAGGCGCTCGCGGAGAGCATCCCGCTGCTCAACGGTGAACACTGAAATGCGATCCTAACTCTGCATGTGAGCGAGCGGCGTGTGTCGTTGGACCGCTCATCGAAGTTCCGCTACTGGTGAGCCTCGTGTACCTGGCACTATGGCTACGATGCCGGCTTGGTTGGTCGGCCGAGTGAACACGCCGTTCGCCGATCTCAGTGGACCAGAGGGGTCGCTATGTAAACCTACCAAAGAGTAGGTTGTTCTCCTTGCTACGGAGCCCAAGGTGGCGCCAGCAGGTCCATGACCTGCACAAACTCATGAAGCCCAAGAAAGTGAAACGCCCAATCAGGTAGTACCTGACGAAGTCCAGCAGCGCCCAGGGCCAGCTGGTAGTAGTGCTTCCGCAGGCCTGGCGGAGGCGCCGGCGGACACCCTGGACCGCCGCGGAAGCTCAACGCGAGCGGGCCAACCCCACCGAGCACGCGCCACCGGCTTCCCCTTGGAGCCCTGGGGCGTGGGACGATGAGCAGACCCGTGCACCTCCGGTATGATTCGTCTATGAACGGCGGCGGTTTCCGCAAGTTGATGGCCGTTGCCGCGATCGTTACTGCTGCCGTAGGCGTCGTGTCGTACGCGCATCCGCGAGGTCCACTCGGTACGAGCGCCCCGACCATTGGCCGGCCCTCGGACTTAGGAGACCACCGCTCATCGAGCCCGGCCGCACCGACAACGACGTCTCCTGCTGCAGCGGAGTCGCCGTCTAGCTCACCGCCGACATCAATCGCACTGCCGGATACGAGGGCAGGCTCGGTGCTCCAGCCTGGCCAGACCTGGCGCACCGGCTCGAAGGAAGCGCGCTTGGTGAATTACTGGTTCGCCAAGAGTTGTGACCAGTCGGCTTCCTACGAAGGCGTGCTTGTCAACTTCGATCTCCTGAACACGTCCGGTGCTACCGTCTTCAGCCAGTTCTCGAGTGGCAATTTCACTATCACAGACAACCTCGGCAATCGACTGCCCGTTGGTGGTTGGGGAGATATCGCTTGCGATTGGTCAATCGAGCGGGACGCCGACTGCCAAGACTTCAATTTCCAGCTGGGCTCAAACGAGCCCTACAGGCCCTTGGCCAACTGCGCTGCTTACGGAGGTTACCGGGACATGAGCTCGACCGTAGCGACGTGGACCGACTTGAGTAACCCCGCGCTGACGGAGATTGATGTCCAGGTGAACGGGCTTCTCGGGATTGACGATGCAAAGTGGGTCATTCCCATCGCGCGCTGAGGCCGACGCGCAGAGCGTTGATCTTGGCGCCTACTCGAGCTTCGGGATGCCGACCCGGGGGCCGCAGGCTCCAACTCCTCCGGCACTTCGCGGCAACCCGGATGCCGACGGCCGCCGTCATCGCAGGGGCTCGTGGGTAGCCGCTTGCCGCCTTGAGGGCTCGCGTGCGTGTGAGGCGCGAGACGTTGTCACGGTTTCTGAGCTGCGGTTCGTTATGGCGCGACCCGGGGCGGCGGCACCTCAACCGCTGGAGCACTAGGTAGAGGCCGAACTCCTCCCGGCGCGAGGCCAGTAAGGATCGTGGGCGTTGGCTGTGGGGTCGGCCGACTCAGCGATCCGGCGGTTCGACTGGCGACTCCGGTCGGCTGACCTCGACGCCGGCGTTCAGCAGATCCTCTCTACGCGCCACTCTGCCAGGTGGCCTCGAGCATCTCGCCGGTGTTCGCATCGAGGAACAACCACTCCTTGCATGGCAGCGTCGTGCCCGGTGAGACCTCTGCCCGGGGATCTGCGCACTCCTGCCATGTGAATCCCCAAGCAAGCTGACCCTGGAACCGGTATGTTCCGTCACCAACCGCTGCTGTATATAGGCCAAGGTACGAGGTTGCATCAGCTGGGAGACTGAACTCGGTATCCACCGCCTCGAAAGCAGCCAGAGCCTCGCCGGATGTGAGTTGGGGCTGATCGTTACCTGGCGAAGCGAATGACTCCGTGTTCTGAGGTGGATCCAAGACGATCGTGGAGGTGATGCTGGTCGGAGAGGCCGTCGGGGAGGTAGTATCCGAGCCTGCAGCTCGCGGCCGCAGCGAGGAGCCGGCACATGCGGATGCCAGAACCGAGAGCACCACGATGGCTGGCAACGTCCTTCTCATGATTCTCACCCCACGCGCTAGGAGTTCCGGTCGTCGTACGTCCTGAATGTCGAGTCGGTATGCTCGTCCGATCCATAATGAGAGCAATCAGCGAGGTCATGGTAGGTCAAGGACTTCACTCCAAACGAACCCGTGTTAACCGCCTGACCCTCAATCGCGTCGTCGGTCTCACCAAACCTTTCGCGATATGTGGGCGATCCCATGAAGTCGTTCACGCAACCAGAGCCTCCGTAGTTAGATTCCCCGTCTATCGCGCCTATTGGCGAGCTGCCTATCGCGGAGACAGGAGCTCCGCCGCTCAAGCTCGTACAGGATGACCAATCGGTCGTTCCGCAATCGTAGATGCCGTAGTAGTAGGTGTGGTTGTCCGGATTGAACCACTCGAAAATCCTGTACAGGCGCTCAGCGTTGTCCGAATCAGTGCCGCAGCGGCTGAAGACCGGCGGGTTGTTTTGGGACGAGGTGAACCACTCGAAGAATCGGCAGTATCCCAGTGTGCCATCGTGGGTCCAGCCGATCTGCGATATGGCTCCGTTGCCCTCGATGCCGACCCACACGTCAGCATGCCCGACGTCGCCGCTGCCGTTGAGGGTGCAGACCGAACCGGAATGGCTTCCCGTCCTCAGACTGATCGGAGCCCGCAACCCCCACATTTGCCCATCAGAGGGTGCCCAATGCTCCGCCAAGAAACCGAAGACCTGCGTCCCGGGACAAGTGTCTGCACTGGCCGGACTCGCTGGCACGATTACGGCCAGGGACGACAAGACGATAGCCACGGCCGAGCCAGACACAACGCGACCCCATCTCGACCGAGGCCGTACGAAGGCACGCCTAACACCAGACGCCCGCTTCGCGACGCTACTCACAGTCCGGCTCCTCTCGCCCGCCGCCGACAGGATTGTCATCCCTGGGGAATGGCTCGTCAAGGGGCCTTTCGAAAGGGACCAGGCCGATGTGGGGCCGCCTCGCTGAGCCCTTTGGCCTAAGTCCCCGCGTGCTCGGGTCATCGCGGGCATGCACTTCATGGCGATACGGCCGTCGACAGGCTGGCAGAGTTCCATAAAGATCCGCCTCCGACCGCGCCTTTCCCAATACCTCATCAGCTCTTCCATGCCCCGAAGCAAGATGCTTGTGACGTGGGAGGTGTTCCCACGCTCCCGTAGGTCGTGGAACCTCAGCGGAAGATCACTCTCGCCGGAGCCGACTGCTCCTCCCGTCGGGTGGTGGGATGCGCGGTCTCCTGCAACCGAGCTGTTCCTGACCCCCCTGGAATGGCCCACGCTCGGCGGGACACGGCGAACACGCCTGGATCACCCTAAGCCGCCAGCGCGGCCAACACGCGCGGCAGGCTTCTGTAGAGCCCGTACGCGCTGGCGATGAACGCCAGGAGGACGAACGCTGCCTCCGACTTCTTCATGAACCTCACCTCCCCATGGCTGCTCGGGTCAGCGACGTGTGATCCCGGAGGCCTCTTCAGCACTCCGGGAGGTTCTCCAGGTTGTTCTCGGTGGTGTGGTCCGGCGCCGTCGTGATGTAGGGCGTCGCGTAGCAGTTCGCCTTCGGGCAGTAGGTCATCGGCTTGATCTTCGCCGTCTTGCCCCCGGCCGAGGTGTGCCAGTCCTCGCCCCGGTTGACGCCGTCGACGACCTGCTTCCTCGTGTAGTGCGTGCCGTCCGTCGTGCACACTCCCTCGAGATGGTGATGCGTGCGATCGGCCGACGCCTCCCGCCTGACCTTGGTGACGGTGGGCATGGTGCCTCCTCTCTGAGCCTGCGCTCTACCGTTCCTTCCGTACGCCCTTGAACGGCGTGCCGTCGATCTTGACGTTGGTGAACCGGCCATCGGCACCCCGCTCGGTCCAGCGGCCGGTCGCGGGGTTCCTGACCTGGCTTCGTGCCCGGACCTCGCCCCGCCGGTATCCCTTGCCCGTGTTCTTCGCCATCGCTGCCTCCTTAGCCGGGGAACCGCCGGGGGTCGGCCCCGTAGGTCCACTCGGTCTGCCAGGTACCGTTGCTGCGTTGGATCGTCAGCTGGGTCAGGTTGCCGGCGCTGTGTTCCGTCTTCGCCGCTCCCCGAGCGGCCGCGACGGCCGCCTCCTTCGTGCGGTACTGGCCGAGGAAGGATCCCTGGCGCTCGACCCGCCAGAGGCCCTGGCGGGAGAGCACCCGGTAGTGCACCCGCTCCGCCACGCTCCACTCCTTCCGTTCGGAACTACGCTCGGTCGTTCAGTATAGCGAACGGTTCGGAGCTCCGCACATCCGTCCTGGATGAAGGACGGACCGGTAGACTGCTTCCGTGGAGCAGTTGTCCCTGCTGGAGCTCGATCGCCTGGAGGAGCCGGGACTCGACGACGAGCAGCACGTGGCCCGGCTCGCCCAGAAGATCGTGGTGGACCTCGGTCTCCGCCCACCCATCAACCATGAGGTCGTGGCGTCGTTCCAGGGGATCACGGAGATCCGGACCACCGGGGCGGACGACTGGGCTGGTTGCCTCGTCCGGGACGCGCGAGGTCTGATCATCTACCTCCGAGCCTCGGACGGTTGGCGACGGCAGCGGTACACGACCTGCCACGAGGTGGGTCACACCTTCCTCCCGGGCTTCGCCGTGCAGACGCAGTTCCGGTGCGCCCCCTCCCTCGGGCAAGCGAAGCGACAAGAAGAGCGGCTCTCCGACGCGGCTGCGGGCGAGCTGCTGTTCCCCAAACCGTTTTTCCTCGCCGACCTCGAGCAGGCTTCGTTCGGCCTCGACGCGGTCGAGGACCTCGCGGACAGCTACGACGCGAGCCTGGCGGCGACCGCGCATCGATTCGTCGCCCTCTGGCCCGAGGACTGCCTGCTGGTGATACTCGAGCCGATGCTGAAGCCGGCTGACCGCTTCGAAGAGGCTCCTGAGCCGCGCCTCCGGGTCGTCTATTCGATTCACCGCGGCTCCTGGCCGTACCTTCCGCGTTTCAAGTCGGCGGACGAGGGATCCAAACTAGCCGCGGCCCTGGACGGCGAAATCGTCGAGGGGCTGGGCCACGGTCTCGATGGACTTGTTCCAGATTTCAAGGGACCAGCCCAGGTATCCGCGCGCCTGCTGCCCTACCGCGACGAACGGGGGACGGAGCATCGGCGAGTGTTGGCGCTGTATCGGAAGCCTCCGACAACAGCCAACGGGAGGGCTAGCTAGATGTCGACCTCAACTGGGATCGGCGAGCGCATCCGGAAGTACCGCATTCAGGCCGGCCTGTCGCTCGGCCAGCTCGCTCACCAATCCGGGGTGAGCAAGAGCTACCTCTCGGCGCTCGAGAACGAGTCCTCGGGCATTCGGCCGTCCGGCGAGAAGCTGTATGACATAGCACGAACGCTCGGCGTCTCGATGGCGGACTTGCTCGGCCGGGAAGTCCTGCTCAGGGAAGACGTGAAGCTATCCATCACCGAGTCGCTCAGGGAGTTCGCTCGGGAGGACGGGATTCCTGAATCGGATGTGCGTGCCCTCGCAAGAGTCAAGTTCCGGGGCGAGCAGCCCAAGACCAAGGAGCGGTGGCGGTACATCTACAACGCCATCCGGACGAGCGAACTCATCGATCGCGACGAGGGCCAGCAATAGAGTCAAGCTATTCCCGCACGCGCCATTAGAAGATGCCGAGCCGGTCCCAACGGTCCTTCGACTCCTTGATCCTTCTCAACGGGATCGCGTGGTGGGTGGAATCGGGACTCCTGATCCGTGTCCCGCCAGCCCGCTTCAGATACGCCTGGTGCGCCTCATGGATGTCGTTCTGTATCCACCACTCGTGGACGATGTAGTAGGCGGGCGGCTCGATGGGATTCTTCCTGAGGTCAACGAAGATCCAGAACCTCTGTTCCTCGGGCACTGCTTGACGGGGGATTCCCGCCCGTGTACTCGCTTGCCACGTCCCCGACCGCTTCGTCTTCACTTGGATCATGACGGTTCGGGTCTGCGTCGCGTTGCTTGCGAGAATGTCGATGCGAGGCATGTTGCCAGCGAAAGTGACGGCGTACGCACCTCGCCGGTGAAGCTCGGCCGCAACAAGGTGCTCGCCGGCTCGGGCGACCTGCTGTGTGCTCGGGTGAGGGACATCTGGCCTAGCCAACCTGAACAAGAGCGTACCGTTTCGAGCCGCATGTGCGCCACCAATGAAGCGTGGCGGCTTGAGGAGGCATCCCCGACTCAGAAGTCCCGAATGGATCCCGGCGACTCCGGCGGCCCGTGCCCTCCCCGCCATCCCTGACTGAGCCTCGTCCCGCACCGTCGGCCGTGTCGGAGTCAAGATGTAACCTTCGGCCGATGTCTCTCACCTCTGCCCTCGACGATCGCAAGAGCCCGGTCGCCAAGTTCTTCGCGGCGAGGTTCCCGAACGTCCGTCCCCTCCAGAAGGCCTTCCGTGAGCTCATCGCGGGGCGAGAGACTCTTCGACCGATCGCCGGGCCAGACGTGGTGGTCCCCTGGGGGCCGCTTGGTGCCGCCTTCGATTACCGACTGCGCTACTACTTCGCTGATCTGAACCCGTTCCAGACAGTCGCCTTCAGCGGGCTAGGTGTTCTGTCATCTGATGCCATGCTCGCTGTCACTGGCGCCTCTGGCGTTGCGGAACCTGGTCTGTCAGATCGGTGGACCAAGCTCATGGTCGACTTTTTGGCGAGCCTGCGCCGGGTCGGCGAGCGAACCAACCCGGCTGGCAGACGACTGCCCCGGCAAGCGGAGGATCTGCTCAACCGACACTGCTACATCCTGGCGCTGCTCGAGGCCTTCTTCCGCGTCGGTCCCACGCTCAACTCGCCCTTGTATGCGCTCCCCGAGAAAGCCGGCATCGAGGAGCTGTTGGCAGTCGTGGATCCGTGGCGCGATGACCTGCGTGGGCTGTCGTGGGGCTTCTTCGGCACGTGCCAAGACCTGCTCGGCCGTGACTATGTCCTCAATCCGACATTCGCGGGCAGCGGGCTGATCGGGGGCGCGGACGGGGACCTGATCGTTGACCGCTGCCTGATCGAGGTAAAGACAACCACCGCTCCCGCCCTGAGGTCCCAGCTCCTGTATCAGATGCTCGGCTACGTGCTCCTCGACTTCGATGATAGGTATGCGCTGGACGAGGTCGGCGTCTACATGTCCCGTCAATCCGCCCTTGTCCGCTGGCGCGTTGAGGAGTTCTTGGAGGCTTTGGCTGGAGAGCCAGTCAAACTCGCCAAGGCTCGGACCGAGTTCGAAGTGGCTGTCAAAGCTGCCGGTCTGCAGATCTCCTGGGCCGACTTGCTGGAGACGGGGAGGCCGATCGTCTTTCGTTCCCCCCAGCGCAGCCGGGAGCTGCCTCGGCGACACGGTATGAAGAGAGCAAGCCACGAGAGGCGAACCAGATAAGTTAGGAGGTAGCGCATGGAGATTCCGGAGCATCAGCGCCGTGCGATCATCGATGGAACCGCCGCAATCGCCGTGACGCTCGCTGAGATGGGCCACACGGAGGATGAGGCCCGGCAACAGATCGTCGGTTACCTCGTGCAGCGGTTGCAAATCGACGCACAGGATCTGGTCTCCGTGATTCGGGAGGCAGCCTACTCGATCGCGTCGTTTCCTCAACCGCTGGATGAACCCGCGGAGCGCCTGGAACGCGGGCGCCGCATCCGGGCGATGCTGGGATTGCCTGAGCCGACGGACGAGCTGGCTTCTACTCTGCGCGCCCGCGAATGGTTGGAACGGCTGGCTGATGAGTTGAACAGGCGTGCCAACTAGCTCAGGCTTGGGTGCTGGCCAAACCTGGGCCTATATGTTCGTGGGGACAGGTCAGGACGCTTCCGCCATCTGGGGTTTGCTTGTAGTAGGGGTACTGACCGTCATTGCACGCGTCGCATAAGGTCTTCAAAGGAATGCGCTTCGGGACGTCGCCGGCCTGATCGGTGCCCACAAGGATCGTCTGCCACTCCCTGACCGATCCCTCGTTCTTGTGGCAGCAGTCGCAGGTTGCCATGTTTTGAATGATACCGGACGTCTGATCAGCTCTGCGGTTCGGGCGATCCCCGGGTTCCGCCTACCCGTGAACCTAGCACCTCACTTGGCTATCGAGGATGCCACCTCGAGCTAAGCTCCCCAGTTCCCTGCTGGGCCAAAATGGTCCGTGGGACCAGCCGCCTTGCGGCCGCTAGGAACCATGCCGCGATTGATTTGCCTTTGGCATCGGCAGTCTCGCCCACCACCTTGTCTGTCAGCTCAGCACGGCTAGGAGCGATCGAATCGACCTGGGAAGAAGCCCAGCACATCGGGTCTCTCGGACTAACTGATCAAGGTTGCGCCAAACCTGAGTCCGAAGGGCATCGTGGCTCAAGTCGAAATGGCGAGCGAGCGCCGCCTCCACGTCGTCTAGCCCTCCGGGACGATGCGGCGCACGGCCCAAGTGATCACCGTACGGGTGATCTGTCTCCGTCAACACACGGTTCAAGGGGATCATGCCCAGCACATCAGTTCGTCGGACCGAAGAGGCGTTGATCGAGAAGTAGCAACCCAGGCTCAGCGCCTGTCGCGTTTGATCCTCGTTGCCGAGCCACCAATGAAGCACGAAACCAGACGACGGCAATCCTTCAAGCTCATGCACAAGCTTGCCCGTCGCCGCGAAACTATGAAGGCTCGCGAGCCGTGGCTTGCTCTGGAGGATGCCCAGTGCTAGTCGGAGCGTCTTCGCCTGGGTTGCTAGAGGGACCCGGCTTCGGCCATCCAGCCCAATCTCGCCCGCGATGGCCGTTTGGTCAAGAAGCGCGGCGAATCGGCGGGCTGAGAAGCCCCTCTGCGCCTCCGGCACTCCGGGATGGCAGCCGACACCCCATGCGATCAGTCGGTCGGAGCGCGTCAGCGCCTCGGCCGCCTCGTCAAGCGAGCGGGTCGCTGCGAACACCACGCCATTGATGAGGGCGAGCTGAGAGGCATCGATCTTGGGGTGGATGTGGGCGTGCACATCAAGGGGAGGAAGGCGATTCATGGGAAGATCTGTCGCAGTTCCTTGATCTCACGCTGACAAAGATCCATTGCGTCGGCAGCACCATAGTCGTCCGGTAAGCTCATGGCAGCGATATCTGTAACATCGACACCCTTGGACAGGAACGCTCTTGCCGAGAGCTCAATCGACTTCCCGTCCAAGTAGCGACGCATCTGTGGAGTGCTTGCGGCGGCGCTTAGGTACTGCGTCGAGTCCTTCAGGCCAGCCGCGGCAAAGGCAGCGCGCCGGACGCTGCACCCGAAGCAGACCCCGCACTGTGCGCTGACCGAGGCGCCGAAGGTCCGGTGGCCAGTGTGCGCACACGAGTGCGAGCTGCTCAGGAGTCTTGAGGCTTCCTCCTGGCCTACCAGACGGGCTGCGGTTTGGAACATCTCGCCCTTCGTCAAGTGGGCGAAGGGATTGACCAGGTCCCCGTGGCCGCCGATTTCCTGCAGGAGAGCCGCCACGCCCGCCAGGAAAGCGGGGTGAGTGGTTCGTGTTGAGAGGCTGCCGCGACGGTCGGGCCCGAGCGGAGGATTTAGTGAGGCGAAGCCGTTCTCAGGAACCCACAGTTGCGAGCAATGCAGGGACGCCACCGCCAAGCCGAAGGACAGAAACAATAGCGAGCGCGTGCGCGTCGAGTAGTCGTTGGACAGCCGTGTCCCATCGAGTCGTGAGCTGCCACGAACGAAATGGATCTGATGGTGGACTTGGTCTAGGCCCGGAAGCAGTCGGGCAATCTGGGCTGCCACATCGCGCTGAATCGGCGGCAGGAACGACGGGCCGAAGTGTGAAACGAGTACCTGCGAAGACTCCCTTAGTTCAGCGCGCGAAAGCAACGCTCCAACAGCAGAATCGGCTCCGCCACTTAGCAATACGACGCGTGCGGCCCGCGTACCCGGCGGATCCACAACGCCTTCCTTCGGTGGCCGAGAGCGGACGAAGTCCACGCTCCACTCGTCTCCCGATAGAAAGGCGAGCAGAGCCTCCACTCGGTCCTTCACCGCCGCCCAGCGTTCCACGTCGGATACGGGAACGTTGATGACAAAGCTTCGCTGTGACCAGTTGGCGCCACCCAGTCGACGCCGTGTGGATCGATCCGCCGCATAGGCGATGGCAGCCAGTCTGACGAAGTCGATGTTGACGGCCGGCACGGGGCCAAGAGCGCCCAGCCTTGGTCCCAGTCGTTGTCGCCCGACCTTGGAAACGAAAGACTGTGCTCCTTCGGCGCTCCACACGAAGGTGCCCCTGGCCTGTGTGCTCGGGGGCGGAGACGTGGGTGTGCTCAGCCGGAGCCGGAAAGGAGACATCAGGAGGTCTCCCATATTCCGCGCAGGGTCTCGATGCCTTGCTCAATCGCGCGCTCGAAGTCCTCGACAGTTGGTCCCTGCGGCGACAGCTCAGCATTTTCGGCAAGGGCGGCGGCGCACTCACGAATCTGGCGTTCGCCCTCTTGAGTTGCCCACGCCGGCCGCTTGCCATTTCGCAACTCGGCTGCGGTCTCGGTTGTGGCAGCCTCAAACAGGATCAGTGTGATCGCCTCTCGAACGATCTCGTCGGGTTGCGGAGCCACCCCACCAGCGTTTGCCTCAAGGACCCACTGGGCAAGCTCGGCCGCCACCATTCGCCGCTCCTCGTCCTCGATCGTTCCGTCGGACAAGGGGCCACAGGCTGCGGCAACGATCCGGCGTGCGACGTCAACTGGATCCGGGTTGGCCTGAAGCTGGTCGTAGTCGAGACCGAGAGCGCGCAGGGCTGCGGCGTCGCCCGTTCGCAAGGCATATGCAGCTGCAGCCGCGCGGCCAGCAGTCGATGCGGATCTCGACGCAGATCGTTGCGCTCCACCCCTTGACTGACGTCCACCGCCACTGCCGGTACCGCCTCCCAATGCGGCCCCGCCGGTCGCCCCACCCCCGCGGCCGGCCGATTGGGGCCGAAACATGGATATGACATTCAGGACTGATTCCTGCGGGATTCGCGGCAGCTCAGCCTGCGGCTGTTCAGCTGGCTCCTGGGGCTCGTCTGGCTTGGCGGGGTCCACCGGCTTGTCGACTGATGGGGTGTTCGGGAGCGACTCGAGCCAGTCGGCAATGTCTTCGCGGAGAACCCGTCCGGGCTTCCCTCCACCCCCTCCGAAGGAGTTGGTCGTGCCCACTAGTGCGTGCTCCCGCTGCCAAGCGCGGAATCGAGCGCCTTGCGCACAGGCCCTTGCGAAACACTCTTCTGCCAAGCGACCAGAACCTCGTTGAATGTCGTCTTGTCAGACGCGTTGAACGTCAGGATGGCCGCCGGCTCGAGCTCATCGACCGGGATGGCTCTCAAGAGCTTGGAGGCCTCGGAGACGGTTGGTTCGTGGATCCTCGTTATTCTGAGCAAGCCCAGAATCGCTGCTCGCTGTTGCGTCGGCCGGTCTCGTGCAGCTCGCCCCAGATGCCTAGCCAGGGCCAGGGCATCTTCCGCACTCATACCACGCAGATCCTCGTCCCGAACTGTCTTCTGTTCGGCGCGGGCGCCCGATAAGAGGCTCGCGGCCAAGTCATGGAGACGGACAGGCAGCCCTGCATCGAGGAGGGCTTCGCCCGAGAACGCTGCTGCAAGGTGGAGATACGGCCCGAGGTCAATGCTGCTCAGCGCAGGTGACAGCTTCGCCCAACGGATGAGATCGTCCCCAAAGTCGTCGCTGATCTTCACAGCCTCAACTGGAGCCGCCCTACCATCACCCGTTGACGCCTGGACCTGGTCGGATAGCTCGGCTTCCGGCTGTGCGTCGGCGCGGCCGGCGGCCGCCTCAAGCGAGGCAACGCGTTCCCGCAGTTCATTGCGGGCGAGCCACCCGAGCACCTTCTCAAAGTCAGTGGGCAGGAGAACCTCAAGCACCATGAGCTTGGCGACGACCTCGGGTGCCAGCTTGATCCCGCGTCTGCCGGCGATGGCTTGCCGGACATGCAAGTCGTTCAGGAAGCGCTTGATGCGACGCGGATTGCCGCGAAGCTTCTCGTACAGGATTGGGGTCAGGCGCGCCGCGAACAACAGGGCCTGGCTGATGTCGGCATCGCCTACTTCGGCGAGATCATCCAAGCTGGCAGACGCCCGCCGAAGCTCATCGCAGCGATCAACATAGCTCTGCAGCCCCTTGGTATCGAGGTCAACCCCCAGCTGAAGGAGAACCAGGTAGGCCTCCGTGTCGAAGCGGCTCAGCGAGGGGATGGGTACCGTGGTCTGCACGATCTTGTGCAGGTAGAGCTTCGATGGCTCCTCAGGGGATTCGCTTGCCTCGGGTGGCTGCGCCGTCTGCCCGAAGCGGGTCCTGATCGCCTCGGCGACCCGCTCCTCATCGGCGGCGATGACGAACGACATTTTCGGGACGGCCAAGAACAGGCGGATCGCCTCCAGCGTCTCCACAACTGTTTCCGGCAGGCAGCGGTCAAGGTCGTCAACCAGCACCGCTAGCCTTCGCACGTGGGCCAGTTCCGGCGTCGCCAGGAGATCGCGGAACTGCGCACGGAAGCCCTCGAGTCCCGGAGGCTCAAGCTCCGACCCCTCTTCGGGCGGACGCGCGAGGGTGAGGATGTCAGCGGGCTTGGGAAGCTGAAGCGTAAGGGACGCTTGCGCAGCCATTCGCAATGCTCTCGCCCAATCGACCCGCTTGATTAGCCTGGACAGCGCCTTGATCGCCTTCTGCTTGCCGGTCTTTTGACTTTCAAGCTCATCGCGGAGCGCCCCCAGTATCTCGGTGATGAGGGTCTCCTTGATTCCGAGCGCGGGATCGTAGCGCCAGGGGTCTGTCGAGATCGTCAGGATCTTGGCGCTCTCGCTGTTCGAGGCCTTGAGGGCTGCCTCGATCAGCTTGAGCACCGTCGTCTTCCCGCTGCCCCATCGCCCGGAGAGCCCCAGCGCTAGCGGATCGAGGGTGTCGTCGAGCACGGCGTCCGCGACCGTCGAGGCCACAGCCGAGAAGGCCAGGAGGTCAACCTCGGCCGGGTCATCAGACCACAGGGCGAGTGGCTCGGCGAGTTCGTCTTGAGCGTTCGTGACGTCCATCTCTTGTTCCTGTCTAACTCACACCATTGTAATTCGAACGGGCAGCGGGTACCAGGGCTTGGATGCGGCTAGTGGCCGTTGGGATGCCTTGCGGGGGACCCGACCGTGAGCGAGTCCACGAACTGCCCACTTGTGGCCTGCCTGAGGTAAGCCACGTCGCCCGTGTTGTTCCATATGGAGGCGCGGCGATCTGCGAACAGAAGGAGCTGACGTCGTCCCGAGTTCCCGGTGACCCATTCGTTCTTGCCGGCTCCGGTAAACACGAAGCAGGTCTCGCCGGCACCTAGCTGCAAAGCTGTTCCAGCCGTGGTCGGCGGAAACGAATAGATGTGCACGTGCTGCTGGGTCTGGGTGAAGTCCGTGAGCTCAAGCCCTGTGAGGGACACCGAGCTTGTTCCGCCGTTGGCGATGGCCACCCACTCCCCACGTGTGTCGTTGCCTTTCGGATTGATCTGGCAAACATGTGGTTCCATCTGACCTTATTCCTCCTTCTGTCAAGGGAGCTCTTCGACTCGAACGTTGGGCGGCCCGAGCAGGTGGATGCGCCAATCCCGAAGACCCTCGTCATAGCGAAGGTAGAAAGCGAGGGACATCACCTCCCGCGGTTCATCGACGAGATGAGGGCCCTCGCCGGGCTCGGCCTGGGGAAGAAGAACCCTCGCCCACTGTGGCGACAAGTACTCCACGCCCGTGTAGAAGGCATGCTGCCGGAGTACGGAGGCCAGCTCGTCGTCGTCCCAGTTCTGCCGCGATTCTGGAGTTACAAGATCCTCCAGGGGCAGGTCAGCAAACGGTGGTTGGCCGAGCGCCCTCAGAACGAACATGCCGACGACCGCAACTGGCCGGCGTTCGCCAACGAGCCCGCTGATCTGTTCAACCAGCTTCTCGAACTGATCCTCATCGTCCAAGGCGAGCCAGCCTTCTCCCCTGATGACGGCTCCCCTTCACCGACTGCGGGTGACGAAGCCGTCGGCAGCGGGAGGAGCAGAAGCAGTGCCAGGAGTTCTTGGGCATGAACTCGGACCCGCACCCGGAACAGGTTACGAACGGTGGCGGCATGAACACACCCGGCCCGGCCATCACCTAGGCCTCCACCACGACGCCCTCGCCGGGCTCGGTCTGCTCCATCTCGGCCAGCCGCATCTGGCTGATCCGCTTCATGATGTCGCTCTTGACCAGGAGCATCTGCTCGGTGGCACCGGTGCCCTCGGTGAAGAACTCCGCCACCGACTCGATGATGTTGAGCTTCACCCAGATCACGAAGTCGGACTCCACCGCCCGGTAGAAGGGGTGATCAGAGTTGGTCGTCACCATGAGCTTCTTCTTCGCGCCGACACCCTCGACGTGCCAGATCTTGTAGAGGCTGTCCTTGCCCAGAGACGCCACTTCGTGCTCAATGTCGAGGTTGCGCAGCTGGGTCTTGATGCGGTTGAGACGGTGTTCCTGAACCGTAGGCGTCTCACGTCGCGGGCGTTCGGTGGAGGGCGTCTCGTCATCCTTCTCGCCGTCCTCGGAAGGCTGATTGCGCTCCGGGAGCTCGAAGGGGATCGGCCCCTCGCTGAACTCGTCGGCCAGGGCCGAGTCAAGGGCTCGACGATCCAGATCCTGCTGCAGCTCGTCGCTCTTCAGCGCCTTCTTGACGTCCTCGGTCCAGGTCTCCACCTCGGCCTGGTCCTTGCCCTTGAGCTTGCCGGGGTTCGCCATCCGCCTCGACTCGCGCTTCAGCTCAGCCAGATACTCCTCGTTCAGCCGCTTCACCATGGCGTCCCAATCCGGGGTGTCGCGCCGGAAGTCGGTCTTGTTGTTGTTGACCGGCCACTCGTCCAGGTGCAGCTCGCCGTAGAGGCGCGTCAGCCCGGCGGAGGCCGAGAAGCCGAGCTTCTCGTTCTCGGCGACCAACCGGTTGTGCCGGATCAGGGTGATACCGTAGCCGGCGGTCGGTGCTCCCTTGGTCAAGAGGGTGGCGAAGCCGCGGACGCGCTTGCCGTTCACCTCGAAGTCGATGGCCGTGTCGTAGTCATTGATCGTCTCCCGGTAGACGGGGATGACCGGGTCATCGTTGATCGTGAGCTCGACGTCACCAGACGCCACGAAGTGCCGGAAGATCTTCCCGAACTTGTTGAGGACCGTGTCCTTGGTGCCGGCGTAGAGGTTGACCTTCAGCCGGGAGACGCGAATCTCGGTGCCGTGGTCGAACGACTTGTCGACCTCCTCGAGCTCGATCTGCCACTTGCCGCTGGCGATGAAGCGCTCCTCGTCGTAGACCATCCGCAGCGCCTTCTCGGCTCCCTGGGTCGTGGTCACGATCTCGAAGTGGGCTCCGAGGTTCGAGCAAGCCGTCTTCATGCCCAGGCCGAACTCACCGATCTTGCCGGCATGCTTCTGCGAGTAGGCCAGGACCATGGCCTTGCGGGCCTCATCGGCGGTCATGCCGGTGCCGTCGTCCCGGACGATGATGTGCTTCTCCCCGCCCTTCTGGCTCAGGACGACTTCGACGTGGAGCTTGTCGGCGGGGATGACGGCATCGATCGCGTTGTCGACGAGCTCAGCCAGCGCGTCGGGAATCCGGTAGTTCACCTCGCCACTCTTCCGCAGGAGCGTGACGTCGGGCGTGATGTCGATCCTCACCTGGGCCTCCTCTCACCTAGTCGATGTGGGATGCGAGAGTAAGCCCCAAAAACCCAGGTTGTCAACAGCCAAGACCCAAACTTGTCCCTCTTCTTCGAGCGAGCCCGAATCTGGGTCGGTCTCAAGAACCCCAAAATCGGGCCCTGGGGCTTGATCTCGGCATCGGGCCCGTCTAGACTCGGCCCTCGTGGGGAAGGAGCCGCCGGTCGCCGCTGATCTCGCGCCAGAAGGGTTCTTCGCGGTTCACTGCGGCGACGTCCGCCAGCTCGAAATCCTTCTCTCGAAGGCCTACCAGAAGCCGGTCCTGACCTCGACCATCACGTCGCCGCCCTATGGCAACCTGAAGGACTACGGGCACCCGAAGCAGATCGGCTGGGGCCAGCCCCATGAGGAGTACCTGGTCGAGATGCGCAGCGTCTTCCGGGCCCTCTACCGGCACACCCGTTTCGACGGCACGCTCTGGATCGTGGTCGACACCCTACGCGAGCCAGGGGGGCCGCTGCAGCCGCTGCCGTTCCAGCTGGCCGACGAGGCCAAGGAGGCTGGCTGGCAGCTACGGGACATCCTGGTCTGGCGTAAGGACAAGACGCTGCCGTGGTCAAGCCGCGGCCGGCTACGGAACACTTTCGAGTACATCTTGCTGCTGAGCAAGACCGATGAGTTCAAGTACTACGTTGACCGCATCCGGGACCCCATCCGGCTCGAGCAATGGTGGGTGAAGTGGCCCGAGCGATACAACCCCCAGGGGAAGGTGCCGACCAACGTCTGGGACATCCCCATCCCCGTGCAGGGTGCCTGGCGCAATTCTCTGATCCAACACATGTGCCCGCTACCACCCGATCTGGTGGAACGTCTGGTGTTGCTCACGACCGACCCGGGCGACGTCGTCCTTGATCCCTTCGCCGGAACCGGAGTGGTGGTGGCCGAAGCCCAGCGGCTCGGCCGCTTTGGCGTCGGGGTTGAGCTCGTCGAGCGTTACGTCAAGGATTTTGCGAGGGTCACCAAGCCGGAAATCATGAAGCGGAGCCGCGCTGATGCGCTGGCACACACCCAGGCTCAGAGCGAGTGGCTCCAGGACGTCATCTCGAGGCTGCGGGTCGTCAAGTACCCACGGGTCCTTTTGCAGCGGCTCCGCACGGCTCGACCGGAGCTACCCGTGCCGAGTCTGGTCGTGGCAATCATGGAGAAGAGATCCTCCGATGGAGCCGTGGCCCCAAGGTTGATCGGCGCTCGCGTCCTCTGGGCTGTCGATGCGGACGTTGCCGTGTGCGACGAGGTTCGGCGTGCCCTCAAGGAGGCCGCGGCGGTGCCCCCCGCATCGAAATTCGGCATCGCCGGTGAGATTGAGGTCATGTCATCCGCTGAGCTCGCTGGCCACCTCCGGGGTCGGCGTTGGTTCCTGTACGCGAACGGCCGTACTTGGAAACGCGATCGGGCCCTCTCGGCCAACGAGGCCGCAAAGCTGGTGGGGGAGCCGGTTAGCGGCAAGTGGCCCTTGATACTAAGTAACGTCGAGTGCGACGAGGATCCGCGCCCGCTCGGCGACGACTCCCAAGGGCCTGACGATCGGCCTTCAAAGCGCCGAGGGCCTGACCGCAAGGCATCCGGTGCCGAACCCAACCTCTTTTGATAGGGATGCCCTAGGCCCCGAGTCCACGTAGATAGTTTGTCCTCGAAGAACCGCCGGGACAGCTGGCTGGTTTCCGCCGAGTTCAACGGGATTTACTTGCATGTAACCGAACCGGTCGGCGACCCGCCTATCATTCACGGGAGGGCCCTATGACAGGGACGAGGTTCGAGCGGGACCCCGAGACCCAGGCCTTCCTGCGCGAGTGGTCGTACGCGCAGCCGAAGCCCACTCGCAGGAAATCGACCAAGCGGTCCGGCACCTCGCCGCAGCCTTCGCCGGTCCAGGCGTCTTCGACTCCCAAGGCCGAAGCGCCGTCCTCGCCTCAAAGGGCCGAGGTGGCATCGGTTCACATGGTCCTCCAACCGGTCGACCTCAGGCAGGTGTACGCCGGGCTCCCTCTCACTGAGGACTCGATCGAACTTGCCGAACCCCATCAGCTCGAGCGGACGGCATACGTGCAGCCATCGGAGCGCCTAACGGTCCGGGCCTCAGCGGTACAGCGAGTGCCGATGGCCAGCCTGTCCGACCTCACGAGCCGAGCGGTTCCCTACGAAGCCCAGCCGGTTGAGTTTGATCGCTGGCTTCGCTGGGGCGCCATCGCTGGCGTCGCGTTCGCGTTCGCTTACCTGCTGACTACCGCGCTCATCTTGACCAAGATCCGGGCGCCAATGGCTCGGCCCGGTTTCTTCGTGGTCGGGTGGGGCTTCTTCCTGAAGGCTGCCTTCCTCAACGGACACCTCATGATTGGCGTTGACGTCGCCGAGGGCACGCTCGCCCTGGGTGCGATCGGCATCCTGGCAAGTGGCTTCAGACGGGGGCCCCGCTGGACCCACCACCTGGCGGGCTTGGTCGCCTTAGCGGGCATGGCAGCAGCGATCCCGCTTCTACTCATGCTCGGGGTACTGGCCGCCAACACTCTGTGGGTGGTCGTGAAGATCGTGTTCTGGATCACGGTCGGTTACTTCGTGCTGAGTGGGTTGGGCGCTCTGCTCGAAGACGCGTTCTAGGGAGGGTGAGATGACGAAGATCCAGGTCCGGGAGAGGGCAACCGCGAGGCGCGTGCTGACGTTGGAGTCGCTTGTCGAGTACACCATCGACCGAGCCGACCGGCTCCGTTCGCCGATCCAGTACCTCGGGGAGCATCCGCTGATGGGCGAGATCCGCGTCTACCGGGGTGTGGGTCGAGAATGGGTGCTGGCGCCGCTCGTCCTCGATCCGATCTTCCTGGAGACAGGCGGCCACTACCCGATCCCGAGGGCCAACCTGCGACACCTCAAGCGCCTGGTGAATGGTGGACTCAACTTCCGGGCTGTGGCTATTGCGCATGACATCCCGCGAGGGATGATCCAGGTCGACGAGCCAGACGATCAGGTGACTGGCCAGGCACTCGCCATCCGGGAGAACGCGCCAGGCACGATCACGCGCAGTTCGCGGGCGACTGTCATCTCGCCCGAGATTGCTCGCCAGCTGGTGACGCCCGTGCCAGTGCCTCGCAAGACAGTGGAGCTCTCCAGGCGGTACGGCCGAGTCTGTGAGCTCATGCTCAAGGCAATCGCGATTGGAGCGACCTCCGCCGTCGGCATCGCGATGGCGCCAATGTTCGTGATCCCGGCGACCTTCTCGGGCCTGTCAGACCCGGTGGTCTTGGGAGCCATCCCGCTGAACGGGGTCGCCGAACCGGGATCGCCGGCGGCCTGGTTCGTCTTGACAAGCTGGAGCGAGGCCGGAGAGCCAAGGTTCTTTCGAACCAAGGCCTCCGGCCTCCGTTGATCCCGACACGCTGTTCGCGTCAGGACGACTTGGCGGTTACATCGTTGGGGTCCTCCAAGAACTTGACGAACCGCCCCGGGAAGTGAGCCGCGATCAGTGCAGGGGTGCCGAAAGCGGCGTCGCCTTCGAAGATCCCGAACGGGGCCGGCTCGCCTGCGAGCGAGAGCATCGTCCGCCACGACCAGCGGCGCCGAAGGTACTTGGTCGAGAAGCGAGGGTAGTCCCGGTCGCGGTTGAGCGTTATGTCGATCTCTCTACGCCCCATGGGATGCCCTCTCACCTCTGGACCAGCTTGAGGTACTCGGCGAAGCTGACGACGAAGCCCCAGGCTCCAGCCATGGCGAGGATCAACGTCACAGCTCCGAGTTGCAGTACGCGTCGGCGACGGGCCAACCGCTCTTCCCGGGACATCGTTCGCGAAGCAAGCAGCATGGCGGACAGCCAGCCGCCACAGATCACGAGAGCGGAGAGGCATACGGCTGCCAGCTCACCCGTGACGTGGACATTGCCGAAAGGATCGATGGGATCACCCTCTTCCCGCCGTCGAACTTCACCGATGCGCCTTTCGCAGGGGTGATCTCAATCGATAGTTGAGAACGGCCACTCAGTACCGATGACTCGGGACCGGATGGCCGCCCTCAACCTCTGGGAAGGTGCGATCTAGGCAGCCGAACGGCCAACTGCGCAATGCCTACACTATTACCATAAATAGTAACAATGGTCAAGAGCGGCTGAAGTCGAAGCGGCGGGTCAGGCTTCCTTGCCGAGCTGCTCCCGCCACAGGCGATCTAGGAGTCGAGCCCGCCGAGCCCTAGCCGTGCTCCCCGCCTGTTCCTTGCTACCGCTCTAGGCGCCGAGCCACCTCGCTGAAGCGAACCCCTGTGGCTTGGCAGATCGCCCAGACATCGAGCAGACCGGGCCGACGGACGCCAGCCTCCAACTTGCTGATGAAGGTCTGGTGCTTGCCGATGCGCTGGGCCAGCTCCTCTTGGCTGAGGCCAGCCTGGCGGCGAAGTTCGGCCAGCATCTCGCACAGCCGCCCCCACACCTCGGCCTCGCTCGGCTCCGCCCCTCTTCTGACCATGGCCGGAGCGTATGAACGCCCGGGCGGCCAACCCGTTTTGGGTTGACCCCGTGGGCCGGTCCCGGCTATGCTCCGCCGGCCAGCCCAACCCATAAGGGGTTAGGCCAGGGCTGGCCTGAAAGGGGGCCTGGTGGGCGGCACGCCAGCCGGTCGGGGTCGCGCCGGGCCTCCCCGTCCGAGCAAGGCTTGGTTGCTGTACGCCGGTCTGGCTGTCGTCTGCGGCGTCCTGATCTTCACCACGCCAGGTACGGGGAAGCTCGGACCGCTGCTCGGCGTAGCGCTCTTCGGTCTGTACGCGCGGTACCTATATCGAGGCGGCCGCTTCGTCCTCGTCCCCCTTCCTGGCTGCCTGTTCGCGGCTCTCGCCTTGGTGGTTTCTGCTAGCGGGTTCGGATGGATGGCCTGGAGGTGGCTAGGGTGACGATGAACTTGATCGCAATCTGCGAGGTCGGGAAGACCGACCGCGATGAGACGCTTTACCCGTCCTTCGATACGGACGGCGAGGTGATCCTCGAGCCCGATGAAGAGACCCTCTGGACCGGCGAAGCGCAGCTGATGCAGGCCAAGCAGCCCGAAGGCTCGAAGATCTGGGCGCTACCGGCGTCGGCAGAGATCATCGCCACCGACCAGCGTCTGATCTATAGCTGCTGGAAGTACGACAAGGGTGCCACCTGGAGCGGCACCAGCGTCACAGCTCAGGTCTTGACAGCCGGGAGCCGCATGCACGCCGTTGCCCGCCGGCGCGGCAAGGTGGCCGCTGGTCAAGTGCGCTACCAATGGCCGATGAACGTCATCTACTCCATCAACCGGACGCTGGTGGGTACGGTTAGCTACGTCTTGCTGACGTGCCAGGTCGGGCAGCAGAACGTCGGGTTGCGTCTGGAAGTCGACAGGCACGTGGGTGCCGAGCTATCCGAGCTGCTGGTGAGAGCGATCGCTCGGTATCGCCTGGGCCACGAGTACTCGGGGAAGAACGGACCTGACACGGAGGGGCGGCGCCGACTGCAAGAGCACGCCGCCAAACCGACCATCGACGACGAGAAGGCGATGAGAGGCGGTCGTACTGAGATCTCCCTCTATCGTCTGCCCGGAGCCCTGAAGGTCCCGGGCCTCCGTTAGCCCGATCCGAGGGTCTTACCTCAGCCAGCCACCCTGGGCTGGTGCAGAGTGAACTCGCCCCCGTCGACGGCGTCGCTGTAGCGGAACCCTCCGAATCTCGCCAGGATCTCACCGTCTAGGTCATCAGCGGCTATCGGAGAACAGGCAACGGCTAAGCATCTCCCGTGAGGTAGGAAGTCGTCATGTAGAAGGTCGCGGGTCCTTCGTGGACCACACGCCCTGTCGCGAAGACTTGGTCGCCGAGCGGCCCGGGCGCGACCGCGTATGCATCGCCCTGACTCAAGTCATAGGATGTCTGCCACACCTGATTGCCTGTTTGGGCGTTGTACTTCCAGACGGTGAAGTGGTCAATGGAGTCCACAGGACAGGAGCCCGCGACGTAGAGGTCGTGTCCCCCAGGTCCGACGGCGATCGGATGCAGGTAGGAAGGGTAGGCGCCATCCAAACTTGGATCCGTCTGTGCAATCCAAAGACGATCGCCAGTTGCGGTGCGGTATGCGATCGTGGTTATCGGGTTGTACGAAGAGGACTCACTACTGTTTCCTGTTACGAACGCGATCCCGTTGCTGGCGTCCAGCGCCAAGCCGTCGATTCCGCTACTGCCATAACTGCCTTGATACGTCCCGGACCAGATCTGAGACCCGTCGCTAGCAGCGAACGCTATGATCGCGTAGGAGGTTCCACCTGTTCTGGGCCAAGTGTTCCCTGCTGCCAATACTTCGGTCCCGTCCATCGAGACTCTAACCGCGATGCCCCTAGCCGACCCGTTGCCTTTGTACGTCACGCTCCACAGCAGAGAGCCGCCCGCCGACAGCGCCACGGCCAGGAGATCCTGTCGGCTTCCATCCGGCGTGCTCCCGACGATGTAAATCGATCCGTCGACAGGGTTGGTGGCGACGTCTACATCTATCGAGGGGACGCGCTGAATCCGTTGGACGTATTTCCACAACAGAGAGCCGGACCCGGAATCGTACGCCAACACCGCCGGGCAAGATAGAATCTGCGAGTTGACCTTGCAGCCGGACCGGCCAGCCACGACTACCTCGTTCCCACCGTCCGTCAAGGTGATGGCCGATGCGTAATCGTAGGTATAGCCACTATCGTACCGGGAGACCCAGAGCTGCGCCCCCGTGCTCGAATCGTATGCCACCGTCGCGATATCCGTACAGTTAGCGCCGCAGCTCGGAGCTGAGCTCTGACCGGTGACGTACAGGCGCGACCCGTCGGCGCTAAGCGCCAAGGCCTGAGCGTCGTCCTCGAAACCTCGGCCACCGCTGTAGCGTGCCACCCATAGCTGGTGGCCGCTCGACACGCCGTAGACGACGGTTATGTAGTCATCATCCTTGCAGTTCGAGGCGCTGCTGCCGGTGACGTACACTCGCTGCTCGTCGGGGCTGACGGTGATAGCGTATGGCTCATTCCCACCACACCCCGATCTGCCGTACCAAGACGTCCAGGCAACGGAGCCCGCCGGGTTGTGCAGCCAGTCGGTGACCCCTCCGGACACCGACCAGTTCTTAACCGACAACGTGTCCATCCCGCTCGAAGAGAAGTTCTGCTCGATCACCGTGAGAGACCCGTTACCCGATCCATCGACGCTTGAGGCAGTGACGACGGCGGCGTGCCCACCGGGAAAGCCGTTGGTGTAACTCAGCACGTCGCCTACCTGCGGCGCGATGCCAGTTTCCCCGTTGGCTAGGTCTTGCAAGCTCGGTCCATCTGGGTTGTACTGCGACTTCCAGGCCGCGTAATTGTGAGCTACGTCTTCGCCGCCCGGGGAGGGATACGGATTGACGCCCCAGGCGAGGTACATGTACCGCATGACGAGCTCGACGCACTCCCATTCCTCTTCGCCCCAGGCACCATTGAAGAACTGCACTGTGTGGTCGGTTCCATGGTCACGATGAGGCCTTGGGCCGCACGCGACCAGTCCGTTCCAGGTATAACCGAGCGGGTAGGCGTGGACGCCGGTGCTCGCGAAATAGTTGGCGTCATCGCAGGTGCCACTCCACCATGGCGGGGTGGGTAGATCTACGCTCGGCGTTCGAGGAGTACTAGACGCAGCGCCAGCGGAAGGTGCGGCAGCCGAAGCGCACAGAAGAACTATCGCCATGAACGCGGTCGCGTTGCGTCGATGCACAGACCCCCTCCTCGCCGCTACTTCTATCATTGGCTCGGTGCCAACGCAAGCCATCTGGAACGGCGGCTAGATCCCGGCTCAGCAACCTCGGCTTGCTACCGCTTGGGTATCAGTTGGATCTGAAGGTAGCCAACATCGCTTCAAAGACGCTGGTGTCGGCCCTGGCTGACTGGTCATTCGTAAGTTGGATGATGTATTTGTGGTAGTGGCCAACGAGTACCTCGCCACCCCCGGCCGCCATGAAAGCCGTGACAAGCGTCGTGCTCGGCGATGGGTTGCAAGTATAGTAAATGAAGAAGAAGATCCGGTCGCCAGGGGTAGAGCAGACCGGGCTCTTCTGGTGAACTGTGATGCCATCATTGGCCTCGTCGTCATTGACTAGCCACAGCTGATTCGCGACCAAGCCCCCTGAACCGTCGAGCGCGCCATCCTCTTCGATATGGACCGTGTTTCCCGCTCCGTCCGTGAAGTCGGCTACGACCTCGCGGAAGGTACCTCCTTCGCCGTCCGGAAAGGTGTGGATGACTGGCGGGGCTGCTTCCTTCCACCCGGCTGGCGCCTTGAACGTGAAGTCGCCCGCGGCAAGCGTAATCGATAGATTGACGTGGCTGACTGAGCCGCTCTGAGAGCTATTCTTCTTTCCGGAGTTGCTCAAGACGGTCGACGACTTGGCATGCTGGGCTTGGTAGGTTCGGTAGGCGACGTAACCGATCGCACCAAGAGCTATCAGGGCAATGACGATGACTATAAGAGCGTCGATGGTACCTTTGAGGAAGCGAGACTGCATTTTCTTGGGGTTGAGTTAGACACAAGCATTATGGCAGCTAGTACGAGCAAAGACAAGTAAGCGCCCTCCTCACTCAATCCAATACACGCGGCAGCCCTCGATATGTGTCACGCACAATGGCCCACTGATCCTCGACGACGATGTCGAATCGCTCGCATTGGTCAATGACCTGATGCGGCCGGCATTCTGCCTTCGGGTGATCGGGGTCGCAGGTGCAACTCTCTAGCCACTGCTCCCACAGGCCGAGCATTTCGGTTCCATCCGGACCGTCACGCAGGCGGTCGGCGAACGGATGCAGCTCGCCCTCCGGCACCTGGCTGAGGGTCGTGCGCAGCCACGAGCGACCGCGCTCGTTGAACGGCGCATGCCACAGCACGAGCTCGACCGCCGTGCGCGCTTCCGCATCCGCTTCGGGCTCCGGCATCAGCCAGATGCCACCGAGCTCGGAGCCGAACCGCTCGTGCGATGCCAGGAACTGAGCGAAGCGCCAGGTCGAGGAGTCCAGGTAATCCTCCTGCCCCGTCTCGTCTGGGTGGGTCGAGTACGTCAGGAGAACCGCGATCAGGTCGAGCCGCAGCTGACGGAGGATGCCTTGGAGCCGCTGGTAGTGGGCGAAGCGTTCGAACCAAGCCCCCTTGACCTCTTCGGCCGACGGTGGCGGGCCCAGCCGCTCGGCCCTCAAGCGCGCTTCGGACTCGAGGGTGTAGATGCTGCGCGCCAGCAGCCTCAGGAAGCGCTGCTCGTCGTGTCGGTTGAAGGTGCTGGGATCGCTGCCGGCAGCCCGCGCCGCGGCCCTCCGTCGCTGCTTGGCAAGCTTGCCTTTCGTCGCTCGGGCGACTCCGAACAGGAGGCGAAGAGGCTCATGGGAGGGAGTCCCATCGAGCGTCTCGATCGCCCGGCCGACTAGACGCTCCACGGCCACGAGACGGTCGAGCGACTCCTCACCCTGCATCTCCTGCTGGACCACGGTCAGGCTGCCAAGCACGGGCAGCTCGACGGATTCATCGAGCCCGCCGAGCCCGTCTTTCACGATGCGCTTCAGGTCGCCTGCGATGTCCTTGAGCGCCGGCAGACCTGTGGGCTCAGCCATCCTCACCTCCGTACAAAGCGCCTTGTGCGAAGCCTATCTTCCGCCGACACTCCACCCCTACGGTCGTGCCATGGAGCGGATGCGGAACGCTGTGTTCACGATCCTCGTGTTCGCGATTGGCCTTCGGATCGCCGCCTGGCTCGGCTTGCCGGCCCTGCGGCTGCTGGTGGTCCTGTTCGCGTTGGTGACCATCTACTCATTTCTGTTCCGCGGACGGCGGTAGATGGCCACGGACAGGCGTAAAGACTTGACTGTGTTGCGCGAACGCAACATACTGTTGAGTAAGAGCAACACGATATGAGCAGGCGCATACGCATCACCAGCATCCGTAAAGACCCACCCGACACCACGCTTCTGGCGCAGGCGTTGATCGCACTCCTTCGTTACCGGCGCGATCAAGAGCGCCTCAAAGCAGAGGAGGCTGACAAGAAGCAGAAGGGCGGTAGCAATGAAGCGGCTTGACCCCACAACGCTGGCGCTGGTCGCTTCTCTGCTCCTCGGCGGAGTGTTGATCGTGGCACGGCGGTTCGATCAACGAAAGCGCGACTCTGACCGACTCACTCATAGCGTTCGCTTCCCGGGCGATCTCGAGCCCGAAGCGGTTCAAGCGTTCCTGCGAACTCTTGGAGCCCTACCCAGAACCTGGGCGGCGCACCGAGGGGAGTCGACCGTGGCATTCGAGACAGTCAGCTCCGGCCACGAGATCCACCACTACCTTCGCATCCCACGCGGCCAGGCAGCCTACGTCATCTCACAGCTGCGGACGCTCGTGCCGAGCGTGCGCATCAGCGAAGCCCCCGAGGAGCGCGCCGTGGCGTTCGGGACCGAACTCCGACTGAGCGACCGGGGCCGGGAGCTGCACGTCGCCGATCCGGCGTCGTTGGCGGCAAGCCTGCTCGCCAGCACCCAACCCCTCGCGCCGAGCGAGACGGTCGTCATCCAGTGGGTGCTCGCACCCGCCACCACGGCACCCGTACGGAGCGATGGCACAGGCGTCGTCTCAGGGGTATGGGAACGGGTCATCGGGGGGAACGAGAGGCCGGACCCCGAGGTGCTGAAGGCCGCACGCGACAAGGTCAGCGCGCACTTGTTCCGAGCCGTCGGACGGGTGGGGGTTCAGTCCGAGGACCCCGCCCGAATCGGACATCTTCTATGGCGGGTCATCGGGACGCTGCACAGCATGCGCCAGCCCGGTGTGACGCTCAGGCGACGCCGGTTAGCTGGTTCGATCGTCGCCCACCGCATCGAGACCGCGCGCACCCCGTTGCTGTCGTACCCGTGTCATCTCAACTCAAGAGAGCTGACCGCCCTCATCGCTTGGCCCATAGAAGGCCCGCAGATCCCCGGGCTGGCGCTCGCGGGGAGCCGCAGCACTCTGCCGGACCCGACCGTCCCGCGCGGCCCACGCGTGCTCGGCGAAGCCACCTTCTCCGGAGCCGAACGCCCAATCGCACTTCCTGAGCGCGAGGCGTTGCATCACCTCCACGTCATCGGTCCGACGGGAACCGGTAAGTCGACGCTCCTGGCGAACCTGATCCTTCAGGACATCGACGAAGGCCGAGGCGTCGTGGTCATCGACCCCAAGGGCGACCTCGTCGCCGACGTCGCGGACCGCATCCCGGCCCGACACGTCGAGCGCGTCGTGCTCCTTGACCCCACGGACGAGGGGCGGCCGCTCGGCCTCAACCTACTCGCGGGAGCCCACGACGCGCCCGAACTCGTCACCGACCAGGTGATCGCCATCTTCCATCAGATGTATGCGGCGTTCTGGGG